>Ga0123335_1002608_pt1 | contig 26519 bp, 28 predicted proteins | sample BiotimSIPDNA_2_FD_89707 | JGI IMG/M metagenome (GOLD analysis project Ga0123335, IMG submission 89707) | Anaerobic biogas reactor microbial communites from Washington, USA - Biogas_R2 time_0 SIP DNA | ecosystem: Engineered > Bioreactor > Anaerobic > Unclassified | place: Washington, USA...
TTCAGCAGCCGAAGGCATTTTTATCCCACAAAACTTTTCAGCCAACTACCTTGCAGGGCAACCTGTAAACGTCACGGTCTACGGCAATCCAACGACTAGCACAAGCGGCATCGTAATGGGCACCGTTAATGGAGTAGCGAACTTCTTTAACCTGCAGAGATTCAACGGTTCAATGGTTATAGGCTTAAGCCAAACCACAGTGAACACGCAGTTGCCAAACTATATTGACCAGTTGATTCCAGGCTTAATCGGCTTCTCCATACTAGTAAACCCAATGTTTGCATTAGTCGAAATCTGCTCAATGTACAAGAAAAACAAACTGTTTAAGCAGCTATCACTAACCCCGCTGCGGAAAATGGAATGGCTAGTCTCTAAAGTGCTCTTCTACATAATCCTCTCATCAGTTTCGTTCCTGCTGATGGCGGCTGTAGGCATCTTAGCTTTCGGCGCAAACATCGTCTTGACACCTTGGCTAATACCCTTCCTAATCTTGGGTCCAATGCTGTTTGCATCCTTAGGAATGCTGGTCGGCACAGTAGCGAAGAACCCAGAAACTGCAGGTGTAATCGGCAACATAGTCACGTTCCCAATGATGTTCCTGTCAGGCACGTTCTTCCCAATCAGCATGATGCCAGACTACCTACAAAGCATAGCTCACGTGCTTCCGCTGTACTACATTATTGAAGGCTTAAACAACGTCATGGTCTACGGAAACATAACTGGAGCGCTCATTGACATAGCAATCGTCGGCGTAATCACAGCAGTCATCTTTGCCTTAGCAATTAAACTATTCAAATGGAGAGAAGACTAAACTTCTCTTTTTCTTTTTGTTGTAATTGTTGCCGAAAAACCGCTATGCACAACAACAACCAACTGAGCCTTCAGAACAAAGACTTTGATTTTTAAACGGTAAAGCAGACTGCAAATTGGGTGAGTTTACCACAAACAAAAAAAGGGGTTATTTGCGGACTCTTTTAACAAACACAGCAACAGCAGCAATTGAAGCTACCGCAATTGACAACACAACAACGAAAAGCAGCCATAACAAAGAGTCATCTGCAGGATTTACAGAATCAGAAGCAGACACGTCTTCAGTAGGATACGGTGATGAACTACCTAAATGCCCATACTCATAACAGTAAGCAACCTCTCCGGTATCACCCCAAACACCAACCTGAACACCCACAACATTACCAACAGCCCGACCCAAATAAAACACTCCCGTCCACATCGGATACAAAGTCAAAGCATCCCTATCTTTACTAAACTTTACACCTGTACCCTGCTCCAAAAGCTCATTATTAATAGGATTATCATAAATCCGACCAGGAACCAAATTAAAACCTATCTCAGAACGCATACCAGACCAATCAACCTTAACCTCCTCAGAAAAAAAAGAACCACAAAACTTTTGAGCTAAATTAAAAGCAAAACTCTCAAACTCTTTCTCACCAGAAAAAACATTTACTTCACTAACACTATAAAGCCCAATGCAATCATAAAGAGTAACCCTATCAGTCTCGTAAGATATACGTAAAGACTTGTTTGGAACCTCAACACCATCAACAAGGTAACTAAAACCAATGCTCTTCTTTGACGCATGAATCATCCAATTATCTAAAGAAACATCTACAGAAGACAATGCACTCGCTGGAAGACTACTTGGAACTTTACTAAACAAATCTAAAGCCACAGACATATCCACAGTAGCTATGTCATACTTTTGCGCAAAAGCCATATACCGCTCAAAAACAGCCTGCAACTCGCCAACCGACCCCCTAGGAGGCTCAACAACAAAATAAAAAGAACCATCAACCAATCTAACGGAAACTGAATGTGGATAGCCATTGTAAAAATGACCTCTCACAGTTATCACACCTCCTTTTGCATCAACAAGCTTAAATGAACAACCTTCCACTTTAACAGAACCCCCATACTCATAATTAATAGCAGAACTAGGATCCACAATAGAATACTTAGACAAATCAAGCCCAAAAACATCACTCAAAACAGCCTGCAATTTATCCATGCTAGAATAAACCTTACCATCAACCGCAGACGTGCCATTAACTGAAAAAATAAAGAAAAAAGAAAACAAACAAATCATTAATGTCCCAAACATTTTAGATTTTTTCATATATTTTCACCTTTTACATTAAGTTGGTAAGACCATGTTTCCATTTCCATATACTCGAAGTCTACAATAGAACCATTTATCTTCAAAACCTGGGAAATTAGGCTCGTTAAACCATTGACCCGTATTAAGTATCGAAGTACCAAAAGAATAGTTAGATCCAAATGTCAACTCCGCAGCACGATTAAGTGAATCAGTGATTGTCTGGGGAGTCCCAGTCTCTATGCCTAAAGCAGATCTATAGAAGTAGTAAACAAAATAAAGATACTGCAAATTAGTGCTAGTAGAGCCAGCAGGCGGTGTATCAATCATAAAGGGCGAACTATTTTCCCAGCCTATATACGTATAACTCCCAGACGTACTGCTGTAACCATTTATACTCATACCAAGAGTACCAGCCCAAGCATAAGGCATACCAACAATAGAAGAACCACTACTACGACCATAAATATTATTCAAATTAGTAGGAACCCAAGTAGGCTTAGTAGAACTAACAACAGGAGTAATAATCCCAGAAACATCATAAAAACCACCTGTTGAATTATACCCAGGCAACCCACCAATTGGATTCCAATAAAGCCCCCCATTAGCACAAGTCCACATAAAAGTAAAATACTGCTTACTAGCCCCATAAGCGGTAGTACGCGGATAAATCTCATAATCCCAAACATAGGAATTAGTCACATTAGTAAAACAACCAAAATACCCAAAAGGCAAAGGAACAGGATTACCCCACGGATGAGTAAAATCACCAACCCAAAAAGTTGTTGACCAAGTCACACCATTACTTGGATTAGCAACATTATCAAGCACATTATACACATTAGTAGGAGTGGTGGATGAACCATAAGAATTAGCATGCAACCAACTACTAGAAAACATACTATTAACGCTACTACAAATAGTGTTTTCCCATGACAACTCATTATTAAACCTAGTTAGATTATAAGTCTGCAGTTGATAATTTAGATGACCCCACTGCATAGCTACTTTTGAGGCAGTTGCCGAATTAACAGTAATACCTGAAAAGAGGGCCAAGAATAATGATAAAAGAATGCAAACTACAACCTTTTTAGCCAGCATTTCAATCTTTAATCAATTTAAAGGTAAAAGTATATAAAATTTATTAAATAATCGTCTAATGAGCAAAATAATAAAACAGTTCAGAAACAACATTAAATAAAAAATAAAGCCAAATTACAGACAGATAAAAAAACCTTAAAGAAAACATCCAATACAATTCAAGACTCTCAAATTAAACACATATTCACGGAATTTCTACACCATATTCTAACCGATTAACTCACAATAGATTGGATGGTGTGCATGTGATTACTATCGATTTTAGGCATCAACTTTTTTTAAAAAACAAACAACCTCAGCATAAAGCAGCGCCAAAACCTCATTTTTACCTTTAGACCCATCAATCCGTAGAAGTTCCCCTTTTTGGACGTATTTTTGGTAAATTTCTTGAACTTTACGTTGAGTATGCAGATTCTCCATTACCGATTTTTTACGTCTAAGCCGCTCCAACACCACCTCAGGCGCAACGTCAATATAGATTGACAAGTCGGGTTTTTGGGCGCTGGCGTTTATGGTTTCTATCCAATCCAAATCTAAGCCTGCACTGCCCTGATAAGCCAAAGACGAGTAAACATAACGGTCAGAAACCACGATTTTGCCCTCCTTCAAAGCAGGCAACACGGTGTTTTGTATATGCTCTATTCTGTCAGCTGCAAAAAGGAGTGCTTCAACGGTTGTGGGCATGCGTTTCTGCTCAAAGAGGCGTTTGCGTATGAATTTGCCGATTTTTCCCTGACTGGGTTCAGCTGTGAAGAATGCGTTGTAGCCTTCTTTGCAGAGTTTTTTTGTTAACAGTTTAGCTTGTGTGGATTTGCCGCTTCCATCTAAACCTTCGATGCATATGAAGACGCCTTTCTTAGTCATACCGTATTCACTCTTGGGTTTTAGCGTTAACCATTATAGGGAGCTACATAAATATAACTTGCAAACACTCGGAGCGAAAAAATCTTGCCAAAGGCTTACTGGGGAGAAATCAAAGATCCAGTACACGGCTATGTGTACATAACAGCGGGCGAAAAAGAAGTAATCGACACTTACCCAATGCAGAGACTGCGAAGACTGCGGCAGTTAGCAGGCTCCGAATACGTTTATCCAGGCGCAAACCACACCCGCTTTGAACATTGCCTCGGCGTAATGTACCTTGCAGGCAACGTCTTGGAGAATCCGAATGTCTCCCAAGTTGTGACTGAAGAAGAAGTGGACATGTGCCGAATCTCCGCATTGCTTCACGATTGCGGTCATGGACCATTCTCGCACGTTTTTGAGCACTTGCTGATTAAGGATTTAGAGAAGACGCATGAGGATATTACTTCATGGATTGTTGAAAAAAGCGAGTTAGCAGACAAACTGTCAAAACTGGGCTACAAGCCAGCTGAAGTGGGAGCGCTTGCAGTCGGAAAATTCCACAAGCCAGGCAAGGCTTTTTTGGACCAAATAATCAGTAGCGCAGTTGATGTTGATAAGCAAGACTTCATCTTAAGAGACACTTATCATACAGGCGCTGAGTATGGCTTCATTGACGTTTACCGTTTAATCCACGCACTTGATGTTTTGGGCGAAAACTTGGCAGTTGAGCTTGGAGCACTCTCCGCGTTGGAAGCCTTCATGATTGCAAGGATTGAATCTTTCAAAAGCATCTACTTTCACCGCATGGGCAGAGCCGCACAGATTATGCTGGCAACCGCGATGGATAAAGCCAACAGCGAATTGGGCTTGACCGCTTTCAAAACGCCCGAGGAGTATTTGGCGCTTGATGATTACACGGTTTGGGCTGCACTCAAAAAATGCAGTGCCTCCAAAGGAATAATCGAAAATCTGGAGCGACGCAAAATGCTCAAATGCGCATACGAGCGAACCTTCTACGATAAAGACACAATGGTGTCTAACCTTTTCGGCAGAGAATCCTATCGACTGCAAATGCGCACAGAAATTGCTAAGGAAGCAGGCGTAGACATTGAAGCCGTAATAATAGACGTGCCAACCGTGCCGTCCGTGCCCTATCACCACGCCGTTTTAATGGAGGACATGGAAATTCCAGTTTTCACCCGCAGTCCAAAAGGCAAACGTGCCCTGCAAAAACTAAGCGACAGCTCAAAAATCTTTGAAACCCTCAAAGGCTTCATGAACATTCTGCGAGTCTACACAAATGAGGCTGACCGAGAAGCCGTTGAGAAGGCAACCGTGAAAATACTGGGCAACATCCCGTATGCTGCAAAAATCTCGTTTTAATTTCGCATCTGCTTTTCTTATATACTAGACATGCTTAAATGAAACATAAACAGTTTGCAAGGAAGGGGCAATCTTGGAGAAAAACAAAACTGAAAAAGCAGACGATAAAAAAGTTATCAGTGTTAGAATAAAACGTAAACCCGAACCGGCAGCATCAGCAACGCTCTATAAAGAAGACGACGTTCGACGAATGGTAACTGAATTTGTAACTTCATGGATACGTGGAGACATAATAATCCGTTTCCCAACCGCCGCCGAACTTGCCAAGCAAACACCTTTAAGCATAGCGTTTCCAACCGACCCCTCAGTAAACGCTGAATTAAAAATAAAAGAGCACTACGTAGACCTGCTTTCAATCTGCGCCGGCATTAAACCTGCATCCGCTGACGAGCAAAACAAGGCGATTTCCGAAGTTTTTAAGATGCTGCTTATGTTCCGCAGCGCAAACCGCATCGAGGGCAAAATAATCTCCAACGACATAGAAAAACGCGTCGAAGAACTTGAGAAGAAACAGAAAAACCAAGCAAAACTTATTGATCAAATCACAGCACACTTGTTTAAACCCAAAAAACCTAAAACAAAACAGTCTAAGAGCTAAAAGCTTGATTTTGGAAGGGTAAAGTTTATTCGAGGGAAACTGTATTTTGCTTGATGCTTCATGTTATGGAGCGCTCCGGTAGTATAGTCCGGTCAAAAAGCGTCGGTTAAACCCGTCGCTTGGCGATGTATTCCGGCCTTTCGAGCCGAAGACCCGGGTCCGAATCCCGGCCGGAGCACCATTTTCAAGCTATCCTAAATATTCAAAAAAATAAGCCTTTTATTGTAATGAAAGATAATCAACATTGACGATAAGAGAGGTTTTTTTAATGTTAATAGGTCAAAGGAAAGAACCGAAGCCTTTGGCGGACTTGATTTCTTTGTCTGGAAAAACAGCTTTGATTACAGGCGCGGCTTCAGGAATTGGCAGGGCAATGGCGTACAGGTTTGCAGAGGCTGGCGCAGATTTAGTTCTTGTTGATATCAACGATGAAAAATTGAAAGCTTGCTCAAAAGAACTCGCAGCGTTTAATGCTAAAACTTCTTGTTTTAACGTTGACCTTTGCAGGAAAACCGCTATAGATGACTTATGGGTCAAGATGAGAGGGCAAGAACCCGACATATTAGTTAACAATGCTGGAATATACCCCACAAAAAGCTTTTTAGAGCTTGATTATGCGTTCGTGAAAAACGTGATGGATGTAAACTTGAATTCTGCCATTTGGATGTGCCAGGGCATGATTAAAGCGCGTGGAAAGAGAGGCGGCGTGATTATTAATGTTGCTTCGGTTGAGGCTGTGTTGCCTTTCAAAGAGGATTTAGTGCCTTATGGTTTAAGCAAGGTAGGCGTAATCACGTTGACGAGAGCGTTGGCGGCTGAATATGGCAGGCAGGGTTTTAGGATAAACGCGTTAGTGCCTGGTGGAGTGTTGACTCCTGGAACAAAAAAGCTTGCCAAGCAAATTCTCAAGCTTGATGTGGGTATTATTCAGTCGGGTTTGGAGTATCGTCAGAGGCTGCCGTTGGGGCGACTTGGCGATGCTGACGAGATTGCTCGGATGACTTTGGTTTTGGCGTGCGATTTATCAAGTTATGTGCATGGGGCTTTGGTTGCTGTGGACGGCGGATTCCTCTCAGCATAGACGATTCAGCTAAACAGTTAAAGACTGTAGTCTCTACCTTCAGGTTTTGCACTTGGCGGCTTTGCACCCGCTTCAGGAATCTGAGGCAACGGAATCGGCGGCGGAATATTCAGAGTTCTCGAAATCAACACTGACTCAATAAAGACAACATTAGAAATTGACTGAATAATAATCTGCGCAGGAGGCTTCTTTGACTCATAATCTTTGAGAACTTTCTCAATCTCACCTCTCTCGCCAGCTACAAAAGCGTTCCCCTTCAAGCTAAGCTGCGCGATAGAAGGATTATAAACTATAGACAAAACAAAAGGAACCTCCAACGTTTCATCAGGCTTCTTTTCCATTCCCACAACGTTAATGTTAGTGTTAATCTGAATCGGCGGAATCGGTTTACGGACATCCCAAAAGCGTTCAGCTGAGATGCTAGATATAACTACGTTTACTCGAAGCATGTATATCAAAAAAGAATAATTGCGGTTGGTAGATTTAAAACTGCTTATTACTTCTGTTTATAACGTGTAAAGCCACAGTGACCACAAGTATATCGATCCTTATGATCAGCCATGAAATAGCCTGGTCCACAACGCTCACAAGTTGGACGCGCACGGGTAACCTTTTCGCCTTCTACTTTATACATTGAATGCACTCCGCTTCCTTTGCCTTTCTTTTTATCTTGCTTTGGCTTTTCGCCTTTTGCAGCTTCAGCTGGTTTTTTAGACATTATGCACTCGCCTCTTCTTTTGGTTTTTCAGGTGGAGTGTTACGTTTCCTTATGTATTCAGGCTCAACAAGTTTTGCCTGCTCAACACTTTGATAAACATTAGCGACTCCATTTGTAATGCTTGTTCCAGTCAAGGTGTGCATTCGCTTAATGAAAACAACGCCGTCAGCAACTTTCATTTCGATTGCAACAGCCTTCTTTGCTTCAAGCCTTTGCGGAGTCTTCTCTTTAGGACCTTGCGTGATAGTGAAGCTCACTTCTTTGCGTTTGAGAAGCGGATTCTCTTTAGTTGATACGATTTTAATATCCATGAATGTTCACTTGATTAGAGTCTTGAGTTCATACAGTTTTCTTCTTATTTAGCTTTTCGAAGCATTTTCCATAGCTTTCAGGAATTCGGAAGCCTCAGCTTTCTTTTCAGGCGTAACTTTGACCACGACTATGCCCTCATACGGTTGACCATACACGACAACCGCGTTTAGAGGAGCATAAAGCACGGCAACCAGAGTAAGCAGGTCTTCCTCGCCATCGATGACGATGTGGATGTGCTCTTGACTCTTCAACGCCTCTTTAATTGCTTCTACGGCTTCATAAGTTATAGTGCCCTGTGGATTCTTAACCATTACCGTTTTCGCATTATAAACTACTGGCTGAAATTTTTTTCGCATACACAAATTGTCAACAATTGATAAATCCATGCTGACGCTGTAATCATGCAAATTTTTTGTAACCGTGTCCCCAACCGAGATAATTTTTGGAGGCGTCTCTTTTGCTATAGTCTCTTTAAGTTTAGCCATGGTTTCATCAAAGGAACCCTTAATTAACTCTCCAAAAGGCTCCTTCAGCTTAACCCGTAACTCAGGCGTAACAGCGTAAAGCTTACCCATCCACATTTAACCTGCCAATATACAAAGCAAAAAGAAGAAACTAAATAAAATAGCGGTAATTTTTCCGTTTAGCGAACTTTAAGGGCGTAACGGCCTTTCTCTTTTGCGTTCATGGCTTTTGCGATGGCTGATTCTTCTGGTTCAAACAGTATCACTAAGCCGCCAAAGTCTTCACTTAAACTGCCAGACTTGCATTTTGGACAAGTATTATCCTTAGTCAGGTAATGACAGTTTGCACATGCTTTCTCACTCATTCCCACTTTCACTCCTTAGTTTTCTCTTTTGTTTCCGCTGGCTTCTCAGCGGGAGCTTTGCCTTGATCCATTTGAAGCCATTCAAGTTTGCCAAGGAACGGCTGCCTTGCGGTTACACCGATTTTTCCCGAGCTTCCAGCTCTACCCAGCGAAACAGCGGTTATGCGAACGCGAACCTGATCGCCGCTGGTAAGTTTACGTTTAGATTCTTTACCTAAAAGGACACCTTGCTTTTCATCGTACGAAATAAAGTCGTCCATAAGCTGGGAAACGTGTAGTAGTGCATCAATTGGGCCGATTCGGATAAAGGCGCCGAAATCAGCGATTTCCACCACGTCGCCTTCTACAACTTCTTGAATCACTGGATAAAACGTTAACAAGGAAAAGTTTACTTTATGGAAAGTTGCGCCGTCGCCTGGAATGATTTTGCCGATGGGACTTACTTGGATGCCTGTTACGGCTATTACGTAACCTAATTCTTCATCCATGATTCCTTCGTACTTGTGTTTAACCTGCTCCCTTCCAACCTTCTCGAGTGGGTTGCCGAAGGTTTCAGGCGGAATGCGGATAGTATCTTGCAGAGTAATTAGTTTGAACATCTACGATATCAACCCGTCAATGTCTAGACGCGATTTTTGTCTCACATAAATCACTGGCACACTTATATCTCTTAGCCTCTGTTTTAATTGTCTATCGTTCGTAAAAACTGGTGAATTCCAGTCCTTAGCTACTTTAACTATAACGTCGTCTGTATTTAGACTGGCTGAAGCATTTACGGGTACGATTCTGCATTTTTCAGCTAGCTTCAAGGCAAAACTGGCTTGCCTGCGCATTTTAGGCGATTCTTTGCTTGCAAGCAATTCAAGCTCTGCTTTTACTGGTGAGAGTAGAATGAAGTCCACGTTTCGGTTAAGTAAACGCTTGAGTTCTTCAAAAATGTCGATTTTTAGCTCTAATGGCACAAATAACGCGTTGGAGTCTAAAATGACTTTTAACGGTTGAGGACTAGTTTTTGACATTTAAGCGCTTCCAGCAAGCTTTTGGTTAATATTCTTTTTAGCTTTCTATAATCTTATGCTGTTTTGTTTCCTTATTGATGTTTGGCTTGTTTGGTGGTTTTGTGGGTTGTTTTCTACTTAGTTGTTGTGGGGAAAAGTTGCTTAGCACAACCACAACCTAAACTTTGAGCTGTGCTGTGCATTTCAAAAATGGCTGATGCAGTCGTTTGCGTGCTGGTTGTGCAGTGCGCACAAGCTGTTTAGTTTTGCTGTTTTGTAAGGGTTAGCGGTGGGATTTAGGTGTTTTTTAGAGGTTTTTGCCTTTTTTAGGCTCTTGCTATAGGCGTGATTTTTTTCTATACCCCCCTTATATATAGGGTCAATGATTGAGTGAACTGTTAGTTGACTGCTAAACAAAGCAAGTTTCTTGCTCTGCCACTACCCCCATCCCCCTATAAAAAGAAACGATAACAAGACATGTTTTAGTTTGGGTTGTGTTATTGCTGAGTGAGAGTATGCTGTTACTTTAAATACTTCTTAGCCAAAAATTCATACGCTAGTGGTGAAAAAATGTGCTTAATGAGAAATCTTGTGGTGCAGTTGTCTTTTTAAGAAAAAATTCCACGATCACGTATCTTTTACTTCATTATGAAGCAGGGCACTGGGATTTTGTTAAGGGAAACGTGGAGCCAAACGAGGCTGAAAAAGAAACAGTTGTACGGGAATTGCGCGAAGAAACAGGCATAACCGACGCCAAATTTCTCGAAGGTTTCAAGGAGCGAATAGAGTATTATTACCGTAGACAAGGCGATACTGTGCATAAAGAAGTAGTTTTTTACCTGATGGAGACAAGCACTGAAAACATCACCATATCCTTTGAACACATAGGTTCAGTTTGGCTTGACTATCAGCATGCTATGGAAAGATTAAGCTTCAAAAACGCTAAAGACGTGCTAAAAAAGGCAGATGCTTTTTTGAAAAGCAGTTTAAATGGCTATTTTATTAAGCCATAGCCGATTAAACGCCAACGAGCGGTTATTTTTCGGCTGATTGCAACTCTTGAATCTGGCAGGGCGCAAATAGGTCTTGTCAACTTCACTTTTATGGTATTTTGTTTTATGCCGACAATTTTTCCAACGTTTACAGCGGCGCCAATGTGAAGCAAAAGTTGCTCGTCAGGATTAAATTTTTCAACTTTCAACTGGTCTTTAGTGCCTACTACTCGTTCAAGAGTGTGTGTTTCCAGTGTTAACTCGTTCAGCGTTGGCGGCAACATCCCAGTTTTTCCTGCAATACTTCCTGTTAAACCGTCAGCCTTTGAGTAGGATGGGTCAAGCTGTGTGCCCACACCAACTAAACCACCGCTGCTTGCTTCCTTCACTTTCTGCCCTCCAGCGTTTAAGCTGGTGATTTCGCTGATTAATGGATGATAAACGGTTTTTCCCTCACGTTCAACCGCTATCCCCGGTCGAATTTCAATTTCCTCGCCAACCTTAAATTTGCCCTGGGCAATGGTTCCTCCGATGATGCCTCCGCTTAACTCGTCGATGGTTGTTCCCGGCTTGTTAGTATCAAACGAGCGGACAACAAACATTAAGGGTGGCTTGGTTTGATCTCTGTGCGGTGTTGGAATGATTTCTTGCATTGCTTCTAGAAGAACATCAATGTTTATTCCTCTTTGAGCGGAAATTGGGATAATTGGCGCGTTTTCGGCGACTGTGCCCTTCACAAACGCTTTGATTTCTTCATAGCTTTTAATCGCCCGTTTCTGGTCAACAATGTCGATCTTGTTTTGCACTATTATTATGTTTTTTATTCCGCTAACTTCGGCTGCTGCTAAGTGTTCACGTGTTTGAGGTTGTGGGCAGGGTTCATCTGCGGCTATTACAAGTATTGCCCCGTCCATTATCGCCGCGCCTGAAAGCATGGTTGCCATTAACGCTTCGTGACCTGGAGAGTCAACAAAACTGATTCCCCGAACAAATTCTGCCTCTGAATCACATTTTTCGCAGAAAGGTTTGTGATTGTAGTTTGGAGGCGGACACTTGGGGCATTTGTAAATTGGCATATCAGCATATCCCAATTTGATGGTGATACCACGTTTGAGTTCTTCACTGTGGCGTGACGCCCATGACCCAGTTAAGGCTTGGACAAGGGTGGTTTTTCCATGGTCAACGTGACCAATAGTGCCGATGTTTACTTCTGGTTGACGCGGCATGGGCGCAGATTTTTTCTCTTGTGTAATTTCAGCCGTTTTACAAACGCCTTTAAGATTCAAGCTTCTCTTATTATTGAACGCTTAAATTTAACCTTTCTATGAAGAAAAACAGTTTAAGGCAAAATACCCATGAACAAGCTTCTATAAATAGTAGGGTAAAAATGCTTGCAGGTAAACAAAGGAACACTTAAAGAAATAGGCTGATTAAAGCAGAAAAATTATGCTTCCGCTGCAGGTTGCTGTGGTTTAGCTTCTGCAGGCTTAGCGGCTGGACGTGCAGTGATTTTAGCGTTAATCTGAACTATTTCGTCAGTTATAATGTTGCCTCGTACCATTTTGCGTTTTCTTCCGCCTTTCCTCTTTGACTTAAACCCTGCACCCTCGCTTAAGACGACTTGGCGTCGGATTCCTCCATGAACGTTTGCTCTCATGGGTACCCCGTCCTTGTCAGAACCGCCTAGAATCTGTATTTTGTGTGCTGGCATGTCTACGACTATACCGTCAATGGTTTCGCCCATTCTTCTGCCTAGGAAGGGTGTGGCGCGTGCTTCTTCTACTTCTACCACTTTGGATGTGCCGTCTTGTGGGTCGGATACGATTACCTTGAATTTTGCCATTTGAAGATTAACTCTCCAGCGCAGTATGAAGTTGAATAACTCTCTATTAAGCATTTATACTATTTCACAGGAATAGCCTTTAACAAAGCGATATTTTAGCAGAAACACGTGGAATTAAATAATGAAGTATTTTGGGCACATACGGTTTTTTTTGACCCAGAACGTCGTTTGAATGTCTCTAACTCCAGTCATTTTAGCGATGTCGTCTCGTACCTTAATCAAATGTTCAAAACCGAAAACCACGCCGATTGCCAGCAAATCATGGTCTCCCACGCATTTCGTTGCCACAATGATATTTGGCATGCGAATTATTTCTTCTAAAATCTTTGAGGATTCAACTGGTGGGACTTGAGCGTTTGCTGTTTGGCTAGGTGATACGTCAATTAGAAAGGCGACCATAGCATGATAGCCAATTTTGTTTGTGTCTAAAACGATGGTTGACCCTTGAATGATTCCCTGCTTTTGAAGCGCTGCATATCGATTGAGAATTGTGTCGGCTGAAACGTTCAGTTCTTTAGCGATTTTTCTAAAGGACATGCGTGCGTCCACGGTTAAACGTTCGATTATGGCGAGGTCTAAATCATCCATGGCTACTCACTTTTGTTTTAAATAGTCAAATTCAAAATTTTCTGGGCAAAGCAGTATGTCATCAACCCAAATACTGGTTGTTACGTCGGTTACTTTTGGGTGACCTTGAATGTGCTCTTTTACTTGGCTTAGTCTCCCAACATTTTTGAGTACTCCAATGGCAAAGATGTTATCTCTACCCATCGACGAAGTGCAAAAGACAATTTCAGGAATTTTTTCGACAAAAGCGACAACATCTTCAACATGTGGATAATCTACGCGAATTCCTAAGCTTGCAACACAATCAAATCCGAAGCTTTTAGGGTTCAAAAGCACACTTGTTCCCCTTGCGACGCCTGTTTCTAACAGTTTGCTGAATCTTTTACTGACTGTGTCTACAGATATTTTGCAAGTTCCAGCGATTTTAGCAAAACTGGTTCGGGCATCTTTTTGTAATGCTCGAATAATGCAAACGTCTGTTTGGTCAATATCGGTAGTCATAGTGTTCGCTTCTAAAGTATGCGTTAATCTTATTAAACAATTTTTGAAGGAAGTTTTAGCCCGAAAAACGAGCCGCCATTAACCGAGGAAAATTCTCAAAAAAATCCTATATTGTACGGTATTTTCAATTTTAATCGTACATTTAGGTAAATTTATAAGCAATTATAGACGGATTGTAGAATGGGCAGAGAATATGAAACTCGCGGAAGCGTTCCATGAATTAAGCCAAGGAGACCCAAATCAAGAATTGATTAAAAAAAGATTTGCTTGTGCAAGTTGTGGGTCAACTTGGGTTGAGTTGGTAGGATTAGTGGTAAATAAAAGAAGCGGCAAGGAAGACCTTTGCTTGCGTATAGGCTTAGAATCAGAAGCCTGTCAAATGTGCAGAATGAAGACGCGAGTATGCCATGAATGCGGTTCACAGGACACATATGAACTAAAATTCGAGCGGGAAGTTCTGGAAGCACCATTGAATTTTAGGAGCATAAAAACCGTCAACCGTGTAAGTGGTCAATAGCGGAAAGCTTCTCTGCAACAATCTGGAGATGGAAGAGAGAAACAATGCTAGACTCGGTAAACCTGTCAAATAATGAATTAAATATGTTAAAATTAATGGCAAAGCTTGTTGCTGAGCAAAACAGCGTCAACGTACCTTGTGCCATAACAAACACCTACTCAAAACAATTTAAAATTTCAAAAGATGAAGCTTCAAAGGTTCTTGAAGAGCTTAAAAAGAAAATAGATGAAGCAGAATTTATTCGCTTTGAAGTGCCCAATAACGGCAAGAAATGGTCAACGATAACCCGTCAAGAAGCCGATGCACTTAAAGAGATGGTCAAGTATTGTGCGTCTACATCAGAGGCTACGAGTTTTAAAAGGGATACAAGCTTTAAGGGATTAAACGATAAAATTGCTAAAGCAAGTTGTGTCGAGTGCGAAACGTTAACGCCTATAGTTACAACACCAAACCCTTACAAGGCAGTTCTTGACCTGCTGCAAATTGCAGGTGACAAACTAAAGCTCCCTGCTGGAATACTAGAAATTCTCAAGCATCCAATGCGCACCATAATTTTGAACATCCCAGTGGTAATGGATGATGGAACCGTTCGCGTTTTTACAGGTTACAGAGTTCAATATAACGACGCTTTAGGCCCAACCAAGGGGGGAATACGCTACCATCCCGACTTAACCATGGATGAAGTAACGGCGCTGTCAGCGTGGATGACTTGGAAAACTGCTGTAACAGGGCTTCCGCTTGGAGGAGGTAAAGGCGGAATACGCTGCAATCCTAAAGAAATGTCCACTGGCGAGTTGGAGAGACTCACCAGAGGCTATGCTCGTGCCTTAGCAAAGTATATTGGACCATACACTGATGTGCCTGCTCCAGACGTTTACACAGACGGCCAAACAATGGCTTGGATAATGGATGAGTACAGCCAAATTGTGGGCTGGAACAGTTTTGGAGTCGTCACTGGAAAACCCGTCTGTCTAGGAGGATCCCTTGGACGAAACGAGGCAACCTCTAGAGGCGTAATGTACACTGTTGTAGAAGCTGCAAAGCACAAGGGTATTGACTTGAAAAAGGCAACGGTGGCGGTTCAAGGCTACGGCAATGTTGGCTTCCACGCTGCAAGGCTACTTCATGAATTGGGGTGTAAAATAATTGCTGTCTCTGACTCGGCAGGTGGCATTTACCATCCAGACGGGATAGACCCAAACAAGGCATTTCAATGTAAAAATGATAACTGCTCAGTAACCCACTTTGACAACTGCAAAAAAATAACAAACAAAGAACTGCTAGAAGTTAAATGTGACATTCTTGTGCCAGCAGCGCTGGAAAACCAAATAACTAAAGATAACGCAAACAAAATTAAAGCGAAGATTATTGCTGAAGGAGCTAATGGCCCTGTTACGCCTGACGCTGACGAAATACTGTTCAAAAATGACATTTTTGTTATTCCTGACATCTTGGCTAATGCTGGCGGCGTAATCGTAAGCTACTTTGAGCAAGTCCAAAACCAGATGAATTACTACTGGTCAGAGGAAGAAGTTCGAAACAAACTAAAGAACACGATAACTAACGCGTTCAACGGGGTCTTGGCGATTTCTGAAGAATACTATGTTAACATGCGGGTTGCTGCCTACATGAAAGCTTTGAAGAGGGTTTCTGACGCCATGATTGTACGCAATCCAAAAGCCTTTTCTCAATAATCCCTTTTTTACAAACCCCTTTTTATTTGACTTTTATGTTTTAATATAAAAACCGATTTACCAATGAACAAAAGTTGCCGCTGGAAAGACCAAAACCGCCATTCTAAGAAATAGCGCAGATTTTGAGGGTAAACATTTTAATTTTACCTTTAAATCGATTGTTGACTATGTGGCGGGCAGGGTTCTTCTTTCACGAGGTAGCGTTTGGCTTACTTAGCGTCTTCATACCGCTCTATGTTGTTGCCTTTCAAGACGCAAGTATCCTAGGTGGACCCCTAGTTGCACTTGGCATAATGACTTCAGCCGCCATCTTCTGCACGATACCAGCTTCCTTTGTTTGGGGCTGGCTTTGCGACGCTACAAGGCATTATAGAGCTTTCATCTTTCTGTCTTTTGCTTCCTCAGCCATTATTCTGTTTTTAATGACACTCTCGTTTGCCCAAAACATCATAGTCTTTGTCGTCTTGTACGTGGTTATGCAGGTGCTTCACGCAGCTCATGAAGCCCCAAAAAACGTTCTCATAGCTGAGCATTACAGCCGCACTGACTGGGAAAAATCCTACGGCATCTATGAAGGGTCAACAGAGATTGGCTTCATAACTGGGTTAGCAATAGGCTTTTGCTTAACCGTGGGGATGTTTGCTTTTACAGCCAATATAACTCCAGCGGTTCTGGCAAATTACATTTTATACCTGTGCAGCGGCTTGAGCGTGGTTGCGCTTGTGCTGTCAGCAGCCTTGATTGCTGACCCATTGATGATTTTTGAACGACGACTAGTTGGCATAGAGCGAAAAATTGACTTTACATGTCGAGGTCTTGATTCAGCATCCAGAATTCTAAGTGGACAACGCTGGGATGGCACTCTTAAACAGGATAACTTTAAGGTTTTCGCAATGGCGCTAGTCATGTTTTCCTTGGCAACAAGCATATTCTTTACGCCTTTGCCAGTGTTTCTAAACCAAGGTTTAGGTTTACCGACCAGCATGGTTTACGTTGCCTACATGCTTAATTCCACTGGCGCCACAGTTGGATATTTCCTGATAAGCCGACAAGCAAGAACAATGAACATAAGAAAACAAATGCCCCGTTTCGTTCTAATACGCAGTTTATGTATTTTCGGATTAATCGGCGTTATTCAGTTTGCCATATTTCCAACGCTGATGACTTTTCTGTTTCTAATGTTAAGCGGCTTTGCATACGGCATGTACTTTATAATGATGCTTTCGGTTTCAATGGAGCTTATCCCTCAAGGAAAAAGCGGGCTTTTTGATGGTCTCGTGGGCTTAGGCACTGGCGCAGGTTCATTTCTTGGACCATTTTTAGCGGATACTTACAATTATCTGCCTACATTCTTTGTGGCGGCGTTGCTGTTTCTTGCCGCTTTTATCGCGTTAAAATTGGCAACATGAAAATAAAAAGAAGAAAGGGGAGGCTGCTTTGCCTTTTTCGTTTATTCGGTGTGGACTCTGAATAAGTCGACGTCTTCACGCATGCTTGGCGTCAATTCAAGGAAATCACGCACTGAACGCTCAATATCTTTAGACTGCGTCACGTATCTGCCCACGATGAGGATATCTGCGCCTTTCTCTAAAGCTTCTTTAGCCGTTTCTGGAACAATGCCGCCGGCAACTGCAACGAGGAACTTTTTGTTTGGAAATGCTTGGCGTATCATCTGTATACGTTCTAGTCCGCATGAACGCCCTGTTTCTTGATCTATGCCTCTGTGAAGTATGACGACGTCTGGGAAGTTTTTGAGCGACTGCAGTTTCTCAAGAACATTCTCCACGTTTAGCATGTCAATGAAAGCGTAGATTCCCAAGCGTTTAGCTTCGTGAACGGTTGCGTCTAAGGTTTCTGGGGGTGCTAAGCCTGCTGCGACAACGGCGTCTGCGGTGTCTTCATAAGCTATGTCTGCTTCCACTTTGCCCACGTCTAAGGTTTTGAGGTCTGCTATCATGAATTTGTCTTTAGCTACTTGTCGCAGGTCACTGATTACCCGTGTGCCATAGCGTTTAATGAGTGGGGTGCCTACTTCAATGATGATTCTGTCGCTTCCAGGCAGTTGTTCAAGAACTTTTTTGGCGCCTTCAAGAGAGGGTGCATCAAGCGCTATTTGCAGGTAGGGTGGTCTCCATAAGCGTGGCACTTTGAAGCCCATGATTGGATGCTTTGCACGGTCTTTATCATAGATAATCTTTTCCAGCGACGGGTACTTCTTTAATGCACGTTGCAGCGCCATTTTTGTTGCGCCATAGTTGTATTGATAGATTTTGCGGTAGTCAGTGGCTTGCGGGTGAATGAAGACGCTGCAGATTATTACCCAATCGTCAAGTTTTGAGGCTGGAAGTATGCCTTCTTCTGAAGCGTCTGCGATTGCTTTTGCCACTGCAGCTTGGGCTGGACCAAAAATTTTGCCTGTGTCTTCCATGTTTTTAACGGTGACTTTTGGGACAATGAGGGTGTGGGGTTTAGGCGGCAGGTTGGGTCGGATGACTGCAAGAAGCGGTGTATGACCAGCGGATAAGCTTGTCATGCCATTAGCGAATGCCAAGCCTACTGGACCTTCCTTGTTACCTATCATTAAATCGATGTGCGCTACTTCGTTTCCTTCTCCTACAAGTGCTTCACCGATTAAATACACATTCCCGGAAAATTCATCTGAACAGTTATCGGCAGTTGATGTCGGCATATATTCTATTATCTCCTTAAAATCGACATTAAATTCTTTTAACCAAGTGTAAAGCGTGTCTCTGTGAATGTTCATTTCTTTGGCGGTTCCAATAATTGTCGGTTTTGTCGGTTTATTCTTTGCTCCCATTTCTTTTTTTGCTGCTTCAATTAAAGTTTTGACGAAATCGTCTTTAGTCTCTGGCTTTTTAACCTCTGCTCCCGACATATGCTTTACCTATTCGGCACTTGTATTTGACCTTGTATTTAAGAGTGTCGGATGGCTAGTGTGATTATTGATTATTTTTAGGTCTATTTAGTGTTGACTTGTCGGTTGAATCATTTCCCTTTGGGGAGAGCACCTAAGCGGCTTATATGACAACGATAAATCTTTATATTCTGTAGTTATTGACTTGCTAGCTGTTAACGTATCGAGGAATATGAATGTCTTACATTAACTGGTTGAGCCTTTTCTTAGTGATTCTTGGCATTGTGTTTTTCCTTGTCGGAGCAAACATTTACAATGCCATAATCGGTTGGGCAGGCGTATACATGGTCATCGGCGGCATACTACTCTATCTTGCCGTCTACCTATATACCGAATTAAGAAAAAAAGAGCCCGCCAAAGAAGCGGTTCCTCAAACTCAGAACCCGTAAAGCTCGCCGTATTTGCCAGTCAAGTACTGCAGGTAAGGTTCTGAATCCAAGTTTTTGCCAGTAGCCCGCTTAATCAAGTCTTCTGGGTCATACAAATCGCCTTGCAGATGGATTTTATCTTTCACCCACAAGTTAAACTCTGATAGGTTCCCTTCTGCAAGTTGACTGCGCCAGTCCGACAAGTCCTTTGTTAATGCTTGAAGTATTTGCCCGCTGTAAATGTTGCCCAACGCGTAGCTTGGAAAATACCCGTACAATCCGCTTGACCAATGCGTGTCCTGCATGACGCCTTCAGAATCATCCTCTACTTCAACACCTAAGTAATCAGCATACTTCTGGTTCCACACCTGCGGCAACTCGTCTAAGCCTATTTTGTCTGCGAACAAGTCCCGTTCCAATTCGTAGCGGATGATTATATGCAGGTTATAGGTGACTTCGTCGGATGCTATGCGAATCTTTGAACGTTCAACACGGTTAACTGCATGCATGAACTCGTCCAGGTTGATGCCTGCAAGGTTTGGGGCGACCTGTTGCAGCTTCGGCAGAAAGCCCATCCAGAATTCTCTTGACCGACCAACAATGTTCTCATAAAGACGTGACTGAGATTCATGAATGCCATATGAACATGGGGCGCCGATTGGCTGATACTTCCATTCTGGATTGACACTTAACTCGTAGATCGCATGACCTGACTCGTGCAAAACAGAAAAGATAGAGTTTGCATAATCGTTAATGTGATAATGGGTCGTTATGCGCACGTCATCATAGCTTCCTGAAGTGAAGGGATGCTCTGTCTCGTCGATTCTGCCATTTGCCTTAGGCGAAGTCGTATCGTAACCGAGCGTTTGAGTGATTAACTGAGAAATTTTACGTTGAGTCTCCACTGGCACAGGCAGATGCATGATTTTAGTGTCTGGATGCTTGCCAGTTTCCAAGATCTTATTTAGAAGCGGTTTTAGCCCTTGCTGAAGCTTGTTAAAGGTCGCAGTGATTTTGTCTGCGGTCATTTTTGGCTCAAACTTATCAATTAAGGCTTCATAGGGCGTTTTAGTTTCTTTGACTTTCATGAGGATTTCTGCGGCTTGCTTGCTTAAGTCAAGCAGTTTTTGGAGTTCAGGTTTGAGGTGGATGTAGCTTTTTTGGGCTTTAGCTTTTTTCCATGTGTTAACTGTTATGGCTTCTTGTTTGGCAAGGTCAGCGACAAGTTTTTCGGGGAGGCTTGTTTGTTCAAGGTAGCTTTTGTTTATGAGGTAAACGTTGCGTTTTTCAACTTGCCCAAGTGCCGTGTAGTCTGGGCTGGACTGTATTTGCTTTAGAAGGCTGCCGATTTCGGGGGCAGTGCTCATTTTGTGCCCGATACGACTGAGTAGTTCAAGCTGTAGGCTGCGTTGTTCCACGGCGTTTGGAGGCATCATGGTTTCCATGTCCCAGTGGATTATGCCCACTGTTGTTCCAAGAACTATGGTGTCTTTGGTTTTCTGTAAAAGTTTACTGTAAGCTTGTTTAATGCCTGTTTGCAAGGTTCTTTCCTCAATGGTTTGTGTGAAAGGTTAGTATTTACTCTTTTGCGGATTAGCGAATAGGCATGCTTGACCTATTTGGAGCCTATTTGGATGCTATTAGGATATCATTGCAGGAACCTATAGGGGTCTGTCCTGCGCCAACCTATTTGCCACCTATTAGAAACTCGTCGCGGGGGTATGTCGCTATTGGCATAAAAACAAACGATTATCATGATTTCTTCTAAGCAATCGCTAAAACGGTTGCAAACCTTTTTATCCTAAAAATAGCACTACAGCCTTCAACTGAGGAGATACAAGCGTATGAGTAGTAGCTTAGAATCAAATAAAACCTTAGCAATCATAGGCTCAATACTGATGGTACTCGGCACAATTCCATACAACGGCGTGGCTGTCTTAGGCATTATCGGCGTGGTTCTGCTATTAATAGCCCTCAAAGGATTCTCCAATCACTACCAAGATAGCACTATATTCCAAAGCGCTTTAATGGGTTTAATTTTTTATGTCATTGCAATCATAGTTTATGTTATAGCCATAGCAGGCGTAGTCGTTAGTTTTGCAACGCTATCCTTAGCTGGCATAGGTCTTGGATTAATAATTGGAGTAGTCGGTTTAATTGTTGGATTCGTATTCTTCCTGCTAGCCGCTAAAAAACTTAGAGCAACTTTCTCAACACTAGCAGATAAAACAGGCGAGCCCGCATTCAAAACCGCAGGGACTCTAATTTGGATTGGCGCTCTATTATCCATCATTGTTGTAGGTCTCTTATTGATAATCGTTGCTTGGATATTCGTTCTCATTGGGTTCTTCTCGATGAAAGTGCCGTCACAATCATACAATCAACCGCAACACGGTTATACGCCACCTCCACCACCCACCGCAGCACAACCAGCCGCTAGCAACACCCAATATTGTCCCAACTGTGGGGCACCAGTATCTGCAGGCGCAACCTTCTGCCAAAATTGCGGAAAACAATTAACCTAAACCTAAGCGAGACTAAACCAAAAAACCCCTTTTTATCTTTAGTTTTCATAAGCGCTTGTTGTCTCAGTAAAGCAACAACATAACTTTAAGAAAATCCTAAAGAGGCATTAACTTGAAGGCTAAACATTATGAGCGAGCATAAACCACCGTATGGAAAACAGTTACGAGGTAAGTCAGTGAATCTGCCTAAAATCCCTGCACCTCCCGAGGAACCAATACGTGGTTTGGAACCAGGAAAACTTGTTTGCACAATTTGCGGAAAAACCTTCAGGACAAAAAACGCTCTTAACCGCCATCGTGAAAACATGCATGGAACACCTGAACGAATCATATGAACTATTAGCCAATGATTTTGTTGATCAAGGGAATCTTCCTTAAGGGATAAATCACAAGCAAGCAAATTAAAAGAGTAATCCCTGTTAAAAGCGGGATTCCCAAGATTGGATTTAGGGTTGTTACACTAATTCTCAAGCCCAAATACCCATTTTGCAGGGTTTCTATTACCATGAAGTGAAATAAGTAGATGCCCAACGAATTTTGGCTTATAAAGTGTAGCAGTCGGTTTAGCCGTGGAAAGCGATTAAGTTTTTCACTTTGAACAGTGCTTAGAAGTAAAAACAAGGTTGCTGATGTCAGAATTACGCTTAAGTTTAGATTGTCATAAAAAAAGAATTGTTGGCTTCCACCCACTGTGGCTGTGACTATGTACGTGCCCACAGCTGTCCAAACAAAACCTGCAATATAACCTGCAAGCAGGACTGTCTTTTTCAACTGCACTTGAAGAAGATAAAGACCCAGCACATAATAGCCGACATACCCTGTTAGCAAAAACACGCTATTATTCAAACTGTAATCGACAAAAAGGCCAAGCAGCGGCACCACAGCTGTGCCAACCAGCCATAACACCAGAAAATACCTGATCAAGCGTCTGCTGGCATGCGCAACCAGCACTCGAAGAAATGGCGTAATCAAGTACAAGCCGATTAGCATGTAGATGAACCAGAAATGTATGTATGGCCCCCAAATAATGCCCTCGCCAATTGAATAAAGGCTCAATGTTTCCCCGTTAACAAAGACGCGCCAAACAAAATAGGCAGCCATCCAGAATATTAAAGGCGGCACAATACGGCTGACACGTTTTTTAAAGAACACTTTAAGTGGTTCATCAACTTTTGAGGGCTGTAGCAGCAACGCGCCGCTTAGCATTACAAACAGGGGCACGCAGGGTCTAGCAAGCGAGTCATAAATGTTTACTGACCACCATTGCACAACAACGTTCGAGTCATAACCCGTGACGATAGCGGGAACTGGTTCTATTGAGGCATGAAGCAGGATAACTAACACTATAGCAAATGTTCGAATTAAGTCCACGGGCAGAAGGCTGCTATCGCTTTTTGAGTCCGTGCTCTCAACTCCAACAGTTAGCTTAAAATTCTAGCTACAAAATGCTAATAAGCCTTTTTAATTTTAACAAAGTTTACCCAATTTTAAAAGCCATTTCTTTCAACCCTTAATTGCCTTAGAAACGTAAACACCCGCCTCAAAAAACAATTCTCAAACTAAATATGTAAATTTAAAATTACAATTAAAGAATCAAAATAGATTAAAGTTACCACAACAACATGCGTAAGTCAACAAAAGATTCCAGATAGGCCTTGGTAAAAATTGGATGATCTAAAAGGATTGCTAAAGGGACATAAAATCGCTTATTTCTCAATGGAAATCGGATTAACAAGTGAAATCCCAACATATGCTGGCGGACTAGGAATTCTTGCAGGCGATACCATACGGTCAAGCGCTGACCTGCGAATCCCTCTTGTCGCCGTAACCTTACTAAGCAAAAAAGGGTTTTTCAGGCAAGAATTAACTCCTGATGGAAGACAAATTGAGCACCGCCAAGACTGGGATCCCTCAAAACACCTAAAAGTGCTGCCTGAAGAAGTCACCGTGCAGATTGAAGGCAGAACAGTCAAGATTCAGGCATGGCTTTACCAAGTTAAAAGCATAACTGGCGGCGTTGTCCCAGTACTCTTTCTTGACACTGACGTCCAAGGAAACACTCCTGAAGACAAAGAAATCACGTATTTCCTATATGACGGCGACAGAAGATACCGCGTGAAACAAGAAATTGTCTTGGGTATCGGCGGCGTCAGAATGCTTCAAGCTTTAGGCTTCAAAATAAGAAAATACCACATCAATGAAGGACACGCAAGCTTCTTGGCTTTGGAGTTACTTCAGGAAAACCAGATGAACCCTGAAAAGGTGCGTGAACTCTGCGTTTTTACCACTCATACACCTGTCGAGGCAGGACATGACAAGTTCTGCTATGAACTTGTTAAGGAAGTTCTTGATGGCACCACTGACATGAACATCTTGAAAACTTATGGTGGACAAGAAAACTTGAATATGACGTTGCTGGCGCTGAACCTGAGCAACTACGTTAACGGTGTAGCTAAACAGCATCAGCGAGTGTCCAAAAAAATGTTTGCCGGATACGAAATTTACGCCATAACCAACGGCATACACTCTTTCACTTGGACTGGACAGAGCTTTAGAAAACTCTACGACCAATACCTTCCAGGTTGGGCAAATGAACCTGAACTACTTGCAAGAATAGCAGATGGAATTCCTAACGACGAAATTTGGCAATCACATAAAGAACAAAAGAAAACTTTGATTGATTACGTTAACGCTTCAACAAACATAGGCATGACCCACGACGCGTTTACCATCGGGTTTGCAAGGCGTGCAACTGAATATAAACGTGCATACCTGCTATTTTCAGACCTAGAACGCCTAAGAAAAATCAGCCGTAAAGGCAAAATTCAATTAATCTTCGCTGGAAAAGCTCACCCCAAAGACCTACAGGGTAAAAAGTTAATCGAGCAACTTTTCGGTTATGCCAACCAGCTTAACCCAGACATAAAGATGACATATCTTGCCAACTATGACATTGACATGGCTCAGAAACTGGTGGGCGGAGTGGATGTTTGGCTTAACACGCCGCTTAAGCCGTTGGAGGCTTCTGGAACCAGCGGCATGAAAGCAGCCCACAATGGAGTACTAAACTTTAGCGTGTTGGATGGCTGGTGGCTTGAAGGCTGGATAGAAAATGTTACTGGTTGGAGCATTGGACCTCATCCTGATGAGTGCTTAGATGCTCAGGAATGTCTTCAAAAAGAAGTCGCTGACCTCTACAACAAGTTGGAGTACGTTATTGTCCCTCAGTACTATGGCAGGCGTGATGATTGGATACGGATGATGAAGAAAACGATTGGTAAAGTCGCTTATTACTTTAACAGTCACCGTATGATGCGCAGATACGTAACAGAGGCATATCTCTAAGTAGCGATTGCCCAAGCGTTAACAGGAAAATTCTACCCATAATGTGTTGAAAGTTCAAAAACAAGAAAATGGAAGAAATGTGGAACTGCTTATTTTAGCGGCACATACATTGAAGACCGTGATGCACCAATACCTGGAGTTCCATGCCTAACAGGCTTGTTAGTTATGGCGAATTCACCAAGATAGTGCCCAATCATTTCGGGTCTGATTTCCATAGCGACGAATTCTTTGCCGTTATGCACCTGGATTTTTGCACCCACCATTTCAGGCAGGATAATTAAGTCGCGAACATGGGTTTTCAAGTTTGTTTCTTTGCCCTTCTTCTGCTCTTCTTTAGCGGCTCTAAGTTTCTCTAGCAGTATGCGTTGCTCAGGCGTCAATCCACGTTGCAAGCTTCTTCGCTGTCTTGACGGAAGCAAGTTAATGAATTCATCCATAGACATTGCCGCTAAGCTTTCAAGACTGTGTCCACGGTAACTAAATTCTTTTGGCATTTTTCATCTAACCTTCAATTTTAATTTATCTTAATGCACGTTTCTTTTTCTGTCCAGGTCCTCTTGCAGCGATCAATCCAACCTTCTGTCCCGGAGGTGCACCGTGCGAAGTTGTCGTTGTTCTACGTGCACTCTTCTTGCTGCTACCATATGGGTGAACAGCTGGAACCATTTTGCGACCGCTAGTGCGTGGATACTTGTGACCTTTAGCTTTCATCAGGTGGAATTTTTCGCCTGCTTTAAGGAAGGGCTTTTCCATTCTTCCTGAGGCTGAAACTACACCGATGGTTGCCATGCATAAGTCGTTGATGTATCTTGTTCTGCCTGATGGTAAGCGAATCATGGTGCCTTGTGGAGTGTGGCCAACTACTGTAGCGTATGCGCCTGATGAACGCGCCATTTTTCCTCCGTCGCCTGGACGAAGTTCAATGTCACAAACAAAGGTTCCTTCAGTGATCTTTCCAAGAGGCATAATGTTACCGATTTCAACTGTGGCTTTTCCGCCGAGGCAGATTTGTTGCCCAGTAAAGACACCTTCAGGAACAATGCTGTAGCATGATAAGCCGTTTTCAAATTTTACAAGCGACAGCGGTGAACCACGTCCTGGGTCGTGAAGTAACTCGTTAATTGTTCCAGTAACTGCCATTTCGTAGACTTCTTTTGGTGACTTAACAAACGGATACTTTGCTGCTCCAACACGTTTGTGAGTTGAAGCACGGAAGTTTTGTCCACCGCGTCCACGTCTTTGTACACGAA
>Ga0123335_1002610_pt1 | contig 26479 bp, 26 predicted proteins | sample BiotimSIPDNA_2_FD_89707 | JGI IMG/M metagenome (GOLD analysis project Ga0123335, IMG submission 89707) | Anaerobic biogas reactor microbial communites from Washington, USA - Biogas_R2 time_0 SIP DNA | ecosystem: Engineered > Bioreactor > Anaerobic > Unclassified | place: Washington, USA...
AGTGGGTCACCCATTTTACTGAGCCTGTCAAGGCGATTATCTTCGGCAAAAAAATTTATCTGTTTCATAGGTATATTATATCATATTTGGGCGAATATTGCATGAGGTTTTTAGAGATGCCCTCCAGATAGATGTCGGTGGATTGGCCTGTGGGCTGATAGTAGTTGTAGGTCTTGTTGTTGGCCTAGGCAAAGGCGACCAAGCCCTCCCAGGTGCCCTGGTTGAAGCTCTTGTCGTTGATGGTGCCGATATCGGTGACCAGCGCGAGTTCATATGTCTCCCCCGCCAGGGAGACCAGGGGCAGCGCCAGCGCCATCATCAGCAAAACCGCCAGAAATTTCCTCATGAATAACTCCTCCTCATTTAATTGCTGTAGAAACCCTGTTCCTCAGTAACCATAGTATATCACCAGCCGGCGCGGTTTTCAAGGAATTCATTCCCTTTGATGCCCCGGCACAGGCATTGATGGCGGTTTTGCGGCAAATGCCGCCAATGGGCCGGCATTTTATATCTCCACCAGGTCTCCGCGCAGCGGCAGCCAGGCCAGCACCCTCTGGATATGGGTATCCCAGTAGGCCCAAGTATGCGCGCCGGGGTGCTCCTCATAGGTCACTTTCACGCCCAGCCTGCGCAGCCTGCCCACGCCGTCGCGGTTGTCCTTCAGGGTAAAGTCCTCCGTACCTACGGACAGAAACAGGGCCGGCAGGGGGATGCCCCTGTTTTTGAGACTGCGCGCCTGAACAACGACGTTGCGCTGGCTTCTGTCGATGGCGGCCGGGCTGATGGACCCGACGATGGCCTGGATCGGCCAGGGCTGGTCCGCCTGCGGCTGGCGCGCCAGGCGGGAAAAGGACATCACCCCGGACAGCGAAGCCGCCGCCGCGTATTGCCCGGGCTTGGACAGCGCCAGATGCATCGCGCCATAGCCGCCCATGGACAGCCCGGCGATGAAGGTATCCTCGCGGCGCGGGCTCAGCGGCAGGATCGAGCGCAGGTAGGCGGGCAATTCCTCCAACAGGAAAGTCTTGTACTTGGGCCCATGCACCATGTCCTGGTAAAAGGCATTGCCGCACGAGGGCATGACCACAGCCAGGCAGGCTTCCTGGGCGTAGCGCTCCAGCGCCGTCTTGCGCCACCAATCGCTGTGGTCGCCATAGGTGCCGTGCAGAAGGTAGAGCGTCTGGTAAGCCTGGCCCGGGGAAACGTGCGCACCCCCGGGCGGATCGGGCAGGATGATGCTGACATCGGTGTTCTGTTGCAGCGCACCGGAAGGATAGTTCAGTTGGATGAAAGCCATAGACCGCTCCTTATATACAAACTCAAGGTATTATTGAGCTGCGTGCTGCGCACCTCAAGGGGCTTAAAGATTTTCACCGCTGTCTCCCCGGCTGTTCAGCAGCCGGGTCCTGTGGCCCGCCGGGCTCCTTGAGGTAATCCCGCTCAATCCGGCTGATCATCCCGACGCGCTGCGCGTGCCGGCCTCCTTCAAAGCCGGCGTCCAGCCACATATTGACGATCATGCGCGCCAGGTCAACGCCCACCACGCGCGCGCCCAGGGCGAGCATGTTGGCGTCGTTGTGCTGGCGCGAGAGCACCGCGGTGTAGCAGTCCGAGCACACCACACAGCGGATGCCGGGCACCTTGTTGGCCGACAGGGAGATGCCCACCCCGGTGCCGCAAAAAATCAGCCCGCGCTCACACTCGCCCCTGGCTACCGCCTCCGCGGCCAGGCGGCCGTAAACCGGGTAATCCACCCGCTCCGGGCTGGTGGTGCCATAATCCTTGTACGCCAGGCCGCGCTCCTCAAGCAGCTTGATGATCTCCAGCTTCAGCGGCAGCCCCGCATGGTCACTTCCCAATGCAATCATGATGAAACCCTCTCTCTTTTTCTTTGATTCGGCTTGCAGCCTGCCTGCGGGACGCGCCCTCAGTCACAGCTAACCCCGCTATCTAACGGAACCCGGTAAAGGCCACTTTATATCGCAGCTGACTACAGCATACCCATTCCACGCGCCAAGCACAAGACCCTGCGCAGGGTTTTGTGCCTCTCCTTGACGGGACCGGCCGGCCTTGTTACGCTACAAATGAAACACACAGCCGGGTTGACAGGAGGATGCGCCATGTCACAGTCCCTATGGTATCAGGATGCAGCCCAATACTGGACGCAGGCCCTGCCGCTGGGCAACGGCCGCCTGGGCGCGATGGTCTTTGGCGGTGTCGCGCAGGAGCGCCTGGCCCTGAATGAGGATACGCTCTGGTCAGGCACTCCGGGGCAAAGGCTCCGCCCCGGCGCGGCGCAGGCCTGGAAGCAGGCGCGGACACTGGTCACACAGGGAGAGATCAAAAAAGCCGAGAGGCTGCTGGAGGAGGAATTCCTCAGCGATTACACCCAGGCCTATATGCCGCTGGGCAACCTGCTGCTGGATTTTGATCATCAGGCCCAGGCCGGCAGCTACCGCAGGGAATTGTGCCTGAACCGTGCGCTGTCAAGCGTCTCCTATCAGGTCGGCGATGTCACCTATACGCGCGAGGCCTTTATCTCAGCGCCCGATCAGGTGCTGGTCATCAGGCTGCGCGCGGACCGCCCGGGCGCGCTGAGCTTTACCGCAAGGCTTGACAGCCCGCTGCGGGGGCAAACCGCGCCCATCCGGGAAGGGCTGATGCTCAGCGGGCTGTGCCCGTCAGAATCCTGGCCCAATTATGTCAATCATCCCCAGTCGCTGAGCTGGTCGGCGGATCCCGAGCGCACCGGCATCCGATTTTGCGCGCTGCTCAAGGCAGTGAGCGATGGCCATGTCACCAGCGCGGAGCAGCGCCTGCAGGTGCGCAGCGCGAGCCAGGCTACGCTGCTATTGACCTGCCGCAGCAATTTCGCCGGCTGGGACAAAGCGCCGCAGGCCGCCGGCGTGCCCTATCTGCGGCTTGTCCGTCAGGATCTGGTCGATGCGCTGGGCCGGCTGGACACGCTGTTTGAGCGGCATCAGGCGGAGCACGCCAAATGGTTTGGCAGCATGCAGCTGCGCCTGGGCGGCCCGTCACTGGACTGGCTGCCCACCCAGGTGCGCCTGGCGCGCTACCAGCATTCGCCCGGGGAAGACCCGGGGCTGATCAACCTGCTGTTTGATTATGGGCGCTACCTGCTCATCGCCTGCTCACGCCCGGGCAGCCAGCCGGCCAACCTGCAGGGCATCTGGAACGAGTCCACCCGCCCGCCCTGGAGCAGCAACTACACCACCAACATCAACCTGCAAATGAACTACTGGCCGGCCCTGCCCTGCAACCTGGCGGCGCTTCAGCAGCCGCTGTTTGAGATGCTCGGGGACATCAGCCAGGCCGGGCGCGCGACCGCGCGGACATATTATGACGCTGACGGCTTTGTCTGTCACCACAACAGCGATCTGTGGCGGCATACGCTGCCGGTGGGCGGCGGCGGTCAGGGCAGGGTGGCGTGGGGCTACTGGCCGCACGCGGGCGCTTGGCTGTGCGCCCATGTGGCGGAGCACTGGCGCTATACCCGGGACAGGGACTTTCTGGCAGGCACCGCCTGGCCGCTTTGCCGGGAGGCCGTGCGGTTTTACCTGGACACGCTCACGCAGGACGCCTCGGGCTGTCTGGCCTTCTGTCCGGACACCTCCCCGGAAAACAGCTATGTGAAAGGCGGGCAAACGCTGGCGCTCAGCGCCGCCACCGCGATGACCTCGGCCCTGGTGCGGAGCCTGTTCACCGATTGCCTGGACATGGCGAAGGTCCTGGACATCCAGGATGCCTTCACTGAGCAGGTGGAAGCCACGCTTCCCAAATTAAGGCAGCTCGCGGTCGGCCGGGATGGCCGGCTGCTGGAGTGGGACAGGGAGCTTGAGGAGGAGGAGCCCGCGCACAGGCACGTCTCCCACCTGTACGCGCTGTATCCCGGCCACCTGGTCACGCCGGAGGACACGCCGGAACTGGCAAAGGCGTGCAGGCAGTCCCTGCTGGCGCGCACCAATGAGGGCACCGGCTGGAGCCTTGGCTGGAAAATCTGTCTGTGGGCGCGCCTGAAGGACGGCGAGCAGGCGCTGGAGCTGATCAACAAGCAGCTGCGGCGGACGCCCTCTGCGCCTGGCGCCGGCCCTTCGGGCGGCGGCAGCTATGACAACCTGTTCGGCGCACACCCGCCCTTCCAGATTGACGGCAACTTCGGCCTGTGCGCCGGCGTATGTGAGATGCTGCTGCAAAACCGCCGGGATGGCATCCTTCTGCTGCCGGCGCTGCCCGCCAGCTGGCGCGAGGGCAGCGTGCAGGGGCTGCGCGCCTGGGGCGGGCTGTGCGTCAGCCTGGCCTGGAAGGAAGGACGGCTGACGCGTTGCGAGCTGAAGGCCGGGCAGGACCTGACCACCACCCTATTTTTCCCGGACAGCAGCGCCCGGGCAGTTACGCTCAAACAGGGCCAAGCCCTGGTCATTCACGGAGAACAGGAAACTGCAAACTAAAATTGTTATTTTTTGAAATTCATTCGTGTTTTATAGAGTGCCTCTCTTGCTCAAGGGACAAATCAGACAAAAGCCCTAAACGCAAAGCACCGCCATAACCCTTGACATCAATTGATTTCGTCTGATAGAATACAATGGCTCAAGCGAATTGACCCGCTTGACGCACAAGGCTGCGGGGAGTTGTTCGATGCGCTATTTGTTCAAAAATGTGAACATTCATACCCCGGACGGGGAAAGGCGCAGGGATCTTGTTTTTATAAACGGCCGACCGGTATTTGAGGCGGCAGCCGGGCAGCACCCCTCACTGATCCCCGTCTCCGGCCATGACCTTCATCTATTTCCGGGCTTCACCGATGTCCATGTGCATCTGCGGGAGCCCGGTTTTTCCTATAAGGAAACCATCTTTACCGGGACCCGGGCCGCGGCGCGCGGGGGTTTTACCACGGTGCTCACCATGCCCAACCTGAACCCGGTGCCCGACAGCCCGGACAACCTGCAAGCACAAATAGAAATAATCCGCCGGCAAGCCGTGGTGCGCGTCCTGCCGCTGGGCGCCATCACCCGGGGGCAAGAAGGGCGTGCGCTGGCCGACCTTGACAGCATGGCGCCCTTCGTGGCCGGCTTCAGCGATGACGGCCGGGGCGTTCAGGACGGCGCGCTGATGGAGGAAGCCATGAACCGGTGCGCGCGGCTAAACAGGATCATCGCCGCCCACTGCGAGGACGACAGCCTGACCCGGGGCGGCTGGGTTCATGACGGCGGGTGGGCCCGGGCCCACGGGCACCAGGGCATCCCCTCAGAGAGTGAGTGGCGCCAGGTGGAACGGGATTTAATCCTGGCGCGGCGAACAGGCTGCCCCTATCACGTCTGCCATGTTTCCACCAGGGAGAGCGTGGCCCTGATCCGCCGGGCCAAGGCGCAGGGCGCGGACGTCACCTGCGAGACCGCGCCGCATTATTTGCTGCTGGATGACAGCCAATTGACGGACCAGGGCCGTTTCAAGATGAACCCGCCCCTCCGCTCCGCGGCGGACCGTGAAGCGCTGATCACGGGCTTGCAGGACGGCACCATCGACATGATCGCCACCGACCACGCGCCCCACAGCCCGGAAGAGAAGGCGGGCGGCCTGCGCCACAGCTTAAACGGCGTGGTAGGGTTGGAGACCGCCTTCGCTGCGCTGTATACCGGGCTGGTCAGGACAGGCCTGATCAGCCTGAAGCGCCTGCTGGACGCCATGGTGAACCGGCCCAACGCGCGCTTTGGTATCCGGGCAGCCCATGACTGGACCCTGTTTGACCTGGGGGTCAGCGATACCGTCCGCCCGGCGGACTTCCTGTCCAAAGGCCGTGCCACCCCCTTTGAGGGCAGCTTGGTCTATGGCAAATGCCTGATGAGCGTGTGTGAGGGACAAACCGCCTGGGTGGATGAGGCCCTCCAGGCGCCGGAGGAGCAAGCGTGAAACAAACCGTCTGGACCATACAGGACAACACGCGCATCGCCAGGGACACCTGGAGGATGCGTTTTTCAGGCGACAGCGAGGCCTTTATAAAGCCCGGGCAGTTTTTAAACCTCAGCCTGGACGTTTATTACCTTAGGCGGCCCTTCTCCGTGTTCGACTGGGCACCGGGCCAGGCCAGCATCATCTACAAGGTGCTGGGCCGGGGCACCGAGCACATGACCTGCCTGCAGCCGGGCGCCCGGCTGGACGTCCTGTGCGGCCTGGGCAACGGCTTCAGCCTGGACACCGGCGCGCGGCGCCCCCTGCTGCTGGGCGGCGGCGCGGGCATTCCCCCGCTGTACCGGCTGTGCCGGGAGCTCGCCGGCCAGGGCAGGCTGGTGCAGGTGGCCCTGGGCTTTGGCGGCGCGGACGAGATCTTTCTCGCGGAGGAGTTCCGCGCGCTGGGCGCGCAGGTCAGCGTGGCCACGATGGACGGCAGCGCAGGCTTGCGGGGCACGGCGCTGGATGCCTGTGATTTCACGCAGGCCGATTTCTTCCACGCCTGCGGCCCCACCGCCATGCTCAAGGCCCTGTGCGCGCAGGCCGGTATCCCCGGCGAGGTCAGCCTGGAGGAGCGCATGGGCTGCGGCTTTGGCGCCTGCATGGGCTGCACGGTCATCACCCGGCAGGGCCCCCAAAGGGTCTGCAAGGAAGGGCCGGTCTTTTCCAGGGAGGTGCTGGGATGGTAGACCTGAGCGTCACGCTGTGCGGCATCGAGCTGACAAACCCGCTCATCGCGGCCAGCGGCACCTTCGGCTTTGGCCAGGAATACGCGTCGCTGTATGACCTGAACCAGCTGGGCAGCTTTTCCTTCAAGGGCACCACGCTGGAACCCCGGGAGGGCAACCCCGCCCCGCGCATCGCCGAGTGCCCCGGCGGCATGCTCAATGCCGTGGGCCTTCAAAACCCGGGGGTGCACAAGGTCATCTCCGAGGAGCTGCCCGCGCTTGCCCGCGTGTTCGGCAAACCGGTCATGGCCAATGTCAGCGGCTTCTCCATCGCGGAATATGTGGAGATCTGCCAATTGCTGGACGCGCAGGAGCAGGTGGGCTGGCTGGAGGTCAACATCTCCTGCCCCAATGTGCATGGCGGCGGCATGGCGTTCGGCAGCGACCCCGGCGCCGCGGCGGCGGTCACCCGCGCGGTGCGCCGGGTATGCAAAAAGCCCGTGATCATCAAGCTGTCGCCCAACGTGGGCGACATCGCGCAGATTGCCAGGGCCTGCGAGGATGAGGGCGCCGACGGGCTCAGCCTGATCAACACCCTGCTGGGCCTGCGGCTGAACCTGAAAACCAAAAAACCGCTCCTGCCCTTTGTAACCGGCGGCCTGTCCGGCCCTGCCATCTTCCCCGTTGCGCTGCGCATGGTCTGGCAGGTGTATCGGGCGGTCAGGATCCCCATCATCGGCATGGGCGGCATCCAGTCGGCCGAGGACGTCATCGAGATGATGCTCTGCGGCGCCACCGCAGTGCAGGTGGGCAGCGCCAACCTGGTCAATCCATACGCCTGCCCGGACATCCTGCGCGACCTGCCCCGGGTCATGGCACGCTACAACATCAAAAACCTGCGCGACATCACAGGAGGTGCACACTGATGGCAAAGGACCTGATCATTGCCCTAGACTTTCCGGGCCGGGACCAAACCCTGGCCTTCCTGGACCTGTTCAGGGATGAGAAGCCCTATGTCAAAATCGGCATGGAGCTGTTTTACGCAGAAGGCCCCGACATCGTCCGCGCGGTCAGGGACCGCGGGCACAGGATCTTTCTGGACCTGAAGCTGCACGACATCCCCAACACCGTTTCCGGCGCCGTGCGCTCCCTGCGCGGCCTGGGTGTGGACATGATGAACCTGCACGCGGGCGGCGGGTTGGCGATGATGCGCGCCGCGGCCGAAGCGCTGCGCGATGCACCGGGCAGCGCGCCCAGGCTGATCGCGGTCACCATCCTGACCTCGCTTGACCAGCAGGCGCTCCGGGAGGAAATCTGGGTGGACAGGCCGCTGGAGCAAACAGTGCTGCACTATGCGCAAAACGCCAGGCTGGCCGGGCTGGACGGCGTGGTCTGCTCGCCCCTGGAAGCCGGCCGCGTGCATGAGCAGGTCGGCGCCGATTTCCTCACCGTGACGCCCGGGGTGCGTTTTGCGCAGGGCGCAGCAGGCGACCAGCAGCGCGTGACCACGCCGGCCATGGCGCGCGAGCTTGGCGCGGACTACATCGTGGTGGGCCGGCCCATCACCAAAGCGGAAGATCCCGTATACGCCTACAGGAGGTGCATGCATGAGTTTACCCATCAATGAGCAGGTTGCCAGGGGGCTGCTGGACATCGGCGCGGTCTTCCTGCGCCCGGACGAGCCCTTCACCTGGGCCAGCGGCATCAAAAGCCCCATCTACTGCGACAACCGCCTGACCCTGTCCGCGCCCGGGCTGCGCACCCTGATCGAAACCGCCATCGCGGACACGGTGCGCCAGGAATACCCGCAGGCCGACTGCCTGATGGGCACCTCTACCGCGGGCATCCCCCATGCCGCCATCGCGGCCCACCTGCTGGGCCTGCCCATGGGCTATGTGCGCTCAGGCCACAAGGACCATGGCCGGCAAAACCGCGTGGAAGGCCGGCTGGAAAAGGGCTGGAAGGCGGTGGTGGTTGAGGATTTGATTTCCACCGCCGGCAGCGTCATCGAGGTGGTGGAAGCCCTGCGCGAGGCCGGCGCCGCGGTGCTGGGCATCGTCAGCATTTTCACCTATGGCATGAAGGCCGGGCTGGACCGCCTGGCGACCGCCGGGGTACGCAACATTAGCCTGTGTGATTTTGACACCATCGTGCGCGTGGCCGCGCAGCAGGGCTTCATCAGGGGCGCGGACACCGCGCGGCTGATCGCCTTCCGTGACGATCCGGCGGACCAGTCATGGATTCACCAGTCTATATAAAGAAAGGGCACAGCATGAGGCACATCATCAGCATCACCGACCTGTCGCTGGAGGAAATCGCCCGCCTGATGGACACGGCGCGCGACATCATTGAACACCCGGACAAATACCGCGACCTGTGCCGCTACAAAAAGCTTGCCACGCTGTTTTTTGAGCCCTCCACCCGGACGCGCCTCTCCTTTGAAGCCGCGATGCACGAGCTGGGCGGCCAGGTGCTGGCGGTGTCGGAGGCGGCCTCCAGCTCGGTCGCCAAGGGGGAGTCCGTCGCCGACACCATTCGCACGGTCAGCTGCTACGCGGACATCATCGCCATGCGCCACCCCAAGGAGGGCGCGCCCACCGTGGCCTCCTTCCACGCAAGCGTCCCGGTCATCAACGCGGGCGACGGCGGGCACAACCACCCCACCCAGACGCTGACCGACCTGCTGACCATCATGCAGGAGAAGGGCCGCCTTGACCACCTGACCGTGGGGCTGTGCGGCGACCTCAAGTTCGGCCGCACGGTGCATTCGCTGATCAGCGCCATGTGCCGCTACCCCGGCGTGCGCTTTGTGCTGGTGTCCCCGGAGGAGCTCAAGGTGCCCAGCTACGTCAAGATTCCGCTCAAGCAGGGCCAGGTGCCCTACAGCCAGACCACCGACCTGCGCTCGGTCATGCCCGAACTGGACATCCTTTACATGACGCGCGTGCAACGCGAGCGCTTCTTTAACGAGGATGACTACATCCGCCTGCGGGATTCCTATATCCTCACGCCTGAGAAGCTGGAAAACGCGAAACCCGACCTGACCATAATGCATCCCCTGCCCCGGGTGAACGAGATCTCCGTCGCCGTGGACCAGGACCCGCGGGCGGCCTATTTCCGCCAGGTGCGCTACGGAAAGTATATCCGCATGGCGCTGATCCTGATGCTGCTGGAGGTGCAGGCATGAACATTGATTCCATCAACAACGGCATTGTCATCGACCACATCCGCGCCGGGCAGGCGATGAAAATCTATGATTTCCTTGACCTGGGCGCCCTGGACTGCGCCGTGGCCATCATCAAGAACGCGGCCAGCAGCAAGATGGGCAAAAAGGACATCATCAAGATCGATTCCGAGCTGAACGTCGATTTGAACGCCCTGGGCTATATCGACCCCAGCATCACCATCAACATCATCAAGGACGGCGTCCGCGTGCGCAAGTACCACCCCGAGCTTCCCCTGACCATCACCAACATCATCCGCTGCAAGAACCCGCGCTGCATCACCAGCACCGAGCAGGAGCTTCCCCATGTCTTCCGCCTGACCGACCGCGAAAAGGACGAGTACCGCTGTATCTACTGCGAAAGCAAGGCGGGGGTCTGATTAACGGGAACAGCAAAAACAATCCGCATTTTCTACGAGAAGCCGGAGGATGAGGATGCTCAAAAGAATCAAGACATGGGTTTTAATCATCGCAATGCTTGTTCTGATGATTTTATATGCGCTTATCGGACTCAAATTGCTAAGCGACAATTATAATATCCTCATTGAAGCTTCCATTTGTTTAGCCTGTATCGTTATTGTGTTTATCTGTATCATGGTCAGGCTTGCAACATACAGATGCCCTGATTGCGGCAAATCATTGAAAACAGACGGCAGCTATTGCCCTTTTTGCGGAAAGAAGATAAAACAGTGAATCAAAATTCGAAGAGAGATACCGTGGTGAACGATATTGCCAGTAAAGAAGCAGTAAAAGATCAGTATGAGAACTCTTCAAATCTGGATACCAGGATTTCTATCCACCGGAAGTATTCCGTCAATCAACAAGGCTTCAACAGCTGGATTTTTTCCAATTATGAGATAAAGGCAGGAAGCAGAATACTGGAATTGGGCTGCGGAACAGGAGTTGCATGGAAAGAGAATATCAGCTGTTTGCGGGGGTGCTTTGAGCTCGTGTTGACGGATCTTTCAGAGGGAATGCTGAAATCCGCGAAGGAATCATTAAAAGATAAGGAACAGGTTTCCTTCAATCTTGTTGACATTCAATCGATCCCGTACGAAGACCGATGCTTCGATGTCGTCATCGCGAATATGATGCTGTACCATGTTCCCGATATCAATAAGGGACTGTCTGAAGTAAAAAGAGTCCTGAGGAATGACGGTGTCTTCTATTGCGCAACATTCGGAGAAAACGGGATCGTAGAATATCTGTCAAACATGCTGGGGCTTCACCGTTCCGATTTGCCAGCGAATCACCGCTTTACACTTCAGAACGGAAAAGGGTTTTTAATGAACTACTTCCTGAACACAAAAAAGCTTCTGTATGAGGATTCCCTGGAAGTGACCGATATTGACGACCTGATGAAGTATTTGTATTCCTTGTCCGGGATGGATAAGATCAGCAGGCTTCCGGCTGAAGAAGCAAGGCGCAACTTAACAGACCATATGGTAAACGGCGTGCTGACCATACCCAAGGAATACGGAATGTTTGTCTGTAAAAACAAATAACAAAATAAATGAATTTGTGCGCTCCGCAACCACTGATCCCCGCTTATCCCCGGCTGCCGCGCAGCTGAAGCGCCCCCAGGATGACAAGCCCGGGCAGGGCATAGCACAGCCCGCACAGGGCGACAGGGCCGATGACAAGGTTCAGTCCCGCGTAAAGGGCGGCCAGCAGCGCGCCCAGCAAAAAGAAAACAAGGCACAGCAGATGGATCAAAAACTCCCGCCAGTCCTCCCGTTTGAGCCCCTTGGAGACCACCAGGCGGCCCAGCGCCGCGCCCGCGTCAGTCAGGTGGCCGGTGACATGCGTGGTGCGCATCAGCATGCCGCGGTAGCGCAGGACCAGGCCGTTTTGGGCGCCCAAAGCCAAAGCCAGGCACAGGGTGCACACCAAGGCGGACAGGTTCAGCATTTCCGGCAGCAACAGCAGGCCGCCCCCTGTCAGCAGGACCAGGCCGCAGCGGCGCCACTGGCCCCTGATTAGCTTGGGGAAGGCAAGGCCCGAGAGCATGGCGCCCAGCATGAAGCAGACCAGAAACAAGAAAAACCACAAGGCAGGCTCGCGGGTACCGCCCGTCATGGCCAGGCCAAGCTTGGTCAGGTTGCCGGTCATGTGCGAGAGGGTCTGTCCGTATTGCAGGAAGCCGGCTGTGTTCAGCGCGCCGGCCAGCAGGGCCAGCAGCAGAATCAACAGCGTGCCTGCCTCCCTCCTTATGGCTTTCATCGCGTCCATTTTTCCGCCTCCCGTCCCTTGCTTGTCCTGACTATACGCAGGAAGCCTGCCCGCGGTCAAGATGCTCCGGCGGGCTTTACAAGGCCACGGCGTTTTGCTATTGTATACACTGATAAACAAAAAATAAACAAAGCAGGACACCTATGGAGCAACAAGCGCAGCGGCTCAAGAAGGCCATCAGCCCGGAAACCTTTGTTTCTATCGCCCTGTTTGGCGGCCTTGCCGCTTTGTTCATCCTCAACATGGGCTTTGTCAATACCCTGTCCACCGTGATGCAAACCGCCTATCACCTGCTGACAGACACCGTGTTCTTTCTGACTGCCATCGCTGTCATCGCGGGCGCCCTGTCCGGGCTGATGCAGGAATTCGGCGTGATCGCGCTGATTGACCGGCTGCTGACCCCGCTGATGCGACCGCTGTTCGGCATGCCGGGCGCAGCCTCCATCGGCGCGATCACCACCTACATGAGCGACAACCCGGCCATCCTGGCCCTGGCGGCCGACCGCAATTACCTCAGCTACTTTAAAAAGTATCAGGTTCCGGCGCTGACCAACCTGGGCACCGGCTTTGGCATGGGCGCCATCATCACCACCTATATGCTGGGGCTGTCCGCCGTCACAGGGCAAAACTACCTGCCCGCGGCGCTGATCGGCAACCTTGGCGCAATCATCGGCAGCTCGATCAGCACGCGGCTGATGCTGCGCTTCACCAGACGGATCTATGGCGCTTCCGGGCAAGCCGTGGACGGCGGCGGACAGACGCTCAGCCGCACCCACCGCGTCATCCGTCAGGGCAGCGCCGCCTCGCGTTGCCTGGAGGCCATGCTGGATGGCGGCAAGGCGGGTGTGCAGATGGGTATTGACATCATCCCCGGCGTGCTGACCATCTGCACCCTGGTGATGATGCTGACCGGCTCCCCGGGCGAGAGCGGGCAATACACCGGCGCGGCCTTTGAGGGCATCGGCCTGCTGCCGCGCGTGGGCGAGGCGCTGGAGTTTGTCCTCAAGCCCTTGTTTGGCCTGCAAAGCGCGCAAAGCATCGCGGTGCCCATCACAGCGCTGGGCAGCTCAGGCGCCTCCCTGAGCATCATCACCCGCCTGGTGAGCGAGGGCCTGGCCGGCCAGCATGATATCGCGGTATTCACCGCCATGTGCATGTGCTGGAGCGGCTACCTGAGCACCCATGTGGCCATGATGAACGCGCTGGGCTACAGCCACCTGACCGGCAAGGCCATCCTCTCCCACACCCTGGGCGGCCTGGCCGCGGGCATGGTCGCGCATTTGCTGTATTCCCTAATCGCCATGCTCGGCTGAACAGGCGGATAGAAAAACGCCCTGTCTCAAGGCTGGACAGGGCGCTTGATGATTCCTGGGCTTATTTCTCTGATGAGCGCGCCTCGCCGCTTTGCGGGGACAGGTGCCCTGCGCCAAAGCGGGCCAGGTCCACCCGGCCATCCGGTAAAAAGGGCACGCCCTCAGCCTCCAGCATCGCCCGGCGCAGGGGCGCATACTGCCCGCCGGCCACGCTGCCATCCGCCCTGACCACCCGATGCCAGGGCAGATGGTCAGGGCACAGGCGCATCGCGCGTCCCACCTGGCGCGCGCCACGGGGCTGTCCCAGCAGGCGCGCGATTTGTCCATAGGAGATCACCCGGGCGAAGGGCACCTGCGCCACCACGGCATAGACCTGCTCATAAAAGGGATTCATACGCCACTCCTCTACAGATACAGGATAACACCGCAGCCCCCGCCGGGCAAGGCGCCGTTTGCAAGGCGACGGCCGGATTCAGATTTCTGCCGGAACGAAAACGGCGGCTTGACAAGCCCTTTACATTCTATCTCTTGACAAAAGCCGTCCAAACCGTTTTGATAAAATCGAGGCCGGTCATAAGGATCGGCCGCGGACAGTGTTTACATAACGCTCACAACTCAATACATATCAAGGAGGATTTGTCCATGACCAAGCCCCGCATGAAACCCCTCATCCTGCTCCTGTGCCTGATGCTGGCCCTGCCGCTGACAGGCCCGGCCGCTGCGCAAGACACTCAGGCATCTGTCCCGGGCTTCCGGATCGTGGACAGCTCGCGCCTGGAATTGGTCAGCGCTGATGTGACAGTGTATGAACATGAGAAGACCGGCGCGCTGGTGATGACCCTGCTCAACGAGGACACCAACCGCACCTTCAACATCTCTTTTCGCACGCCTACGCTCAACGACAGGGGCATCCCCCACGTCTTTGAACACGCCACGCTGGGCGGCTCCCGTAAATATCCGTCCAAATCCCTGTTCTTCAACCTGGTGTACCAAACCTACAACACCTTTATCAACGCCATGACCACCGACATCATGACCACCTATCCCCTGGCCTCGCTGTCGGAGGATCAGCTGCTCAAGTATGCCGACTACTACACGGACAGCGTCTTTAACCCCATGCTGATGGAGGATGAGAGCATCTTCCTGGAGGAAGCCTGGCGCTACGCCATGGCCGACAAGGAGGCGCCGCTTACCCTGGCCGGCACGGTCTATACCGAAATGCAGGGCGCTTACACCATCCAGACGGATGCCATGTTCAACTTTAAAAAGACCCTCTTTCCGGGCTCCATCGCCGGAAATTCCTATGGCGGCCACCCGCAGCACATCCCGCAGATGACCTGGGAGGACCTGAAGGATTACCACGATGCTTACTACCATCCCTCCAACTCCCTGACCACGCTGTATGGCAAGCTGGAACAGGTGCCTGCCTTCCTGTCCCTGCTGGACAGCTACTTCAGCGTCTATGAGCGCCGGGAGTTCGCCCAGGCGGACCCGGGCTATGCCCCGCTTTCACAAGCTGTGCAGGCCACCTATGATTTCCCGGTGGAGGCTTCCTCTGATACCATCAACGGCGCGGTTGTCTACTATGGCTTCCTGTGCCCGGGCGCCACGGATGAGGATGAGCAGGTAATGGATCTGCTGACCACGCTGCTGAACGAGCAATCCTCCGTGTTCCAGCAGGAGATGAAAAAGCAGCTGCCGCAGGCCAGCGCCTCGGTATATTATGACAACACCACGCCCGACACTGCCGTGGTCTTCATGGCTACCGGCATGAATGCCGACCAGGCGCCGCTGTTTGAGGATGTGGTCAACCAGTCCCTGGCGCATGTGAAGGAAAAGGGTTTTGACGAGCAAGCCGTTGAGGCCGTGGCTGCCGCGACCCGCCTGGCGCTGCTGCTGACCACCGAAAACGCCAACGTCGGCCCGGAGCTGCTGCCCAGCATCGCCTACATGTGGACAGCGACCGGAAACACCAATGCCTATAGCGAGTATGTTGACAATACCGCCAATTACGTGGCCTTTGCCCAACAGGGCAAATATCAGGAGCTGATTTCCAAGTTCCTCTCTGACAGCCCTGTCACCGCCCTGGCCATTACCCAGCCTGTCCCCGGCCTGAAGGAGCAGCAGGACGCCGCCCTGGCCGAGGACCTGGCCGCGCGCAAGGCTGCCATGACAGACGAGCAGCTTGACGCCATCGTCGCCCAGACCGCAAAAATGGGCGAGCAGGAAGCCGATGACTCCGCGCAGTATGTAGCCCAGCTTCAGGCGGTCACGGTGGACAGCCTGCCGGTGGAGCGGCGCATCTATGACATCACGGACACAACCAGCGAGGACGGCGTGCGTGAGCTGGGCATCAACGCCGAGGTGACCGGCGTGGGCCAGGCGCTCCTGCTGCTGGACGCCGCCGCGCTGCCCCAGGAGGACATTCACTGGTTCAAGCTCTATACCGACCTCATGGGCAAGCTGGACACCCTGCGGCGTGACAACGCCGACCTTGCGGCACAGATGACCCGCTACCTGTACGGGCGCGAAATGCGCATCTCCGTGCTCTCGGGTGAACACGGCGATGAATGCCATCCCAAGCTGCGCGTCAATTTTATCGCCATTGACGAGGACCTTGCCCCGGCCTGGGACCTGGTGTACGAGGTGCTGTTCGAGACCAGCCTTGAAGATGCCGCCAAGGTCAGGTATGTGGTCAGCCAGGTCAAGACAGCGCTGAAAACCAACATTACAAACAATGCCTACAACGTCCTGATTTATCGCGCCTTCGCCTCCGCCTACCCGGGCTTTGCCTACTTCAACTATGCCAATTTCCTGGACTACTATGCCTTCCTTGAGCAGGCCGAGGCATTGCTTGAGCAGCAACCACAGCAGGCCCTGGACAAGCTTGTCCAGGTGCGCGAGGCGTTGCGCAACCGCACAAACGCCATCACGGGCTTCGCCGGAAATCCGGACAGCCATGCGGCCAACCAGCCCGCGCGGGACGGCTTTCTGGCGCGGCTGAACGCACACGCATACAAGCCGGCTGTGTACAGCTTCCCCGCCATCCCGGCCAGCGAGGCCTTGGTCATCGACTCCGCTGTCCAGTACAACATGTTGTTCGCCACCTATGAGCAGCTTGGACTGGAAGACTACGTCGGTTCCCTGGACGCCCTGACCGGTCTGGTTTCGGACGCCTACCTGTACCCCCTGCTGCGCGATCAGTACGGCGCCTATGGCGTGATTCACGCAGCCACCGATGAGGGGGTGTTCATCCTGTCCTACAGGGACCCCAACATCGTGGAAACCTTTGATGTGTATGGTTCCCTGGCTGAGAAACTGGCTACCGGCGAACTCAGCGAGGACACCCTGCAGGGCTTCATCCTCTCCGCATACAGCGGCTATGCCCTCTCCCAGGGCGAGCTGGCCGGCGCGCTGAGCGCGATGGTCAACCATGCCGACGGGCGTGCGCAGCAAATCATGCTGGACCGCATGCAGCAGCTGAAGGAAGTCAGCCCGGAGCAGATCAAGGCGTATTCCGCCCTCTACCAGGCCCTGTACGAAAAGGGCCTGCGATCCACCGTCGGCGGCGCCGGAGCCATTGAAGCCAACAAGGCGCTGTATGAGCAGGTGCTCAACCCCTTCTCGGTCAAGGACACCTCGGGCGCAGACTACACCGACCTGTCTGAGGAAGACTGGTACTACACCGCTGTGCGCTTTATCCTGGACAACAAGCTGATGTCGCCTGCGGATGAGACCACCTTCGGCGCGGACGCGCCCGCTACCCTGGGCGAGTATGCTTCGTCGCTGTTTATCATGATGGGCGGCGGCGGCACCCCGGAGGAAGCCATTGCCACCCTGTCCGGCATGGGCGCCCTGCTGCCCGGCGAGCCGGGCGAGGTGCTCACCCGCAATCAGATCGCCAGCCAGATGGGCACCTTCTTTACAGCTCTGGGCGGTGACATCACGGCTGAAGAGCTGACAGCCCTGTCCGGTGTCAGCGATGCCGATCAAATCGCCCAGGGCACCGAAACCGCCTTCAATTTCCTGCTGACCAACAAGATGATGAACCTGCGCGAGGATGGCAGCCTGGCTCCGCAGGACAACCTGACCCGCGCTGAGCTGTCCCTGATTCTTTATGTTATGGCTACAGCCCAATAAGTACATAATAAAACTGCTCCGGGGGCTGCCGCATGGCCGCCCCCGGAATTTTTTGCGGTATAATACTTATTCCATCTTTATTGCATCGCCGCGCCGGGCAGGCAGGCAGCCTCCGCCATGCCGGGATTGCACGGCAGGGCATACGCGCGCCCGCACAGCGGGCTGCAGGACAAAGCCCGCGCCAGGGCATGCTCCCGGCCGCCGGAGCCAATGAACAGCACATTCATAACGCTTTCCTCAATGATGGAACAGCCGAAGCCCGGTCAGGGCCATCGTCATCCCCAGGCGGTCGCAGCAGTCGATCACCTCCTGGTCGCGCACTGAGCCGCCCGGCTGGGCCACGAAACTGACCCCGCTGTCGTGGGCGCGCAGGATGCTGTCCTCGAAGGGAAAGAAGGCGTCCGAAGCCAGGGAAGTGCCCCGGCAGGCAGCGATGCAGGCCTCCTGCTCCTCCCGGGTGAAATCCTCCGGCTCTTGGGAGAACAAGCCCTGCCAGCGTCCCTGTGAAAAGGCGGCCGCCCCCTGCTGGATATAGGCCTCCACGGCGTTGTCCCGGGCCGGCCGGCCAACGGACGGCAGGAAGGGCAGGTTCAGGGTTTTCTCGTGCTGGCGCAGGTGCCACAGATCTGCCTTGCCGCAGGCCAGGCGCACACAGTGCACGCGCGATTGCTGGCCGGCGCCGATGCCGATGGCCTGCCCGTCCAGGCTCAGGCAGACTGAGTTGCTCTGGGTATATTTCAGGGTTGCCAGGCCCAGCAGCAAATCCCGCCGCGCGTCCTCAGGCAGCATCTTGTGCCGGGTCACCACCTGCCGCAGCAAATCCTCATGGATTTGGGCATCATTGAAGCGCTGCGCAAAGATCAGGCCAAACACCTGGCGCTCCTCCATCTCCGGGGGCGTATAGCCCGGGTCCATCTGAATAATCGTGTAGCCGCCCTTGCGCTTGCCGCAAAGGATCATAAGCGCTTCAGGATCATAGGCGGGCGCGATGATGCCGTCGGAAACCTCGCGCGCGATCAGCCTGGCGCACACCACGTCGCAAGGGTCGCTCAGCGCGATAAAATCACCAAAGGAGCTCAGCCGGTCCGCGCCGCGCGCCCTGGCATAGGCACAGGCGACAGGGCTGTCATCCAAGCCCGCCAGATCATCCACAAAACAGGCCTTTTTCACCCGCTCTCCAAGCGGCAGCCCCAGCGCCGCGCCCGCTGGGCTGACATGCTTGAAGGAAGCGGCCGCCGCCAGGCCTGTCGTCTGCTTTAATGCCTGCACAAGCTGCCAGGCGTTAAAGGCGTCCAGAAAATTGATGTAGCCGGGGCGGCCGTTCAATACCTCAAAGGGCAAGGCGCCGCCATCGGCGCGGTAGATCCTGGCGGGCTGCTGGTTGGGATTGCAGCCGTATTTGAGTTGATATTCACGCATGTGTCGCTCCTTTCTGTGCCAGGTGACGGTTAAACAGATAGCTTTCCTGCGGACCACCCTTCAGGCTGACCGCGCGCACCCAAAGCGCCACGCGGTTGTCCGCGCTCAGGCTGTCCCAGATGCCTTTGGCGAAGCCCGCGATGTCCCCGGGAATGGCGACCGCGCGGGGCTCGCCTTCGAAGGCAGGCAGCGGGGCGCCATCGCTCAGGTAGGTATGCAGAAACCGTCCCTGCCCGGGCAGGCCGGGGTATTCAAAGAACAGCCGGTCGCAGGCGCTGCCCTGGCTGTCAGCCGCGCGCAGGATGGACAGGCTGGTTTGCAAGCCGTCCGGGCGCAGGGTCATCATACCGGAAATCCGCGGCGTGAAATGCGGGGCATCCGGCTCAAAGCAGCGCCCGCGCAGGGCGGACTCAAAGCTGTCGCCCCGGCTCACAGCCGCCAGGATGGTGTCGGTCTGGTCGCCGTTGGTGACGATCAACTGCCTGCCGCGGGTGGCAGTGGGGTGGTAGAGAATCAAATCCGTATCCCCGGCGCTTCGCGCCTGGTGCAGGCGGATGCGCAGCTCTCCGTCCTGCTCGAAGAAGACGCGGTTGCGGGAATTCTCGCTGCGGCCCATGATGAAGTAGGCCTGCAGAGCCTTGTCGCCTGAAGGATCCAGCCCCATCACCAGGCCTCGGCCAGGGTAGGGGTTGTCGCGCAGCAGCCGGCACAAATCAAGCGTCGATTTTGGCATATCGTTTCCTTTCCGTCTCTGTCAAAAGGCCGCAGCAAACCTGTTCCACCGCGCGGGGCAGAAGCAGCCGTTCCGCCTGCTCCATCACGCGGCGCTGGAGGCTTTGCGGCATGTCCCCGGGCAGCACCTCCACCGTCCGCTGCAGCAGATCAAAGATCCTCAGCGCCTGCAGCGCGCCGCGGCCAATTCTGATCCCCAGGCTGGTCGCTGTCGCTGCCCATAATCAAAGCGATGCGCTTCTCATTTGGCGGTTATTTTGAACACTTTTTTCATTCCCTTTCAAGGACAGCGGGCGGTTGCAGCCGCCCTTCCAAGGCCTTGTCTGCCGATAATTATCTCTCAAATCGCAATGTCATCCGCCTGTTCAGCATAGCCCGTCCAAACACAACAAGTCAAGAAATTTATCAAACTTTATTTAGTTTTTACATTTTAATGTTCGTGTTTTTGCAGCCGGAGGCAGCGTAATACCAATGCAATAAGATTGGAATCAGTAAAGACAGCGCGGCAGGTCCGTCTTGTCCGAACGCTGCCGCGCTGACGAGCAGATATGGAAATCAGCGGCGCAGGCGCAGACGGCTCAGCAGAGACTTTTTACCCGCGGGCTGACCGCCCTCCTCCTTGACGTGCAGCAGGATCACCTTGTCATTTTCCTGCAGCACCACATCGCCCAGCGGCACAATCACATCGCTGCCGCTGCGCTGTACCATGACGATCAGGGTGTCTTCCGGCAAATTCAGTTCCCGGATGCTCTTCCCTGCCCAGTCATGCCGTTCGGGAATGGTAAACTCCGTCAGGTCGCGGCGATCGCGATCAAAGTATTTTTCGCCTGCCAGCACGATCAGGTCATCTTCCTGCAGCTCCACATTCCCGCGCGGGACCACGGCCCGGCCGCCGCGGTCGATGCGGGCGACAATAAAATCAAAGGTCAGCCGCAGGTCCTTCACCTGGCAGCCCACCAGGTAGCTGTCCTTGTGGATGCGCGTTTGTAAAAAGCCGATCTCTGCCTTGTCCTGGTAGTCGTTGAAGGTCTTGAGCACCGTGTCATTGGGATCCAGCATGTCCAGCCGGCGAGCGGCCGGCGGCATCAGGCTGCCCTGTACCAGGGAGCTGAATACACAAATGCCAAAGACGATATGGTAGACATCCACTGAAATAGGCGCGCGCTTGTTGACCACTAAAATGGCAAAGGCAATGGCCGCCGCGCCGCGGATGCCGGCCAGGGAAATCATGTGCAGCTGGTTGCGCTTGAGGCGGAAAGGCAGCATCAGCCCCCACACGCTCAGCGGCCGTGACACCACGGTCATAAAGGCCATGATGGCCAGCGCAACGGGAAGGGTGGCGATGAAGCCGTTCAGATTGCTCAGCAGCCCCAGCACGAAGAACAGGGCAATCTGCATGATCTCGGTCAAGCCGTCAAAGAAGAAGATCACGTCGCGCTTGCCCCGGAACTCCATATTGCCCAGGTAGATGCCCAGGATGTACAGCGCCAGGTAGCCGTTGCCGCTGAGAAGGTTGGTGACCGAATAGGTGATGAGCATCATGGCCGCCATCAGCACGGAGGACAGACCGTCCTCACGGGTGCGGACCTTTTTCAGGTACAGGCCAAACAGGAAGGACAGGGCGAAGCCCACCGCCAGGCCCACCGCCACCTGGGAGATCACCATCACAGGGATGGAGAGCTTGGTGCCCTGGATCACCGAAAGAAAAACCATGGTCATGGTATAGGCGGTCGGGTCGTTGGAGCCGGACTCCAACTCCAGCAGCGGGGCCGTGTTGTACTTGAGGTTGAGGTTTTTGGAGCGCAGGATGTTGGACACACTGGCATAGTCCGTGGAGCCCACAATGGAACCGAGCAGCATGCCCTCCAGCAGCGAAAAGCCCAGCACCCAGTGGCAAAACAGCCCGGTGATCAAGCCGGTGGTGACTGTGCCCAGAAAACTGAGCACGATGGCTTCCCGCGCGACCGGGCGCGCCATCTTCCAGTTGGTGCCAAAGCCGCCGTAAAACATGATGACCATCAGCGCCACGGTGGCCACGCCGTCCGCCAGCTCATAATCGTCAAATTTCAGGCCCAGCGCGCCAAAGCCCATGCCCAGCACAATAAACAGCAGCAAGGCCGGGATGCCGTGCCGGTTGGACAGGCGAATGGCCATCAAAGCCAGAATCAGGATGACGCCAATGATTAAATACTGCATAAAACCTCTTTTCAGACCAAGTCCGGCATAGTCCAGATCATTTTACACATTGAACCGGATTTGGTCAATCTCTCACTCGTCTGGCAGCCTGGCCACAACTTGGCTATAATATCTTTAGTTAACACATGGAGGACAGAAAGAACATGTCAGCGTATACCATCGGTCTGGACTTTGGCACCCTGTCCGCACGCGGTTTGCTGGCGGACGTGTCCGACGGGCGCGTGCTGGCCCAGCATGAATTTATTTATCCGCACGGCGTGATGGAACAGCGCCTGCCCGACAGCACCCTCCTGCCCGCAGGCTGGGCCTTGCACCACCCCGGGGATTATCTGGACGCGCTGGACGCCATCATTCCGGAGCTGCTCAGGCAAAGCGGGGTACCTGCGCAGCAGGTGATCGGCATCGGCACGGACGCGACCGGCTCCACGGTGCTCACCCTGACCAAAGAAGGCGTGCCGCTGTGTTTCCTGGAAGCCTGTAGGAGCCGCCCCCACGCCTGGGCGCGGCTTTGGAAGCAGCAAACCGCGCAGGATCAGGCCGACCGCATCACCCGCCTGGCGCAGGAGCGGGAGGAACACTGGCTGATGGATTATGGCGGCAGGATCTCCGCCACCTGGATGCTGCCCAAGGCGCTGGAGACCCTGGAGGAGGACCCAGCGCTGTACCGTGAAGCTGCCCTGTTTGCCGAGGCCAGCGACTGGCTGGTCTGGCAGCTGACCGGGCAGTTCACGCGCAACGAGTGTACCGCCGCTTACAAAGCGCTGTATGGACGCAGGCGCGGTTACCCGGAACCGGACTTTCTGCAGGCCCTGCATCCGCAGCTGGGCGATTTTTATCATGACAAGCTGGCCGGGGAGATCCAGCCCCTGTTTGGCCGGGCCGGCGGGCTGACCAGGCCCATGGCCAAACGCCTGGGCCTGCAGCCGGGCACCGCCGTGGCGCCGGGCATCCTGGACGCCCATATATGCGCAGCAGGCGCAGGCATGACAGGGCCTGGGGAGATGCTCAGCATCCTGGGCACCTCGGGCTGTCACCTCCTGCTTGGAGAAGCCTATCACCAGCTGCCCGGCATTTGCGGGTTGGCCAAGGACTGCATCCTGCCGGGTTACTATGGATATGAAGCCGGTCAGGTCTGTTTTGGGGATCACCTGGCCTGGCTGGTCGACACCATCGCGCCCCGGGACTGTGTGCAGGAGGCGCAGGCGCTGGGCATCAGCGCGCATGAGGCGCTCAGCCAAAAGGCCGCGCGCATGAAGCCCGGCCAATGCGGCCTGCTGGCCCTGGACTGGTGGAACGGTAACCGCAGCATCCTGATAGATTCCAAGCTGTCCGGCGTGCTGCTGGGCCTGGGGCTGCACACGAAAGCCGAGGATATCTACCGCGCGCTGCTGGAGGGTCTGGCCTTTGGCGCGCGGCTGATCGTCCGGCTGTTTGACCGGCAGGGGCTTCATGTGCGCTCGGTGCGCGCAACCGGCGGCATCAGCCGGAAAAATCCGCTGGCCATGCAGATCCTTGCGGACGTGCTGCAGCTGCCCGTGCGGGTGCCGCTTATTCAGCATGGCGCCGCGATGGGCAGCGCAATCCTGGCAGCCGTGGCGACCGGCGCGCAGGCTGGAGGTTATGAAACAACACAGCAGGCTATCAGCCGCATGGCGCCAAATGCCTGTCAAGCGTACGCGCCCAACCGGGAACACGCCGCTGTGTATGACAGCCTGTTCGCGGAGTATGAGCGCCTGCACGATGCCTTTGGCCGGGGTCACGACCCGGTGCTCAAACGGCTGATGCACCTGCGGGATGATGTCCTGACCACGCTTCACACTGACGGAAAACAGCCATAACCCATGCCCGGTAACACGGGGAGCGTGTTGTTTACAGGATCAATTCAAAGATCAGTACCGCCAGGCAGGCAGCTCCGGCTACCCGGATCAGCCCGCCGCCCAGCCAGCCGACCAGGACCGCGGAAAGAAAGCCGGCCAAGCCGCTGAGGGTGTTGCCAGTGGACAGCACCATGTCCGGAAAGGCCATGGCCGCCAGCGTCGCGTAGGGCACCATTTCCAGAAAAGCGCGCAGCCGCGGGCTGCGGATGGGGCCGCGGATAAGCAAAAAAGGCAGCGCGCGTACCAGAAAGGTGGTCAGCGCGATCACCAGGATATACACCAGCCACTCAGGCATGCGCATCCTCCCTTCCGGCAGGCAGCCAGGCAGCCGCGCCGGACAGCACCAGGGCCACAATGGCCACGCGCAAACCGGCGGACAGCTCTGTCAGCGCGCTGAGCAGCCAGCTCATCGCCATGGCTGCCAGACAGACCAGCAGGGTCTTCCGGCTCTTGCGCGCAGGCGGCACGATCACGGCGATGAACATCGTGTACAGCGCGACCCCCGCGGCCTTGAGCAGCACCCCGGGCAGCAGCGCGCCCAGCGCCGCCCCCAGGAAGGTGCCCAGCGCCCAGCAGGGGATGCTGACCAGCATCATGCCGTAATAAAAGGCGGGCTGCAGCCGGCCTTCGCGGCTGATGCCCAGGGCGAAGAGCTCGTCAGTCACATCAAAGGCGATCAGCAGACGCTCAGGCAGGCTGGCCTCCCGCGCCACCTTCTGGGTGAGTCCTGCGGACATCAGCACATAGCGGAGGTTGATGACCACCTGGGCAAAGGCGGTCTCCGCCAGGGAGGCGCCGGCAGCCATGGCGGAGAAGCCCGCGAACTGCCCAGCCGATGTATTGGTCAGCAGGGAGGCCAGCACCGCCTGAACTGCGGTCAGCCCAGCACGGGTGGCCTCCAGGCCCAGGGTGAAGGAGACCGCCAAATAGCCCAGCGCCACCGGCATCCCTGCCCGCATCCCCTGATACAGTTCCCGGCGCATGCGCATCCCTCCTCACCGTCATTTTGCGCAAGTATACGCATTTTGCCGGCGCATCTCAAGCTGTCTGCGGGGCTATGCCCAAAAAAACATTGAAAAACATCCCGGGCGTGGTAAGATGGGCACATCACCAGCTGCATGCGCGATCCCTGATGATCAAGGAGGAATACATGAGATTGGGCGGTTCAGTCATCGGCGCCTGGCAGACACCTGAGCAATGGCGGGCTTTGCTAAAGGCTTCCCGTTTCAAGACCGTCACCTCGCCGGTGGACAGCAGGACGAACCGCGCCCTGGCAGTCGAAATCCTGCACGCGACGCGTGAAATGGAGTGACAGTCGCCGAGGCGGGCGTATGGAGGAACGTGCTGTCGCCCGATCGGAAGGAGCGCGAAGCTGCGCTCCACTACGCCCGCAATCAATTGGCTTTCGCCGAAGAACACGGCATCCCCTGCTGCGTCAACGTCGCCGGCAGCCGCGGGCAGCGCTGGGACGGCGCCTACAAAGACAATTACTCACAGGAGACCTATGACCTGATTGTTGAATCTGTCCAGGACATCATTGACAGCGTTCAGCCCAAAAAAGCCTGCTACTCCCTGGAACCCATGCCCTGGATGCTGCCGGACGGCCCTGACGAGTACCTACAGATGATTCAGGGCATCGACCGGGTGCAGTTTAAGGTGCACATGGATTTTGTCAACATGATCAACAGCCCGCGGCGCTTCCTGTTCGCCCATGAGTTCATTGAGGAATGCCTGCAAAAGCTGGACGGGAATGTCATCAGCCTGATCCATGAGGCTGCCCCGGGCAAGGGCAGCCTGGATTTCCGCCTGGTTCTCAAAAGCATTGACCGCCACCTGTCAAAGGACATGCCGGTGCTGCTGGAGCACATGAACAGCTTTGAGGAATACGCCGCCGCGTATGACCACGTGGCGCAAGCCGCCAGGGAAGCAGGCGTTCCAATCACATGAAGCTGAAGCGGGACGTTTTCCGTCCCATCAGTTGGAGATATTGCCCGCACAGCCTTGACAGACAATATGTGAAAGCTTACAATTTCAACTGACCAATGTATCTTAAGGAGGTTTTTTTAATGAAAAAAGGTTTGACCCTTACTGTTGTCCTGCTGATCATCGCCGCTGTGGTCGCCGTTGTTGGCTTTGTGCAAAAAGCTGATGTCGAGAAGAAGCTGACCGCCGCCCAGGAGCTGCAGAAAACCGCTGAGGCCGCCAAGACAGCAGCCGAAGCCCAGGTGGGCGAGCTGGAAACCGCCAAGGCAGCAGCCGAAGCCCAGGTAGGCGAGCTGGAAACCGCCAAGGCAGCGCTGGAAGCCCAGGTGGGCGAGCTGGAGACTGCCAAGGCAGCGCTGGAAGCCCAGGTGGGCGAGCTGGAGGCCGCCAAGGCCGAACTGGAAGCCAAGGTGAACGAGGCTACGCCCGCCGAGGCTGAGCCGGAAGAAGCCGCTGCGCCCGCCGAGACCGAGCCGGAAGAAGCCGTTGCCGTTGCGCAGGACAAGTACGGCCTGGGCATGGTGACCTCCATCGGCTCTGTGGCTGACGCCACCGCTGAGAAGGCCGGCGCCGCCCAGGTCAACACCACCGTCTGCAGCCTGGTCCTGGATGCCGAGGGTAAGATAAAGTCGGTCACCTGGGACGTGCAGCAGACCAAGATCCAGTTCTCCGCGGAAGGCAAGCCGGTTGACCTGCCTGAGCAGCTCCTGACCAAGCTGGAGAAGGGCG
>Ga0123335_1002612_pt1 | contig 26471 bp, 26 predicted proteins | sample BiotimSIPDNA_2_FD_89707 | JGI IMG/M metagenome (GOLD analysis project Ga0123335, IMG submission 89707) | Anaerobic biogas reactor microbial communites from Washington, USA - Biogas_R2 time_0 SIP DNA | ecosystem: Engineered > Bioreactor > Anaerobic > Unclassified | place: Washington, USA...
AACTAAACCCCTCAACTGACGAATTTCCTCTATATCCCAAGGTTTACCTTTCGTCATCTTTTCTGCCCCACAAACAAACCAATCACAGTACCGCTAGCGCGCGATAAAAATTTTTGATCTACTATTAAATAAGAGAGGGGGAGGTAACTCTAAGACGGGTAGGTCATGTTTAGACGCTTTTTATCAGTGATAGGTAGCTGCATCAGATTCACGCTATATGTTAACTCTTTCAAGCCTCAGTGTATTAAGAAGCAGCAGCATCGTTACGCCGTCGTCACCTGCCGCAACCGTAAACCACAGCGGCGTCAACCCCAAAAAGCCCAAAGCGCCCAGAACGAACTTGATCGCCAGCGATGCGGCGATGTTCTGTTTAGCTATCACCATAGCTTTTTGGCTTAGCTTCAGCAGATAAGGAATCTGCGCTAACTCATCGTTTACCAGCACTATGTCAGCGGATTCCAAAGCGACATCTACGCCTCTTGCGCCCATGGCGATTCCGACGTCGGATGAAGCAAGCGCAGGTGCATCGTTCACGCCGTCGCCCACCATCGCGACTAAACCGTCTTTGCCTTTCATGTCCTCGATGCAGGACAGTTTATCCTCCGGGAACAGCTCAGCATGTACCTCATCGATGCCAAGCGACTTTGCAGTATCGTTGGCGATTGACGCGCGATCACCTGTTAACATAGTGGTTTTAACGCCGGATTGCTTCAGCAGTCTGATTGAGCGTAAAGCGTCTTCTCGCACCTCATCTACAACACAGACAGCGGCTAACCCAACTTTACCCACAGAGACACATACAGCCGTGTGCACGTCGCCTGAGGAGATTTCGAATGCTTCAGTGCAGTTGCATCCGAGTTCCCGCATGAACTCCAAGTTCCCGATCGCCACGTGTTTATCGTTGACTATTCCCACGATGCCCTTGCCGGGAACCTCCACAACGTCGGCGACCTTGATTTTGCTGAGGTCTATGCCACGCTGCACCGCCCTGCGGACGATAGCCTGCGCAATTGGGTGATTGCTGAACTGGTCCAGTGCAGCCGCATAAGCGATTGCTTCATCCTCCGCTTTAGAGATATCCACCCTGCGCACCTCATGCACGGTTTGGCGCCCAAGCGTTAATGTGCCTGTTTTGTCAAATACGACTCGTTTGACGCGTGCAAGCTTCTCAATGAACACGCCGCCTTTGATGACTACCCCGCGTTTAGCGGCAACGGTGATCGCTACGAATATTGTGGCTGGAACGGAAATGATGAAAGCGCTTGGGCAGGAAACGACGAGCAGCATCAGCGAACGGTAGAACCATGTGCTGAATCCTTCACCTGTAATGTAGGGCATAGCAACCGCGGTAAACACCGCAAGTAAAATCACGATTGGCACGTAGAACTTGGCGAATCGGTCAACCAGCTGCTCGATGTTAGCTTTATGCTTCTGTGATTCTATAACCAGCTGAACGATTCGGCTGACTAGGGTTTCGGTGGATTTCTTGGTGACTTCAATTTTTAGTACGCCGCCAGTGTTAAGTGTCCCTGCGTAGACAACGTCTTTGACCCGTTTGGGCACAGGAACCGATTCGCCCGTTACGAGCGCTTGGTCGACGTGGCTGAATCCGTCCACTACGTTGCCGTCGAGTGGGATGCGTTCGCCGGGTTTAACAAGCAGTATGGCGCCTGTTTTAACTTCAGAAACGTTCACGTTTCTTTCTTTGCCATCGGTTAATATACGCGCGTTCTCGGGAATAACTTTGCTAATTTTCTCAACTGTACGTCTAGCACGTTCTTGGATATAGCCTTCGAAGTACTCTGCGAGGCAATAAAGGAAAAGCACGGTTGCGGCTTCAAAGCGGTAATCCAGTGCGAGTGCGCCAAGCCCTGCCACTGCCATTAAGAATTCGACGCTGAAGCGCCTTTCCAGCACGAGTTCTTTGATGCCTGTTACGCCGATATAGACTGCTACCGGAATAACCGCGGTATAGTAGAGAAGCAGCGAAACGGATGCGGATACGCCGATGACGGGTATGGTAAAATCTAGCGGAATACCATTAAGTAATAGGTCAAGTAAGCCCCCGGCGATTATGGTTGCGATTAGCCAGATGGCGAATGCTACTAGGCGGTTCTTGTTTTCCTCTTCTTCGCCGGCGCCAGCTATTTTGCCCGTTGATTCCGGTTTTTCTTCACTGCTTACCATACGGTGTCAATCCTCAAAGACAAATACAGATACAGGAATGCGGTAATCTGCTACTAAAAATACTACTGGACTATTAACAGTAAGCTGGAGTGCTCATAAAAGCTTAATGGTAAATGTTACTGCAGCAGGCTGTTGTTCTTCGAGGGATAATGCTAATTAAAAGCGTGCTTAGGCATGGTTTGCCTCAAGCGGCGGCTTTATCTGGAATGTTTAGCGACTGATTCGAATTCGACTGCGCGTTTCCTGTAGGGATGCGCGATGGGTACGTCAAATTCGAAGAGTGGGGTTTTCCTCACCGTAACGTTCTCCAGTTTCTTCATGGGTTGTAAATGTTTAAAATACTTTCGATGTGAAAATGGCTTTTGTGATCAATCATAGATTATGCTACTCTGCCTACAGACGTTAAAATACATTAAAGTTAAGAGAAAATCAAAAGGGTAGAAGTATCCTTCTTACATGAATGACTTCATATAGCATTCTTCATGTCGCAAAGCAGTGGCTTTTCTGGTTGCTACACGTTGCCCCTCAAGAATCGGCTTATGGCATATTAAGCAGAAATTTCTACCCTTCTTCTGGGTTCTCAAGATCAATCTGTGATTCATGACATAATGGTTTATCGCCATATTATCACTGGAAACAGCTTCTTGGAGAACGAATAAGAGCATTTTTGTCAAGGTTTCTAGACAAAACCTTGGTCAAGATTTCTGGACTAAGCGAACAGAAACCTGAACAAGCCGACAGAAACCTTGACTAAACCTTTTGACAACTGAAGCGAATGGTTTTTCTCCCATACACAGCCATTAGTAGAGATAGTGAATGTTCGGTGCCGCTAATCTCACGCTTTGACCCTTGGCGTTCAGGCTTATGCACGTGCCCGTCTAAACTATCCTTTAACCCATACACGGGATGCGACCACCAGTGCCTCTACTGCTATGCCACAAGCTACATACCCAACCACCGAACCCTACGAACAAAAGAATCGCTATTGTGCACATTGCGGCGGGAAGTTATGCGGTTAAACGGCGAAATCCTTGCAATGTCCAGCTCATCTGACCCGTACCCAACCGTCGAGTCAGAACTGGGTCTAACCCGCCAGTGCCTAAAGATCATCAAAGAGAGCAGTTGCCGCCTTCAAGTTTTCACTAAATCAGATATCGTAGCACGCGACGCTGACCTCCTTGAGGAAATACCATGCACAGTCGCCTTAACAATAACAACAGACAACGACCAACTCTCAGCTATAATCGAACCCAAAGCGCCACCGCCAAGCAAGAGGCTAAAGGCAATAGAGACCCTAATCTCGCATGATGTACCAGTCATCGTCCGAGTTGACCCAATAATCCCCACAGTAAACGATAACCCCGCCAAGCTAATCTGCACTCTTGCGGCGCTGGGCGTTAAACATATTACCAGTTCAACCTACAAGGTAAAAGCAGATAACTGGATGCGACTGACACAGACTCTGCCAGAAACAGCTGAAAAGCTCCGTCCGCTTTACTTTGAGCAAGGGGAAATCTCAGCTGGCAGCAGGCTGCTCCCCCGAGAACTCAGGCTTAAACTATTAAAAAACATGCGATATTTAACCGAGGCAAATTGCATGCGGTTTGGCGTCTGCCGGGAAGGGTTTTCGGAATTAAATAGCGCCCAATGTGACGGTTCGTGGCTGATGCCTAAAGCAAAGGAGGCTTCGCAATGCAGACTCGCGTGATAATGCTAGCTGACTTTGATTACTTCTTTGCTCAATGTGAAGAACTCCGCAACCCCGCCATCAAGGACAAACCTGTAGTCGTCGGCGTGTACTCTGGCCGAACAGAGGAAAGCGGAGCGGTTTCAACAAGCAACTACATCGCCCGAGAGTACGGCGTAAAGTCTGGGCTGCCGCTTTTTTTAGCTAAGAAAAAGCTTGATGGCTTAGACCCCGTCTTCTTCCGCGTCGATCACGAATATTACGAGCAAATCAGCAACCGCATCATGGCTATTTTCCGAACCTACGCCACCGCTCTAGAGCAGGTAAGCGTGGATGAAGCGTACTTGGATGTAACCAAACAGGTTGAGGGCAGCTTCGACAAAGCATGTGACTACGCCAAAAAAATCAAAGCGGACGTTAAAGCGCAGGTGGGAATCTCATTTAGCATAGGTGTAGGCCCTAACAAGCTTGTATCAAAAATTGCCTGTGACAGCCAGAAACCGGATGGGTTAACAATAGTTAAACCAGAAGAAGCCCAAGCGTTCCTATCACCGCTTTCTGTAGATCGGCTGCTGGGTGTGGGAAAGAAGACTACGGCACGCATGGAGCAGATGGGCATAAAAACCATCGGCGACCTCTCAAAGTACGATCCTCAGAGGCTCATCGAGGTCTTTGGAAAGGTAATGGGCGTATACTTCCATAATGCAGCCAACGCCGTGGATAACGAGCCTGTACAGGAGCAGGGAGAAGCTGAATCGATAAGTAAAATCGCTACGCTCAAGCAGGATACGCATGATTTAGAGTACATCATGCAGAAATGCGACGAGTTAACTGACATCGTGTATAAAGAAGTCTCCGAGAAGGGCTACAGCTTCAAAACAGTCTCCATCTACATGGTTAACGTTGATTTAAGCAGCAAAAGCCGTAGCGTCACTTTAGAGCAGCCAGCTAAAGACAAAGAAACAATCAGGCGCAACGTGCGGATGCTTTTTGAAAGGTACCTCGCTGAGACGTCGCTTGATATCCGACGGGTAGGTGTTAGAGTGGCATCGTTCAGTAAAGAGGAGCCTAAACAGAAGTCACTAACAAGTTTCTTCCAAAACTAATTTTGGCGCCGGATCCTTATAGTCGCTTTACCTGTGAATATTTATCTATCACTCTCAGAAAAAAATACTGGGTATAATTTTGAATTCTAACCACACTAAAAAATTGCCGCTGGACCAGACACCCACAGATCACCTACTCCGATGGGGCACAGAGCACCCCGGCATCACCGCCAGCAACCCAAAAATCAACACAGAAACCTACACACTAACCATAGAAGGTGAAGTGGACAATCCAGTTAAGCTAAGCTGGAAGGATTTCCTTGCATTGCCACAGACAGCCTCTACAAGCGACTTTCACTGCGTTGAAGGCTGGAGCGTTCTTGACTGCAGATGGATAGGCGTACGCATCGCAGACGTAGAAAAGCTCGTTAAGCCCAAGCAGAATGCGGTTGCGGTGACTTTTGAATGCGCCGACGGCTACACTACGTCGCTTTATCGATCTGAACTCGCTGGCAACGACGTGCTACTTGTGCATAGGCTTAATGATGCGCCGTTGGAGGAAGGATGGGGTTACCCTGTCAGGCTTATCGTCCCGAGTAAGTACGCGTACAAGAGTGCTCTCTGGGTTGTTAAACTAAGGTTTACGGCGGATAAAGAGTTGGGATTCTGGGAACGCAGAGGATATAGTGACAGCGCAGACGTATGGAAAAACGACCGCTACAGTCGCCGCAGTATAGGGCTGTTTTAATTAAGTCACATCCAAGCGGATAAAGGCTTATTTTCCAAATGAAGCATACGCTGCTAATTCATCTATCGCATTCAGATACGCTTATTAGGCTACATTGATACTCTCTTGAACTCTCCGAGGTAACAAAATATGGTTTCAAGTAAAAGCGCAGTTAAAACAGCCGAATCCAACAAGAACGCAGAGACTACAGTGGCTGATAAGCGCAAAAAAGACGCAAAACAGATACTCTACATAACAAGAATCTAAGAAGCACCCACGCGATTCTAATCTACAGCATCGACCCTTCTGTACCGTGCATGCGCTAACGCTATAGTTCAATTCTTTTATACCACCAGCACCATCCCCATAGAGCAGAGATGAAATCGCATGGAATACACAGAAGCAAGCCTCGGAAGAATATTCATCCTCAGACTCCACCAAGACGAAACCATACATGAAGTTATAGAGAAATTCGCCCAAGAAAAACAGGTAAAAAACGCATTATGCTTCTTTTTAGGCGGCGCTGACGAGAAATCAAAACTTGTCGTGGGCCCAAAAGACGGCAAAGTCATGCCACCACAAACCATGATAACCATGCTAAGCGGCGTCCATGAAGGATTGGGTGTTGGCACATTATTCTGTGATGAGGCAGGCAAACCGAAATTGCACATGCACGGCAGCTTCGGCAGAAACGATGCGCAGGCTAATAGCGTTACGGGTTGCATACGCGTCGGCGTACAGGTCTGGCAGATCGGCGAAGTAGCAATCCTTGAACTCGCAGGCAACCTTGGAGAGCGCAAAAAAGACAAAGCCACAGGCTTTGAAATGCTCCAAATTTAGCCTATGAAGCGTACTAAAAAGATTCGGTAACCATACCAGCCGTAATAATCACCCCAAAACGGTTGATCGTTAGGGTCGCCGAAAAGCTTTGTTTGTGCGATCTGTTCTCTTACCTGTGTATAATCAAGTGTTGTGTTGAAGAATTCAGCGTTTACTCCATAATCATACAGGATAATGTATTTGACGTTTTGCTCACGGCATAACTGTACAAATTCCACAATGTCAAAATCGGGAGTAAACGCATCCACCGGTAGCGCTGGGTACTGCCAAATTTGATTCCATGACATGTTTGCAGCTAAATAGAAGCGGAACATGTCTTGGCTTATGAGGTTATATGAGCATACTAACACAGCTGATTCGTTAACGCCAAGGTTAGCTGCAAGATACGCTGTGGCCTCCTTGACTGGTATGTTAATTTGATCGCGCTCTGTCATCTCGTAAGCGTTGTAGCCGCTGTAGCCGACGGCTCCGATTATTAATGCGATGGCAAATGCCGATGCGGTCTTTTTCAGCGTTGACTGCTTAATACGCATCTGCGGAGGTCGCCAGCGCTCAACCTTGCCGTAGAGGAACATGATAAAGGAAGCTGCAGAGATCGCCATTATGGGAAACAGTGGAGTGACATAGCGCCATTGCCGATTAGAAATCAGTGTGAAAAACACGTAGATTACTAGGAACCACGTTAAGAGGAAAATGTCCTGTTTTTTGCGGCGGTAAGCAAACAGTCCCAATCCAGCTAAGCCTAATACGAAAATCGGCAGCGAAATCGGGTGCACGGTGATGTCGTTGAACGGCCAAGTCATCTCTATAAGGTAGAAGACTGGCAACGGCTGGAACCGATTGCTGTATGCTGGCCGGTCCTGTCCACCTTCGTTCATTACGTACTGGATTGTTTCGAATTTTGTCATGCCGTTGTAGTGGTAGATGGCGTAAAACCATGGGGCGACTACTGCTAAAACGATTATGCCTATAACAGCTAATTTGATGAGTTTGCCTTTGAGGTGTCTTCTGGATAGGAACAGTATGCTTAGCAGCATTGCGAGGGCGGCGACGACTATCTGGTACTTGGCCAAAACGCCGATCGCTAGGGCTAGGCCGCTAAGTATGAGTGCGCGGTTGCTTTCGGGTTTGTTGAGCCAAGTGTAGAATGCGAACATGACCAGTGTAAAGAAGAAGACAAGCATAGTTTCCAGCATGGTTACGCGGCTTAGCCAGAAGAATCCGGGCATAGTCCCGAGCAGCACGGCAGTTAACAGGGCGTTTCGCTGGCCATAGACGCGTTTGGTAAATTCAAACAGCAGCCAAATACCTAGCACGGCAAAAGTAACCGCAACCATACGGCCTGCAACGTCGCTGACGCCGAAAACCGCAAAGTAGCCGGTAGTCACCAAGTCAAATATGGGCGGGTAATAAGCGTATGTAGTCATGTAGTTCCATGTATCGCCTCTGCTTAGCAGGGTGGCGCCGAACAGGTGCGGCATTTCGTCCCATTGAAGCGACATGTACCCAAGCATGTAAGTGGATGAGGCAACAAAAACAACAAGGAAGGCTAACAGCGCCAGATAGTACTTGTTTTTTTGAACAAATATCTGCATGTAGCTACTTCGGCTTGTTTGGGTGATTACTTAAGGCCCCTTCTCTTTTGGCTCAAAGATTAGTAGGCTGCATCTAAAAAAGTTTGCATAAACACCAAACAACCATATTCACAGGGTTCGATACGATAACGATTTATGGGAAAGCAACATCTCTTTCTTTACCCCCACCGCAGGTAACAATTTGTGACGACCCCCAGAAAAGAACTGTCGATTCTGCTACCCGCCTACAACGAGGCTGCACAGATAGAACAGTGCATAATCGAAGTAGAAGCAGCCGTACGAGGCCTGTCAAGCAGCTACGAAATCATCGTTTCAGAGGACGGCAGCACGGACGGTACAGACGAGATCGTCTCCAAAATGGCACAGGTGAACCCGAACCTTCGACTGCTCCACTATAGCGAGCGGTTGGGAAAAGGTAAAGCCATTAAAAACGCAGTTAACAGTTCACGTGGAGAAATAATCGCGTTTATGGATGTGGACTTGGCAACTGACCTCGCCTGCCTTCCCAAACTTCTCGACACCGTAAAACAGAGGGGCGGCATGGCAATTGGCTCGCGACATATCCCCGGCTCAAAAGTCCAGCGGCAGGCAAAGAGAACACTTTTCAGCTTAACCTATAACGCCATGGTAAGGATGCTATTCCTCGATGGCGTAAGAGATCACCAATGCGGGTTTAAAACAATGAAAACAAACGTCGCCAAAGCCGTACTTAATAGCTCAAAATCAGATGGGTACTTCTTTGACACGGAAATGATAGTACGCTGTAAGCAGCTTGGATACCCAGTTACGGAGGTACCGGTTAACTGGATGGAGCACAATCAAGGCTCTAAAGTTAACCCTACCCGTGATAGCGGGAAAATATTCCGTGATATGATAAATTTCCGCCTTGGCCGATAGTCACCATTTTCCGCCTGAGCCGCCACCGCCAGAACGTCCACCACGCACTGCTCCGCCACCGAAGCCAGCGCCAACTACACCTAAGATTGCTAGTATGATTATGAGCCACAGTGGCATGCCGTAGAAGTCTATGAGCCAAAAAGGTACAGAATCAGGCTCGGTTGCTTCGGCATCGCTTTCGTAGTAATAGTAGCCGCGGACGGGTAAAGTCTGGTTACTTGTCGGGATTTGTTCGCCTAAAACGACGATAGTGCCGTACAGGCCCTCGCCGTAATTGCCCTCTTGGAAGGCTGGAACAAGATATTCTTGAGCGATAAGGTTGGTTTCAATATCGGTTAAGTCGCCTTCCAATCCGTATCCGACTTCAAAACGGTACTCACGCTCCTCTATTGCCACTAAAAGAAGTACGCCGTTGTCTTTTCCGCTTTTCCCGATACCAGTTTGCTCGCCGTCATAAACCTCAAGAGGTTCATCATTGAATAGGTGCACACCTAACATGACTATATCATTGATTTCGTTACCTGAGGAATCCTTTATGCCGTGCCCATACAGCGATGGAAAAACGCATACCACGATTTCGGCGGTAGTGTTAACATCAACACCTATGCAGTAGCTCTCGATAGCCTCTACCCAGTCATAGTCAACAACCTGTGCTTTACAACTGAAAACAAGAAAAGAAGTCGAAAGTAAAAGAATAATAAAGAATATTGTGGCTGCACGTTTAGGGAGCAACAGTTCGCCGCTGCCCCGTTTTAAAAGGTGACTTCTGGCACTTCTGTTGAGCCAACCTGCGCCTGGAAGTACGGCTTAGCTGTGTAACCCCATCCTGCTGTCCAGAGGTTTGCCGGGAACACCGCAATGGCTGTATTGTAGTCTCTTACGGCTTCGTTGTAGCGCATGCGTTCTGTGGAGATGCGGTTCTCTGTGCCCTCAAGAGTGATCATCAAGGACTGGATGACATCGGAGGATTGCAAGTCAGGGTAATTTTCAAAGACAACCATCATGCCTGAAACGCCTGATTCCAACTGTGAAGTAGCACTGTTTATAGCATCCAAGTTCCCGCCTTGAACTGCAGACGCCCATTGACTGCGCAACATAGTGACATTCTCAAGAATTGAACCTTCATAGGTCATGTAGGCTCTTGCCGCGCTGACTATGTTGGGAATCAAGTCGTATCTGCGCTGTAGTTCCTGCTCTACCTGAGCCCACTTCTCATCAACAGAAGCATTCAGTGTAACTACATTGTTCTGGGTTGAAATGTAGAGGAAACCGAATGAGGCAACAACTATGACGGCGATTACAGCTACCGCCGCTACTGCAATTTTAGCGTTCATATGTAAGCACTTGAAAAAGACAATCCGTTTTTCGGCAATATATCAATTATGTCAAATTGGCGATGAACCAGTCATGCATCAAGAGGTACACTATTAGCTGTCTCTATGACTGAATTTCATAACCATACGTCTGAGCCTAAGCAGCTGTTGCTGTGCATTCAGGATTATCGGCACCTGCTGTCCATGGGCAGAACAGTGCCCGTCCACGATAGCTTTAGCGATTGCCTCAACCGTGGGCTCAGACGCCTCAATCTCGGTATATCCATAGCCAATCTGGGGGCCATAGTGCGCATCTGTACCGGCAACGCGAGAAAGATTCAAACGCTCAGCGGCTTCCTCAGCCCTCTTTACGCTGTTCTTGAACGGAAACGCCCGAGCGTTGATTACTTCAATTGCGTCAAAAGCTCCACAGACGTTGCCTCTGAGGCAGCCCTTGAAGAAAACGTATGGATGACAAGCTATCGCTACGCCTCCTGCTTCGTGGATGCGCTCAACTGTTTCAACCGCGCTTAAGCCACGGGGAATAAGTTCATGCACGTTTAGGGCTACGATGTGGCCGTCTGCGCTTGAAACCTCCATGCCAGGGATTATGAGGAAATCGGTTTCTTTAGCGATCTTGTAGGCGCCGTCGAGGCTGTTGTGGTCGGTGACTGCGCAGGCGTTTAGGCCTCGCTTTTTAGAGTAGTACACGAGGTCTTTTGGGGTTATCAGTGAATCATTGGAGTATGTTGTGTGGACATGGAGGTCGGCTTTGATCAGCATGGAGCCGCCTCATTTGCCGCCCATTTTAGCACGAACTTGCGCCAGCTGCTCATCGAGCACGTCTTCGTTGGTGTCGATCTTGTGGAACAGTGGCTGGGGCTTGTTGATTTTGCTCCCTGCCTCGATTGGTACAGTTGCATCAGTCCATTTGCATTGCTGCACGGTTCCAGTCAGGTTAAGTGTTTGATAGAGCTGCTGCGCTGTCTGCGGAATAAACGGCGCCGAAGCCACCGTGATTGCTTTGACCACCTGCGCTGCTACATAGAAGACTGTTCCAGCTTTCTCTTTGTCGGTCTTCATGAGGTTCCATGGCTCCTTAGTGTTCAGGTACTGGTTGCCGGTGCGGCTGATAGCGATAAGCGTATTAACTGCGGACTGCAGCCAGCCGTCCTCAATTTCCTTTGCAGCCTGCGCCACCTTCTCTTTAACCGTATCCAGTACGGCTTGGTCGTCTGGATCTAGCTTGGTAGGGGTGGGTATGGTTGCGTCGAATTTGCTGTTGATGAACGAGAGGGTACGGTGGATAAAGTTGCCAAAGGTGTCGTTTAGGTCCGCGTTGATTTTGTCAGCGAAGGCGCTCCATGTGAAGTTTGTGTCTTTGCTCTCCGGGCGAGTAGCGATTAAGAAGAAGCGCCAGTAATCAACCGGGAACATCTCAAGGGCTTCGTCTATCCAGATGCCTACTTTCTGGCTTTTTGAGGCTTTCTGGCCGCGGAACTGAAGGAACTCTGTCGCTGACACATTGTAGGGTAGGTTGTAGCCTTGGCCGGAAGCTAGTAGCAGTGCCGGCAGGATAATAGTATGGAATGGGATGTTGTCTTTGCCGACGAAGTAGAGTGTCTTGGCGTCTTTGTCAAACCAGTACTCCCGCCACAAGTCGGGTTTACCTACTTTTTGGCTGTACTCTATAGCCGCCGAAACGTAGCCCATTACTGCTTCAACCCACACATAGATGGTTTTGCCCTCTGCACCCTTAAAGGGCGCAGCTATGCCCCACTCTACGTCGCGGGTGACGGCTCTGGGTTTTAAGCCTTCTTTTATCCAGTTTAAGCTGAAGCTTTTACTGTTGGAGGGTAGTTGCTTGTTGGATTCGATGTACTCGATTAGGGGTTTTTCGAGTTTTGTTAAGTCGATATACCAGTGCCTTGTAGTTTTAACTATGGGTTTGCTTTTGCATATGGTGCAGTAGGGTTCGATTAGCAAGGTGGGTTCGAGTAGTTTTCCGCAGATGTCGCATTGGTCGCCTCGGGCTTTTTCGGCGCCGCAGTAGGGGCATTTGCCTTCGACGAAGCGGTCGGGTAGGAACCGTTGGTCATGTTCGCAGTAGAGCATCTGTGTGTTCTGCTCAAAGATGTAGCCGTTCTGCTGGATTTCAAGCAGGGTTTTTTGCACGAATTCCTTATGTACAGGGCTTTCGGTGCTGGTGTAATTGTCAAAGGAGGCATCCCAGCGGTGGAACAGTTCAGAGACTCTGGTGTGGTTGCGTTCTGTTAGGGCTTTTGCGGTTATGCCTTGTTTTAGTGCTGCGACCTCCATGGGTGTGCCGTGTGTGTCTGAACCGCTGACCATCAGTGTGTCTGCGCCTTTGAGTCTATAGTAGCGTGCTGTTACGTCGGCTGATAGGACGGAGCCGACTAAGTTTCCTAGGTGAGGGGTGGCATTGATGTATGGCCAAGCGGATGTTACTAGAACTTTCTCTGGCATGGTGTTGTCTCCACCAGATTCGTTTATGTCGCCCTATTTAAAATTGCATTGTTAGGGCTTAAAAGTTAAAGTAGGCTTCGTAGTTTTTGGGGCGGCGCTGCTTTTCTTCTTGAAGAGAAAGAAAATCTAGCATCTCTACTTATCTCACAGCAGTCTACTCCAATCGTTGTTAAAGTGGACTGAAATGTTAATAAGACCTGAACCTGCAACATACCCATCATGCCTCAACCAGCCAAAACCCGACCGAAACAGAAAAACAAGCCTAAGCTTAAACCAAAAGCACAAGTCCAAGCGCCCAGCATTACGACTAAAAAAGAATACTGGATAGTTCTCACGGCAGTATTGGCTGTTGTTACAGCGGTCTTCGGAGTGACGGCGGGCTTCAGTTTGGTGCGCACTGCACTTTTAATCGTTACTGTGGTTGTTGTGATAGGGTTCGTTGGCTTGATTCGAACTGGCAAATCGGATTTATCTTTGAGTAAACGTGCAACGTTTATTTTTGCCGGGGCTTCAGTCATCGGCTTTGCGATCTGGGCGGCGCTTACTCTATCAGGCGCCGTAACCCCCATAGCGGTTGAGGCTGGCGAAGAGTTCTACGCCGTTAACAGTCTTGTCACCTGCTTAACTGGGGGAGCATGGATCGGGGAGTTGCTGGGTAGAAGCAGATGGATACAGAGTCGCTTATTCCTGAACATGAAAAACTAACCCTCACCCGCTTATTTTATCTGGCTATTGGAGAATTTTGTTTCCAGAAGCTTTAAGAGCAATAACCCTTTGCATCTCTAAACGACTTACCTCAGGATAGACCTTAATGAAATTCGGTATAATGACACGCAACCCCGAAGCATGGAGCAGCACCCAAGTCCGAGAATCACTTATAAAAAGAGGCATCCAATACGAATGCTTCACGTTCCCACGTTTAGTCGCGCGTTTAGCTTACAAGCCATACTTCAAAGTAGGCAACACGAGCATCCTTGAGGATTTAGATGCACTTATCATCCGGCCCATAGGTCGTGGCAGCCTCGAGGAGCTTGTGTTCCGCATGGATATGCTCTACAAGATGGAACGCAAAGGCTTCTACATGGTTAACCCGCCCACAGCGATTGAGCACTGCGTCGACAAGTACGACATACTCGCGCTGCTAGAAGACGTCGGCGTTCCAGTACCGCGTACATTGGCAACTGAGAGCGTTAACGAGGCACTCAAGTACTTTGAGGAACTCGGTGGCGACGTAGTCGTTAAACCGATCTTTGGCAGCCGTGGACAGGGCGCCACACGAATCAACGATGTAGACGTCGCGGACACCATCTTTAAAGCAATCACCTTCCACCACGGCGTAATCTATATGCAGGAATTCGTTGAGCACGGCTTTAGTGATATACGGGCGTTCGTTTTAGGTGACCAAGTCATTGCATCCATGCGCCGAGTCGCAACCGGATGGAAAACAAACTATAGCCGAGGCGCACGCCCCGCACCTGAAGAAATCAGCGAAGAAAACAAAGAATTAGCGGTCAAAGCATCCAAAGCGGTCGGCTGCAAAGTAGCCGGCGTAGATATCCTAGAAGGCCCAAATGGCCCGTGCATTGTAGATGTTAACAGTCAACCAGGCTGGAAGGGTCTGCAGCAGGTAGCTAAAGTCGATATTGCAGACAAAATCGTTGAGTATGTTCTAAACGATCTTAAGAAGTAGGAGCCATCATGGCTGTGTAGGGGTCGTCAGCTTGGCTTGGAAAAGCCAATGTGTTGCCGTCCTTTACAAGTGTCTTTTCTTTTTCTTCTGTGAATTCGCCGATGAAAGATGCTGTTAGGTTAAGTTTTTGCAGTAGTGTTTCCACTTTTTGTTTTGAGGTTGCAGTGACGGCGCCAAGGATGGTGCCTGTTGAAGACATGGCGAGCAACTGCTCGTCACTGAGATTAAAATGCGCCTGCAAGGTTAATACTTCAGGCGGTATCGGAATTTTTTCCCAGCACACGTTTACGCCCAATTTAGATGCCCCTGCAAGTTCATTAATTGCTGAAACGAAACCGCCCTCGGTTGCATCATGCATCGCGTGTACACCCACGATTCCTGCTAATGCAAGGGCTTCTTTGACGCAGCTCTGCAGCTTCATTTGCTTAGCGAGCGTTTGCTGTTTTTCTATGCCAAACAGCCTCTGTGCGCTTGCGGGGTGTGTTATGCAGTAGTTGGTGACTGTTTCTGTTCCCAGCGGCTTAGTGCATAGTAGTAGGTCGCCGGGTTTTGCGCCGCCCGATGTTAGCAGCTGCTCGGGTGTGACAGTGCCGTAAACGGTGCAGACGCCGATGATGTCTTTTAAGCTATCATACATGCCTGTGTGGCCACGCACTATTGCTATGTTGTGTTCGTTGGCTGCTTCGCATGTTTGCTGCATTATCTTTTGGAATCTTGCTGGATCGGTTGGGCGTGGCCCCATTAAGGTGATGGTGCAGAATTGGGGTTTAGCGCCCGAGAGTGCTACATCGGAGGCGGCGTAGTTTACCAGTAGCCACCCGAACCATTCCTCTGGGACGCCTGTACATGGGTCAGCTGCGACGACGAGGTATTGGTCGCCTATTTTGTGGACGCCTGAATCGTAGCCTATCAGCGGCGGCACTACAACCCGTGGATCTGGCGGTATGCAGTTAAGCATCTTCTGTAGGTCTTTAGCGGCTAGTTTACCCATTAGAGATATGCCCTCAACGTTTTACTTGCCTGAAGTAGGAAGACCACAAATACTGTTATGATGAGTTCAGGCAGCATATAGCTTCCGTTGTACACCGATGAGTAAACGTAGGGGTCTAATCCTACTGCGTAGATTCCTGCCCAGATGAATGCGCCTGAAAGGAAGCTCATCACAAAACGCAATGATACACCAATTGCGGCTCCGACGACTGGGTACTTGTGGAAGTAGCCTGCTAATCCTAACACGCCAAAGGCGATCGGATAATCAAGCAGCACTTGGATTAACGCGACGATTGGGTCTGTTACTGGGGCAATGTATGGTAGCATTGCGAATTGTATGAAGCCATAAAGTATTCCTGTGGCTACGCCGACTTTTGTCCCTCTTCTCAGCGCCAGCCAAATTATGGGCACCATCGATGCGAGCGTGACTGAGCCGCCCTGAGGTAGGGGGTAAACGATAATAGTACTCAGTACGGTGGCGAGCGCGGTAAAGATAGCTATTTCAGCTAAAACACGCGGGTTCTTGAATGATTGCTGATATTTACTGATTTTTTTTATAGAGTCTAGAGAGTTGTTTGAGTTTGTTTTCACTGTTTGTTCCCTCCGCCAGTATTACCTGGTTCAGGTTCGCAGGGTCGACAGAAGGTACTGTCCTCTCAGCCGGATCATTCTCCAGCTCCCCAAGAACTGCCAATCAAATAGGGTTTGAGTCAGATATAGTTTTTCTGCTTCTATTTGTATGGTTGCTGTTTAGGTAATGATTATAACCTTAAACCGCCCCTATGTCTCTAAAGAGGCTGTATACAGATGGATAAAAGCTACGACTGGTTTGTACAGCGCAGAAAAACCAAAGGCTTAGACCTCGCCCACGAAGAAATCGAGAGGGCATTCGACACCGTAACCTGGCTGAATAAAGCCACAAAAGCGTTCTCGGAGAAGAACCTCAAAGACGCTAAAAAGTACATTGATAACCTCTACGAGACAGAGGAAGGCGTCGACAAACTACGCACACAGGTTTTCATGGAGCTCTCAACCGGAACAGCGCTACTGGCGGATTACCGCGAAGATTTGCTGCACCTTGTTAAACGCGCAGACACCCTTGCGGATCACACCAAGGATGTAGCCAGATGCCTCGAAATGCTTTGGGAAGCAGATATCCCCCGCGAGTTATGCGATAAAACCGTTCTTATGACGGGTAAACTGATGGAAATGGTTAACGTGCTTCGAAGCAGCGTCGAGAAGATATCAGCGAATCCGACACAAGCAGTTAAGGAAGCAAAAAGAGTAGAGGACATCGAGCACGTCATAGACGACGAATACCTAAAAACCAAAGGCTTATTCGTCAAGTACGGCGCAACAATGAACAAGGGCGCAATCATCATCTTCGACGACTTAATAGAATTCCTGGAGAACGCGGCAGACATGTGCGCGGACACCGCCGACTATATCTATGTGCTTTCAAGCAGAGAGTAACTTCTTTTCTCTTATTTTCTGCAACTGTAACCTTTTTAGTTAGTTGTTGTATCGTAAGCGGCTAAACATAGCTTTTAAAACCCAAACATGCTCAACTTCAAGTGGACCAGTAAGGTGTCTTTTTTGAAGAAATCAATCCTCGTAGTAGACGACGACAAATCCATACTCCGCACACTATGGCGCGTGCTCTTCAAGAACGGCTATGAAGTTGACACGGCAGAAACCGCTGGGGAAGCAATGGAGAAGATGAGGGCGCGTCAGTATGATTTGGCGATTATTGATGTAATTCTGCCTGACCTGCGGGGCACAGAGCTGCTTGTGAAAGCTAAAGAAGAGTTGAAGACGACTGTCAAATTCATTATCACAGGTTACCCGACGGGGGAAATAGGCGCTCAAGCCCGCGACTACGGCGCAGACGCATTCATCCTAAAACCCGTCAAGATACCCGAGTTGCTATCGGTTATCCACACTTTTCTAAATGACTGGGAAGAGAACCCCTATGCTGCTCAGTATCAGGGCAAGTTTTCGCTTTCAGAAATAAAAAACCAGTAAGTAAACGGCTTTGTACAATCGCCACAACTAGCCTCCAACAAAGACCAGGCCAGAACCAAAAACAGTTGTTTCTGCAAAAACTTGTGGAAGATGAGGTAGCAGGGCCGACTTCTCTTCTTCTAATTTAAAAATTAAACCGCAAATTACTCCATAACTCGCTTCTAGAACCGTCACAGTAATCGGTGCTGCATCCGCCTGTGAGGGGGTAATGTTTTTAGGTGGTATTTCCGTCTTGCTAAAAGCAAATAGCAATTAGGAATATGATTTGCATGCAGCCTATGCCTAAAGACTACAAATTCAACGAGATCGAAGCAAAATGGCAAGCCCAATGGGAAACAATGGGCATCAACCGGTATGACTGGAACGACAAGGTCCGCACTCCATTCAGCATCGACACACCGCCGCCTTACCCATCAGGCGAGCTTCACATGGGCAACGTACTGAACTGGACCTACTTCGACATGGTAGCCCGCTTCAAGCGCATGCAAGGCTTCAACGTGCTGTTCCCGCAGGGATGGGATTGCCATGGACTGGGCATAGAGATTCAGGTTGAGAAAGCCCGAAACATCCGAAAACGCGACGTGCCACCAGACCAGTTCCGGCAGTGGTGCATAGAGCTCGTCGACAAATACATCGGCATGATGAAGGAAGGTATCCTCAAACTCGGCGCATCCATCGACTGGAGCACAGAGTACAAGACCATGAACCCAGACTACTGGCGCCGCACACAACTCAGCTTCATAGAGCTTTATAAAAAAGGCTACATGTACCAAGGCACACACCCAGTTAACTGGTGCCCACGCGACGAAACAGCAATCGCCGACGCAGAAGTCGACCACGTCAAAAAAGAGGGCACACTCCACTACATCAAATTCCACCTCGCAGGAAGCGAAGAGTACCTGCTCATTGCCACTTCACGCCCCGAATTCATACCCGCATGCGTAGCCGTCGAAGTCAACCCAAAAGACGAACGCTACAGCAAATACATCGGCAGAAAAATCAGCGTACCACTCATGAACCGCGAAGTAACCGTAATCGCCGACGAAGCTGTCGACCCCAAATTCGGAACCGGCGCCATGCAGATCTGCACCTATGGCGACAAAGAAGACGTAAAAACAGTCATAAAACACAAACTCCCAGTTATCCGCCTCATCACCCAAACAGGGCAGATCAGCGAAGCCGGCTGCAAATACGCTGGACTCTACATCAACCAAGCCCGCGCCGCCATAGTCAAAGACTTAACCGAAGCTGGCCTGCTTGAGAAGAGCGAGAAAATCCAGCATGAAGTCGGCGTATGCGACCGCTGCAAAACCGGCGTCGAAATCCTAGAAGTCAATCAGTGGTTTATGAAAATCATGAACCTCTCCGAAGCCGTAATGAAAAACGCTAACGAAATCCCCTGGTACCCAGACTACATGAAAAACCGCCTTATCGACTGGACCAAATCGCTAGAGTGGGACTGGGTTATCAGCCGCCAACGCCTGTTTGCCTCGCCGATTCCGGTGTGGTACTGCAAGGGCTGCGGCGAAATGGTCATCGCAGAGGAGAGTTGGCTGCCGATTGACCCCAAACTTGAAGGCCCACGCATAGACAAATGCCCTAAATGTGGCGGCAAAGACTTCCGAGGCGAACAAGACGTCATGGACACATGGATGGATAGCTCAATAACATGCGCCGTCCACGCAGGCTGGCCAGACAGAGCAGACTGGAAACACCTGTTCCCGGCAAGCATGCACCCATCCGGAACCGACATCATCCGCACATGGGCATACTACCTCATGGTACGCCACCTCGCCCTATTCGACGAGCGCCCATTCAACAGCGTACTAATCAACGGCATGGTGCTTGGCGCTGACGGCAGAAAAATGAGCAAATCCCTCAAGAACTACGCAGCCGCACCAGAAACACTCAACAAAAACGGCGCTGACGCAGTACGCCAGTGGGCAGCAGGAGGAGGAGCAACAGGCTCAGACATTCCCTACCGCGTGCAGGACGTCGAGTACGGCAGACGCTTCCTCGTTAAACTCTGGAACGTCGCGGGATTCGCAAGCAACCTACTCGCCAGCTACGACCCCAAAGCAGAGCAGGCGATGGAGCTACAGCTTCTTGACAAATGGATAATCAGCAAAACAGAGAAACTAACAAACGAAGTCACACAAGCGTTTGAGAAGTGCCAATTCAACATCGCCTTAGAGGCCATACGCAACTTCACCTGGCACGTCTTCTGCGACTTCTACGTTGAAGCCGTTAAAGATCGCCTCTACCGCCCAGAAGTCTACGGCAAAGCCAACGCAGCCGCAGCACAGCACACACTCTACGAAGTGCTTTACCGTCTGCTACAACTAGTCGCGCCGGTTACGCCGCACATGACTGAGGAAATCTATCAGTACATGTACAAAGACAGCAAAGGCTACCAGAGCATACAGGTCTCAGCATGGCCACAGTACAACACGGCACTCGTGGATGAGGCAGCAGAAAAAGACGGTGACCTCGTAACCGCAGTGATGAGCGAAATCCGCCGTGACAAGGCTGAGAAGAAGCTGCCGCTTAACGCCCCAATCAAGAACTTAACCATCTACGCCGCTGACCCAGCTGCGGTCAAAGCGCTCCAGCAGGGATGCGTCGACATAGCAGCCACACTCAAAATCGAGAAGACAGCCGTCGTCGCCGAGAAGGGCGAAGGCAGACAAGTAGCCCAATACGAAGTAACCATCAAACCCGAATACTAGGACCCATAAGCGATGACTAAAAAAGTCGGTTTAATCGGATGTGGCGCCATCGGCACGGTGCTGGCTGAGACTGTTGACCGTAAACTAGTGGTATGCGACGAACTTGTAATATTTGATATTGCGGTTGACCAAGCCATCAAACTCAAAGACCGCTTAAAGTTCCCCGTTAAGATCGTTCCAAGCGTAGACGACTTGATCGCCACTAAACCTACCGTTATTGTAGAGGCTGCAGGTCAGGGCGCAGTCCACCAATACTACGACAAACTTGTCGCTACAGGCGCAGAAATCATTTTCATGAGCACAGGCGCATTGCTCGACCACGACACCAGCAACCCCAAAGTACACTTTCCAGCAGGCGCAATCGGCGGACTAGACGCCATCGCCGCCGCAGCAAACGCAGGCATAGACGAAATCACCCTTACCACACGCAAAAGCCCAAAGGCGCTTGGCAAACAAATCACAGAGGAAACCGTAACATTCGAGGGATACGCGGAGGATGCAGCCCGGCAGTTCCCCAGAGAAATGAACGTGGCAGCAACTTTAGCGCTCACAGTTAAACCCACAAAGGTTAAAGTTAGAGTCGTTGTTGATCCGGCGACTACACGCAATACACATGAGATCAACGTGAAGTGGCGCTACGGCGACATGCAGCTAAAATTCGCAAACATGCCACACCCAGATAATCCGCATACAAGCGCGTTGGCGGCTTGGGCGGCAATACGATTACTGCAGACATTACTGCAATAAACCGTTTTCCTTTTTTAACGGATTACGGGTATAGGCGGCGCTGTCACTGGTGACGTAAAAATGGAGTTCATAGCTTTCTGGATGCGTTTTAACTCGAGTCTATGCTTCATAGAACAGCTCCGGCATCGCTTCTGATCCGCGGGGATGTCACGCCACTGCGGTGTCTTCGCCCGGGCGACTAAGCGTTTTCCACAGTCGCAGCAGTGATACTTTGTGGGGTTTTCCCTTAGATTGTAAACCTGCACACACGTCAACTCCAGTTTATGGGAGGTCCTGTTTGAGTTTCTCAAGCATACCCCGCACGATGGATTCTTTTAGGTTCAGCGCTTCGGAGATGCTCTGGATGTCTGTTGTGCGCTCGTCGAGGATGTAGTGAAGGACCCTGCGTTCGTCATGGGATTTCTCTTTTTGCAGCACCTCTGTAACATGCTTCATTGCTAGGTTGCGGATGAATAGCAACACGGCTTTTTCGTTATCAAGCTCGGAGAGTTTACCATCAATATCCTTTAGAAGACCAGAGAATGGTTCAATCTTGTGCTCGGCACCGCTTTTTTCTATGCTCTTTATGCGGTTCATGAAGTCCACTGCTTCGCCTGAGAGTCGCTGAGGGAGGGTTTGGAAGTCGAGAAGTTGCGTGTTGAAGAGGTTTGGGCCGAAGCTCAGCGATATGTAGCCAGACTGCTTGAGGTAGTAGGAGCGCCTGTTTGGGCCAAAGGGGCTTGCCTCCACATTTGAGCCTACGATGCCGGCCTTCTCTAAAAGCGATAGGTGGCTGGCGACGAGTTGCTGGGCTTCGCCGATTTCTTTTGAGAGTTCAAGGGGGTAGCTTGGTTCTACGCTTAGGCGTTTGATTATTTTTCGCCTGACTGGGTTCTCTATTGCTCGTAGCATTGAGTTGATTTGTGGTTGTTCTGTCATGTTGATTCGCCCGTTAAGAGGGTTAGCCGCTATACATAATTTGTTTGTATAGTTTCCGTATACAAGTTACGATATAAAAGTATTACGGCAAACCGGAAGGCACAACCAACAAGAAGCCAGTAGCTAAAGAAAAATAGAACTGACCATAATTTACTGGACAGATCCGAAAAAAGCCAGCTGTGCAATCTATCAAGTAGCAAAGTGAATAGCATATAAATATTAACTTCAGCCTATCTATACATGAATCTCGTGGGTGCAGATTTTTGGATTTCAAGCTACTAATTTTCAAAAACGAATTCAACGAATCCAAATCAAGTTGGACATACCGCTTTGTAGTTGTGGATTCTAAGAAATCAAAAGGATACCCCGCCAATTTCATCTGCATGCTGCCCGTAAAACTCTACAGTGGAAAATCAAAAAGCCCCAGCGCTTTCGGGACACTTTTCGGCGAAAAGGGCCTAAACATCGCAATTGGATTGCTTAATAACGCTTTGAAGACCGAGAACGATGTTGAAGTAAGAAATGAAATTGAAAAAAGGCTAAAGCTTCTAAACCCTAAGGAAGCTAACGTCGTTAAATGTAGCCAATGCCATAAGTCGTTTCAACCGCGGAAGGTGCGTAGGTACAAGCAGTATCTATGCAATGAATGCTTAAGCTTAAAGTACGCTCCAAAAATCGATAGAAAAGCAGCCGCTAAGGAACAGTTGTAGCCATCATCAATCTATACCGAGAGGATAATAGCGACTCTTCAGGCAACTACAGTCATCACTAAGTTAACAAATGCTGAAAATAAACCGTTTTTTCCTTTTGCAATAAAATTTAGCTTTTTTCGGAAAAAACAGCTTAAAAAAAAGTTTTTATCGGTTTTTAAGCTAAAAACTCGATTTTGTAACTACAACCCTAATATAGTTGCCGTGACCATTATATTATATTAGAATTCTTTAAGAGGAAAAGAACACAGGTCAAGTTGCTTTTTCTCAAGGATTATTCTGATCATTAAGTTGTGTGGGCAAGAATGATAAACGAAAGGCAACATATGAAGACAGCTCACACCTAGAAGAGATGGTGACCTTCAGAATGAGTCTTAAATGCACAGAGTGCGGAAGCACCCTAAAAAAGGAGTCAGTCACAGAGGATCAAGTTATTATTTGCCCTTCATGTGACGCACAATACAAACTAACATCAACGCCAGATGGAAAACATCGCTTGGAAGAATTCAGCTTCGGCGATAATGACCCAGGCGAACTCTAAACATTAAATAACAGTGATCAGGGAAAAATGAGTGAAACCAAAACCAATTTCATAATAGCCGTACGTGGTTACAAAGTTATCAATAAACAAAGAAGCGGTATAGCTACAGACATAGTTGCGGTAGATAATTCCAATAACAAAGTACTGCTAAGAACAATCGAACCATTAACCCCCGAATACATAGGCGTCAACGTCATTAAAAGTATGGCGGAAGAAGTTGAACGCGAAAGCTATGACTCAGCTATTGTAATAAGTAAACATTTCACTGATAACGCACTAAGCGAAATCAACAAACAAAAAATCGAGTACATCTCCGAAGATTATATGCCCCCGTTTGATATACAGGAACTTTATTTGGCGATAATGAACTGTGCAAATAACTCCTGCCAAAGGAAATGCGGAAAAGTCTTACCAATTATTCCAGAGTGCAGCGAAAAAACAGCTGACGGCTGCAGGACCAAAGCGCTGGCGTTAGATGCAAAAGAGCATTTTGAGAATGGAACCCTGGGCTTATTGAAAAATGATTTGAGAGTGGCTCTGGCACTAGCACACTAACAATTATCTGTGAATACTTTTTTTATCGCCAGTTTTCTCGGCGCCTAGACCACGCTTGATCTCCGTTAGCGGGCTGCGGAGCTCTTGTTTCAGGTCTGCCGGGTTCTCTTCTTGTGGATGACCTGTGTTTTGAGAGGCATTCTCTACAGTAAACTGGTTTTCCAGCGGTGGGTTTGAAGGGGACAGTGGCGGTTTTACCGCAGTCAGTACATTTTATTACAGTTTGTGTGTTTTCAGACATTAATTCTTGTTCCTGTTAATGTAAAGGGCTGTATGAGAAATAGCAGCGCGATGTGATTAACATTTTACCATAGGTAATATCCTTGTTTTAAGTGTTTTTATGAAAAAGCCTGTAAATACCTAAGTAACTTGGTAATAAAGTAATGTATTTGGCTGGACCAAATGCATATCCTAATATAGGCTGCTGGATACAGTAATCAGACATTAGAATTCTTGAGAGAAAAAACTAAGTTGCTTTTTCTCCAGATTATTCTGACACCTGTCCGCATTGGCTACATCAATGTCAACAAACCCAATTCAGCGGGAACAATAAAGGAGCAGTAAGAGATGGATCAAAATAGTATGAATAAACAAGAGGAAGGCTGGCCGGAATACGGCGACCTTGTAATCGCCACAGTAAATAGCGTTATGGATTATGGAGCTTACGCAAACCTAGATGAATACAACCGACGAGGCTTCCTACACATCTCTGAAATTTCAAGCGCCCGTATAAGAAACGTACGCGATTTTGTCCGCGAGAATCAAAAACTAGTTCTTAAAGTTCTCAGGGTTGACAGAGAAAAAGGCCACATTGACTTATCGCTAAGACGTGTAAATAAACGCGAAAGAATCGAGAAAGTAAAAACTTGGAAAGAAGACCGCAAAGGAGTAGCACTACTGTTTGCGGTAGCTGAAAAAGCGGGCTTAACAAAAGAGGAAGCTAACCAGCAGATAGGCGCAGTTCTTGAAGAAAAATATGGCTTATACGCTGGGTTCGAAAAAGTAGCTAAAGAAGGCGTAAGCGTTGTCACCGAACTGGGCATTCCTGAGAATCTTGCGCAAGTTATTGTTCAGGTCGCAGAGGAACGTATTAAAGTTAAATTGGTGAAGATACGCGGCGTCATTGAGGTGCGTTGTCCACAGAGAAATGGCGTAAAATGCATTCAAGACGCATTCAATAAAGCGAAGAGTTCCCAAAAAGGCTCAAAAATCGAGTTCGCAGTAATTGCTGCCCCTAAATACCGCGTTGAAGTCTCCGCTGATAATTGGAAGCGAGCTGAGGATCTTCTTGAGAAAATCGGCGAAAAAGTAGTTGCTAACGTTGTCCAAGCTGGCGGTCAAGGTAACTTCAAACGCGAAAAATAAGCGCGGTGGACACTTCATGGATACCAAAAGCAAACACGGCGCCAATATGAAAGTCACTGCAAAGCAGGAACACATTAAAGATATCGTCGAAAAAGAGCAATTCGATAGAGACGGAAACCTTGTTTGCCCAACATGCAAGAAATCGCTTAGAGGCCTTAGAACAAACGTTTCTGATTCTTTAATTGAGCCTGAGAAGCATACGATTAAGCGGCGAAAAGTACAGTGCTGCTCTGAGGAATGCACCGCCAAATTCCATATTGTCCAGCAACAATTCCTTGAGATGTAAAAAACCTCTTTTTTAACCCATGCACGGGTGCTTACTTTTTGCAGTCACATAGGTTTATTGGTTTGAGAGCGCGCTTGTGTTTTTGGTGCTTTTATGCCTAAGAACATTCATCGTCGTCATGGAGAAAACATTAAGCGCATGGAGCAGATCCCTGAGAAGCCTACCCCGGCTGAGTCGCCGGATTTTAAGACTGCGGCGCGGGGTGACAGGTCGCCGGCCGAGATCAAGCGCATAAGACGAGAAGCAAATAAAAGCAGAAACGAAACCACATCAAATCGGCAATAGAACAATTCAGCAGTTTTCGCAAAGCGGCTTATCGTTTAGAAGACCCTTAATAGTATGGCTATTTGTCCATCTATACCCTATTAGCAGTTCAACGCTGTAACTATAGAGGGGGTACCTAAACTCTTTGGTAGGGAGGGGGCCTCACTCTGAAACGAGTAGATCCTAAGAAACAGCAAAAGACTACAGCACAAAACAAATACAAAGAAGATAAAATAACAAAAAAGAAAAAGAAGCTAAAGCTTTAGCTTACTCAGTTGTGGTGTTTTCGTCGCTTTCTTCTGTGTGGGGGGTTTGGTCGGCTGTTTCCACCTCTGAATGCGCCGCCTGGGGCGCCTCTAAAGGGTGGGCCGTGATGTGCTCCTCCACAATAACTGGCTGGATCAGTTGTTCATCTATTGCTTGTTCCATTACTTTTTCAAGGGTGATTTCAGCTGGAGCATGCTCTGTGACTTCAAAGCTTTGGAGCGGCGCTGAGAGTACTGGCGCTGGCTCTACTTCTTCGATCATTGGAGCTTCTTCAACTGCTGGGGCTTCTTCAACTATTGGAGCAGCTTCAACAACTTCTTCGATTGCTGGAGCTTCAATTACTGCTTCCTCAACAACTGGAGCTTCGACTACTGTTTCGATTGCTGCCTCTGCAACTGGAGTTTCGATTACTGCTGGAGCCTCTTCGATTGGAGCTGCTACTGCTTCTTCAATTACTGGCTGCTCGAATATTGCTTCAGCTGCTGGTGCCTCTTCAATTGGTGCAACTTCAATCTGTGCTTCTGCTGTTTCAACTGGAGCTGCTTCGAAAACTGCCATCTCTTCGGCTGGTGCAGCTTCTTCGACTGTTGGTGCCTCGACTGGAG
>Ga0123335_1002616_pt1 | contig 26452 bp, 26 predicted proteins | sample BiotimSIPDNA_2_FD_89707 | JGI IMG/M metagenome (GOLD analysis project Ga0123335, IMG submission 89707) | Anaerobic biogas reactor microbial communites from Washington, USA - Biogas_R2 time_0 SIP DNA | ecosystem: Engineered > Bioreactor > Anaerobic > Unclassified | place: Washington, USA...
AGGAAGATCTGGTAAACACGCGCGTCTTTTGACCAATCAGGCAGCTGATCTGTGCCGTACCAAATGGCAAATTGGCGGCTTGACGGGGTCGGGCAGCCTGGTTATCCGCGTAAATCCTGTCTGGTTTGGCTTTTTGCGCGCCACTGGTCAGTTCAGCCCAAACCTGATAGCGCAGCATGATGTTTTCAGGCTGGGGCGGCAGCGTCACCTGCCAGGTTCTGATCCAACCCCACAATAACGTCGACCAGTCTTGTGAGGTTTCGACACATTCGAGCGTCTGTGTGGTTTGCCACTCGTTGGTGGTGAAAGCAACTCTGACAGCCTGAACTGGCAAATCACTGCTGATGGTGATGGTTAACGTGACCGAATCATCTGGGCGGGGAATGGCAGGTGATTTGGCGGACCAATGGTGCACGCCTCTGAGACGTTTGATGGCGAAAGCAGCGCCTTTTTTAGGAAAGTCTATATCCCCAAAGATATGGTCAACAGTCAAATCGTTCGGTCTATTCATTTGTGCCCTCAATAAAGTCAGTGTCTAATCCTTATATTTCAGTTTGTGATTGGTCTGACAGGTTAGTGTTGCCAGATGGACAATATAACCAGTTCAAATCCCAATGATAACGATATAACCAAAAATAGCATAGGCGGGTGTATTGGGATAGTGGCCATCTTACCCCTCCTTTTTGTTCTGTGAGGTTTCTTTGAGAATTTCCTGTCTGAGCATGAGATCGGCGCGGCAGATCAGCGGGTAGAAAAAGCGGGCTCCTTCCCTTATCAACATGCGATATGCCAGTTTTTGGGTGGAGAACGTCTGTGGGTTGCTGTTCGGAAACAATCGTTTCGCTCTACTCATGCACGATGCCCATATTGTTTAAGACCCCCCAGGAAGTCAAAAAAACTTCCGCCGGCACGTCGTAGAAGCGGCCATTGTTCATATATCTGACCGTTGTTTCATCATATCCGGTGAGAATGACCGCGTGCTCGAAAGGCGCGACCAACACCTCGCGGCCTTCCTTATCAACATAGATTACCGGCTCGCTGTATTCCATGTTGCCGATTACCCAGATCAGAATCGGCTTGTTCTCGGCGATCTTTTGTTTGACCTGTTCAAGCGTCCATCCGTCGATTACGCGAGCAGGCAAGCCATACTTAACCAGCAGGTCTGCCACCGGTTTGGCGTGCACGCCGTAGGCGTAGGGCGGAATTTGCCCCCAGCGATCGGTGAGCACCTGCCCGCAGAAGCCAATATCCGGGTTATCTGAGAGGGGCAGTGCGAATTGAAAATCGGATTCGTAAATGTTCACGCCGAAATAGGCTGCCCAATCCACCGCTGCGCTTGCCTCGCAGCTCAACGCATAGCTCTGCTTATGCCCGCTGATTGACAGGTAATGGGAGGAAGGATAACCTGGCGTTGGAGTCTGGCTTGGTTCCGGGGTGAGGGTGGAGCTGGGTGTTGGTGAGGCGGTGGAAACGTGCGTTGGAGAGGGAATAACAGCGGGTACTACCGCTTCAGTTCGAATTAGTTCTCCAGTTCTCACTATGGGTTTAACAGACTCTTTACTTGTCGCGGTCGTACACGCAGCAAAGAACAAAAATAACCATACCACATAAATGGGATAAGACGTTACCCGAGACATCTTGCCTCAAGTTTACTTTAATCCTTAATTCTGGTGATTAATAGCATTCTGTTGCTTTTAGAACTTCCTGATAACGCCTTGTCCGCTCAGAAATTATGTCTGAAGAAAAATGATGAACTCCGAAACCATCCATTTCAAATCCTGCACTTACAGCAGCCATGGCAAGGCTAGATTCAACCGATTGGGTTCCATAGGTAGAACCGACCAAGAGACCACCAACATAAGCATTTCCGGCTCCTGTTTGATCAATCAACGAGCTGTCACTTGGTGGGCAATACCAGATGTGTTTAGTATCCGAGAAGAAAGAACCTTTTTCCCCTGCTCGGATGCTGATGTTTTTGCAGCCCCAAATATGGAATCGATTAATGATCTCCTTTAGATCTACCCGGTTGACTATTTTAATAGCTTCATCTAAATTTGGCGAATAGATATCAATTAATGAAAATAGTGCTTTGAAGTAATCCTGATCATTCTCTACTTCACGAGGTGAAGGTTCCTGAATGATACAAGCTTCCGGATTGGACCTTCGTAATGCGGTCAGAAAAGCAATGATTTCTTTTGGAAAACCACTCCAGATAATATGATATCCGTCAGCTGATAAAAATTCATTGGGCAATCTGTCTTCCGCGAGCGCGGGTGGGTCGACATGATTTGCAGGATCTTTGAAGATCTGGATGCGATGTCCTTCCGGTTGGAAGAGTTGCCAGGCTACGGTCGTTTTCGGTTTAGTTTCCTGAATGCCGCTTAAATTAACCTGCAGTAGGTTTAAACGCGAGCGGTATTCGGAAAAATCATGTCCTACTGTTGCCACCAGACCAATTTCGTCTTCATACCAGACCCGCATGCCTGCGATAGCATGCGGTCCAGCTCCGCCTATTTCGTTAAAGCGAACGTCTCCATTATACGTTAGGATATCTTCAACGAAGATATTGGAAATACTAATGAGCAGATGCTTAAAGTGCTTCAATTTCATCTTTGGAGAGCAATTGATTGTCGCGGATGGTGTTTGCATAGCGAGGATAGCCTTCGATATTTTCGCGATAGTAGCTGGCTCTTTTCATGTCCGATAAGTGTGTCGTAAAAAGTTCGATACCTACGGGATTTACGATGGGAGCAAAAAAGGGATTAACACCCTCACTTACCCTCAGATGGTAGTCACTCTGCAAAACGAGTTCTTCACAGGAATTTTCACATACTGTAATGATCTTCCGCCCGATACGTTTCATTGGCACGAGCAATTCAAGCATACGGGTATATCCACGACCTTTCGAAGTAATTAGGAAAGTGGGGATTTCAGAAAAGGCGTTTTCAAAATACTGGAGGTGGGCCCATTCCTCAGTTTCTTGTGGAATGGCGATATAACCTACTCCCTCGGTAATTTTCGCTGCAGCGAAGTGAGCACTGGCTAAATGAGGACCATCACCGAGGAAGGTGTAATACTTAGTATTCACCATCTGAGTTGCAAGTTCCTGAGCAATATCGGCATTCGCTTTAATTCCCCAAGCGACTTGGTCAGCGCAGGACTTTAATTGGTCCCTCAGCCGGTTTCCTTCCGTGGCACTAATCCGGCGTCGAACTTCTGCGATGTGGGTGCCGAAAAGGTAGAGAGCGAGCTGTGAGACCCGATATGAAGCAACACCCGGACTGCGAGGTAAAGCTTTTAGCTTGCAGGGAATGATCCGATCTGCACTTTTGGCAAGCGGACTCTCCAGATCTCCAACAAGGGCGATCGTCAAAAAATCGTTAGCTTGAGCCACTTTTAACGCCTCCACAGTTCTAATCACGCGGCCTGATACAGAGATCGCTAACACTAAAGGATTTCGTGGAAAGGCGCTCTGGTAATCAACTAGATCATATCGAGAAGCTTCCATGGCTCTTACAGCTCTGGTTTGAATGTTGCAAACTTTCCGGAAGAAACGTTCTGCGCCTAAACCGGCAAACCAGGAATCACCGCATCCGGTAAACACGATCTCTTTGATCGAAGTAATCTCACGGAAGCTAAGTACTTCTCTGACAACTTTATCAAGCGTGACAACCTGTTCCCCAATTAATTCGGGCAAGTATAGAATTTCGTTCAGCATATTTGACATGGGTTCACCCTTTGATGAATTTAACTTGAATAGTGCGTGTTCTGGGTCCGTCAAACTCCCAGAATAAAATGGCTTGCGATCTTCCAAAGGTGAAGTCACCATTGCTGACAATTAAAGCAAGGTCAGTACCAATTAAACTGGTTTTAATGTGGCCAGCCGCATCAGTTGGAGTATCTCGGATATGACTAAAATCGATTCGAGTAGGCACCAGACGGTTGATTTCGGAATTCAAATCTTTTGCGGTATCAGGATCCAAATAAGAATTGATAGTCAGCCCAGCTGTTGAATGAGGGACAAAAATAAAACACATTCCATCCTCGAGGTTAGTTTCTTTAATTAAGGCACGTACTTGTGGAGTAATATCAATTAAATCGTGCCAATCGCTTGTCTGAATTTGTATTGTATGCAAAGTCATATGAATAGAACTCCTTTTGAATTATTTTGACTCAGTTTCATAGGGCTGCCCCCCTGCAGCTGGTCCGATATTTCTCCCCACAACCCCGCCCAAAACAATAATTGTGATGACATAAGGTAGCATGGCAAGGATTTTGGAAGGAATTGCCACATCAAAGATCGCTAACTTGAGTGAGATTGACTCGGCAAACCCAAACAACAGACCTCCGCCGGCGGCGTTAATAGGATTCCATTTTCCGAAAATCATGGCTGCTAAAGCTATGAAGCCTCGTCCGGCCGTCATTTGTTCATTAAATGACCCAATAGATCCAATGCTGAAGAAAGAACCACCGAGTCCAGCGATCAGACCACTTAAAATAACAGCCCGGGTCCGTGTCCGATTAACTTTTATACCAAGCGTATCAGCAGCTTTGGGGTGTTCACCTACAGATCGAAGGCGAAGGCCCCACTTAGTCTGGAAAATCGCGAAGTTAAGCACGATGACCAGAATATACATAAGGTAGGCAAAGATATTTTGGTTAAAGAAAACTGGGCCGATCACTGGGATCTTTGAGAATAGCGGAATTTCGAATGGAAAGAAAAACCCCGGATTATTCAGATAAGCGTAATCAAGCGATTGGATATATTTTTCTGAAAAATAGGAAGTGATGCCAATCGCAAAAAGATTAATGATTGTGCCAGAAATTACATTATTGGCCTTGTATTTGACACACATCGTGGCGTGAATCCAAGCGATTAAACCGCCGGTAAGAATGCCCACCAATAAACCGACCCACAGATTAGTAAGACTCGCGACGACGCTGGCAGTAAAAGCAGCCGAAAGCATCATACCTTCAATGGCGATATTGACGACTCCAGACCTCTCAGATAGTATTCCAGCCATAGCGCCAATGATTAGAGGAATGCTACGGACGACCATTACGCTCAATAGGCCTGTAATGTTAATGGAGCTTCCACTGACACTCCAAACGATGAAACCGAAAGTGAAGAGAAGAAAAACGATCCCTAACACCAATGTAAACTTACTTCTAAAACCAATAATTAGTTGATATATTCCTGCCAGACCAATGATAACTGCGATAACAATAATTGTCTGCCTTGAGTTTAGCACTAGGTCATTTGTCATAATGGAAGAGCTAGCATGAGTGAGGTTTAAAGTGGTTTGCGTGATCGCGTCCAAATTTTGGGTGAAGAGAACAACCATCACCAGAGCAAGAATGATAAATAGAGCACCGAGCCGCTTGTTTTTAAGAAAAATGATCGATTGGATGTTGTTCGAGTTTGTTTCTTTTTCCATCTAGATACTCACTTTAGTGATTAATGTTTCTTCGGAGCTTGCTTTTTTGACACGGAATATTGTGCGGATTAAGGCAGGAGTGGCGATGAAAAACATAATGGTAGCTTGCATGACTGGGATAATATGATGTGGAACACCTGCGCGGAGGCTCATGAATTTTGAAGCACTGGTAAAGAAACCAAAGAATAGCGCCGCTATCATTGCCCCAACAGGCTGAAGTCCTCCGATAAGGGCAAGCGAAATCGCGTTGCGTCCATAACCTGATGTGAAATTGAGTGAGTTCATAAAATAGCTGATGCCTTGAATCTCATTTGCCCCAGCTAAGCCTGCCAATGCACCTGATAATGCTAAGGACATGATTGTGAGTTTAGTTGTATTCATTCCTGCATTTTTCGCACCTTGTGGATTTAGGCCGGCTTGGCGAAGTTCAAACCCCCAGATTGTCTTAAATAGAAAGAAATTAACAATCGGGACCATGGCGATAGCGATAAAGAATCCAATATGGAAGCGGATAGGTGGCTCAAAGAAGCGGAAGAACTGGGCATGCTCCGAGATAGGAGGGGTTTGAGGCGTAAAAACCGCAGGATCGCGCAATGGTCCTGAAGCCATATAATCGACGAACAATACGGCGATGTAGTTCATCATGATACCTGTGATGACTTCATGAGCGCCCGTTTTTGCTTTGAGCCAACCCGGAAAAGCTCCCCACAAAGCGCCGGCTAACATTCCTGAGAACGTAGTGAGAGGGACATGAATGATAGAGGGGAGGCTGTGGGTCGAGAAACCGACCCAAACTGCTGCAATTCCTCCCATGAAGACCTGGCCCTCAGCGCCGATGTTCAAGAAGCCTGACCGAAAGGCTAGGGTTAGCGCCAGCGCTGTAATGATATATGGAGTGGATACGGTAAGACTTTCGAAGAACGGGTTAATCGCAATCCTTATTGTCTGAGGATCTCCATTTTGAAAAGCGCTGATAATTCGCTTAGGTTCTCCGAACGCGCCAACAAAGATGGATTCGAGCGTTTTCCCCATGGTTCGAAAACTGACTTGGATGCCCTCCCAAAAGGAGTTCCTAAATCCAGCATATACTGCGTCAGTTGTAAGAATGATTAATACAGCGCCAAATAGAAAGCCGAGCACAATCGCAGCTAAAATGTAGAAAGAAGATGTCTTCGAGTATTCCTCGAAAAAAATCTTGATCGCGTTGTTCGCAGACTTCATCGAAAAATTCTTTTTCATACTGATTTATCCACAAGTTGTTGTGAGGTTAATACTTTTTGAGGGTTTGTCAGGTCGACTCCGGCCATTAATAAGCCAACGTCTTCTTTGACAATCTCAGATGTGTTGTGAATTGCAATCACACTACCACGATACATTACTCCAACACGATCCGAAAGCTGCATAATTTCATCTAACTCTGTTGAGACCAGCAAAACAGCACAGCCTTCATCGCGCAATTGCAATAGTCGTTTTTGGGTGTACTCAATAGACCCCACGTCAAGGCCTCGGGTAGGTTGAGCTGCTATCACCAGCTTGATTGGCCTCGACAGTTCTCTGGCAATGATTACTTTTTGCTGATTTCCGCCGGATAGTTTTGCTACTGGTACATGGGGGTTGCGTGGACGGATGTCATAAGATTCTACCAGCTTCGCTGCGTTCTGATTAATCGCATTCGTTTGGATCAGATGCTTTTTCGCGAAAGGCGGCAAGTAATAGCGGTTCAGAATCAAGTTATCTGAAACCTCGCTCTGCAACACTAATCCATCAGCTTGTCGGTCTTCCGGGATGTGTGCTGTTCCCAGCTCAGTAATCCTTCGAGGACTTGCCTTGGTAATGTCCTCACCAAGTAACTTAATTCTTCCCTCAATGGGGTGAATCAAGCCTACCAAAGCCCTCACCAGTTCAGTTTGGCCATTTCCCTGAACGCCCGCAATCCCAAAAATCTCGCCCTCACGTACGTCAAAAGAAACCCGATTAACCTCAGCTTTCTGTTGTCTACCAAGGATGCTAACATTTTCAACCTCGAGGACTTTCTTGCCCGCTCTCAATGGACTTTTGGTGAGATTCATATCCACCGGACGCCCAACCATTAAGGCTGCAAGCCGATTGACATCGGCATCTTTGGTCAAAGCTTCACCTACGACTTTCCCTGCTCGTATGACACAGATCCGGTTTGAAATCTCCATAACCTCTCGTAATTTGTGGGTAATGAAGATGATAGATTTTCCCTCTTCGACTAATGATCTAACTGTCAGGAATAATTCACCTACCTCTTTTGGGGTGAGGACAGCTGAGGGTTCGTCCATAATGAGTATGTCTGCATCTCGATAAAGTAATTTTATAATTTCAATTCTTTGTTGCAGACCAACCGAAAGGTCTCCGACTAGCGCATCTGGATTAATCTGCAGCTTGTAGGCGTCAGATAGTTTTCTGATTCGGGTAGCGGTATCAGCACGATCCAGCACGTCCAGATATTTAACTTGCTCGTTTCCTAACATGACGTTCTCAGTAACTGTAAATACTGGTATCAACATAAAATGTTGATGTACCATCCCAATGCCAGCATTGATGGCGTCCAAAGGACTCTGGATGTTAACCTTTTGCCCATTAATATAAATTTCGCCCTGGTCAGGTTTATAAAGCCCATAAAGAACGTTCATTAAGGTTGTCTTGCCGGCACCGTTCTCACCAAGAAGGGCTAAAATCTCACCTTTATGAAGAGTGATGTTAATATTGTCATTGGCTTTGAAATTGCCAAAACTTTTGGTAATTCCTCTTAATTCAAGAACAATTTCGCTCATCAGTCTCGCCTTCACAATAAACTAAGGACAGGAAGGGGTTTCTTCCCCTCCCTGTTATTTCAATCGCATTAAGGAATAGTTTTGAGTTCACCAGAAATTACTTTCTTAGCGAGTTCATCAATCTCGGCTTTCAATTCAGGAGTTACATCAACTGCACATTTTGCGCCGCCATATGCGAGATTGGTACCGCCGTTCTCTAGCGTGCCGACATAATCGCCACCTTTGAAGGTGCCATCCAGAACCTGTTTGATAGCCTCATATGAGAATACATCCACACGCTTGACGACACTGGCAAGAATGTGATCGGCATACTCTGGATTGGATACGAACCAGTCGCGGTCAACACCGATCATGCATCCCTCTCCTCGTTCAACTAAGGCTGAGGCAGTTCCGATGCTAACTGACCCTGCAACAGGCAGGATGATATCAACACCTTCGTCCATGAAACTTAGAGTCAGATTCTTGCCCGCATCCTGATCCTGGAAGTTTCCAATTTGCGCCGTTTCTTCTTTCTTTTCAGGATCATACCCAATCAACTGCACATTGGCACCCTTGCTCTCGTTGTAATACTTGATTCCCATGTAGAAACCATCAACAAAAGCCTGAGTTGCTGGCGCAAGTTGACCTACGAAGGTGCCGACCTTGCCGGTTTTGCTCATCGCAGCTGACAAGTAGCCAGCCAAGAAGCAGGTCTGGTCCATGCGGGTAGTATTACCTAAGACATTAGGTTTACCCTCACCGGTGTTATCGATGATAGCATATTTTTGTTGGGGATTACCATCCGCAGAGGCTAAAGCCGCTGGTGCAGAGCGAAAACCTGTGGTAATTACCAGATCAGCCCCTTCAGCAATACAAGCGGCAGTGTTAGCTTCATAATCAGAGTTCTGCTTTGTCACAAGGTAGGAAGCTTCGATGCCAAAATCCTTGGCAGCTTTCTGAGTGCCTTCCCATCCCATCTGATTAAACGATTTGTCACTTACACCGCCTTCGGCAACAACCTGACAAACTTTGAACGGTTTTGTTGGTGCTTCAGTTGCGTTATTGATGTTAGTTTCTTTAGCGGGTTGGGCGCTTGAAGTACATGCTGAGATCAACAGCCCAATTATCAAAATAATTAACAATATTTGACGGTTTTTCATTTACTTCTCCTTAGATTTAAACTTGTGTTGAGAATAAGCTGACATAATTATGATCCTATGTTGCTTGGCCTCCTTTCAAATCTGTTAACCGCATCCCCATAATGGTTTGGTTCAGGCATATAACCTGATTTTGTATGCGAAAGTCTCAGCAATATAGATAATCCGAACGACCTCAATACTTTTCCATTCTTCTGAATAAGTGGTTCTCCAGATCTCGATTAGTGGATCGTTCACCTTCACATTCAAGATCTCTGCAATTTCTGCATTGGCGCTTAGCGCAGTGATGGTTTCATCGGCATATTTCGGCATGAGCTTAAACTTTTGCGCAATCAGCCCATAATATGACTTCATATCCCACAATTCATTTGGCGAGAAATCAAAATGCGGAGGTAGATAAAGCTGGTGTAGGGCATATGTTTTTTTGTCACCAAGGCATAATCTCTGAACGTACCATAAGTGTTGTACGTCATCTGCTCCCATCAATTTGCGTACAATTGCTGGGGGTTCCACAATCTGCACATTCAAGGTTTTATAGGTTGGCTTGATTCCTCTGGCTCGCATCAATTCAGAGAAACTAGTCAGTTTCATTAGATCAGGTTCTATTTTTTTTTGCAGGATAACTGAACCTACACCCGGTTTTCTCAAAATTAATTCATCATTCTCAAGCTCATTTAATGCGTTGCGAATTGTGGCGCGGCTGACTGAGTATATATTTTGTAGTTCAAACTCAGGAGGAAGTAACTCGCCAGGCTCTGAATCTTTGATGGTCTGGAGTAGTTTCTCTTTAATTTGCTTGTATAGGGGAAGATTGGATTTTATTTCCATATGATTCCTATATGTACGTATAAATGTAATGTGTATGTACGTACTAAATATTAATCAGATCTTAATGATTTGTCAAGAGATGGCGCGAAATTTAATAATTGAATGTTGGTAATGAAGAGACTTATCGAGAATACAAAAAACGACCTGTGTACTAAACTCAACGCAGGTCGTTTAAAATCAGATGACTCTAAGACTCTACCCCTTGACCGAACCGGCGGTGAGGCCGCCAACGATCTGGTCCTGAAGGAAAAAGTAGATCAGCATGATCGGCACGGCGCCAATCAACGCGCCGGCAGCAAAGACGCCCCACTTCTTGTCGAACTGGCCAGCGGTGAAGATCTGCAACCCAACCATCAGGGTATACTTGGATGAGTCGTTCAGCAGCACGCGGGCGAGCAGAAAGTCGCCATAGGTGCCGATAAAAGATAAGATACTGACCACAAATAAAATTGGCCTCAGCAACGGCAGCAACAGATGCCAGAAGATCTCAAATGGTGAAGCGCCATCCAGCATGCCCGACTCATCAATGGCGCGTGGAATGGTGTCGAGGTAACCTTTCATCAGCCAGATGTTCATGCCCATTGAGCCGCCCATATAGACCATAATCAATCCGGCATGGGTGTTAAGCCCGATGGCGGAAACAATATTGCCAAAGTTCGATACCAGCGCAAAGGTGGCTACCAGCGACAGCAGATTGGGGAAAGCCTGAATGAGCAAAATGCTCTTAAGTATTGAAACACGGCCCTTGAAGCGCAGCCTCGAAAATGCGAAGGCAGCCATGGTGGTGATCGACAAGCTCAGAATGGTTGAGATGCCTGAGACTTTGATTGAGTTTAACAGCCACTGCCAATATTTGATCTCGCCAAAGCTGAAATTCGGGTCTTTATTAAACAAACGCTTATAGTTGGCGATACCGGCGTTGGCTGGAATGAGGCTTTGGGTGGCCAGCGAATTCGAGTTGTCGAACGAGGCTGAGATCATCCACAAAACCGGGAAGATAGCAAAAGCGATCAGCAGCAGGGCGACTATCAGGCGAATTGCCACGCTCCAGCGGCGTGATTTTTTTATCGAACTCTTTTTAATAACTGTGTTATCAGGCATTTTCACTAACCTCCTCCCACATATTGGTGAAGCGGTATTGGAAGAGCGTCATAGCACCTACCAAAATGAAAAGCACCACCGAAATGGCGGAAGCCAGACCATATTGCACGCCCCGGCCGCCGCTTTCGAATGCCAGCTTGTAAATATAACTGATCAGGATGTCGGTATGGCCGGCTTGGGTGGAAGCGCCCACGATCGCGGGGCCACCGCCGATGAAGAGGTAAATCAGGCCGAAGTTATTGAAGTTAAAGACGTAAGAAGCGATCAGCAATGGCCCAACCGCCACCAGCAGCAATGGCAGGGTGATGCTGCGGAATTTCTGCCATGAGTTGGCGCCGTCGATGGTTGCCGCTTCGTACATGTCCGTGGGGATCGACTGCAGCGCGCCGCTGGTGATGAGCATCATGTACGGGAAGCCCAGCCAGAGGTTGACGATCAGTACGGCGATCTGAGCCCAGATCGGTTCAGTCGTCCACCGCGGAGCGGTGCCGATCACCGCGTTCAAAATACGGTTGATTACGCCAAACTCAGAGTTAAGCATACCGCGCCAGATCAGGATCGTAATGACCGATGGGATCGTATAGGGGATCAGGAGCAGAGTGCGGATAAGCTTTTTGAGCGGGAAGTCTTTTTCGTTATACATGATAGCGATCGAGACGCCCAGCGCGAAAGTTGAAACGACGCTGATCAATGGAAAGATAAAGTTCCAGATCAGAATGCGCACGATTGGTCCGCGTAACGCGGGGCTGGTAAAGAAATTGATGAAATTTTTCCAGCCGATATTGGCTCTGAAGCCTGGTTGGACGGTGCGACCGTCTGTGCTGGTAAAAATGCCTTCCTTATCGTAATAAACCCGGCCTGTTTCCTGATCTGTCAGTGTATCAGCTTCTTTGTCGTAGAGGTACCTGATCTGCAATTCAGCTGCCTCATTGGGCGAACGCACTTGTACGGTGCTCAATCCCTCTTCACCTGCTAGGCCAAATTTGATATTAGGCAGCTGCTTATCCGCCGCGGCAAGCAGGGTGTTGAGGCGCGTGTAGCCTTCAATAGACTGTGGGACGCCTTTGGCGTCTGCCTCGCCCACGCCAGGGTCCCCAGGTTTAGTGGCTTGGATCTCTTCATCTGGTTTGGCGAGAAAAGTTTCACCGGTCGAACGATCGGTTAGCCAAAGCGCGTATTCACCGTTATCAGATTTGAACGCCGTCCAATCATATGACTTGCCGGTGGCAGGCAGATAGGTGGCATTCTCGATCTGCACTAAGGCTTGTTCCTTGGTCAGCAGATGCCCATCACCATAGTTGGTGAAAGCAATATAGAGGGTAAAGAAAATCGGATAAATAACAAATACCAGCATGAATGCCAGACCAAAAGCCATCCAGCGGAAGGGATAACCTTTCTTAAGCGAAAAGATAACATCGAAAAAGACAACAATGATCCCTAAAAGGATCGCGATTTGGTAGAAACCTTTTGAATAAGCCTGATAAATGAACCAGAGCGCCCCGGCATTAAACGCGATCATAAACACAACACGAATGATCTTGGATAATTGGGACTCTGCAATCGAATGAGCGTCTTTTGGTTTGTCCGCTAACGCCATACAGACCTCCTTCCCCTCATAAGAGTTGATTGGTAACTAAAATTATAACTGAAGGTCGAGGCAAAATCGCCTCGACCTTCCTAAGACTTGAAACTAAATTACTTGACGTTGATGGTCAGCAGGTGGGTGGCTTCGTCGTAGACAAAGTCGACTTCGCCGTCAGCGTCCAGAGTGAACTTGTAGTTGTCGCCATTAGCTTCGCCGTCAACACCGTAATTGGTGGTCCAGTTGCCGTCCAGGGCGACTTTAACTTCATATTCGCCAGCCTTCAGAGCGAAGGGGCCGGAAACCCATAAACCCTCGTCGTTCTTGGACATCTGGGTGGCGGCGCATTCAGGCGCCCAGGCGGCTTCACAGCCAGCCTGATCCTGATAGGAGCCGGGCACGTTCACCATGCCGTAGGCAGGGTTGGCGATGAGGGCGCGGATCTTCTCGGCGCCTTCCTTGAGGGCGGTTTTAGCGTCTTGTTTGCCATCGCGCACGAGGAGGATCGAGGTGTCCCAGTTGCCCCAGACGGAGCCCATGGCGGGGATGGCGGGCATAGCGGTGGCGTTGATACCAGCTTTGCCGAAGGCGATCAGATCAGCGTCATCCAGTTTTTCGAGTACGGAGATGAAAGCTGAGGGGCGCTGGCCGACGTTATAAAGTTCGGTCATGGTGTCCTCGGTGGCAACAAACTCGGTCAGGAAAGCTTGGGCCAACAGCTTGTTTTCACTCTGTTCGTTGATCAGAACAGTCTGAACACCAGAGAAGGGGTAACCTTCGCCAGCGGGGCCGGCGGGGAAGTTAGTAATAGCATAGGGAATGCCAGACTGGCGGATGCGATCGAGCGCCCATGGGCCAGCCATAATGAAGGGGGCGGCGCCGGTTTCGAAGAGGGCGTGGTTATTAGCCCAATCCCAGTCCGCGGGGATATTGCCCTTGTCGAGCTGATCCTTGAGCCACTGCGCGGCGGCGATCATGCCTTCGCTGTCAACGCCAAGATCCTGGTCGTTCCAGTTGCCGTTGGCATCTTTACCGAAGATGTAGCCGCCGAAGGCGGTGTACAACGGGTAAAGGTCATAGGTGGTACCGGTTACAGCCATGATGTAATCGACTTTATCTTCCGCTTTCAGGGCTTCGCCCATCTCGACAACCTCATCCCATGTGGTGGGAGCAGTTTCGACGAGATCGGTGTTGTAGAAGAAAGCGAGGTTCTCGGTCGCGTAGGGCATGCAGTAAAGCTTGCCATCGTACTTGCAGGCATCCAGAGTGGAGGGCACGAACTGAGCAGCTTTTTCGCCGAGGTCGAGTTCAGCGGCGAGGCCGTTGGCGACAATGCTGGCAACCTGGTCGTGAGGAATACCGAAGAGGATATCGGGGCCTTCGCCGAGTGGGGCGGCAAGCTGGAAGTCATCGCGGAGCGATGATTTGAGCTCGATGTTCAGAGCCACATTGTATTCAGCGAGGAACGCGGGGGCTAATTTTTCGAGCGCGGGGGCGCGGGTGTCATCTGCCCAGATGCGCAGGGTAGCGGCAGGGGCAGCTTCGGTCGGAGCCTCAGTGGCGGCTTCGGTTGGCTTTGGTGCCTCGGTTGGAGCTTCGGTCGGGGCAGCGGTGGGGGCTGGCGCGGGCTGAGAACAGGCGCCGAGCACGAGAGTCGCAATCAAAAAGATCGCTGTGAACAATACACTTTTCTTCATTGATTTCTCCTTTTGTGTGTGTTTGAAGTTTGCGGCGATAATGCCGTGCTTATTAAAGATCATCTCATCCTCCCATAGCGATTGGCAGCGTTCAAAGGTGCTCCGGTTCTTGAGCTGCCGTTCTTGGGGGCTAAGGTGCTTTCAATGTGTTTGCTGACCTCGGTATAGTAGCTGATTTTATCGTCGTCAAATTGCGACATCAGCGAGTCAACGAGGTGGTTATATTGGGGCAGGACGCGTTCAAGCGTGGCTCTGCCTTTGACAGTGAGAAAAAGTTGATAGCTGCGGCCGTCCGCAGGGTGATTCACGCGCTGGACAAGGCCGTCTTTTTGCATGGATTGTACAATGCGGGTAGTGTTGCCCTTGGTGCAGAGCATCAAGTCAGAAAGCTCGATATAGTTAATGCCGGGATGATTGCTGAGGTGCAGGAGGATGTAGAAACGGGGCAAGGTTAGATCAAACTCACTAAATAGGGCCTTCTCATGGTTGTCAATATGCAAGAAAATTGCCTTGAGTGAGTTGTATAAAACTATTTCCTTGTTCTCAATCATCGTTGTCACAGCTTTTTCCGCCATTTAGTTTACCACTCAACTATTTTATGCTGAGTCAAGGGTTTTTGTCAAGAGGAGATTACGGTTTTATTACAGCAGTATTAACCGTTAATAAAAGTAAATTTGGTCTTTCTCTTTTATTTTTCCTTTTACAGCCCTTGAGCAAGCTCAATTGCTCTTGAATGGGGTATACAATTGGTTGGATGAGAGTGGGTTGAACTTGCATTCAACATTTGGCCATGTACATTTCCGTACCAATTTTTCAAGATAGTGATAGTATTAAAGCGAGGGACTTCCTCACCCATTTATTAACACTATTTATTTAAGGAGACACTCATGAAATTAAATGCACCTAAGACTATCACCTTTATCGTCGCCGTTGTTCTCTTTGTCCTGGGAATTGTTGGCGCCCTTGCCAAAGTAGCCTTCCTGGCCCCCTTCGGCGTCTGGTTGCTTGTCGCCGCGTTCGTTGTGCTTGCTTTGGGCAACCTGCTCAGCGGCTTATAAGTCTCAGTTCGCAGTAAAAAAATCCCGACCTGCAAGGGTCGGGATTTTTTGTTGTGCAGGTATGAATGTTTACAGCCGTCGCATGTATTGCCTGCCGCCGTGGCACCAAACCTGAGCGGTAGGGGAGATGCGGAACCATCCGTTAGCTTCCTGGTAGACGTTGACGACTTCGTTAATGATCAAATTGCCGATAATTTTGCCCGCCTTGGAGGGCGCTTCGCGCTTGTAGAGCGCCTTTACCACACAGCGCGCTCTGAAGAGCACAGCGTTTAGGGTGGATGTATCCTCGAGCTTCTGCAGAAACTGTGGTGAGCCGTTGCACCAAATTTGTGCGTTGGGGTCAATGCGGAACCAGCCGTTCTCGACCTCATACACACTGATCACGTCTCCCATGGAGAGAGAGCCGAGCACACTGCCGGTTTTTGAAGGCTTGGACCGTTTATAAAGCGCGGAGACAATGCACTTAGCCTTAAACAGCGCCTGATTAGCCGGCGGGGGAACAGGCAGGGCGACCCCTCGCGGGTTGCCGAAGTAGCGCCAGACATCATTGACATCCCCGTTCCAGCGGTTGTAATCCATGGAAGTGCTCACTGAGCCGATTCCGGCGCACTTGTCGCCTGTCTGATGGATCAACCATGTTGTGGCGCCTTTGGGCAATGTGGGTGGGCCAGGGTGTTCATCGGTAAAAAGCGGCCAGGGGAGCGGTTTTTTATATTGTGCCAGCCAAAAGTCCAATTGCGGCAGCGCGTCCAGACTGATATAAGTATCCAGCCAGTTGGCGCGGGAGTAAATCACAGGGTAGCGGCCGGTGCGGGCTTTGACGATATCCAGGCATTTCAGTGTCGTGGCGGTGATGCGCTGGCGCGGATTGATGCCTGCCACTTCCAAATCAAGGCACAGACGGTCATATTTCCAGTCAGTTTTGCCGTCCAGGCATCTAAAAAGCGCGTCCATCTGCGCTGTAGCGCTTTCGCCGAAGTGAGGCACAAAGTAGGCCATGCGGCACACTTTAATCCGCGCCATCTCGGCCCAGTAATAATCAAACATCGGATCCTGATACGACCATGAAACGCCAGCGCGCGCGACAATAAAGGTGACCGGCGTCTTGTGAGCGGCAACCTTATCGAAGTTCATTTTCTTTTTGCCATCGGCAGAGCTCTGATAGCGGCTGATGTCGATGCCAAACGCGCGTGAGTCCATTTGCCTCCATGTGCTTGCGGCACGGTAATATCATCAAAAAAGTTGCAAGAGCGATGCCAGGCTAAAACAGTTGCTGAAATGGATTTTAAGTTATTTCAGGTGTCTCGGTTTTTTTTGCTTGGCAGCTGTGAAAGGGTCACCGCGGCTAACATCAGCGCGCAGCCGAGCAATTCGCGCGGTGACAGTCTTTCGTGAAGAAAGACCGCCCCGGATAACACCGCGAAGACCGATTCAAGACTCAGCGTCAAAGCCGCCACAGAAGGGTTAACCCCTTTTTGTCCCAGGACTTGCAGGGTGAACGCGCCGGCAACCACAATTAATCCGGAATAGAGGATATTTCCGCTTGCGCCCTGAACCGCCTGGGGTGTCACCGTCTCAAACAAAAGCGTAGCGATCAGTCCAATGAAGCCGGCGACCAGAAATTGCCCACTGGCAATAAAAACTCCCGGCACGCTCTTTGAAAAGTGTTCAACCAATAGAATGTGGATCGCCCATACGAACGCGCCGCCCAACATGATCAGGTCGCCTTTCTGTATTCTCAAGCCGTCTTTGATAGTCAGCAGGTAAAGGCCGAGGATGGCGAGAACAACCGCCAGCCAGACCAGCGGGCGAACTTTCTTGCGCAGGAAAAGGCCCAGGAATGGCACGATTACCACATAGAGTGCGGTGATGAAGCCGCCTTTTCCAGCGGTGGTAGTGAGAAGGCCGTGTTGTTGCAGGCTCGTAGCCAGAAAGAGTGCCGCGCCGCAGGTCAACACAGCTGCCTGCCATGGGAGTTTCTGCCCGTCTTTGACAGGCTTCAGCGGTACTGTTTTGGTAATGAAAAGCACCGGCACCAGCGCCAGCCCGCCCAACAGGAAGCGCGCCGCGATGAAAGTGAAAGGGCCGACATGTGTCATCCCCTGGCGTTGGGCGACGAAACCCGTGCCCCAGATCAAAGCGGTCAACAGCAGCAACCATACATTATGAGGGCGCTTTGTTTTTGACATGGCACAAATATACTCTAATCTTGTTGGTGAAACACCCCTAACACGCATAAAGACACTGTTCGACATGCGCTTTAGCTGTTTCGTAGGCACGCCTCGCCTTTTAACGAGAGAATCTCAGCGCGCGCAAATCACTTTGGATCAAGTGATTAAATTTCATTTACAATCCGCGTGAAAAGCCTAGAGTGGTCGCATCTTATTTTCATTAAGACCTGCAAAAAGGTGTGCTTCGAAAGCTTTTTGGTTTGGATTTTCCGCACTTTTCGAAAATAAGCATTGCGTCCGAATGGGAAAAGATAGTTTGGGCGGAGGGTATTTTGTTGTCGTAAATTGACTGCCAATGTCTCCTTAAGCCCTACCCATGCCTGTTCTGTCGGGTTTACATCCGCTTTGCCTCATGTAGGTTGGGTGGAGTGACTATATGCCTAACCCATTCGTCGATTGTCCGGAGCGCAACCCAGCATCTCATAGAAAATGCGAGGTTCAGCAAACACATCAAACCACCCTCTTCAGTCTCGCTGCGCTCGCCTCCGGATGAGAGGAGAATATCCAAACACATCCGTACATCTCTGGAATAACGAATAAAACGCGCTCAAATCAAACCTGTTCCACAAAGGAATAACTTAATAACGCTACAAACATATTGACTTATGATACTATATACAGTATCATATTATCTGTGAAACGGAAAAACGATGAAAACAATCTGGATGAAGAAAGCGCAAAAGTATCTCGATAGGTCCCCAAAAAGTTTGCAGAAGAAGGTCGAAGCTGCGCTTTCCGAAATCGAGAAGGTTTTTCCTAATGTTTTGGCTTGTCAAAATGTTGAGAAACTTCAAGGCGAGCCAAATTCGTTTCGTTGCCGTGTGGGCGCTTATCGCATCGTTTTTATGATTGATGGTGAAATTCTCTACATCGCCCTTATCGGCCCGCGCGGCGATGTTTATAAAAGTTGAGGAGCTAAAATGAAAGAATTCATTCCTGATGAAATTGAGAAAAGAGCGCTTGCCGAGCTTCGTGCAGCTATTGCTTCCAACGATACTGAGCAACTTGCTACCCTCGAGGAACACCGTGCGCGTGAGGCCAGCGGCCGCCTGGTGTTGCGCATGCCAAAAGTCCTGCATGAACGACTGCAAAAAGAGGCTAAGCATGAAGGTGTCAGCCTTAATCAGTACATCGTTTACAAACTTGCCAGCAAATAAGATCATTCTTGCTCCTCTTTTGAACGCGACCTTGAACGATTGGCCGACCAGTCGTTTTTTTTTAGCCGGGTCATTGAAATCTCAGTCATCAGCTTCCATGTGGGTAGTCTTAGAAGCCAAAGGATTTTGTCGGATTACACCCAACCTGCTTGATACACCTCCCGTAGGGTTGGACAACTACACCAACCTTCCGGAACAGCCCAACATCTATTCTTAAGTCCTCCCCCGGGGAAGGGTCGGAGCCCGAAGGGCGCAACGGGGAGGGGGTCAATATAACAAGCTGAGGTTTTGTGGCTGGCGTCATAGGCTTTCAGCCTAATGTAGGTTGGGTGCAGCGACCACATCCTTTCGCCAACCTCTACCTTTCGGAGCGTAATCCAACACATCCGATTCACCCTGTGTCTTTTTGATTCATAGCGTAATTCAGGCGAACATGGAAGTTTGCCTCTACAGAAAAGAAGCGATGCGAGGTTCAGCAAACACATCAAACCACCCTCTTCAGTCTCGCTTTGCTCGCCGGCTTCTCCCAAAGAGAAGCTTAAGTTTTACCTTTGCCTTCGAGAAAGTCGAAGTTACAATGGGGTTCAACGCGTTACTAAAATTGCCTTCCGAAATATGTTGCTCTATCTAAAACTCTGATTAGAAGGGATCTTTTTTGGATAAAACGAAAATAGATGTGATTGTGTGGCGAAAATACTCTCAAAATTGAGAAAATGTGCCATCCACCCTTATAATTATTGACTGGGACTCATCATGTTTAATCGATTACGTATGTTTGCCGGAAATGCGCTGCGCATCCGGCCTCAGGATCGTGTGCCTCAAGAAGTCGCACGCAATTTTCAACACAACGTGCTTTTTAACACGCTCGACCTGATGGCGTTCTTTTTTGCTGATTCCTTTGTTTCGATCAACACCATCATGCCTGTTTTTGCGGCTACGCTGACTGATAACCCAATCATTATCGGCTTGATGCCAGCGATTGCCAACGCGGGTTGGTTCTTGCCTCAGCTTTTCCTGGCCGGGTACGTCAGCCGGCAGAAGCGGGTGCTGCCGCTGGCCTTGCGCTTGAGCGTTTTAGAGCGTCTGCCCTACCTGGCGCTGATGATTTTCGCGTTGATGGTGTCGCGTATGTCAAAAAGCTCAGCTGTGACCTTATTGCTTGCCATCATGATTTTCAGGGGTTTGGGCAGCGGGCTGGTCGCCCTGCCCTGGCAGGAATTAATGGCTAAGGTCATTCCCATCACGCACCGCTCACGATTTTTCGGGTTTTCGCGGGTGCTTGGTCAGACCATGGGCATCATCGGCTCAGCCATCGCCGTGATGGTGCTTTCGCGCCTCGCTTATCCCTACAATTATGCGGTTGGTTTTTCGATTGCGGTTGTTGCCCAGTGGATCTCATTTTGGTTCTTTTCTCGGAATCGCGAATCTGTCAAAGAAGATCCCCCAACCGCCATCACCTCTGAAATGGGTGCCGCTGAGCTTCCACGTGTTAAAGCTAAGATGATCGACTTTGAACTCTTTGGTCAGATTCTTCGCACAGATAAAAACCTACAGCGCTACCTGATTGCGCGATCTTTGATATTTGTTGGCGGAATGGGCTCAGCTTTTCTGGCGGTATATGGGTTGAAACGTTTCTCATTGGATGACGGCTCGGCGGCGATTTTTACTGGTCTGATTTATGGTTCCGGCATTATCGGCAACGCCCTGTTTGGCGCGATTGGCGACCGCATTGGACCGAAGAAACTGGTGATGATCGCGCAGCTCATCTGGATCGCGGCGATGCTGATCGTGCTCTTCGCGCCGGTCGCAGGTTTGTATTACCTGGTTTTTATTCTTTTCGGGCTCAATACCGCTGCCATGGTGATGGGTGATTCGATCCTCGTGATGGAGCTTGGTGAAGAGAAATACCGCACGACCTATTTGGGATTAACTCGCTCATTGACCGGTGCTTTTCTGCTGCTGGCGCCTTTCTTCGCCGGTTGGCTGGTGGAAGGCTTCGGCTACCCGGTGATGTTTGGGGTGTCGATGGCGTTGACCACACTGGCGATCTTGCTGTTTGCCAGAGTCAAAGACCGACCTCGTCATCGCGAGGTGGTGGAAGAAGCGCTGGTTGAATAATATGATCTTACCTCGCTCCGCGCAATTCATCGCCGTGCCTTCCAACTCAAGGTAAAATAAAGCCTCAATGCAACTAATCACCATGCTTGTGATCGCTATTGGTCTGGCCATGGACTGCTTCGCGGTTTCGTTGGCTATTGGTACCAGCGGCCAGATTCCCGACCGGCGCGGAAAGATCCGTCTGGCTGCTCATTTGGGCATTTTTCAGGCGGGCATGACCGCTCTTGGCTGGATTATTGGCGGCAGCATCATTCGCTATGTCGCCCAATTTGATCACTGGGTTGCTTTCTTCCTGTTGGCTTACGTGGCTTATCGCCTGATCAGGTCGGGGTTTGATCCGACCTGTGAAGCTTTTGACGAGAACCCTTCCAAAGGCAAAACCCTTGTGTTGCTCTCGGTCGCCACCAGCATCGATGCCTTCGCGGTGGGGCTGTCGATTGCCTTTATGGGTATTCCGATTATCCTCTCGGTTGTTTTAATCGGCTTCGTTTCCGCCCTGCTGGGCATCACAGGGCTATTTGCGGGGCATCGTCTGAGCTGCCAGTTTGGCAAGCGTATGGAGATCGTGGGAGGGTTGGTGTTGTTGATTATCGCTGTCCGGGTGATCGTTACTCACTTGGGATGGGTCGCCTAGAAAAGGAGAAAAATGACAAAAGATAAAAAGGTACGTGTGGCAATTGTCGGGGTCGGAAACTGTGCCTCCTCATTTGTGCAGGGTTTGCACTATTACAAGGACGCCAAAGATAACGACCGCATTCCTGGTCTCATGCACGTCAATCTGGGCGGTTATCACATCAGCAATGTCGAGGTGGTGGCGGCGTTTGATGTGGTCGATACCAAGGTTGGTTTAGACCTGTCAGAAGCTATCTTTGCCTTTCCCAATAACACTTATAAGTTTTGCGATGTGCCTCACCTGGGGGTTAAAGTGCAGCGCGGCATGACCCATGATGGTCTGGGTCAATACCTGTCGCAGATTGTCAGGAAAGCCCCTGGCCCTACTGACGACATCGTCGGTATTCTCAAAGCTACCAAAGCGGATGTAATGATCAATTATCTGCCGGTGGGGTCTGAGATGGCCACCAAGTGGTACATGGAACAAGCCCTAAAAGCCGGGGTGGGGGTGGTCAACTGCATTCCGGTCTTCATTGCCAGCTCCGCCTATTGGGGGCCTCGCTTCAAAGAAGCCGGCCTGCCAATCATTGGCGATGACATCAAGAGCCAGGTTGGCGCGACTATTTCCCACCGCGTTTTGACCAGTCTCTTTGTCGATCGTGGGGTTAAGCTCGATCATACCTATCAGCTTAATTTTGGCGGCAACACTGACTTTCTGAATATGCTCGAGCGTGAACGGCTGGAATCAAAAAAGATTAGCAAGACTGGCGCGGTGACGAGCATGCTGCCTTATCAATTGGACGAAGATGATATTCATGTCGGGCCGAGCGATTACGTGCCGTGGTTAAAAGACCGCAAGTTCTGCTATATTAAGATGGAAGGGACTACCTTCGGAAATGTGCCGCTTAACCTCGAGCTGAAACTGGAGGTCTGGGACTCGCCCAATTCGGCTGGCGTGGTGATTGACGCGGTGCGCTGTGTGAAGTTGGCGCTCGATCGCGGGTCGGCTGGGCCGATCCTTGAGCCTTCCTCCTATTTCATGAAGACTCCGCCGGTGCAGTATAAAGACGACCTCTGTCACGAAAAAACAGAAGCTTTCATTCGCGGAGAGCAGTAAACAGGTTTAATTAAGGCAGATCATGACTGGCGATCAATTGATGAAATCGGAAAAACCGCTCTGTGCTATAAAAGGGGCGGGAGATTTGGCGACAGGGGTAGGTATTTGTCTGTTTGAGGCTGACTATCCGCTCATCATGACTGAGATTTCTCAACCGCTCGTCGTGCGTCGCGCGGTCAGTTTCGCTGAGGCGGTCTTTCAGGGTGAACATACCGTCTGCGGAATTCGCTCCATATTATGTTCTGATCTTGAACAGGCCAGGGATGTATTACGAAACGGGGACATTCCGGTTTTGGTTGATCCGGGTTTCAGCGTCACATCTCAGTTTTCCCCAAAAATTGTCATCGATGCGCGCATGATGAAACGTTTTGAACCTTGCCCATTGGATGACCAGACGATGCGTGTTGGATTGGGGCCTGGCTTCTCCGCCGGTCAAAACTGTCATGCGGTGATTGAAACCAACCGGGGACCAGCTCTCGGGTCTATCATCTGGCAGGGTGAAGCGGAAAAAGATACCGGAATCCCTGGTGAAGTCCTCGGAAAAACCAGCGAGCGTGTGTACTTCGCCGAAAATGAAGGGGTGTTTACTGCCTTAGCTGAGATTGGAGACATTCTCGAGCCAGGGCAGCCCATTGGCAGCGTAGGCCAGAAGATGATTTTGAACCGCTTCAAAGGGATCTTGCGGGGGTGCCTCCATTCAGGCCTGGCCGTTGTCAGGGGCGAAAAATTGGCGGATGTTGACCCAAGACTGGACCGCCAGCTTGCTTTTATGCCCTCCGATAAGGCCATTTGTATCGGTGATGCGGTCGTGAAGGCAGTCAGCTGTTGGTTAAGTTAGCATGAATAAAGCCGATCTTCTGCGCGCCTTATTGTCGTTGAAGCCCACGGCGATTAGCGTCTCTGGCGCTGGCGGAAAGAGCAGTTTTTTGAAATTCCTCGCCGACAATCTCGTCGCCAAGGTAGTGTTAACGACCACCACCCACCTGGGGTTTGAACAAAGCAATTTGGCTCGAGATCACGTCATTCTCGAACCTCACGAGAGAATTGATGACAATATGCTGGCCGGAAACACCGCGCTTCTGATAACTGCCAACCATGACCAGGCCGGCAAGTGGCAATCTCTTCGTGAACCCCAGCTCTTTGAGCTGTCCGAGCGATGTCGAAACGCTGGGAAGCTGTTGGTGATTGAATCGGACGGTTCGCGCGGCAAACCGATCAAAGCGCCAGCAGGACATGAGCCGGTTATCCCGCCTTTTGTCGATTTATGCGTCTATATCTTGGGGTTAAGCGCGGTTGGCACGCCCTTAGACACGCTTCACGCGCATCGACCAGAGCTGGTCGCTGAGGTGACCCAAACTAATCTTGGGGATACGATTAGCCTGACGACTTTTATGGAATTGTTGATTTCTTCTCGTGCTGGGTTAAAAGAAGTGCCGTGGCTGGCGAAACGGGTAGCTATCCTTAATCAGCTGGATGTTTCCTCAGTCACTGAAGAGCGCGTTGCCGCGTTTACAAAAGCGCTCACCGATATCGGCTATCGCTATGTCTGGTTCGGAAGCTTGAAAGACCATTTTCACTGATCGTCTAATTGCCCCTTTGCCCGGCAGAAATTTTCTCACTTGACCCCCGAAAATTCTTATTTGGTGTAAAATGGTTGAACAATCGTATACTCAATCATTGAGTAAATAAAGGAGAAATATGAAACTCAAGTATTTAGCGATATTATTGATTTGTTCCTTAATCACGGCTTGTTCCGCAAATGCAGTAAGCCCAACCGACACAGTTAAATCGGACAATTCGCCAGATAGCCAGGCAGTTGCCCCTGTCGAGTTGCATGTTTTTGCGGCTGCATCATTGACTGAAACCTTTGAAAAAATAAGCAAGGCGTTTGAAGCTGCTAATCCTGACATCAAAGTAATCCTCACTTTTGACTCTTCTGGAACTCTTAAGACTCAAATCCAGCAAGGTGCGGATGCGGATCTCTTTGTTTCCGCAGCCCAAAAGCAAATGAACCAACTCGAAGCTGGCAACGAGGCAAATACTGAGAATCTTGATTGTGTGTTGAAAGAAACTCGGGTGAACTTGCTCGAGAATCAGGTTACGCTGGTTGTGCCGACCAACAATCCTGCTGGTGTCTCATCCTTTGCTGATTTGGGAACTGATAAGGTCAACAAGATTGCCTTGGGCAATAAAGATGTTCCCGTTGGGCAGTATTCTGAAGAATTGCTGACCAATCTTGGCATTTGGGATGCTATCCAACCAAAAGTTACTTTTGGTTCTAATGTCAAGGAAGTTACAACCTGGGTTAAAGAAGGGGTTGCGGATTGTGGCATTGTTTACGCAACGGATGCCTTCTCAGCTGGTCTCGAGATCGTTGATCGCGCTGCCGGAGATCTTCTGAAGACCAAGGTTATTTATCCAGGTGCTGTATTGACGAACAGTAAGCATGTGGCAGAAGCCAAAGCATTCCTTGATTATCTGCAAACCCCTGAAGCGCAAGCGGTTTTTGAGGCTGTAGGGTTCGCAATCCCTGACAAATAATACTTAATGAAGCAAAAGTTAACGAGGGAGGGTTCTCCTTTCCCTCGTTAATTACTTCTTTTAGGTGATACGAGATGGATTGGTTTCCGCTTTGGAATTCACTTAGGATTGCCGCAATAAGTACCTTCGTTATCTTCTTTTTAGGCATTTATTTAGCCTGGTATATTGCGAAATTGCCGCCTTTTCTTAAAGGTCTTCTGGATGTTGTGCTTACTCTCCCGCTTGTGCTGCCTCCCACAGTAGTTGGTTTTTTCTTGTTAAAAACCTTAGGTCCTTATTCGGCTTTCGGATCTTTTATTTTACGCATGGCGGATGTTCGTTTAGTGATGGAGTGGTATTCGGCTATTTTCGCGTCAATTGTTGTGGCTTTTCCTTTAATGTACCGTACGGCCAGAGGGGCATTTGAAAGTTTCGATTCCGATTTGTGTTACGCTGGTCAAACGCTTGGCATGTCAAACGCACGAATTTTTTGGCAAGTGGTATTGCCTACCTGTCGCCAAGGTATTCTCGCTGGAACCGTGCTTTCCTTCGCACGTGCCTTAGGCGAATACGGTGCGACGAGCATGGTTTCAGGCTTTACGCCAGGTCAGACTGCCACTATTTCGACCACAGTTTATCAACTGTGGCGTACCGGTGATGATGCCAAGGCTTATTTGTGGGTGATGGTCAATATTACAATTAGCTTTATTGTCTTGCTCGCGATCAACTCTTTAGAAGCCCGTCAGAAAAAATCACAAATTTTGCAGTCGTCAGGGGTCTGATCATGCTAAAAGTACACATCCGAAAACGTCTGCACACTTTCGATTTAGATATTAATTTTGAAGCTGGCAACGAAGTATTGGGAATTCTTGGCCCTTCGGGTAGTGGAAAAAGCATGACTTTAAAATGTATTGCTGGGATTGAGACACCTGATTGGGGACATATAGAGTTAGATGGGCGTACGCTTTTTGACTCTCGCGCTAAAATAAATCTTCCTCCCCAACAGCGGAAGGTTGGTTACTTGTTTCAACAATACGCTCTCTTTCCTGCCATGAC
>Ga0123335_1002621_pt1 | contig 26396 bp, 40 predicted proteins | sample BiotimSIPDNA_2_FD_89707 | JGI IMG/M metagenome (GOLD analysis project Ga0123335, IMG submission 89707) | Anaerobic biogas reactor microbial communites from Washington, USA - Biogas_R2 time_0 SIP DNA | ecosystem: Engineered > Bioreactor > Anaerobic > Unclassified | place: Washington, USA...
CAGACATTAATTCGCAAAGTAAAGTAAAGGAAAGTAAAGAAAAGAATACTACAGTAACTCCCCCCGATGTTGACATTAACCCCGCTGAATTTAATCCCGCTCAAATCGAGGAAGGTCTTCGTAGTAGTCGTCATGTTATCGAATCATTTGAGAAGGAATTTGGACGTCTGCTTGGACCTTTCGAAGTGGAGGAAACACAAGTCCTGGTTAAAGAGTACGGGGACGAACTGGTCCTTCTGGCCTTAAAAGAGAGTATTACGCGGGGTATTCGAACACTCAAATATATTAGGGGAATCCTTACTAACTGGGGAGGCCTTGGTATTAAGTCTGTGCAGGATGCGGAAGAGCACGAACGCCAATTCCGTGAGCAAAAGCAGAAGCAGCAACAGAAGGTTGCAGATGTTGATAAGGCTAAGAAATCTTCACTCGGTTCAGGCTACGAGATCTATGTACCACCTGGTGTACCCAACACCGGTTGACCGAATGAATTAATCGGATTATATAGCAGAGGGGGAGCAGAACCATGAACTTATCCGCCATAATGCCAGGGATGGAAATCGAATACCGATCCAGGGACGGGAAACGAAAGACCAGAGTCCGCACTGGAACCGTCCGGCAGGTGACCAAGAGTTGCATTGCCATAGATGGACCCAAGTACCCGGACACGATATTAGTCAATGATCTACTGTCAGGGCAGACTGAGATACTTAATTTAGGGGAGGGAGAGATAGACATGGCGAAAGTGGCGCCGACCAAAGAGGTATTACAGGAGGTATTTGACCGTAAAGGAACCGTATCGAGGGTAGCGCAGGAATTGCGAGTGTCTATGCCGACAGCAAAGAAATGGCTGATGGAGGCGGGGATATTGCCAGCAGAGAATTTGCGACCGTCCGTTGAGACTCTGAAGAACTTATGGTTTGAACTGGGAACCATAGCCCAGATAGCAAAAAGGTTGGATGTCAGTACAGCAACCGCTAAACAATGGCTTGTAGATGCCGGTATCCTTGATGGCCTGGGGCAGCCGATAATAGAGAACACTGAACCTGCTGACCATGTTCATTGCGATAACTGCGGCAAAGACCTTGGATATGGCGAAGAGGATTGTATTGTTGAGGCTGATGAAACGGTTCTTTGCAGCATGTGTCATGAGAACCTACTGAAGATGCAGAATCAGGAACCGGTACCAGACGACAAGGCTCCCGCTGAACCCTTTACTACTGAGAGGCTGGAGAACTTGGGCAGGACCGAAAAGCCGGCCAATATACCGCCGCCATTGGTCATGACGCCTGGCGAGGAACTGCCCAGGGCAAGAGTGCCTTACACGCTGAGTGAGTACAACAAGGCAGTGAAAGCAGGCCAACCGGTGCCTGCCCTATCAGATACACCAGCCATAGGCCGAGTGAAGGTCCAACTTATAGCCACAATCCTGGCTGAATACAAAGACGGGATTGTAGATTACGATGATGCCCTGCAGCTGACCAGGGGCATTCTGGATCTGGGGGTGGCTTGATGGCTGGGCGAACCGACAAGACAGAGATACTCGAAAAGGCACTGGTGCTGATAAGCAAGGGCTACTCCCAGAATGCAGCGGCGAAAGAATTGGGAGTACCCCAAGGAACGATAAACGCCTGGATACGTAGAGCGCAGATACCACTCAAAAAGAACAAGAGAACCCCGCCACCGGTCAACCGGGCATTTAACCAGCCGAATATTAAACCCGACAGCAAGCCGCCCAAGACCGTGACGATTGGGAATTGTGTCAACTGCGGCCGGCCGATTGTAGTGGCGAAATGGGTAGCAGAATACGCCACATGGCCGATAGAGCATTGCAGCAGGGAGTGTCGGAACGGGACCGTAGATGTGGAGGAGGCGGAGGCAATATGACCAGGTTGACAGAGAAGCAAGCCCGGGCTATGGGAATTGACCTGGGGCCGAAGCAGAACAAATACCACAACCGGAAAACCTATGTCGACGGCATTAAATTCGACTCCAAGCATGAGGCCGACTATTACTGCGAACTATTACTACGAAAGCAAGCGGGGGAGATAACCTGCTTTGAGATGCAACCGGAATATATCTTGCAGGAATCATACAAGCGAGATGGCAAGACCGTCCGGGCGATCAAGTACATAGCTGATTTTAAGGTATATTATCCGGATGGCCGGGTGGAAGTGGTTGATTGCAAGGGAGTGCGGACCAAGGAATACCTGCTGAAAAAGAAAATGCTGTTGAAACAGAACCCGGATATGTGGTTTACGGAAGCGTGAGGAGGGGTAGCGTGAGGGATCTGCAGAAGGACCTGGAATGGTTTAACGAAGTATTGGGGCATTGTCACGCGCATGGACCGGTTGCAGAAATTGCGGCAGAAGTATTACCCGAAGCGATCAAGAGGGCGATTGAGGCGGAGGGAAAACTGGAACAATATAGAGCCGTGGTGGAGGCGGCGAATGAATATGTGAGCAAAAAATGTAATGGTTGCTCTTATAAATTGCATTGCGATCTTTGCGATTTATATGTCTTCAAAAGAGCCCTGAATAGTTACAACGTAGAAAAGATTTTAGCAGAATTGGAAGGGGTGAACCCATGAGCCCACGCATCAAAGGCATCCTATTCGCCATCATCATAATAGCCCTGGCCTTCGGGACAGGCTGGACGATGAAGGACTACAAGCCAGCGGTTGCAAAACCCAAGGCTGTTGTGGCTCCAACGCTATACATCCATTCCACTATCTCTTATCCGGAGCAGGGGAAGTACTATATCATCCTGGAGAGCAAGGACGGCACCCGAGAGACTTGGGAAGTCAGCAAGGACGAGTGCGAAGGGGCAATACTGGGTGTGCCGGCCAGCGAGCAAGATAGAGAAAGGTGGAAGGGAAATGATTAGTCTGGAGATGGCCCGGAAGCTAAAGGATGCGGGGTTGGAGTGGGACCCGAAGAAGTACGATTATTTTCAGTTAACTATCTTGGAAAAGCCTTTAACAACCTGCCTTACAGATGATTATTCGGTTAAGTCATACCAAAAGGAGAGCCAAGAAATCAGGCAAAAACATCGGTTATGGCTTCCCCGCCTCGACCAACTGCTGGCGGGGATCGAGAAGTTGGGGTATGAGTGGGCAATGGCTTTTTGCAGAGCCGAAGGTTATGTTGCACAACTATGGATTGTCGGTAAGAAAAAGAAACTCGCTTCATTCACGAGTAAGGCCGCCCCAGACGATGCCGTTGCCGAAGCCCTGCTGTGGATTCTGGAGGGGAGGCGATCATAGTGTCGGGGGGATGATTAGGCAACCGTGGCCGAGGCCAGTTGCGTTCTGCTGGTTACACGGCTCGGAGATGGGGAAAAAGGATATCGATGCTCTGGGATGTATAGATCCAGTCAAACAAACCTACGGGGTTTGCGAACATATTCAGTTTTACGGGGACAAGAAGGAGGCGATGGATCCGGTGGAACTTCAGAAGATCTATGACAACATGGTTAGGGAGCTGGCCAAACAGGGAGTGAGACTTGAAGGCAGAGACATCAAACTGGTGCAGGCTATGCCCGGGGGCTGCCGGATCAAACTTCCTTTCGAAGAGGCGGAGAAGGTCAGGCGGGAGAAATTAGGGCAGAGGTCGTGTTCATAGCGGTATTAAGGAGGAGGCGGATAAAGTGGCTAAAGCACTGGTAGGAAAGACCTTCGTTCAAGAGGAGAAAGAAAGCCCGAGTAATGTTGAGAAGGCTATAAAGAAAGCAGTAAAAATGGCAGTAAAAGAAGCACTGGAGGAAGGTAGGCGTCAGGCCGAAAAAGCTCCCAGTGATACTTACAAATCCACAGAGCGTAGACTTTATGCCTTGCCGGATCTTAAAGATAAGGTCGAGGCTGATAGAAAGTATCTGGCCGATATAAAGGAGTTTGGGCTGTCCTCTCATAGCAAGGATATTGCTCGTTTCAAGGGATCCGGCCAGCGCTTGTCTGATGATGATCTGCTTGAAGCTGTTATCAAAGATGTGGAGAGAAGAATAGCTGCCAGTGAACACGAAATACAAGAGGTGGAGGAGGCCTTGGAGCCCTTGACAAACGATCCCTATTACCTATGTGTTTCTGGTAGATATTTTGACCAAAAAAGCGATGACGATATTGCAGTTGAGATACCTTGTGACCCGTCCACGGTACGCAGAAACCGCGGCCGGTTGGTGCGTAGAATAGCCGTAAGGTTGTACGGGGTCGAGGCTGTAAAATAAGCAAACCGCCTGCACATATAATGCACTTTTCGGCAAAACATTTGCATGATATGCTTTTTTACAGTAGAAAAATTGCCGGTTGGGCAGATAAATGTGAAAACTTTTGAAGAAGGGGCCCGGATGGTTTCGACCGCCGGGCCCCGTTATATTTGGAGGCAAACATGATCATAGATTTATGGCATGGCTGCCAGGTGTGGGTAGGGCGAACGATTGAGCGACGGTACAGCCGGATACTCAAGGAGTATTTTAGAAAGTGGTAACTACAATTTTGTAGGAGGAATATCGTGCCTAAAATACATGACTTGCCCCCTGATGGAATACATGCCTTTATATGTCCTGGTTGCGGGCGCTGCCATGCACCAGACGAGAGATGGACTTTTAACGGCGATTATGAGAAGCCAACATTTAGCCCCTCTATTTTGGTTAAAACCGGCCATTATCCTAAGCCGGAGGATATATGCCATTCATTCGTCACTGACGGCATGATCCAGTTTTTGTCTGATTGCACTCATGAACTAGCAGGGCAAACGATCGAAATTCCCGATTGGGACGATTGGTAGAATAACACCACATTCCCCCTTTTGTGGTAGAATGGAGAGAAAAAGGAGAGGGGAAACAGAAGTGGATCTTAAAGAAGCTATATTTAAATATATTAAAAGCCGCTCACCATATAATTCAGTAGGCGAATCAATTCCAGTGGACTATATCTGCACTAATGTATTCAAGAATGAAAGTTATTCTTATGAAGAAGAACAAAGGGTTATAAAAAAACTGATAGAGCTAGAGTCGAAAGGACTTATAAAACGGGTGGATAAGTCAATACCTCATAATAAAGCGCTGTATTATATTTAATATTTACTGATACATAGCCCCTTCGGGGGCTTTTTTAATGCCCAAAACCGGGAGGTGGTGACCATGTAGATGTCCAGAGCTCGAAGCGAGAAACGAGATTTAGCTTATAACATGTGGATAGAAAGCGGCGGCAAAATGATGTTGATAGACATAGCCGCCGCTTTAGATATTTCATCGGACCAGGTCCGGCAGTGGAAGCGGAAGGATCGATGGGCTGACAAGATAGACCTATCAAATAATCACGTGACTAATGAAAGCGTGATTAATCACACGGAAGAAGTTGAGCCGTCGCAGCCAGAAGCCAAGAAGAACAGTGGCCGCTTTCAACCGGGCAATCGAGCTTCGGTCGGCCATGGTCCACCAAAGGGAAGCAGAAACGCGGCAGGACCCCGATCAGGAGATCCATACAAAGGCAATAATAATGCCACTAAACATGGGTTTAGAAAAATGGTATTTCCCGATGATGAAGAAACCCATGCAATATTAAATGAAATCCAGACACTAAGCCCGCTGGATATCCTCTGGGATCAGATACAGATACAATACCTTGCCATCGCCCGGGCCCAGAAGATCATGTGGGTGAGAGACCAGGAAGATCGCACGGAGGTACTGAAGCGTGAACGCCGAGGTAAGAACCCCGAGAAAGAGTGGGAGTTACAGCACGCATGGGATAAACAGGCCACATTTCTTCAGGCTCAGAGCCGGGCTATGCAAACATTGGAACGCTTGATTGCTAGGTATGAAGAGCTATTGATCAAGGACCTGGATGTAGAAGAGCAGCAGTTAAAGATAGAGAAGCTGAAGGCTGAACTTGAGAAGATCAAGAATCCCAATCCCGAAGCGGATCTGAAGTCTTATCTCGATGCTCTTAAAACAACCGCCGAGGAAGTTTGGCCGAATGAAGAGCCCGAAGATAAGGAAGAGGTTCCTGAAGGAGAGGCTGATGATAAATGAGAGCACAAGCTGCGGCATTTAAGTTTCAGCCGTTTTCCATAAAACAGAAACAAGTCTTAACCTGGTGGATGGACCCCAGCCCATATATAGACTACGACATGATTATCTGTGACGGGTCAATCAGAGCCGGGAAAACCGTGGCCATGATCGATAGTTTTGTAACTTGGTCGCTGGCCACCTTCCAGAATGAAAACTTTATCCTTGCTGGACGGAGCATGGGTGCTTTAAAGAGAAATGTTCTCAAGCCCATGTTTCAGATACTGGCTGCCAAAGCAATACCTTATCGCTACATTAGGTCAGGGTCTGACGCTCGGGTTGAGATTGGCTCCAATACCTATTACCTGTTTGGGGCCAACAATGAAGCCAGCCAGGACGTACTGCAGGGCTTGACTGCGGCTGGGGCACTTGCCGATGAGGCTGCACTGTTCCCGGAATCGTTTATCGAGCAGATGATAGGACGCTGTTCAGTGGAAGGTTCAAAAATATGGCTCAATTGTAACCCGGAAGGACCATTCCACTACATCAAGACCGAATACATAGATAAGGCCGCAGAGAAGAAGGTATTACACCTCCACTTCACTCTGGATGATAACCTTAGCCTGTCGCCGAAGATCAAAGAACGATATAAGCGGATGTTCACCGGGCTCTGGTTCAAACGTATGATCCTGGGGCTCTGGGTTCTGGCCGAGGGCGTTATCTATGATATGTTTGATGACCAGGTTCACCTTATTGACGATCCGAAGAAGTTGCCGGAGAAGTTCCAAGCTTATTATCTTGGCGTGGATTATGGTACCGGAAACCCCACGGTACTCTTGTTGCTTGGCCAAGCAGGCAACAATCTTTATGTCGTAGATGAGTACTACTGGGACAGTTCAAAGACCGGCCGACAAAAAACAGATGTTGAGTACAGCCGGGATCTGCGGGAGTTCATAAAGGGGAGGTACCCGCGGGCAATTTGTATTGACCCGAGCGCTGCGAGTTTCATCCTGCAGCTGAGAAAGGACGGTGTCGGCGGCATTAGAAAAGCGAATAACAGCGTGATCGATGGAATCAGGACCGTTGCTTCCCATTTCGGAGAGCAGCGGTTATTTATTTATGGGCCAAAGTGCCCTAACTTGCTGAAGGAACTGACCAATTACGTGTGGGATCCGAAAGCCCAAGAACGTGGCGAGGACAAACCAGTAAAGGCTAATGACCATGCTCTGGATGCTCTCCGCTATGTCTTACATACCATGTTCAGCCGGACATTTGGAGTGTCTAATGGAAAACCAAAAGGTTGGTGATAGCTTGTGTTAACGAACTTAGATTTTCTATCCCCGGGTCAGCCCTGGCCGCCCGAGAGTGAAGCAGATAGGTTGAAGAAATATCAAGCCAACCGGCTGCTATTCGAAGGTGAACATGATAAGGTTTTCAAGGATTGGATTAGGCTTTTACGTGAGGATAAGCGGGCTACTCTGGAGCTGATTCTTAATTGGCATAAACGATTATCAACTCTATGGGCCAATCTGTTGCTGGGTGAGCCGCCACGGATATCTGCCGGTGACAAAGATAGCCAGGAACAGACCGAGGTAGACCACTTAATCAATGATAACCGTTTTGTTAAAAGGGCTTATGAGGTGGCCTTGGATGTCAGTCGGTTTGGTGACGGGCTGATCAAGGTTCGCTATGATGAAAAATCCATTATTGAGGGGCAGACCCCCCTGGTGTGGTTCCCTGTGGTAGCAAAGGACAATGTTAAGGATATAGTAGCTCATGTGTTGGCCTGGACTTATGATGACATCTCCCCTTTGCCTGCAGGCGTTGGCAGCCGGAAGCAACAGTATCTCAAGGCCGAGATTCATGAGAAGGGCAAGATAACTACCCGGGTATACAAACTTATAAACCAAGGGCAAAAGATAGGTAATTTGGTTGAGGATGAAAAGGTAGAACAAACAGGCGTCAATGATTTTCTGGTGGTGCAGGTTAGTAACCTGATTACAACCGATCGAGCCACTGGCTTCGATGATTATTCGGATCTGGATGGTATTATCCAGGAGCTTGAGATAAGGGTAGCCCAAATAAGCCGGATCCTTGACAAACATTCAGATCCCAATATGTATGGCCCGGATTCGGCGCTGGAAGTTGACCCACTAACAGGCCAGACAACATTCAGGTCTGGGGGCAAATACTTCCCATTAACACCGGAAGAAAATCCACCAGGTTATATTACGTGGGATGGCCAGCTTGAAGCATCATTCAGAGAGATAGATGTTCTGATGGAACAGCTCTACTTTATTTCCGAGACATCGCCGGCCGCATTCGGGCAGCTGAAATCTGGCCTTGCTGAATCAGGCAGCGCTTTACGCCGGTTGATGATGGCGCCACTTGCAAAAGTAAGCCGGATTAGGATGGAGTTTGACCCTGCAGTGAAGAAAGCTCTGCAACTGGCCGCAGCGCTGGAAGTAGCCCAGGGATTTAAAGGGGCCGTGAAACTTGACAACATCCATATCGTTTGGTTTGATGGGTTGCCCCAGGATGACACCGAGCAGACCCAGATCGAGGTCCAGCGGAAAGGGGCAGGATTGAGCAGCCTCGAAAGTAGCTTGCGCCGCCTGGATGGCCTTGAAGGTGAGGCCCTACAGCAAGAGATAGACCGCATTAAGAGTGAACAGGGCACAGCTGCACCTGAAGTCAAGAACACTCCAAGGGTATTGCTGCCTACTCAAAACCAGGGCGGTGAGGCCTGATGATGTCTCCGGAAAAGGCGATCAAGAAAAGCGATGGCGAAGTCGCCAGGCTGTTTCAGTTCTATTCAGAGGCCGAAGCTGAGATTTTAGACGAGATCAACAAAGCCTTACTTAAAGGAAACGATACCGCATACCTGCAGACTATGTTGGCCAATGTCCAGGAGATACTAAATGATCTGTTGGCAGGATCTAAAACATGGTGTGAAGAGGCAGTACCGGATACATATTTGAATGGGGTTGCAATGGCAGATGCTCAACTGGAAGCGGTAGGGGTAACGGCTGCTGTTGGTTTTGGAGAGATTCATCAGCAAGCAGCCCAGGTCCTGGCCGAGACAGCATATAACCGGTTTGATGATGTGGCACGAACCATAGGCCGCAGAGTTGACGATATTTACCGTACCCTAGCTTTGGAGAATATCAAGGGTTCGGTGGTTGGGTACAAGAGTTGGCAGCAGGTTGCTCGAAATTACCGGGAGCAATTGGCCGAACAAGGGATTACTGCCTTTGAAGATCGTCTAAAGCGTAAGTGGAACATGCGAAGCTATGCTGAGATGGTGGCCAGAACCACAACGATGGAAGCACACCTTCAGGGGACGGCTCTGAGGTTGCAAGAAAATGGGCATGATCTGGTTAAAGTGAGTACCCACGCCGGCACCTGTGAAAAATGCGCATCCTGGCAAGGCAAGATTCTATCCTTATCTGGGGAGGATAAGGATTATCCATCGGTTCAGGAAGCCAAAGATGCGGGACTCTTTCATCCGAATTGTCGCCACGCTTATGGTCTATATCTTCCGGAGCTCCAAAATGATGAATATAAGGAGCCAAAAAGAGAAACCCTGCCCAATTATGAAAAGGCGGATATTCCAGAAAAGAAAATCGTTGAATACTCCCTGAATAAGAACCACTCAGGAGGCGGCAAAGATAAAGCCATTGCTTTTGAGCAAGCCCTTGGATACAATTTAAGCAATTACCAGGACTTGATAGATAATATTAGGGGGAACTTACCACGATTCCCAGCAGTCTATAAGGGTAAGGGCAAACATGGTGAGCGTTATCAAGTAATAATGGAATTGACAGGGCCGAATGGGAAAACGGCTAAAGTTCTCACCGGGTGGCTAGTTGATGATCAGGGAACAACGAGGATGGTGACTGTGCATGTTGATAAAAGAAAGTGACATAGATGAACTGGATGTAGTTCAACTCAAAGATGGCAGAGAGTGCACCATTCTTGAGATTTTTCAAATAGAAGGAGATAAGCCCGATTATTTGGTTGAATTCTCAGATGGCGAAACTGATCTTGCTGAAATATCCTTTGATCAGGTCGGGAAGGTAATCTGGAAGCTAAAATCAAATTGAAGAAAAGCACCTGATACTCGATCAGATGCTTTTCTTTTTGTGCTTTTCCGGTTTGGAAACTCCTTCTGCAGCTATTCCAATGATTTTTGGGTCATTAAAGCGCATTGGCACTGGCGGTTTGGTTTTATAGTACCAGCAGTTTTCTTCTTCGCTCCAGTAAACATCCCCAGAAATCAACGGAGTGGGCCCCTGAGGAATAAAAGGCACGCCGCGTTGCTGCCAGAATAGGCGCGAATGTTCTTTTCCCAGCCTTATTAAAGTTGCATCCAGACCTTGTTGATGGACAAGGCCTAATCGATGATTAATTCCAACTGTGACAGACTGGCGGTCATTTTCAATGGTCCATTCAGGATCTATAGATTTGGCCATATAAACACCTCTGGTAAGTATTATATGCGAACCGGGGTGTTTTTTTATACCCAAAAACATGCAGAGGGGGAATAGCCTGTGTGAAGGATTATATTATCTGGCTGAAAAGTGGAGAGACCATATCGGGAACTATGGCCGATGAAGAAGTCGAAAGGCTTAAACAATGGGTCAAATCAATCCCCCAGGAACCAGGAGAATTCAACGATAATGAAGGCTCGCTAGTTATAATGCCCGAGCGAGTTGAAGCCGTAGCAATTAACGATACCATTGTGATGAAGCAAATAGGGTATTAGCCTTTGCTCACTTTCAAGGTTCGGAGCCTAACTGAACGAGACTCCCAGCTGGTGGGTGACCAGCCTAAAAACTAAGGAGGTTGCTTTATGTCGCTATTAAAGGAATTACTCGGGGATCTATATACCGAGGAAATCGCCAAGAAAATTGGTGATAAAGAGTTGGCTGTTATAAATGATGGATCCTATGTTCCCAGGCAAAAGCTCAACGAGAAGGAGCAGGAGGCAAAGGACCTGCGGAAACAGTTGGATGACCGGGACAAACAGCTCGACGACCTGAAAACCAAAGCCGCCGGCAATGAGGATTTGCAGAAGCAGATTCAAACCCTTAAGGACGAAAACCAAAATACGAAGCAGGAGTTCGAGGGCAAGATGGCTGAACAGCGGCTTAATTCCGCTATCGAACTTGCAATCCACCAAGCCGGAGCCAAAAACGTTAAGGCCGTAAGAGCTCTCCTAAATTCTGACAACATCAAAGTGGATGGTGACAAACTGTTCGGGTTTGATGACCAGATTAAGGGCCTGCGCGAGTCTGATGCGTATCTATTTGGCGAAGGTGCTCCCACTACCGTTGGAGGAGGAACAAATCCCGCGGGTGGCGGTGGAGGTAAACCAAGTACTGTTGGTATGAATGATTTTATCCGGACTATGGCCGGAAGGTAAAAACAGAAAGGACAGGTGATTAAAGAATGGCGTACAACAGCATTATATCCCGCTCAGATGCGGAAGCTCTGATTCCGACAGAGATCAGCAACGAAATCATCCAAAATGTACCTCAGTTTAGCGCAGTCATGTCCCTGGCGAGAAGGCTGCCCAACATGAGCCGGAAACAGAAAAGTATCCCGGTTTTATCCGCTCTGATCAGTGCCTACTTCGTAAACGGTGAAGCTGGTGGTAGCGGCGGGGGATTGAAGCAGACCTCCAAAGCGGCCTGGGAGGGCAAGAACATAGTCGCTGAAGAACTGGCCGTAATCGTTCCAATACCGGAAGCAGTGTTGGATGATGCCGATTACGATATCTGGGGAGAGATCAAACCCCAAATGACCGAGGCTTTTGGAAGAGCTTTTGATCAGGCTGCCCTCTATGGAACTAATGCTCCTTCTACTTGGCCCAGCAATCTTTTAACTGGTGCAACCAATGCCGGCAACGTGGTTACCCTGGGTACTGGTGTAGATGTATACGATGATATTATGGGTGAATCTGGAGTCCTGGCACTTGTTGAGGTCGATGGTTTTGGCGTCAACGGTCATATTGGGGCCATGACAATGAAGTCAAAGCTTCGTGGGCTCCGCGATGCGAATGGCGTACCGATCTTCAATTCCAGCGTGCAGGAGAAAACTCGCTATACCCTAGATGGTGAAGATATCGTATTCCCCAAAAACGGCGCCATCGATGCGGCGCAGAGTCTCTTAGTGTCGGGTGATTGGCAACAGTTGGTATATTCCATTCGCCAGGACATCACCTATAAGGTTCTGACCGAAGCTGTTATCCAGGACAACACTGGTGCCATCATCTACAATCTGGCCCAGCAGGATATGGTAGCTCTGAGGGCTGTAATGAGACTGGGCTGGCAGTTGCCCAATCCGGTTAACGCTCTGCAGCCGACTGCGGCCAGCCGTTATCCCTTTGGAGTCTTGAAGCCCTAATAATCCAATAATATTGTAATGTTGTTGACCCCTGTGGCTTATTTGCCCGGGGGTCTCCCAATCTTATAAGGAGGTATTGATACAATGAGTGGATTCTATCCTCTTAACCCCAATTTGGATCAGGTTATGCAATCGGATGTTGAGGGTGTTGTCTTTGATTTGGGTTTTCTTGCTCACTTCCAGATAAGCGCTGCTAATGCAGTAGCCGCCGACAACGATGCAGTGCATGCTACTATTGACTGTAGTTCCGATACGAAAGTTGAAGTCACTACCGGATTTGCCAATCCAGCGGTACCCAGAAATATTACTGCTACTGTAGCATGTGATACGGCAGCTAATATTAAGGCTGTACAAGTCAAGGTAACCGGTACCAATTACCTTGACGAAGTTATTACTGAAGATCTTCCAGCGTTCACGGATAACACTGCCGGAACTGTGATAGGAAACAAAGCCTTTAAAACCGTAACCAAGGTGGAGATACCTGCAATGGATGGTGCTGGCGTAACTGTTACTATTGGATTTGGCGACAAGTTAGGATTGCCGAAAAAACTGGCTCACAACACAGTGCTGTTTGCTTTTCTAAACAACGTTAAAGAAAGTACTCCCCCGACTGTGGCCGTAAGTGCTACAGCTATTGATGGCAATACTGTAGACCTCAACTCTGCATTGGATGGTCACGTTGTCGATGTGTATTTAATCGTATAAGAGAAGGGGGCGAAAGGCCCTCTTCCTTTTAGGGAGGGAATATTGTGAAGGTTGAGATACTTAAGGCCACATTCTGGGGCGAACCATTAAACGTTGGAGATGAGATAGATATCGATAATACCATCGCTCAGCGTTGGATTAACAAAGGGATCGCCAAGCCGCTTGAAGAAGTACCCCCGAGCCAGAAGGGTACCGAGGGCAGTGCTGATGATAACAATAAGCCCCTTGATGAAATGAGTTACAACGAATTGCGGGAACTGGCCAAGGAAAACGAGATCCCGGGATATAGCAAAATGAACAAAGAGGCCTTGCTGGGAGCTCTGCAGGTTCATGAAATAGTTGCCGCAGAAACACCATCAGACAATAACCCTGATGCCGGGGATGATGTTCCGCCAGCTACCACTTAGGAAGGGTGATTGTAAATGGCTGTAACCCTTACCGTGGGAACAAACACTTACATTTCTCTTGTAGATGCAGAAGCATTCTTCGAAGAACGGTTATATACCGATGACTGGGATAATGCGACAGATGATCACAAGTCCCAGGCGCTGATCATGGCTACTAAACATATAGACCGCCTGGCGTTAGTGGGCAGGAAAAAGCAGTATTACAACCAGATCCTGCAGTTCCCACGATGCTATCCACCTGGGAGTTCCTTCAGCATGGTCGAATACATCGGTAACCTGCAAGAACCGGTCTCGGATGGTTATGTATGTGATATCGATATCCCAAAGGTAGTTAAAGATGCTTGCTGTGAGCAGGCTTTGTTTTTACTCGGGCTTACCGATTACGAAAGGCACCGTAACAAGCAGCAGGTGCTGGGCATGGTTGGTGGATCTGTGGGTAATGCAAACGAATATGCTGGTCAGTCTCAAGCCCAAAGTAATCGTCGATCCACAGTACTATGCCCGGAAGCCAGAGAGTTATTAAGACCATACCTGGCAGGAAGTGCGGTGATCATATGATCGAGGGAGCACTCAACCAATCAGCTGTCTGGAAGCATGTCACCGGCCATAACGGGTATGGTGAAGCAATATTTGATGACCCGGTCACAGTCAAAGTCCGTTGGGAAGGTAAGCGCAGGTTGGTTCGCAATAAAAAGGGTGAAGAGGTTGTTTCGGAAGCTATAGTTTACTGCCTTGAAGCGGTACAGCCTGGAGATTCTTTAGAATATGAGGATCTTGAATGGATCGTGATAAATGTAACTGAGGCGACGGGTTTTGACGGGACAGTATGGCACCGGGAATGCTCGGTTTAAGGCTGGTGAGGTAATTGAAAGAGTTTCCGACTGGGAAAAACCTTGATTCTGTGATAAAAAGAGTGGCCTTTGATGCTCTGGTAACAGGTGCTGAGGGAATTATCGTTGATATTATCGATGAAACGCCCATTAAAACAGGAACACTGCGCAGAAGTCAGACCGTAACTCCACACAGAGCCCGGCTGACGGTAAGTATCAGCGCAAATACTCCTTATGCTCATGCATTGCATGAAGGATCGCCACCGCATGACATTGCTCCAGATAAGGCCAAAGCGCTGGCCTTCAAAGTTGGTGGCGAAGTGATATATAGAAAAAGGGTTCATCACCCTGGGACTAAAGGCAACCCATGGATGAGGCGAACCGTTGAAAAGAAATTGAGTACTGTCGGGAAATATGTAACCGGCCAAGTTACTAACTCTTTGCCAGAAGGGTTGAGATAGTATGGCAACAACCATAATAGCCACTGATATTGCTGAATATCTTGCGGCGAAAAGAGAGGGGACATTTGGGACCAACATATTTGTTGATTTGCAGCCAGATAAACCGGATGAAGCCATAACTATATTTGATATAGGCGGCACAGATCCCAGGGAACCGCCTGAAATGTGGCGGCAGTTATACATCCAGGTACGCTGCAAGACCCATTCAACCGGCTATGAGAAAATATGGCGGGTTTTAAACTATGTGCTGTGCCCCACCGGCGGCTTGATTACGGTTGGTTCTAATAGCTACACGGCGCAGTTGGAAGAGATACCGTCCATATATGATCGGGACCAGACAAAGAGATATCTGTTTGGTTTCCGGGTCACGGTTTACAAGGTCAGCGGGACTATCACTGATACCTGGCTAAATGCACTAGTTGATTGGACTGAAACCGTGTTGGGAATCGGGTGGACTGTGGCCTCGGTATGGCCAGGTAACCTAAGGCCATCTGTCATATGGTCTTTGTCCGGGATCCAGACAAGCGACGGCAGGGGCAGCACGATCAGGCTGCACAAGAAATTCACAGCCAATATCCTGGGCAATACGCCGAATGATAGCATGTCAGGGGCAGTTTCAATAGTATCCGGGTTAAAGGCCGCAATAAAGATCGTACTGGACGATGAGAATAAACGATATCTTACGGTCGAAGATCCACGGGCTGACTTCCAGGGGAATTCTCTGACCAAATCCCAGGTGACCGTAACCCTAAGCAGGTCGGTAAAACAGGTTAGCGGCGAATTGCCGCTGATAAATGGTGTTACAACCATGGGCAATATTGAGTGAGGTGAAAATGATGGCCAAAAAAGATGTCCCGGCTGAAGAACCATGCAAATATCCCCGAGAAGAGCTTCTGGCAAACACGGAAGCTCTTTTTAATTGCAAACCCGAGGTTCTGCTGGCCGCCTTAACTGGAGATGCGAGGACCGTGTACACCGTTGCTGAGGCCAGCGGCCTTATTGATAACTTTAACCAAAGGAGCGTGATCTAAATGGCAGGAGGAAATTGGACCGCGACGGATATGCCCGTCTTACCAGGTCTATACATGAATTTCAAGGCCGCGGCTCTGGCTGCTATTGCTTCCGGTGCCCGGGGAGTGGTTGCCATCCCGGTCAAAGCTCACTGGGGTCCCATTGCTGAGTTTGTGGAGATCACCAGCGTTCAGCAGATCATTGATTATTTCACCGAAGACATAACCAACAACGCCACAGCTTATACCAGCCTGTATTTTGCACTGTTGGGTGGAGCCAGTAAGGTCCTGGCTTACCGGCTGGCCAGTACGGCGGCTGCGTTAGCAACAACCACTCTAGTAGATACAACCGCATCCCCGATCAATGTTCTCAGGCTCGATGCAAAATACAAAGGCACTCGGGGTAACAGTTTCAAGGCGACTGTGCAGGTCAATTCTGCCGATGCCACCAAGAAGGACATAAAGTTGTATGAAGGGACTACCCTTCTCCGAACATTCACCTTTACTTCTGGGACGGTCGACGCAGCGGTATCTGCGATCAACAATGACACCGGTAATGTATGGGTAACAGCCACTAAACTGGCTGCTGGTAATGGGACCTTAGCCAATGTATCAGCCCAGGCGTTTGCAAGTGGCGATTCGGGTATTTCCGGAGTGGTATCAGCTGATTACACTGCGTTCCTGACTGCCTTGGAAACCCAAACCTTTAACCTGCTGGCTCTCGATGGTGTAACCGATAGCGCTATTCATACTCTGGTAGCCGCATGGATAGCGCGGGTCAGAGGCGAGGGTATGGGGGTTATGGGTGTAATGGGAGGCACTACTGCGGCTGATACTGCTGCTGATGCAGTATCCCAGGCTGTGACCCGGTCAGCTGGATTCAATTTTGAGGGCATCGTTAACATAGGTACCGGGGCCAAACTGGATGGCATTGAGTACAGCTCAGCCCAGGTGGCCAGTTATGTGGCCGGTCTGATAGGTGGACAGAAACTGTCCGAGTCCACTACCTATGCTCCCACGCCATTCGATGATGTTACCAGACGCTGGACCAGATCTGAGATGGAGGCGGCCATTGCCGGCGGAGTGTTTATACTCTATCACGATGGTTCTATTGTAAAGCCGCTGCGGGGTATCAACACCCTGACCACCCTTGGACAGGACCAAGGATCTGGCTGGAAGAAGATCCGGACCATCCGGGTTATGGATGCGATCAACAGTGACCTGCAGGTGGCGGCCGAGGCCAACTACATCGGTAAGGTCAACAACACTGCCGAGGGCCGTGCATCCCTGATCGGGGCATTCAAAGAGTACATGCAGACGCTGGCCATGGATGGAATCATAGAGAACACTGGTTGGGATGTCTTCCTTGACCCAGACTACTATGGTGCCACTGCCAAGAAGAACCCAGAAGCCGATCAGGTATTTGTCAAATGGGAGGCATATATCACCGACGTTATGGAGCAGATATTCGGGACCTTTGTGGTCTATTAAGGAGGTGGCTTAGTTGGACGAAACCCGCGTAATAAACGGATCATTCGGAGAGATCTACCTAGATGGGGATTTCCTCTCCAACTTTACTCATTGCGAAATCAAGGACGAGCTTGAGTTTTCGGAACTCAAAACGGCCGGCACCAGGCGTACCAAGCATAAACTGATTGGCGTCAACGGATCGGGCGCTATATCAGGTTACAAGGTAACCAGCAAATTGCAGCAGACGCTTGCGAAAAACCCCACGGCCCAGTTTCAGATCATATCCAAACTGGATGATCCAGAGGCATATGGCGCTGAGCGGATCCGCGTGAGCAAAGTTAAGTTCACGAGTATCCCGTTTGCTAACTGGAAAACCGGTGAAGTTATCGAAGAGGAGTGGCCGTTTGTCTACGATGGAGATCCTGAATTTGTTGATCCCATCGTGCAGTCATAAGGAGGCAGCTTATGGATGACCTGCAGAAGTTGAGCGAAGCAGAGATTATAAACCGGTTACTTAGCAGCGAGATTCCACAAAAAACCGTGACCCTACAGCGCTTGGGTATACCGGTTACTCTAAAGGGTTTGACCGGGAAAGAGGTTTTTGCGCACCAGGAAAAATGCACCCGTAAAGGCAAAGACGGTGCAACGCTAGATGAAGAAGCGTTCAAAGTTGGATTAATTGCCGCTGCAACTGTTTCTCCAGATTGGGGAAATAAGGCCTTGCTTGAAAAATACAATGCCAGCGGGAAAGAAGAGGTTATTAAAAGGTTACTCCTGGCCGGTGAATTATCTTCATTAGGTGAAATAGTGATGGAGCTATCCGGTTTTGAAGAGGATCTGGTTGAGGTAAAAAACTGATTAAGGCCGGGGGGGTGGTGACGGCTATGTATAATCTTTTTACCCGTCACCACTTAACCCCGGGTGAATTTTGGGAAAAACCCAGAGGCGAACAAGTATTGCTTATGGCCTTTTCTGATTATGAAATTGAAGATCAGGAAAAATGGCTCAAGGAGGTGAACAAAAACTATGGCCGATGAACGCTATGAGATAGAGATATCAGTAAACACACAAGGAACCGAGCAGGCTCAGAAGAAACTTAGCGCCATGGAAAAATTCATCCAAAGGAACGAAAAACAGGCCAAAGCACTTGATAAGCTGAAGATCAGTCCTACCGCTTCCCTTAAGGATAGGGTGTCAGGTGCGATAGGTAAAATCGATTCAAAACTCAGAACTCTGGCAAGCAAAGACTTTACCATAGGAATCAAGGCAAAGGATATGGCCAGCGGAGTCATTAGCAAACTCGGGTTAGCTGTGGCCGGAGCTGGTGCTGGTATCGTTGGGGGAAGTATTTATGCTTTGAATGAATACGGTTCCCTTGAACAGGCTGAAATGGGCTTGGATTTCTTCATGGGTAGTGCCAAAAAGGGTAAAAAGGCCTATCGGGAGTTGGTGCAGTATGCAGCCAAAACTCCATTCGAGTTTCCTTTCCTGCAGGAATCGGCTATTGGCTTGATGGGCGTATATAAAGGAACCATGGATGTCGATAAAGCCTGGAAGGAATCGATACGGGACCTTACCGCCTTTGGCAATGCTGCCGGGTATACCGGCGCCGGCATGGAGGGCATGCAATTAGCCATGATGGGATTTAAACAGATTGGCTATAACGGAACGCTTCAGATGGAGGAACTCAGACAGGTATCTGAAAACCTGCGCGTACCAATGTCGGAGTTAGGCAAGGCATTGGGCGTTAGTTCTGATAAATTAAGAGATATCGGGACTTTGGGCATACCTGCATCCAAGGCCATGAACGATATCGTAACATACCTGGAAAAGAATTTTGCCGGTGGGATGGATAAACTATCACAGTCCTACCTTGGGCTTAGATCAACTATGAGTGATACCAAAAGATTTATTATTGCTGCTTTCGGGGCCGGATTAGCAGGACCTGTCAAACGAGTCTTAACTGACATAGTTGGTTCAACCGATTTTACGAGCAAGAAATTTCAGTCATTCCAAGCTAAGGTGCAGGCGGCGGGGCAAAAAATAGGTTCCAGATTTGAAGCAATGTATGAGAAGGTTAAGAAATTCTATGCAAACCTTTCAAAAGACCCCGGATTTCAAAAAGCAGATTTCGGAGGCAAAATTATTATAGCTCTCAGCAGAGGCCTGGAGGTATTCAATAATTGGCTTAATGGACCCGGCGGCGAACAGGTATCTGAGATAATGGGTAAGCTAGGAGAACTCTTTGCAACTGCCCTCGAAGCGATGATCCCATTGCTAACACCAACAGCAATAGCATTAGGCAAAGCGCTTATTAAAGGCATAGGGTCCGGGATAAAGGGTGCGATTACGCAGGGATTGAAAGATAACGGAGTTGGAATGGGGCTCACGCTTTTCAAAGGGGCTAATATGGGAGGCGGTGCGGTTCTGCCTTTAACAATATACAATATGGCACAGAACTTTGATGCAATGCTTGCCAAAAATACACCCAAAAAGGCAACCGGCGACATCGTAAACAGGCCTGTATATAGCCTAATAGGCGAAGATGGACCGGAGGCTATTGTTCCACTGTCCAGTAAATATAAGAGCCGCGGGATTAATCTTTGGGCGGAAGCCGGCAGAAGACTCGGAGTTAGGCAATATGCTGCCGGTGGTTTTGTTGGTTCAGCGCCGGCACTGGCCGGAGGAGGCGGCAATGTTACCGTATATTCATCGAACACCATAAACTGGGGCAATGTTGATGAGGATACCCTAGCCATGGAAATCGGCCGCAAAATCGTGGCCGATATGAAACGTTCAATGAAGCAGGCCTTGCAGAATAGAGGATAAGGCTGGTGATAGTAGATGGATTTCTATCTCGTGGAACAGGATGGGCCGGTCTTAAGATTACCGGTAAACCCTGCAGAGATTAGCTTTCAGCGAGAAAAGCTGTTTGAAACAGTAAACATAATGTCCCTGGGAGAAGTTGATTTTCCGAGCAATGGAGAGAAGGTCCAGGAAACTACCTTCTCTTCATTTTTTCCCGCGGAATATGATGCGAGCTATTGCCAATTCTCCAGCATTCCGGATCCGGAGGAGGCCATGGCCCAGCTTGAAGCTTGGACCAAGAGCCAAAAGCCGATCCACTTTATTGTTGGAGGAACCAAAATTAATAAGCTAGTCATGGCATCAGCTCATACACTGACAATTAAAGGCGGAGAGCCAGGTGATATCTATTTCGAACTTACCCTACGTAGTTGGCGTGAGATAAAGGTTAGAACCGTTGCTGAACTTCAACGGACTGCAAGCGGCATTATTGCCAATCGCCCTGATCTTAAACCGGTACCCAAAACTTATACTGTAAAACTAGGTGATTCCCTGTTCGCGATTGCAAAAATGCAGTTAGGAGACGGCAGCCGGTGGAAGGAACTCTTTGCACTAAACTCCTCAATAATTGGGAAAAAGCCTGAGCTCATATATGCCGGTACAAAGCTGGTGATGCCGGCATGAGTGTAGTTAAACCGGGTTTAAACAAATATGAGGTGGTTCTGGCCAACAAGTATTATCTGCGAGAACTGGTTGAGAGTATCAGCCTGGACGAATCCCTCTCGGATATAGCCTATCATGCCCAGGTCCGTCTGCTGGTTACCGATGAATTCCAAAAGATAGGGATCGCCAATGGCCAGGAGATAAGAATATCGGGAATCCCCTTTGGCGGCTCGAGCATGGTATATCTGCTGCATCCGGGAGTAGTCTGGGAATGTAGCAGTGAAACCACGGGGATTAAACATATTGACATTGATATTTATGACCGCTCAATCTATCTGGCCAAGTCAGAGGATGAATATTTGTTTCCGGCCGGTCAGACCGCAACAGATCGCCTGAAACAATACTGCAAGGACTGGGGCATTACGTCCTCAATCATTGCCGATACCAAGATAGCTCTGGCCAAGGGAGTATACCGAGCACAATCCATTTACAGCATGATTCAGCGGGATATTCAAGAGACTGCGGTAAAAGGCGGAGGTTTATTCCGGGCCCGTATGAGCCCTGATGGTCTTGAATTGATTGAACTGGGTAAAAACAAAAACGTATGGGTTCTCGAACCCGATCAGAACGTCAGTCAGATAACCCAGAAGCGCACCCTGGAAGGGACAGTCACACAGGTAAAGGTTTTGGGCAATGCCGGAGAAGATAGCAGGTCCCCGGTCTTGGCCATCGAAAAAGGGGAAACCGCAAAATACGGAACCCTGCAGGTAGTTCTTCAAGACGAAAAAATCACTACAGCTTCAGCTGCTTCGATATCTGCCAAGAAGCTTTTATGTGGGATGCAGGAAACATTTGAGGTAGAAGCCATTGACATTAATACCATCCGGGCCGGTGACAAGGTCATGTTATCGAGTACTGAGCTTTATGTGATATCGGTTAATCACCAACTAGGTAACCCAGGGAAGATGACTCTGGAGCTGGCCAGTGAGGATTATGTGAGGAGGAGGTTTTACCTTGAAGGAACTGGTTGATATGATAGACCGCCAAATGAAACAGCGAACTGCTGGAGCATTAGCAGGTAATACCTGTGTCCTTGGGACAATCACCTCGAACGGGGTTAAGCTTGATGATTTTAAACACGCTATCGATGATCCTATGTATGCTGATTGGACGGTTAAGTTAGAAGTTCCTCAAGCTGCCCGGACAGTAATTACGGCTTCCCCGGTAAAGTCAGACCCTAAAGGCAATGATATGGATGATGGATCAACCCTATATTCGTCTTTAACTCGGATAGATTTTCATGGGGAAGGCGGAGTTGGTGAAGCCCTAAAAGTCCACATAGATCTGAAGAGTGAGCTTAAGTCCGGCGATAGGGTATTAGTAGTCCCAATCAATGGCGGCCAGGACTGCGTGATCCTATGTAAGGTGGTGACATAGCAAATGGCTAATCTACTGCCAACAGATACAGTTAGTGGACTGACTATAGACAAAGAAGCTTCCACCCCGATTACATTTGGCAAGGGGTGGAAGTTTGATTTTGATGCCGGGGAATTTGTCACCACGCCTACTGGTCGGACGGCTACCGCCGATGAGAACGAGGCCTTTATGGAGTGGTGCCAAAAGGCTCTATTAACTCCGCGATACCGTCATTTGATATATGGCCGACAGTATGGCCATGATTTCGATGACTTAATTGGCAGGGGATTCTCCAGGGAAGTAATCGAGAGTGAGATCCAACGAATAGTTAAAGAGACTTTGACGGTGGATCCCCGGACGGATGAGGTTAAAAACCTCGTTTTTGTCTGGGAAGATAGTCGTTTGTATTTTACTTGTGATGTTATTTCGATTAAGGGCGACCAGATTCAAGTTGGTACAGGGGTGGTGATCTAGTGAGTTTACCGGATTTCTTAACAACAGAGACTGAGGACGTTATTCTGGCCAGGCTTCTTGCAACGGTCTCCAATGATATTGATAAATCCGAAGGCAGTTATATTTATGACGCCTTGGCTGCGGCGGCCGCTGAACTGGCACAAATGAAAATAGATATGCAAAACTTCCTTGCCAGAGGATTTGCATCCACGACTTTCGATGAATATCTTGACTACCGAGTAGAGGAACATGGATTAGAGAGAAAAGCCGCGGTAAAGGCAACCGGCACAGTCACCTTTACTGGTACCAGTGGGACCGTAATCCCATCAGGAACGGTTGTTGCTACCCCAGCCGATCCTATGCTCAGTGTGGCTGCCATAGAATTCGTTACCACGGCTGACACTACAATTCCGGCAGGGGGATCAGTAAACGCATCCATTCAAGCTACTACCGCCGGTGAGAATGGCAATGTATTATCGGGAACTATTACAGTCCAGGGAACCTATATAGCCGGTGTTAGCGCAGTAACCAACGCTTCTGCTACTACCGGCGGGGAGAATACCGAAACTGATACGTCTCTTTTGGCCCGGTATCTCACAAAGGTGCAAAACCCGGGGACCAGTGGCAATAAGGCGGATTATAAAAACTGGGCACTGGAGATTGCTGGAGTGGGTAATGCTCAAGTGATCCCGTTATGGGATGGAAACGGAACGGTGAAGGTTGTTTTGGTTGATGATGATGGACTGCCGGTATCTTCAACCATCGTGGATGCTGTCCAGGAACATATTTCACCATCAGCTGGCACCGGTGATGGGGAGGCGCCGGTTGGGGCAACGGTTACAGTAGCAGCTGCCACAGCAGTTAATATCAATGTAACAGCTACTATAATCCGAACCGGTACCAAGACCCTGGCAGAGATCAAAACGGCTTTCGAGACTGCCTTGACCGCCTATTTAAAAAGCATAGCCTTTGCTACTGACAATACTGTCCGCTATGTGAGAATCGGCTCTATGATCTTGGATACTGAAGGAGTAAGCGATTATTCAAACCTTCAGGTAAATAGCGGTACAGCCAATATAACTATTAGTGCTGGCCAGGTAGCTGTTAAAGGGACGGTGACGTTGAATGAGTGATATTCTGACATCGACTGCCGGCAAAAGTATGCTCCAGTGTTGTCCGGAATACTATCAGACATCGCTGATATTTAAAACCTACCTGCAAACTGCGGGGGCAGAACTAGATACATATGTTACCGGCATCGATCTGTTATTAGCAGCTATGTTTGTGGCTACAGCTCCGGACTGGGCCCTGGATATCTGGGAATCAGAGTTAGGGTTAGTATCGTACAGTGGAAAGGCTCTTGATCAGCGTCGAAGCAGGATAATATCAAAGATCCGTGGGATAGGCACGGTGAATATTGCCCTCATTAAGAGTGTAGCAGAAGCGTATACGTATGGGTCGGTAGAAGTTACCCCGGATCCTGCAACATATAGCTTTACGATTACCATGACGGATAAACATGGGATTCCGTCAAACTATGAGGATATGCAAGCTGCCATTGAAGAGATAAAACCGGCGCACCTGGGTGTGACATATGTGCTGCGATATCTCATCTGGAACGAGTTGGATGCTGAGGGCTTGACCTGGAACGAGGTGGACGCCAAGGCCCTGACCTGGAATGACTTTGAGTTAGGAGGCTGGATAGATGCCTGATTTAACCCCAAATTTAGGATTGAAGAAACCTATCGGAACGGAAACGGTCAGCCGGGCCAGTTACAACGAAAACCTAGATATTATGGATTCTAACGCAGCTAAGGCGAGTCATAACCATGACGGAGCCTATGATGCCCTGGGCGCAGCGGACGATGTACAGGAAACTCTTACTGCGCATCTGGCTGAGAAAGCGACACTAAGCACCTATGGTCATGTAAAAATCAATAGGGGTTCTAGCGACGTTGTGCCAGCCTGTACGACCGGGAATATCACCCTGTATGTTCGCACTGATGGCAGTGACAGTAATGATGGCAGTGCCAATGATGCTGCACACGCATTATTGACAATCCAGGCTGCGGTTAATAAATTACCGCAGATTATCAATCATAATGCCAATATTAATGTAGCCGCTGGAACCTATGCCGAAGATGTTATGATCAAAGGGTTTACTGGTAAAGGCGAATTTTATTTAAATGGTGGAACCAATTTGACCACAGCGGCCAATTTCACTGTTAATTCCATATCTATAACTAAATGCGACAGCTTATACATGAAAGTTACAGGGTTTACCGCAATAGGTACAACTGTAACGGTGCAATCTGGATTTGCTGCCACATATAGTTCAGGTCAACAGGATTTCTTCTTCTGTATTTGTACGACATCTTCGGCATACGCCGGGTTTAGTTCTGGAGTTGCCGTTACCGTTTATTTTCAAACCTGCAAAGTTGCTAATAGAGGAGTAGGATTACAGCATAACATGGGTATGTGTGTTAGTGACTCGTGGGATGCTGGCTCAACTGGTAATACTATTGGCCTTAAAGCTATGTATGGCGGACAGCTGGCGAAAAATGGCACACAGCCAGCCGGTACAACGGCTGAATCGGCGCTTTATGGAGGGGTGATACACGCATGATGAAAACATTACATGCCAATGGAGACGTAATCAAGGCTGACCGAGTGATTAAAACCACAGATGCCATATATTGCTATACCACTGGCATCGTGGAACCCATTGCCGCCTTTACAGGCATAATTGATTTCTCCGGGTACACCTTGATTGAAGGTGAAGTGTGGGATGTGCCTGAGCCCACACAAGAAGAACGCATTGCCGCAATAGAAGCAGCTGTGCTGGCACTACTATAAGAAGGGAGAATGAATATGTATCAGTTTTTGCTCAATATGTGGGTGATGCGTAAGGTTAATGAGACTTATTTGCAGGGGCAAGTGACCAAGAGCAGGATCACCCAGGCTGAGTACGAAATGATCGTGGCTACTCCACAGGTTTAATTCGCAGTAGATAAAAGATGCGCAGTAAATCTAGGTAAGAATATTAGCAGGGCGTCGGGATTTCATGGACGGGTTATTGGTGCCGCTCCTCACCGCCTATGCGTTGCACCTTCCAGGCTACCGTAGCAGCTCACCTGGCTTGGCTCATAGTTACCCTCGACTCTACGTTAGGGCTTTCTATGAATTAACCCGATTTTCATCTATGAATTGCTTCATAGTGGGGCAACAAAGTTACCCATGGTTTCGTTAGGTTTGAATACGGTATCAACCCCCTTGAACATGTTCATTCTCTCAACCTGTTGAGAAATTCTTTGCATGGCTCCCGTGGCTCCTAAAGACTCTGCCAGACGTACTGAAGGTGATTCCGCGAGCTTCATTGCCAAGTTCAATAATGTTATCGTACCGGCTTTTTATCCGGTACCTCTGCATATTTCTATGCAGTTCAGCATATTTCTTCGCCCTGCTAATATTTAACACAATTTTCGACACATGGGTATAAATACCTGCTAAGGGAAAAACAAATTCATAATCGTTTGGGATTCTGCCGGTCAGAGATGGCCGGTTTATTTATTGTCTGAGGGGAGAGATGGTAGTGGCCGACGAAAAGGAGAGGGAGTGGTACTCAAATAAGGACCTCTACGAGATGATGGTGGATCTATCCAAGGGCCTTGAAGCGACAAATGCGGAGCTGGCCAAGACACAAGTTATGATCAAAGAATATAACGGATTGCGGGCCCGCATCGATCAGTGCGAACAGCGCTATGC
>Ga0123335_1002622_pt1 | contig 26394 bp, 9 predicted proteins | sample BiotimSIPDNA_2_FD_89707 | JGI IMG/M metagenome (GOLD analysis project Ga0123335, IMG submission 89707) | Anaerobic biogas reactor microbial communites from Washington, USA - Biogas_R2 time_0 SIP DNA | ecosystem: Engineered > Bioreactor > Anaerobic > Unclassified | place: Washington, USA...
GTTTACTTTGATTGAGTTGTTGGTAGTCATTGCGATCATTGCTATTCTGGCGGCGATGCTGCTGCCGGCCTTGAGCAAGGCCCGGGAAAAAGCCCGCATCATCAGTTGCGTCAACACGTTAAAGCAGATTGGCCTGGCCAACCTGATGTACGCCGATGACAACGATGGCTGGCGCGCCACCACGGATATCCGTGCTTCCGACATCACCACCTTCGGTAACATCGTCTCCTCGCAGTCAGTCAGCGGCCTGACCTCCAAGAATTTTGGCATGTACTTGGGGACGGGCGAGGCCAATACTACGGCCAGCAATGCCGAGTACATTGAGCGCTACTGGCGCTGCCCTTCTGATAACACCAACTACAACCACTGGGCTACGACTGGTGAGTATAAGCCAGGCTACAGCAGCTACTTTGGCTACTGGATTGCGCCGGCGAAGGTGGGGACGTATTATCCGACTGCCAGCTTTGGCGATCAGAGCGGCCGGCGACAGCGGAACCGCTATAGCGGCGACACTGATCCGAGCAATAAGATTTTCAGCGATGTCGGACTGTATTTTCACAATGGCACGACGCCCGGCGTGACGCCGAATCATCTAACCACCATCAATATGCTGGCGATTGGCGGCCATGTCATCAGTTCAACCCGGCCAGTGGGTGGTCGCACGTGGGCGGAAGCTATCCGCTGGCTGGACGCTAAGTGAGCTGGGGCCATAGATGGACACGGATTCAGCAATTCACCTCACTGTAATCATGAACAAGGTCAGCCATGAAGATTAAAGCGTGTACGTTTTTGGCGATAATGTCGATGGGAACGGCGGCAGTAGCCGGGGCTTTTTCCCTGGCTGCGGAGAAGAGCCTCCAGATCAGTTTTGGCGGGACGACGCTGGTTTTGGAGGAAGAGATGGATTTGACGCCGGCCTTGCCCCCGGGCGCCGTTCCCGAGGCGCCGCCACCGCCGTCAATGTCGTTGCTGCGCAATCCCCAGACTAATATTTCCGACTTGGGCGGGAATCGTCGCGTGTACAATGTTCATGGTGAGACCGATGGCGTCAAGTACCGGCGCGAAGTCTCGGCGGCGGCAGACGGCTCGGAAGTCGAACTGGCGTTCATGGCGCATTGCCCGGCCTACCAGGATCATTTGACTGGCAGCACTATCCGGTATCGGCTGCGCCTGCCGCTGGCCGCGTTTGAGGGCTGCACGTACACCGCCCTGTATGGCCGTTCCAGCGAGCTGAAAGAAGTTTCCGGGACGGTTGTCGCCTCGTCCGGCCGGATCGCTAACGCGCCCATCCGTCAGATTGCGTTTTCCGGCCAGGGCCGTCAGCTGGTCATTGACTGCAATCCCAAAGGTGTCAATGCCCATGGCGATTACCCGCCGAATGCCGTTGTCGGAGTCTGGGATTTGATTGTCGAGAGCGACTGCCTCGTCCTTTCCCGTACCTATACGCCGTTGTTCTTTGGGGGGATGGTGGCTGGGCACCTGGTTTTCTACGAGGGCACGCATGAGGATTTCACCCGTCGCCATGCTACCAACTCATACCGCTACTTCTCCGAGCTGCTGCCGGATCGCCAGCTGGTGTTCGGCGCCCGGGAATTTGGGAAGCAGTATACCGATGCTGGCGTCAACGCTTTTTCTTCGGAAAAGGGCTTTGGCTGGCTGGCGACCGAGGGGTTGCGGGTGAGCGCGCATCGCCCCCGGGGTGCTCTGTATTCCGCAGTTCGCGGCAGCGGCGAGGCGTCGTTCCGGATGACCGGCTTGCGTTCCGGCGTTCACATCATCACCATCGTCACTGGCGTTGGCCAGGAAGGCGTTGGGCCGTTCTCGGTCAGCTGCAACGGGCGCGTCGTGGCGTCGGACTTGTCGATTGCGCCATTGACGGTGCAGACCTTGTCATTTCCGGTCTGGCTTGAAAGCGGCGAGGCGCTGTTCACTTTTGCGGGCGACTGGGCGGTTTCCACGCTCAATGACCAGCTATTGCAGACCAGCTATGAGGACTATTCGTTCCGGCGCGGCTTCTGGCGCCATACCGGCTTGCCCGAACCCTCGGCGATATTCTCCAGCGCGTCATACGCCAAGGTGCCGGAATTCGTGGTCAGCGTGTCAAAATATCCATTGCCGGAGCCAGGTCAGGAAACAGCCGCGCCGTTGAAGTCCTGGGATTTGCCGACTTCGCACGCCGTGTTCAAACCGGGCGAGGACTGGCGCGGGCGGGCTAACATCGGCAGCCTCGGCCCCGGCAACAATGGCACATTCTATGAATTTAACACCCCAGAACTGATCGCAAGGCGAATCCAGGAATTGAAGGCGGACAACTTTAACGTCATCCTGACGAATGGCTTGCTTTCCCGCCACACCTTCCCGACTCACTTGCAACGAGTCGAGCAGAACCTGGCCGACTTTGTCCGCGCCGGGCATCCCCGCGGCATCAAATTCGTCGACCACCAGGATCATTCGCTGCTGTGGGACATGGATTCCGGCTTCCGCGTCCTGGTCGCCAATATGCCGTATCTGCAACAGACGATTGACGGGCAGCTGTCAGCACGTGGGTTCTGCCCTTCCAACTCGCAGTATTTTGCCAAATACCTTGACTATATCGCTGCCCATGTGCAGGCTACTGGCATTGACGGCATCATGATTGACGAAGTGTGCTTCCATGGCTTGAAATTCTGCGGCTGCGCTGATTGCCGCCAGGCGTTCACGGCTGATTCAGGCTGGCAACTGCCAGCAGACGAGTGCAGCCCCGACCTCTTCAATAAGGAATCGGCCTTGTGGCGGGCCTGGCTGCGCTGGCGGCAGAAGCGCCTCGGTGACTTCTGGTATCACTTGAAGGAGCGCATTCGGACGTTCAAGCCTGACTTTGTCATCATGGGCTATACGACGCATTATGGGATGACGTCGCGAGATGCGTCGTGGTGGCAGGGCGGTTCTATGGAGCAGTCGACGCGCGGCAAAGATTTTGTCGGCACCGAGATTATGACTCGCAACATCTACGCCAATTATCGTGCGGTGATGAGCCTGCGCCAGGCCATGGGGCAGTACCAGCATTCCGCTGGCCTGCCGATATACGGGCTGGTCTATACGGCGGGGTTCAACTGGGATTTGATGTATTTCGGCTGGGCTCTGAATAATATGTTGGGCCAGACCACCTGGGAGACGACCGGCCGCCACTGCCTACCAGACAAGAGCAACTATCGGCTCTTCACTGCTGACAATGGCAACATGGCGATGCGCGAGGCCGAGCCGGTGACCAGCGTGGCAATGCTGTTTTCAAACCAGAGTCGCGACTGGGCGCGCGGCGCGGCGTATGCGCCGGACGTCCTGGGGCTGTCGCAGCTGCTCAATCTGAAGCACATCCCGCATGTGTTCATCAACGGGATCGGCTTGAGGCAGGACATCCTGCGGAAATACCGGGTTCTATTCGTCTGCAACGCCATGTCGTTGTCTGATGCGAACCTGGCGGTGATCCGCGAGTTTGCGCACCAGGGCGGCACGGTTTACTTATCCAACCGGGTGGGGGCTTCAAATGAAAATGGCGATTTGCGTTCTTCCTGGCCTTTTGCGGATTTGTTCCCCTTGGAGCGCCTGGACAAGTCGTTGTCGGCTGTCAAAATGTATGCTGGGCCGGCTTTTGCCGAGGCCACGGCGTTGGCAAAGCCGATACCTGGGGTGCGTTGTCGGGCTGCGGCGGAAGTTGCCGCGCCGGCGCGGGTGTTGTGGGAGTATGAAGACACTTCCGGCGTGCGTTTCCCAGCAGTATTGGAAGTGCCGCTGGGTGCTGGCAAGGTGGTCTATAGCCCTCTGCTGCTGGGCGTCCCAGCCAATGCCAGGGAGGTCGCCGTAGGTCGCGAATTTTCTTTCGAACGTCAGCTCGATGCCGAGGAAATCGCCCATCGGATCCTGGCTGATGTACTAGGCAGTGAGGCTATGCCGTGGAAGCCGCTGACAGTGCCGGAGGCTGTTCTGACCAACATCTTCCGCGACCGCGGTGAGACTGTCGTGCATTTTCTCAATGCCACTGGCAGCCGTATGAAGGCTGGGCAGACGGTTTCCTCGCGGCCACCAAGTGAGCCGTTTCCGGCCTTGGCCGAGGATATCCGGTTTGTGATCTGGCAGCCCTCCCTGCAACGGGCATACGCCGTGTCGCCGGACTTTGCCGGCGAAGTCGAGCTGGCGACCCGTCAGGTCGAGCTGGGGGCATACGAGGTGATTCTGCCAGCTGATCGCCTTAAAGCATACACGTTGGTGAGAATCCGCTGAGCCGCCCTGGGTAAAGGCGTATAATATTTGCAAGTGGGTAAGGCAGAGGTTCTGAGCCTCTATCTCCCCGTTGTAGCGATGGGGTCAATTTCCCATATTTACCAGCGTGCCGGTCTGGCACTGGGCTACCCCTACTCAGGTTGCCACGTTTCGTGGGACAACTCTCCGTGTTTCACCATTTTCATCTTTGTACGTGCAGAACTGTTCGAGTGTCAACCCATCCTTGGAGCAACTTGGACGATGCCGCTTTCTTGGCTAACCCAACTTTCTCACTTTCGGCCCCTTTTGAGGCTAAAAAGGCACAACAAACTTTTCAGACCCCCCTCTAACCATGAATAAACGAGTGGTTCAGGCCTCACCAGCCTGTGACGGCTCCACGACCAATTTTCGCCCTGGCAATGCGCTCATGTCTACGCTGAGAGTGCCGCAGAGTAATGGTGGACGACGGCTGCGGCATCGTATGTAGTTCAAACTTCAGTTTGCTGTGTGTTTCGCGCTTTTAACGCTTCTGCCACTGCGCGTCAGTGAACGCGGTGGGACATGGCGGACAGCGTAGTCCGAACTCACTCTCGCTTTTTGTATCAATGGGTGACCGGTTACTAACTTGATGGCAAATCATCCCCTGCGCTGTTGCTGTCGGGGCGTTTCGGCATTATGTTTCAGGTTGCGTCTGGTACGGATGTAAAAGCAAGCAATTCATGATTTTCAGGTGCATGGCATGAAACTGTCGATAGGATATCAGCTTCCGAACGAATCAGTGACGTTTCCCGACTTGGTGATGGATTATCGGGAGAGCATTTCTGAGGTCTACTATGCGTTGCCAGCTGCGGCCAGCGGCCGGGCGCCGCTCGGCTTTGCGGACGGGTGGACGGTTGAGGATGCGCGCGACACGCTGGCGGCAGACCTGGAAGACATTGCCGGGATGGGAGTCGGGCTGGTGTTGCTCCTGAACGCTTCCTGCTATGGCGGCCGGGCCATGTCTTTTGCCTTGCAGGACGAGGTGCGCCAAAGCCTGGAACTCGCCGGAAAAATCGGCGGACTCATAGCCGTGACCACGACGTCGCTGTACATCGCCAGGTGCATTAAGCGGGCTTTCCCCGAGGTTCCAGTCCGGGCCTCGGTCAACATGCGGATTGGCTCCATCGCCGCGATGGAGCAGTTGTCCGACTGCTTTGACGGGTACTATATGAAGCGGGAGTTGAATCGTTCGCCGCAGGCGATTGCCAAGCTTAAAGCCTGGTGTGACGAGCATGGCAAGACCCTGCACTTGCTGGCTAATAGCGGCTGTCTCCATGACTGCGCGTTTCAAACTTTCCACGACAACTTAGTCGCGCACGAGGTGGAAGCTGCGTCAACGCCAGGGCCAGGCGTGCGCTATGGCGCCCCCTGCTGGGAGTACCTGGAACGGCCAGAGCAGCATTGGCGGGTGTTGACCAATTGCTGGATTCGGCCGGAAGACCTGCATCATTATGAAGCCTGGTTCGACACGGCGAAGCTGGCTACCCGGTTGCATGGCCATCCACGCATGGTGATCGCCGCCTACGCCCAAGGGCGTTTTCATGGCAATATCCTTGATTTGCTGGAGCCAGGGCATGGGGGCCTGCCAAAGATGCCAATCCTGGTCAACGACCGTATTCCGGATGACTGGCACAGCCAGGTGACCGCCTGCGGGCACCAGTGCGAGACGTGCGGCTATTGCGCAGAGGTGTTCAGCAAAATCGCTATACATGGCGAGTTCTGACTTTGGGCGATTGAATTCGTCAGACCTTGGCCTTGAGCAAAAGGGCGGCGTTATGGCGGAAGTGATTGAGAGAAAATTGCGCTTTGCCGGGACGTCGCCAGTCGCCTTGACAGCATCTCTGCTGGCTGCGGCGCTGAGCGTCCTAGGGCTATTGTGCGCCAGCAGCAGCATGGCTTTGAACGCATACGGGCAAGCGATGGCAATGCCGGTGGAAAAAGTCGATGCGACTAAGCTCGGGCAAGGCGCCTTGACCATATTCCCGCTGGATGCCACTCACCTGGTGTTGGCTGGCGATTTTCATGCCCCCTTGACTGCGGAAGTCGCACGCTGCTTTGGCAAACGCCTGGAAGTAGCGGATCAAAGGTTTTCGGCTGGCGAGCTTGAAGCCTGGGCGCATCGGTTTTTCTACAACTATGCCGTCGCCTCGGTGATGGCGGAATGCCATTTGCCCATTCGCAATCGCTTTGAGAAGGCGGGATATTTCCGGCTGAGCGACGGCGAAGGTGCCGCGCTGCCGCTGTCGGCGCAGGGCTATTGGGTGAATGCGGTCGGCGAATTCAGGATGCCGCGGCAGGCCATGGCAGGCCATAACATAACGCCTTTAGCTGAGCTGATTCATTTTGTCTATCTGCGCCTGGAACGCCCGCTGAAGGATGGCGAGACTATCAGGGTCAGCACGGAGGACGGAGCCCTGGAAGGGACGCTCTGCTATGAAGAAGCCACTACTGTGACCAGAGCCTTGAAAGTCAACCAAGTCGGCTATGCCGCCGACGCCCCCAGAAAATATGCGTATTTCGGTATGTGGCTGGCCACCCTGGGCGAAATGCCGGTCGATGCGTACATAGGACGGGATTTCGAGGTGGTTCGCGAGCCGGATGGCGAGGTGGCGTTCCGGGGGCGGGCGGCGCTGCGGGCAAGCGAGCAGTATCACCTCAACAAGAAACGCGGCAAAATCCCTCTGCACGGCGAGACAGTGCTTGAACTTGATTTTTCCGGCTTGACTGCGCCTGGGCGTTATCATCTTCGTCTGCCCGGCGCAGGTCGCTCGTGGAGTTTTACCGTGGGTGACGACGCCCTTGGCGAGGCGTTTTACGTCACCACGCGCGGTTTGTTTCACCAGCGTTCCGGGATAGCGAAGATGGCCGAGCATACTCAATGGACCTTTGAACGCGATCATCCCGTGTCCTGGCGCGGCGGGTTTGCGCCTAACGAACGCCACTACGGGGACGGCCCTGAAGGATGCATTCGGGACAGCAACGGGAAGAGGGTGAAGCTCAGGCATTTCGAGATGGTCAAGGCCACCGCTACCGATGAGGTGCTGCCAGACGTCTATGGCGGCTGGTGGGATGCAGGCGACTTCGACCGGCGCACCTACCATTTCCGCGTCGTCGAATGCCTGCTGACCGCCTATCTGCTCTGCCCAGAGAATTTTTCCGATGGCCAGCTTGATTTGCCGGAGTCAGGCAATGGCATTGCCGACGTGGTTGACGAGGCGGCCTGGGGCGTGGATGTTTGGCGGCGGGCGCAGAACGAGGCCGGGGGTGTGGGCTGCTGGCTGGAGGCGACCAGCCATCCGGTCGAGCCTAATCCGGACATTGATCAGCAGCGGTATTATCTGGCGCTGCCTACCCGTGAGAGCAGTTTGGAGTATGCGGGCTATGCGGCTGATTTGGCGCGGGCGTACCAGCAGTCAGGCCGTCCTGATTTGGCGCAGCCGTTCCGGACTTCGGCGGAGCGGGCGTGGGCCTTTGCGCAGGACGAGCGCAACCGAGCGGAGCGCGTGTTCACCGTCAACCCTAAGCAGGGCGAGTTGACTTTTCGCGAGCCAGCGGCGCTGCCGGGGCACCTGGTCTATCGAGCGGCCTTGTCCCTGTATCTTTTGACCAAGGAGGAAGCATATCGGGAAATTGCTGAAGGCGAAGTCTATTTCCGGCTTGCCATGCGCTATGTTTCCGAGCATTGGCGTCCTTTTTTTCTCAGTCCCTTGGCCGAGGGCCACGGGCTGCTGAAATTCAATGCTCGTGAGTTTCGCGAGAAGGTCGTCCAGGAGGCGGACAAGCTGTTGCGGAGTCAGGACGAGTTGGCTTACCGGAACGTCAACTGGCCCTTGAACCACGGTTATTTTCAATTTATGGGGTGGGGGGCCGGGCTGCCGTTCCACAAGGGCGCTTTTTTTCTCCTGGCCTGGCGCTTGACTGGCCAGGAGAAATACCGCGCTGCGGCTTTGCTGTTGGCGGACTGGATGTTAGGCGCCAATCCCATGGGCCGTTCGATGACGTGCGGCCTGGGTTCCGTCTATCCGGTTCGCGTCCTTTCACTTCCGATGTGGTCGCGCGAAAGCCAGTACGTCGATCCGATTCCCGGCTTAGTTCCCTACACGTTCAATGGCAGGAACCACTATCGGGCGGCCATGTCGGTGTTTCGAATTGAGGTCGAGAAGCGCTCTGATCAGAAGTTCGACGGCTGCAATGTCACCCTGCTGCCCTCAGCGTGGACTGGCGGTCGCGACCTAAGCAGCCAGGAATGCTATGATATCATCGAGGATCGCATTCCGCTTTGGCGCCGTTTTGTCAATATGGAGTCGCGGGCTGTCAACCAAAACGAATTTAGCGTATGGGAAACAATTGCGCCGGCCGCTGCTGCCTACGGCATGCTCCTGCAGCCGGGCTGGACGCCGCCGCCGGAATGGAAGCGGCGCCAGCCCAAGAAGACGCTGGCTGAATTGCCGGGAGCGATCTTCCTGCCTTGAAAGTCAGGGTGCGCGTCGGCGCTTGCAGGGCAAAGCGCTGGTCACGGCGCCAGGAGTTCATTGCGCTCCAGCCAGATTGGCAGGAGGACGAGGCTGTCGGGAGCAGACACTCCTTCCGCGGCGTCGAGGATGTTGTCGGACAGGTCGAGGGAGGTGAAGTCTTCTATCCGTACAGCTGCCTGGTCGCCGCTGAGGAAGTTTCCTTGCAGGCGCACGGCGGCGTTTTTAGCCGCGATTCTGACTGCGGCGCGGCCTTCTGGCGCCAGGATGGCCAGGCCACTGAGTTCAATGTCTGCATCATCGTCACCCGCGATGACGACTTCGCCTCGCAGGATGACTTCGGAGCTTGGGTTGAACTCCAGTTGCGACTGCGGGTACTGCGCCGCCTCGGGGTTCTGTTCCGGGAGCGACTCGGGCGCAGGCGCCAGCTCTTCGCTAGGTTCCAGCAAGGCGGTGATGGTCACGCTTTGGTCGATGATCCATCCTTGGGCAGGGGCCAGGTACTCTCCCGGTTCAACCAGCACTTCGCCGCCTGGGGCAACGGCGGCCAGTGCTTCTTCGAGGCTGGCGAACCGGTCGATGCCCCAGCCCGCTTCGTCTGCGGCGGGGAAGTCGTTTTGGCCTTCGCCGCAGTTCGCCTGGAGAAGGCATCTCTGGGTCACGGTCACCTGGACTGGGATTACTTTCACCATGCAGACGCCGCGCTCGATGATGACGCCTGCATTATCGGTGCGCAGCCATTCCTGCGGCCAGGTTCCGGCGGGCAGCAGCGTGTCCGGCGACGCCCAGGTCAAGGTTGAGGATGAGCCGCTGCGGACGGCTGCGTCTGCAAAGTCCTGCGTGTCGCACAGAGCTGAGCAGGACAGCGGCTCGCCGGCGCAAATCGGGTCGGCGCTGACAGACCTCAGCCCTGGCATGGGCAGAACCGTGAAGGTGCCTCCGATAAAGTGCAGGATGCAATTTGCAGTAGAGATACTTAACGTGCCTTGCGTTATGGGATAGGTTCCTGGCGTTTCGCCTTGTTCGCGATAGAGGATGCCGACGAAAATTGCGCCTCCGGCCAGGGAGCCGTCGATGATGGTGTAGGTGTGGATAGGGTCGGGGTGGTACATGATCTTGCTCAAGTCATCGGCCTTCACGGTCAGGTGGCGGTGTCGAATCGTCAGAGTGCCGTGTACGAGTTCGGCGTCATAGTAGGTAGGAATTTTCAAGAAGCCCAGGTAGATTTCATACGTTCCGACATTGCCGGCGTTGGCGCAGAACACGTTTCCGGTCACTGAATCGCCTGGCAGCATGGTGCCTTCGGCGATGTAGTACTTGAACCCTGTGCCATCGCCAATTTGGTCTCCCCAGATAATGTCGTATGACTCTGCGACCACCTTGATGCGGATGCGGTGTACGGTTAAGGATACGGGCAACGTCACCGTATCGAGCCAGGTCGATGGCTCGGGAGTGAATGTCGCCTCCCGCATAGAGACACCTGGATGTGGCACCATTGTCTCAGGAAGCGTCCATTGCAGGATTCCTGGGACCGGTTCGCCAGTATGGGGATGATAGAAGGTTCCGGTCAGCTCGGAGTCGCCGAGTTTTTGGCCATACGTCACGTCAGTGGCGGCGACTTCCCAATCTTTGATTGTGGCTGTTATTACTTCCAGGACGCCAGGTCGATAGGTCAGGGCGTAGTTTTCGTTTAGGGCAAGTGTGCCTCGTTTGATTTCGTACGTGCCCAGCCTCGTCGTCTCGGTGGCGGACAATTCACCGGTAAAGGAATCGCCGTCAACGATGGAGCCTTCAGTTATTTCGTATGTGAAAGTCGGATTGGGCATTTTGGGGAAGCGCCAGGCGTCATGGGCTTGGACGGTGACAGGGCGTTGGGTGATGGTGACAGAGCCGCTTCGCACGTTGAGCGCATAGTTGTCATTGACCCTCAGGTCGCCGGCGTTGTGGGCGTATTTGCCGACGTTTTCGCCCGGGTTGCGCGCTGGTGCCCCGATCAGTTCATCGCCTGGCAGCAGCGACCCTATGGCGACGGTGCATTCCCAGGCCGGATCCGGATCGCCATAGACTTTGCTCCAAGATTTGACAGAAATGACGAGTTGGCGTGGGATGATGGACAGTCGGGCGCCATTGAATTTGAGTTCATAGTACTCTGGCAGTTGCAATGTTCCTTGGTTGATGGCGTACGTTCCGCGTTCCTCGCCGGCTACGCGGCTCAGGTTGCCGCTGAAGGCGTCGCCTTCCAGCAGGGTGCCCCCGATTCTGTACGTCAAGGCAGGGTCAGGCTCGCCGAACTGCTTGTACTGGCTATTTGCGTAAACGTATATGGTCAGGCGGCGGATCGTCAAGATTCCGGGGATTCGCCTGATTGTGTAGTTGTTGTTCAGGCCGTTGACTTCCGGCCAGAGTTCGTACTGTCCGGGCATTTCCCCGGCGTCGCGTCGCACCTGCACGTCAAGGACATCGCCGTCGACCAGGGGCATAGACTCGGTGCCGAATTCCCAGGCGAAGGGCGGGTCGTTTTCGCCATAGTTTTTACTATAGGAATTAACCTTGATGACCAGGGAGCGCGGGAGTACGACAATGTCGGCCATGCCGGTGACAGGGGCGTACCAGTCACTATTGTCGGGAACGAATCGCCAGGGGCGGGAATGCGTCCCCGCGGGCAGCAATTCTGCGCCGTCCTCCCAGGACAGAGTCCCGGCAATGGCTTCGCCAGTCACCGGGTGCGTGAAGCTGCCGGTCAGGACGATGTCTGACAGCAAGGTGCCATAGTAGACATTTTGCGTATTGATGCTGTTGACTTGTGGAGTGTTCAGGCAGACTTCCAGCCATCCTTCCTGGTAGGTCATTTCATAATTGGCGGCTTCGCCCGGCAGAATTTGGATTGGGTAGATGCCGGCCGGGCTGTCTGCCGTGGCTGTGCAGACCAGCGCCGGGACCCTGGCAAAGACTCCGGGGGTGTGTTCATCTTCCCCTTGGATAAAGCCGCTGTAGGTCAGAGTCAAGGCCGGATTTTCGATTCCGGCGCCGCGTTCCAGCTTGGGCGCCTGGACGGTCAAGGGGGCTTTGGCGATGGTGACGGCTGCCGTGCCGCTGGCGGCGGCGAAGTTGGCGTCATCCGGGATGAAGGTCCATTCGCAGGTGTGTTCTCCGGCTGGCAGGATCGCGTCGCCCCCATCATTCCAGCGGAGCGTCCCGGGGACGGGAGCGCCGGTGATTGCGTGCGTCGCGACCGCCGAAACCGTCAGGTCATCCAGGCTGTCGCCATATACTGCCGGCGTTGTCGTCAGGCTGACTGTGATTTTGGCCGGGGTGATGGTCATGACGCCTTCTTGCGGCATGAGTTCGTAGTTGGCGGCCTGTCCTCCGGTCAGGACGATGGCGTAATCGCCGACCGGGCTGTCTATCGTTGCCGAACAGGTTGCCAGCGGCGGTTCGATGTCATCCAGGCCGTCGTTCGCGCAGAATCCTTCATATATCAGTTCAAAGACCGGGTTTGGGACTCCGAACATCCTGCTGCAATGAGTGGCGGCGACGGTCAGCGGGGCTTTGTGGATGTGCAGGATGGCTTCTATGCTGCCGGCGTAGTGCGGGTCATCCACCACCACGGTCACAAGATACGTTCCTGCGTTGACAGGCAGTTCCGATGAGGGGCCGTAGACCGTGCCGTCGATGCCGATGCAGGTGATGACGCCGGCCAGGCCGGCTGGGTCGCTGGTCCAGGCGAAGTCGGCTGGCCTTCCATTGTAGATATGGTCGCTGTTGGTGATGGTCAGAGTAGCGGCGGCCTTGTGGCAGGTCAGGATTCCGGGGATGAAGTCCAGACGATAGTTGGCGCCGCCCGCGCCGTCTTCGACTCGGAGCGTGCCCTGGGTAATAGAATAGGACTGGTCCAGGATGCCGGCATACGCGCACGCCAGTTCGCCGGTCAGGGTGTCGCCGGCAGCCAGGCTTCCGGCGATTATGCTCCAAGTAAAGGCCGGGAATTCCTCTCCGTACGTGTATTCCAGGTCGTCGGCGACTATGGTCAATGGGCGTGGCCTGACGGTCAGGAGCCTGGTCAGGGAGAAGACATGCCAGAATTCTGCCGCCGGGCCGGTCATGCGCGCTTCCAGGCCTGGGGCGGCCTGCCCAGCGGCAAGCCATTCGGCGGACCAGAGTCCGTCTTCCTCTTCTTGCCAGGCGGCCAGTCCGGTTTGGTCTTGGAAGCGGATGGCAACGCCTTCTGGAGTCGCCAGTCCTGGTGCCGGCCATACGGCTGAGTACTCGCGATACAGGCAGGGGAAGTCTACGGCAAAGTCATAAACCAAGTTTCCCAGGGCTGGGCTTTCGTATGCGCCGAGGTCGGCATAGCCCTGTTGTTGACGCGGCTGTCCGGCTGCGTCACCGCCGCCATCGTCATTCCAGGTTGTAGCCGTGCCTCGGTTGATGGCATACGACCCGGCAGCCAGGCGGAAATTGCGATTGTCAGGATCAACGAAGCAGACGTAGTAGCCGTCGACCCAGTTGTCATTGCTGTTGACTCCGCCAGGGCCTGCGTTAGCTGCTTCCAGGGGGACGTTGCTGTTGTTGGTCGGGCCGCCAGTGATGCCGCAATGGCTGATGAAGGCGTCGTTGTTGGAGACTTGCAGGGACGAACCCTGGTTTCCCCAGACCAAGCAGTTGAGCAGCTGGCCGCCATTTCCAGCCAGGCTGACGCCGCTGCCTTGGCGGAGGGCGGCGTTGCCAACAATGGTGCAGGCGGCGATGGTCACGGCGCCTTCTGCGTAGATGCCGCCGCCGGCTCGGGCTTCGCCGTTGGCGCCATTGCCGACGATTACGGAATTGGCGACTATGGCGCCAGGGCCGAGCAGGCGGATGCCGCCGCCGAGTCCGCCCCAGCCTTCGGCCAGGAGGTCATTGTCAGCGATGAGGCAGGCATGGACTTGAGCGCCGCTGCGGAGTGCCAAGCCGCCCCCGGAGCGCGCCAGGTTGCCGATTACCCGGCAGCGGGTCAAGATGACATTGCCGGGCAGGAGGCCGCCGCCGCCATAGCCGTCCTCGGCTCGGCCAAAGGCTCGGCCGCCCGTGATGGTGAATCCGTCGACCCTGGTCGTATGCTGGAATCTTTCAGTCTCGCCCACGAGGATGCCGCCCTCGCTGCCTTCCGGCAGTGCAAGGATCGTTTCTGCGGCGAAGTCCCAGCTTCCGGATGGTTCTGGCGCCGTGCTGTCCAACGTCCGTTCCGAGAGTGACTGCTCCTGGCCGCAAAAGCCGCCGTACAGGCTCACGCCGTCCCGGAGCAGGAAGGACATCGCCCACCCTGATTCACTTCCCGTTTCCCGACGCATCTCCGCCTCGTAGCGGCCAGCCGCCACCCAGACTTCGTCGCCCGAGGCTGATAAGTCAATGGCTCGCTGCACGCTGGCGAGCGCTGTCGCCCAGCTTAATCCATCTCCGTTGTCGTCTCCGTCGACGCGGACGTGGCGCCTCGCTCCGTGACACCACCCTGACAGCAAAAACGCCATGCCGATGGCGACTGCCAACAATCCGCTTTTGAACCCTGGTGTGCTTAATCTTGTCATCCTGCTGCCCTCCTGCCGTGAACGGCGTTTGTACATGCTTTCTACTGGTTGCCCCTCCTGTGCGCCTCTCCAAGCCCGTCGACAAAGCATAAGATAGCACCGGTTCAGTTTCTGTAAAGCGTTGATTTTAAGTATCATACAAAGATTATCTTACGCCTTCCGCTTTCCCTGTCTATCGTTTGAAAGCCTTTATAGTCTTGCAGATGTCGGCTCTTTCGCCTCACCTGCGTTGCGGCGTCGCCACCCTAGGCATCAAGAAGGCCAAGAAAGACTATGGCGGCAGTTGCGCTGATGTTATGGTGGGCGAGGCCAGGTGAAAGTCAGCCTCTGCGGGAATACTGGCTCTGGTCTTCCGTTGGTCTCTTGCTATTGGGCTGATAAAAGATTACATTATATGTTTTCCTGTTCCGGTTCATTGCGCGAACCGCTGCCGACATCGACGACTTTGTTCCTGTTTCATAGAAATCACGTGAAAGCAAAGATTCTCATAGCTGAGGAAGACGAGGGCCTTTCCGAGGTTCTGCGAGGTTTGTTCCGCAGTTTGGACCACAGGGTGAAGACCTCGTCCGACCTGAAGGAGGTGCGTCGTCTGCTGCGGGATGAGCCTTGGCAGGTGTTGTTTTGCAGCGCTGGGATGTGGCAGGCTTCTCTGGCTGACGACGACTTGCTTGCGGCGGCTCGTCTGGCTGCGGTGCCGGTGCCTGTTGTCTTGATGGCTGCGTATGCTGAGTTCGATCTTGGCGAAGACGCTATCAAGGCCGGGGCGACCGCTTGGCTGCCCAAGCCGATTCGCTCCGCTGCGGCTATTCGTGGCCTGGAGCAAGCCCTCAGCCAGACTCAGGCGACCGCTCTGGAAGCGCCAGCCCCGGCTGAACAACCCCCGGAGGCTGTTGAACGTCATTTTGGGGTGTTGGTCGGCGAGCACGACAGCATGCGTCAGCTGTATGACCAGATTGACAAGATTGCAGACACGGACATGACCGTGCTTTTACGAGGCGAGAGCGGCACGGGCAAGGAGCTTTTCGCGCTGGCGGTTCACAATGCCAGCCAGCGGGCGCGGCGGCCCTTCGTGGCCGTCAATTGCGCAGCTCTGCCGGAGCAGCTGCTCGAATCTGAATTGTTTGGTCATTTGAAAGGCTCGTTTACCGGAGCCGTCCGCAACAAGGAAGGGCTTTTTCAGACGGCCGAGGGCGGGACTCTTTTTCTGGATGAGATCGGCTCTATTTCCATCAATATGCAGCTGACGCTGCTGCGTGTTTTGCAGGAGCGCAAAATCCGGCCAGTCGGCGGCAATGCCATGCTGTCCGTGGATGTGCGGGTCATTGCGGCTACTAACGAGGATTTGGAAAAGCGGATTCAGGACGGCTTTTTCCGGCGGGATTTGTATTATCGTCTCAGCGTCATGCCGATCATCATCCCGCCTTTGCGGGAGCGCCGCTCTGACATTGGCTTGCTGGCGAATTGGTTCCTCAACCAGATTTCCGGCCAGGACGGCGGCCAGTTCACGCTGGCGCCAGCGGCCTTGCAGGCTCTGGAGAACTATTCCTGGCCAGGCAATGTCCGTGAACTGGAAAATACGATCAAAAGAGCGGTGGCGCTGGGCGGCGCCGCCGACCATGTTGTGCAACTGGATGATTTGCCGGACAATATCCGTACGGCCGCCGCACCGCCGCCCGCCGAGCCGGTGGACGCCAGCGCTGCGGTCATGCCGTCGATAGCTGGCCAGCTGATGACGCTGAAAGCCTATCTGCGCCAATGCGAGCGGCACTATATCCGTCAGGTCATGGATGAATGTGACGGCGACAAGAAGGCCGCCGCCAAAATATCAGGCGTCAGCCTGGGGACTTTTTATCGCAAGTTGGAGGAGCATCAGCCATGAGGACAGCTGCTGCCGATGTTTTTTGCCGCTGGCTGGGATGTTTTGCCGGGTTCTTGCTGCTGCTGTTTTTGCCGGCTTGCAATAGTTTCAAGGTGCCGGTGTTTTATCTCAGTTTTCATCCAATTCCGGCGACGGTCGAGATTATGGGCCGTGCGCCGTACATCAACGTTGAAAGCGCCGATGGCAGAACCAGCCAGGTGATTGGGAAATATCCCTTTTTTGATTCGGCCCAAATCATCAAGGCGGAGGTCGTCCCCGATGCGGCGACCGGCAAGTGCGGCTTGAAGCTGTACTTGGACCGGAAGGGCGTCACCGCCTGGCATGAGCTGGCTGTCTATCATCGCGCCGAGCAGGTGGCTGCTGTCATGGACGGCTTTTACCTCGGCATCGCGAGTTTCGCCAGCCAGGCCGATGAACCCGGCGTCCTGACCACAAACCCGTTGTGGACAGAGTATGAGGCGCAGAAGATTGTCGAGCATGTCGAAGCAAACTATGAGTTGGGCGGGAAGGAATAAGGAGAGTGCGGCAGGGGCTGTCTTTCTCCGCCTTAGGCGTCAGCAGATAAAAGGTTGAATTATGTCAGAACAAAAGTGTTATGCATCTTGCGATGAGTCTTTGGAGGATATGTTGCTTGCTGCTGCCGAAGGCCAGGAAGAGGCTTCTGGGCAGATTGCGTCGATTCTGCGTTTCGCAGAACCACGCGACAGTTCGCAGTGGGCGCCAGCGGTGCGGGAGTTCTGGCAGAGCAGCCTGGAGCTGGTGGTTGAGAAGATTGACCATGACCAGCTCCGGCCGGGCGACTGCCAGCTGTTGGAGTCCATCCTGTTGTCCGGTTTTGACAGCATTGTGATTCGGGATCGGCTGGGAGCGTACTTTAAGTATATGTTTCGGCACTACCGCGATCCGGCTGGCCTGCTTGATGCCATTGGCGTCCGTGACAGCGGCCTGGCACTGTCCGTCGTTCACCTTCGCTACCAGATTATGCAGCAGGTGAAGCCTGGTGCTTTTTGCTATGACCGTCAGTTTGGTCTGGGCGTGGTCACCACGTTGGACGACATCGCCAACGATGTCGTCATCCAGTTTGAACGCCGGCACACGGTTCCGCTCCGGCTGTTCATGGACAATTTCATCATTGTGAAGGACCTTTCATTGGTACACAGCCTCCTGTGCGGCAAATCCGCCGCCAGCCTCCTGAAGCCAGCTACGTTTACGGAGGACGTCCTGGGCAGCCTGATTGCGCAGGCGCCGCTGGCCGAGGATTTGGGTCAGCGCCTGCTGGTTCCCAAGGTTCTCACAGAAGAGCAGTATGCGGCGTTTGCCAGCGGCGAGTCGCCGTTTTCCACTGCCTCTTCAACTGGCTCAACCCAGGCGGCGCCTGCTGCGACCGCCGCGAATGTTTTCTCTGAACAATGGGATGCCAGCCGCAGCCTGCTGGAATTGTCGGAACGTCTGAAGAACCTGAACACCCTGGAAGTGGAAGGTCAGCCCAACTTGGACAACGTCGTCGGTATCCTGCGGCACTCCGCCGGACGTGGCGAACAGGCGGACAAGTTTGCCCTCAGCCTGGCCTTGTTGCACAAGATGGCCGGCCCGTTGCTGCCCTGGCTGAACCAGGTTTTGGCCGGGTTGGTGGAGAAAGCGGTGGTCTGGCAGAATGCGGCGATCTTCGCGGCCGTCACCGACAAGCTGCCCAGCAGGCTGCTGCCGTTCTGGCTGCGGGCGACGTCGGTCGCTATGGGCAACGACTATCTGGCCGCCCAGGCGTTGCTGCTGCCGGCGCGCTTGTGGACCCAGGTGGAGAAGGTGTTGTCGGAAGCTTCGGATCGCCATCTCCTGGTGGAGAAAGTCATGGAACGCTTGAAGACCGGCAGACCTTCGGCGGACGTGTTGTATTGGGTGTGGAAAAGCGATCAGCAGCAGTTGAAGGACGAGTATCTTGGCGATGCCCATCTCCTGTTCAAGACGCTCGGTCAAAGTGTCAGCGGCAGCTATCTCAAGGCGCAGCGCGATTTGAAGCGCCTGCTGCTTGCTGACGAGAAATTCCAGCGGCAAGTCATGCTGGACGGCAAGCATGAGGCCGTGCTGGCGTTGATTCGCTGCGCGAAGCGGATGACTTTGCTGGATGCGAGCGAGCGGCAGAGCCTGCTGGTGAAAATTGTGCGTCATTATCCGCAGTTCATTCAGGACGTCGAAGAGCGCCGTGCTACAGCGCAGCGCCGGGCGGTCGGGAAGATAACGTCGGTACACAGCTTCAATCAACGGCGCCAGGAGTTGGAAGAGTTGATCAACACGTTGATTCCCGAAAATATCAAGGCGATAGAAGAAGCGCGTGCGTTGGGGGACTTGCGGGAGAATTCGGAATACAAGTATGCCAAGGAGCAGCAGGCGTTTCTGGCTCAACGGCGGGTTGAGCTGGAAGAAGGCCTGCAAGGCATGGTGGCGACGGATTTCCGCGATGTGGTGGTGAAAGATGCCGCAGTTCCCGGTTCGACGATTGTCCTGCGCCATCACGACGGCAGCGAACACAAGTACTATCTGCTCGGACTTTTTGACAGCAATCCCGAGCTTGGCATGATATCCTGCGATGCGCCGCTGGGAAAAGTGCTCCTGGGCTGCGTGGCGCAAGACGAGGTCGAATTGCCTTCCGGGGAACAGGCCACCGTCGTGTCCGTGAGCCGGCTGCCAGAGGACATCCTGGCGCGGCTGGCATAGGGGAATTACGGCCGGTACGATTTTGCTGCGGCAGCCGTTGACGATGGCCTGGTGCTATGGCGGCAGGCAATAGGTCAGCCATTGAGGGCGGTCATTTTTGCCTACACGCGCTGCGCTGGCTGGAAGCCTGTGGAAGCCAAGTCTTGCTAAACCTCTAAAATTGATGTATAGTATGTGCTGTAATTTGATACTTATAGGTGTACTATGCGGCTTGTTTTACGCGAAAAGCTGCCCTACGATTTGTTCGACTATACGCAGTTGAGCAGTGTTTTGTCTGCTTACGCCAATGTTCGCGGAAAGATTGGTCGTCTGCTGGCCTCGGGTGAGATCATCCGTCTTAAAAAGGGTCTTTACACCTTCCCAGAGTACTTGCGGCGAGTTCCTTTCAATCCTTGCATTGTCGCCAATATGCTTTATGGCCCCAGCTATGTCAGCCGGGATTTTGCTCTGTCCTACTATGACATGATTCCTGAAACGGTCGCGGTGGTGACGTCAATGACAACCGGGCGTCCACGCCGCTTCCAGACGCCTGTAGGAATTTTCGACTACCAGCAACGCCAGGCGGCAGATTTCTCTATTGGCATTGAAAGCATCGATTCCGGCAATGGCGTTTTCCTAATTGCTGGACGTGAAAAGGCACTCTATGACAAGGTGTTGACTGACAAGCGCTTCGATGGCCAAGGCGTGGAAAGCTACCTTCTTCATGACCTGCGCCTTGAACGCGACAGCTTGGCGTCACTGAACCTCAATCTGCTTCGAGAATTGCGCGCTGTCGCCCGCGGGCGGATGAGCGAGCTGCTTGATTTCCTTATAGGTCTCTGCCGATGAATCCCATGCTGCGACAAATGCTTGGCCGCTATGTCTGCCGGAACGAAGCGGAATACGTCAACGCCATCCGTGTATAGGGACTGCTCATGGCACCGCTTCTACGAGGCTGCCCTCGCCGCACGCCGCACGCCCATTAAATCACGTTGCGCTGCACGACAACCATCCAAATTTATTCCGCTTTACCCAGGGCGACGCTTCGCTTGCCCTGGGCTGATATGCCACGCCCCGTTGGGGCTTTTGCCGCTTCGCGGCTGTGGACAAGGTGGACGGGGTGGACATAGTGGACGGCGGCGGCCTTAATTTCGAGCTTTTAGCGTTTTTGCCGCTGTGTGGCTGTTTTCCCTGTACAGCACACCTTAAAAAAATCTGCGTCATCAGCGTAATCTGCGGATAAAACAACAGTTTCTCGCCCCTTGCCCCTTTCCTCGCACCTCGTCTTGCCGGAATTCCGAATATCAATGGGTGACCGATTACGGCGGCAGCGCCTTTTGCTGCGTTTATGATTTGCTTTTCGGCAGTAAGGACATTATGATTAAGGCCAGCGTTTGACCATCGCTTTGGTCTTATGGCGTCGGCTCAAGTCGGCACCGTCGGCAGAAGTGCTGGCGCTTTCCCCAGATTGGGAAGCCATTTGTTTGATTCTAAGTCATGGCCGCATTGAGTTGCCATCAGTGGCGACTTGGGTAGTGCTAGTCTGGAATGACCGGGCCTGAAGCAGAAGGAAAAAGATTAGATTATCAAACCAGAAAATAGGAAAGTAGGCTTGTCATGAAAAATGCCATACCATTTTTTGCCCTGTCTTTGACTGCCTTGCTGTCAGCCCAGCCGGCTTTGAATCCGACTGGCAAGTTCGGCGAGTTGACGGTCAGCGTGCGCATTGGTGCACAAGCGCGTGAGAATATGCTTGTCACCCAGCGCGTGACGCGCGAATGGGCGGCGTCCGCAGCGTCTGTCGCAGACGCCGGTCTTGCCGAGCAGCACGCGGACGGGAGTTTCACGCCGGTTCCTTTTGTGCTGGATCGTACGGGCGAAGCGCCGGTCTTGGTTTGGCAGATGCCTGGTGCCACTGCGCCGGAAGCCGTGCGGCGTTTTGCATGGCGTACGGGCCAGACGTTGCGCATCGCGCCAGTCAGCGATTTGACCGTCTCGACTGACGACGAGCGCATCGCGATTGCGAACGGATATTTTCGGCTGGCGCATCCGGTTCACGGGAAAGGCGGCTTTCCGCGGGACATTGAATATGTTCGCTCAGGAAATGTTGATCCGAAACTCCATTTCCTTGACCGAATCGTCCGCAAGAGCGAGGACGGGCGCTTGAAGCAGTATTACGCCAATGCCTGCGAAGATGCAACTGCGCGCGTGGTGTTTACGAGTCCGCTGCGGGTCGTGGTGGAGGTGCAGACCGGCTTTGGGTCGCGCGCTGCCAACACGCCCGGGCAGCCGCAGGTGGTTTATCGCTACGCCTACAGCGCCAACTCTCCGGTCGTGCAGGTGGAGGCGCGCTATACGCGCACAGACGACGGGCCGTGGCGCGAGCTGCACTTCCTCCATCTCACGCGCAATGAGGCGCACTATACGCGCTTTGTCACCGGGGATGTCGGCACCACGCATCTTTTGCAACCAAAGGGCGAACCCAGCCGCGCAGTGAAAGGGCCGCAGTGGGGAGTCATGGCGGATGAGACGGATGCCTGCGGCGCTGGTTTTGATGGCGTGACGTGCTGGGATGCCTCGAATGAGTTCGTGTACTACGTCCGCAGCGGCCATACGACTTGGCAGGGGTGTGAGGCTCGCTTTGAGGGCGGACTTTACTTTGGGCCGGCAGGCGATGAGGCTTGGTATAGCCAGTGGCTGGGGTGTGAGCGCGAGCCGGAGATTGCGCTCTTTAGGGACGGTTGTCCCTGGATACCTGTCGAGCGCGATCCACCAGAGGGTGCGTACCGCCTGGAAAACGCGGCGTTGCGCATGGTGTTCGCCGACGCAGACCAAGGGTATGATTGCACGGGCATTGTGAATCTGTTGGCTGATGACGCCCGCTTCGTGCGTAGGCGCGACAGTGCGCCGGGGTTGTGGTCGTTGACTTTCAAGACGCCTGCGGATGCCGAAGGCCAGCAGGAGACTGCGGTGCTTTCCAACCACTCTCCGGCTGCGCGGCGCAGGGCGGACGCCGAAAGCCGCCGACTTGAGTTTGTGTGGGAGGGTCTTGACCTGCCGGATGAGCCGGGCGTGGTCGATGTGCGCGTCGAGGTGTCGCTGGACGCGGGCGAGGGCGCGAGCGCGTGGCGCATCTACGTGGCCAACCGCAGCCTGCGCTTTGGTCTGGAGGAAACCTCATATCCGCTTTTCAACGAAGTGGTGCCAGCTGGTGTCGGCGATGTGCTGCTGCCGCGCGGCAACTGGGGCGGGCGCTTGATGCCCCGGCATCGCGGTAGTTTCGCTGCGCGGTACCCATCGGCAAGCTGTCCGTTGCAGATGATGGCTTTCCAGTTGGGCGAGGCCGGCCTCTACCTTGCCGCGCATGACGGTGCCGCTACGACCAAGCGGCTGAGCGTCAGCGCCGGGCAAGATGCTACATTTCATACGCTGGCTGAACAGGCTGGCGTGCCGGGCGCGGCGGGGGCACCAGCGTATCCCGTGGTGGTCGCGGCCTATCGCGGCGACTGGTGGCAGGCAGCGCGGCGCTACCGCGATTGGGCCGTGCAGCAAACATGGGCTGCCAAGGGGCCGCTCGCGGAGCGCGATGATTTCCCGGCTCGTCTGAAGGAGCTGGGATTCTGGATGCTCCTGAGTGGCCCGCCGGAAACGATCACCAGTACTATGGCGCAGGCGGCCGAGTTCTTTCCTGACATGCCGATCGGCGTGCATTGGTACAACTGGCACCAGATTCCCTTTGACCACACCTATCCGGAATATTTTCCGACTAAGCCGGGCATGGCCGAGGCGACGCGCGAAATGACCGCGAAGGGGCAAACAGTGATGCCTTACATCAATGCGCGTCTGTGGGACGTGGAAATCCCGAGTTTCGAGACCGGATTCCCGGCGGCAGCCAAGCAGCCGAACGGCGCCAACTATGTCGAGGTTTACGGCTCGAAGCGCAAGCTGGCGCCGATGTGCGCCGCGACGCCGCTGTGGCAATCCAAGGTTCAGGAAATTTGCCAGCGCTTGATGGACGAGTGCGGCGTGAACGCGATTTACCTGGATCAGATCGGCGCTGCCAGACCCGCGCCATGCTATGACCCCGCGCACGGCCACCCGCTGGGCGGCGGCAGTCATTGGACTGCTGGCTATCGGAAGATGCTGACCCCGATTAAGCGCGAGGCGGCGCGCCGCAACATCGTGCTGACCACCGAGAACACGGCCGAACCTTACATGGATAATATCGACGGCTATCTGACCTGGAATCCGCGCGAGCAGCAGGATGTGCCGCTTTTGCCTGCCGTCTATTCAGGCTACACAGTCTATTTCAGCAGCCCGCAGGCCGCGCACGATTCGCTGGACGCCTTCTGCGCAGCGCAGGCGCGTGACTTCCTGTGGGGGTGCCAACTGGGCTGGAACAATAATTGGATACTGAAGCCCTCGCATCGCGAGAAGCAACAGTTCCAGCATGAACTCTGCCGCTATCGTCTCGCAGCCCGTGCTTTCATGGTGGAGGGACAGCTCATCGACGAACTGCGCCCGCTCAACGAGGTGCCGCTGGTGACGCATCTGTGGAACAGAACCAAACCGCATAACGCGCGCCTGCCAGCAGTCATGGGCACGCTCTGGCGCGATCACGCCTCTGAACGTCTCGCAGTCGCAGTCGTCAACACAACCGGCACAACGCAGACGTTTGATTTCCAGGTCGAGCCGGAACGCTGGCTGAAGAGCCAGGGCCCGTGGAGTCTTTATGACCTGATGCCCTCGGGCAAGAGTCCGCTTCATTTGCCAGAGAACCGGCGGGTGCTGCTCGGCGATCTCGCGCCGCGTGAAATCAGGATTTTTGTGATTGCTGCCCGTCAATAAATAGGAAAACCTGCGGGAAATTATATTTAACCTTTATGTATTTCAGCCAGTTGCGGTTTAAAACAGTCCAGGAATTCGACGATGATGAAAAATTTTTTCATTGCAACTTTAGCGGCGGCATGGTCAGCGGCGGCGTTCGCCGCCCCGGAATTGACGGCGAACGAAAAGAAGCTGGCGGCGCGGCCGTTGACGGACTACGCCGCCTTGATCACCCCGCCGGAAGTGCCGCGTGCGTTTGACGTCCACCGCGAAGGTTGCCCGGTCTGCGGCGACAAGATCAAAAAACATGGGATGTACAGCTGGATCATCGACGAAGCCAAACCCTTCAAACTCCAGTGCCCGGAGTGCAAAACAGTGTTTCCGGACAACGATTACGCCGCCTATCTCCAGAGCGGCCTCAAGGATCAATCGCTCCTGACCGGCAAATACGTCGATGACGGGCGCGGCTGGAAAGACGGCGACAAGCCGGGGAAATACTGGTTCGTCGCCTACTACAATCACTGGACGATGAAGCGCCGGATCGAGAGGCTGTTGCCGCAACTGGCCAACGCATACGTCCGCACTGGCGACCTGGCCTTTGCCGAGCGGGCGCTCGTGATGCTGGATAAACTCGCCGAATATTATCCCCGCTACGATCACAACAAACAATCCCGCTACGCCGAGGAAGTAGCTCGGTATTACACCGGCCGGATCGTCAACGCGATCTGGGAGACTGAGATCGCCGCAAGTCTTGCAGATTCCTGGCACAAGGTCGCGCCGTCGCTGAACCAGGAAACCCCCGCCCTCCACGCCGCTACCGGCAAGGACAACGCCGCGATCCGGGCCAACATTGAGAACAACATGCTCCGGGTGATGGCTGACGACATCATGTCGGAAAACGGTCGGATTCAGGGCAACTTCGGGATGCATCAGCAGGCGTTGCTCAAGATCGCGATTGCCCTCAAGGGCTGCGGCGGCGAGCCTGACGATCAAGCGATGGTCCGCTGGGTGACCGATTACCGCAAAAACTCGACGCCGTCCAGTGCGCCCTTTGACTATGTGCTCTACAACAACATCTTTGGCGACGGTGCGCCGATGGAGTCGCCGGGGTACAATGCGGGGTGGCTCAACTGCATTGCCGTGATGGCCGACATGTTACGCGACTACGGGATAAACTATGCCGAGCTTCATCCGTTTTCGAAGCGCCTGTTCACCTATCCTGCCAAACTTGTAGTCTGCGGTGTCTACTCACCGTCATCAGGCGACTCAGGAAACATCAGAGGGCGAGCGAGTTATGGCGGCTCGATCAATACCTTGCGTTATTCCTTTGCTACCAATCCGTGCCCGGAAAGCTCGTCGCTGCTGTTGACCGCCAGGGGGCTGGCAGCGGAAGAGCGGGAGGCGGCGGAGAAGCTCGCCGATCCTCTCTTCGGCTACCGCAGCAACCTCCTCTCCGCTTACGGGGTGGCTTCGCTGCAGAACGAAAACCAGGAGAAACCGCTGGCATATTGGCTCAGTTTCGGTTTTTATCCCGGCCACAAGCACTTCGACGCGCTGCATCTCGAGCTTTTCACCGGAACCGGGCCGCTGATGCCGGACTTCGGTTATCCCGAGAGTGCGTCGGGGGACGATCCTTCCCGTTTCGCCTTTTATTCGAACACACTGGTGCATAATACGATGGTGGTTGACGCCAAGGCGCAGGACGCCAGAGCCGGCCGGATTCTCGCATACGATCCAGGCAACTTTGCCCAGTATATCCGGGCGGAGGCGCCGGATGTTTATCCCGGCATGACTAAGTACGAGCGCTCGGGGCTGGTGGTCGAGCCGACGCCGGGTAAGCTGATTGTGCTGGATGTCTTCCGCGCAGCCGGGGGCAAGCAGCACGATCTCTTTTTCCACAGCGCGGGCGAAACAGTGGAGACCAATCTCGAACTCAAGCCGCAGTCCGGCGGCACGCTGGCAGGGGAAAAGGTTGAAGTCGGCGCATTCTATGATGATCCGCGTTATGCCGGTGAGACCAAGGGTCCGCGCAATTTCAGCCGCTATCGCGGCAGCGGGTACCAGTATCTGACCAACGTCAGGAGCGGAGCAAACAGGCCCGGCGCGGTGCTGACGCTGCCGGTGTCGGAGACCGCAAAGCTGCTGGAGAGCGGCAAGGGGACTTATCTGCGCATGCATCCGGTGGCCGGCGACGCCGAAACGCTGATCCTGAGTGAGGGGCCGTCGCCGCGAACCCAGCGCGGTGCGCCAGGCAAGGTGGTGTTCGTAACCCGTCGCCGAGTGGCCGGAGAGGGGGAGGAAAACTTCAAGTCCAGCTTCGCCACGGTGCTGGAGAATGGGCCGGGGACGTTGATCAGTTCCGTTGAGGCCTTGAAGCAGACCGAAGAATCTGTTGTGCTCAAGATCAAACTTGACAACGGCGACACGCTCTATTGCTTTGACGCGGTCGCGCCGCAGTCGGAGTTCAAGTTTGACGAAGTTGCGTTTGCCGGTCAGAGCGGCGCAGTGCTGGTCGGCAAGGACGGCAAGGAAAAGTCTTCCTATAGCTATGGGGAGAAACCGGCCTTCAAGGCGAAGGTTGCTGCGATGGACCTGAAGGGCGAGACGCTGACGCTGGACAGTGACATCCCGGCGGAGCTGGCGGTGAAGGGCGCTTTCTTCACCGTAGGCCAAGCGGCGTACAGGA
>Ga0123335_1002625_pt1 | contig 26365 bp, 26 predicted proteins | sample BiotimSIPDNA_2_FD_89707 | JGI IMG/M metagenome (GOLD analysis project Ga0123335, IMG submission 89707) | Anaerobic biogas reactor microbial communites from Washington, USA - Biogas_R2 time_0 SIP DNA | ecosystem: Engineered > Bioreactor > Anaerobic > Unclassified | place: Washington, USA...
ACGTGCGCCGTTCTCGGGAACATGTCTACGCAGGTCGATCTGATACACTCGTATCCCGCTTCGCGCAGAGATCGGATATCCCTTGCCAGTGTTGCGGGATTACATGAAATGTAGACGATTCTGGGGGGCACGAGGTCTTTGAGCAGCTGTATTGCGCCGTGTTCAAGCCCTTTTCGTGGAGGATCGACAATGACCGCATCAGGTACGAAGTCAAGGCAGCGAAGAAGCTCGGCGGAATTTCCGGCGTCGCAACAAAAGAAGCGGGCATTACTTATCCCGTTGATTTCGGCATTTTTCTCCGCGTTGCGCACGGCCGCCGGAACCTCTTCAATACCTACAACTTCAAGGGCTTTTCCCGCCATGAAAAGAGAGATCGTGCCTATGCCGCAGTAGAGGTCGAGCACTTTTTCGTTTTTGGTCAGGTTCGCGTATTCGGCGGCTATTGTGTAGAGCGCCTCTGCCTGCCGCGGATTGACCTGATAGAAGGAAGCCGGCGAGACCCTGAAGCGGAGCGAGCAGAGCGTATCCTCAAGTTCCTCACTGCCCCATAACGTGAAGAATTCTTCTCCGAACACGGAATTTCCGGGTTTACTGTTCACGTTCAGCAGGATCCCGGCCAGAGAGGGGATGCTCTCGCGCAGGCTCTTAACGAGTTCGTCAAGTCCGGACAGATCCCGCAGCGCAGCGACGAGGCACACCTGCGTTTGACCGGTTGAAACAGCCGTGCGAGCGAAAACGTGGCGAATGCCGTTTTTGCCCCCTGCGATCTGCCGGTTATTCATCCATTGTACAACTGCTCGCGCTGCCTCGTCGCAGTGCTCATACTGCAGCAGACAGCGCTCCGTTGAGACGATGTCGTGGCTTCGGCCCCGGTAAAAACCGGCGACCGGTTCGCCGCCATGCCCGCCTACGGCATATATCGCCTTGTTTCGCTTCATATGGTCATATGCACCGGTTATCTCCTGAGGAAGGACCGTGCATCCGCCGATCCGCGAAAGGGCGTCGGATGCCCAGCGCAGCTTCGTGCGCAGTTCTTCTTCATATGTCATGTGGCGCAGATCACAGCCGCCGCAAACCGGGAAATACGGGCAGTCAGATACTATCCTTTCGGGAGAGGGGGTTAGGATCCGCTCGATTTTACCGTATCCGAAAGAGGAGCCCGCCTTCAGTATGCGTATCAGGCACTCTTCGTTCGCCAGAGCTCCTTTTACGAAAACGACATATCCGTCTATACGCGCAACGCCCATCGCATTGTCCGCCACCTGCCCGATCTCGACGCGGAAAATGTCGTTCTTTTTTGGTTTAAGCATAATTCTTTTGTTCCTTAATCATACAGTTTCATGTCCCCGTAAACCGGCTGATCTGCAGATGGCCGGGTGTCACAGGCTCGGGAAAACTCAATAGTAATAAAACAACCGGCACAAGAGGGTACCGTCAGGATACCCCTCTTGCGCCGATTGTAGCATATTGCCTGATTGCCTGGCAAGTTATGCCGTATTTGCCTGCGGCTCAGCGGCCGATAAAGAACTGTGTCCAGTAGATGCCGTAGCTTCCGCCGCGTACGGTGCCTACACCCAGATAGTTAAAGCTTGAAGATAGGATGTTGGAGCGGTGGCCAGAGGAATTGATCCAGCCGTCCATGACGCTGAAAGCATTGGGCTGCCCGGCGGCGATGTTCTCTCCCCATGCGCGCCAGGATTCCTGTGAGTACATATTGTATCTGTCGATACCGGATTTTCCGTCAGGTGAAGTATGGCTGAAATAATTCTTTGCTGCCATGTCACCGCTGTGGTAAACAGCGCCCTTGGCGGCAGCGCTTTCCCATGACAATGCCCGGCGCCCCTGTGCAACACGCCATGCGTTTGTGATATCGAATACCTGGGCGGAAAGAGCGTCGGTTGAAGAACCGCTTCCGGCGCTTCCGACCAATACGGCGTAAGTGCCCCCTCCGAGCTTATCTTTATATAATGTTGCTCCGGTCGTCGGACCGCCAAGCTCAAAATCTTTGGCGCATGTGTAGATGCTTGAGACTTTGCCTCCGCTTATGCCTGCCATCAGGAAAGAAGAATAGTCGCTGTTATAGACGTACCATGTTAACGAGCCGGCCGCGTCCTTACGACCGGGCTGGCCCAGTGTTGCCAGCACCATGGATTCGGTCTCACCTATGTAGACACTTTTTTCGCCTGCCGTTACGTACGTCGCTCCTGCCGGGATATCAAATTTGCCGCCGTTATCGGGTACGTCGGGAGTCCCGTCCGGAACATCGGGAGTTTCGTCCGGGACGTCGGGAGTTTCATCGGGTACATCGGGAGTCTCGTCCGGAACATCGGGAGTTTCGTCCGGGACGTCGGGCGTCTCGTCGGGTATGTCGGGAGTTTCATCGGGAACGTCTGGAGTCTCGCTTTCCGGGGTGTTGTTGTCCTTTCGTCCGCAAAGAATATTTAGAATAGCTTCCCGGTATCCGGCCAGATCTCCTCCCTTTATGCATGAAAAGAGGTTGGCAAGATCAGCTTTATTTATGCACGAGCCGGAAATAACTTTGCAGTTTTGGGTCTTGCCGGGGTTTGTCGTCGTTTGACCGGTGCAGGCTTTTCCGCTGCTGCTGCCGGCACAGTTTGCGGGATTTTTGTTTGAGGCGTTGAGCGGGGCTGAAGTTTTTGCGGTGCCGCAGTATGCCGGAGCTTTTTCGTTGCACGCCTTCGAAGTGCCGGCAGTCGAGCAATCACCGCCTGAGCCTGTGCTGCAGTCGGTTTTAGCCTGAGCATCCGGTCTGCTTGTATCAGGCGCACACTTATTACTGTCGACAATGTTCTTGGCGAACAGTGAGTCAAGCGTAAGTGACCGGATTGCCGCTGTACTGTTTTGCGGGCAGGAAGCGGATTTGCTGAAAATGGAATTACCTGAACTTGCTGCAAAAGCGGGTACAGTGAAAAGCATCAGAGCGACCAGGACAGCCGCGATTATGCGGGTTCTTTTCATGAAGACCCCTCCTTGTGTCAAGATGCCGACAGTCTAGCATAAAAGTTACAAAGCGGCAACAAATAATCACAAAGAGGGAACAATTACATCAAATCCCTTGGTTTACCAACAAGGCCCAATAACTCCGCATCGATTGGGATTCTCGCTCAGTTGGCGAGTAGATCCGTTATATCCCGCACGGACATGCCGTCCTGCAATGCGAGATCCACACCAAAACCTATCAGGCGTGATATTGTTCGGATCCGCGCGTCGATATCGCGCGGAGTTACAATGACGCCGCCCGCGTACGGCTCAAGAGCCTCCGCGTCCGGTTCGCTCAGACCGGCGTCATGGATAACGTCGGCTGCGAGCGTGGCTGCGTCGACTACGGTCGGAACACCGAGAGCAATAACTCTGACGCCCATTGAACACTCGTCGATAGCTGCGCGGGCGTTGCCGACCCCGGAACCGGGCGTTATACCCGTATCGGTGATCTGGATCGTATTACAGACTCTGTTCAGGCGGCGGGAGGCGAGAGCGTCTATAGCCAATACACGGTTCGCACCGGATTTCTCTCTGGCGCCCAGCAGGATTTCACCGCTTTCAAGCCCGGTGGAGCCCAGCACGCCCGGCGTTATGACGCACACGGGCCGCAGCTGCGAAAAGTACTCGGGAAAAGAGTGGATCAGGTGGCGTGTAGCTACAACGTGCTCCGCGGCCATCGGTCCGACCGCGTCGGGGGTCACACTCATATTCCCGAGGCAAGCGACAAGCACGCAATCTGAAGCTTCAAGCTGCAGAACGTCCCTGAGTTCGTTTCCCAGCGTCCGGGCGGCTCCCTCGAAGACGTCGGATGAGCGCAGATCGCTGTCTTCAAAGGACAGTGTAACGTATTTGCCCGGCCGCTTTCCGAAAGACCGGCCGGCCTGTTCATTCTTTATGACGACGCGTGTGATGCTGCAGAATTCGGTTTTCCTCTCCTCGGATTCCACACCGTCCGGAAGGTTTTCGTTCCCGCTCTGCTTCCAAAGCTCCGTTGCTTCAAGTGCGAGATCCGTCCTTCGCGCATAGACCATCTTCCGTACCTCCGAAACAAAGTTGATTTAACACGCTCAGCAGCCTTTCATCGCAGGATTTTGCCGGGGCGGCACAAAAAGCCGCTGTATTATGTTTATTGTTCTCAAAAATTCGGAAAACTCTCTTGCAATTAATCGGATTGCATGATAAAATCATCTACCGCACAGGCAAATCAAGCCCGGAATTGTGGACAAGAGGAGGTGGGGTACTTGCCAAATATCAAATCAGCAAAAAAGCGCGTCAGCATCTCTGCGGATGAGAATATGAGAAACAAAGCTGCAAGGACGCGTTTAAAGACCACGCTCAAGAAGTTTGACGCAGCTCTCGCCGGCAGCGACAAGGAGACTATCGGCGAGGTTTATCTGGAAGCCGTCAAGATGATTGACCAGTCTGCAGCGAAGGGCATCATCCATAAAAATACGGCTGCCCGCAGAAAGAGCAGCATCGCGCGCAAGTTCAACGCGATAGCGTAATATGTTTTATTCAGGTTACAGGCACAGGGGCTCCCTGTGCCTTGTGCTGTGTAAACATGCCGGGGAGGTTAAAACACGCGGCAATCAGCGGCGTCTCTCTTCAGGAGGGGGAAGCAGTGACCGCTTTCACTGCCGGTTTCCCTGTTGTCAAAACAGCTGTAAGTGATGCCTGAATTTCCGCGATTTATACGCTTCCGGATATCGCGCTCTCCCGCTCTACGCGTTTTGCAGCAGCTCATCCGCACCACATCAGAAAATGGAGGCAAAATGTTTCGTATAGGATACCATGTATCATCATCTGGCGGATATCTTGCGATGGGGCGCAGGGCAGTACGCCGCGGAGCGAATACGTTCGCTTATTTTACCCGCAACCCCCGGGGAGGAGCGGTAAAGGCCCTTGATGAGAAAGACATATCGGATTTCAGAAGTTATTGCGAAGAGAACGGGGTCGAACAGATCGTCGCGCACGCGCCGTACACGCTCAATCCCTGCGCCGAAAAAGAGAACGTCCGGGTATTTGCCAAGATGGTCCTCACCGAGGACTTGGGAAGAATGGAATATACCCCGGGGCAGTTCTATAATTTTCATCCCGGAAGCCATGTCGGCCAGGGCATGAAAAAAGGAATTGAGACAATCGCCGCGCTGCTCAACCGGGTCATGTGGCCGGAAATGCGAACCACGGTGTTATTTGAGACGATGGCGGGAAAGGGCAGCGAGGTCGGCGGCAGTTTCGAAGAAATCAGGGAGCTTCTGGATCGTGTGGTCCTGGGTGATAAAACGGGCGTTTGCGTCGATACGTGCCACGTATGGGACGCCGGGTACGATATCGAGAACGATCTGGACGGAGTGCTGCGCGAATTTGACAGAGTTATCGGTCTTGACAGGTTGAAAGCGGTCCATCTGAACAACAGCCAGAGCCCCCGGGGCGCCAGGAAGGACCGGCACGCAAAGCTCACGGAAGGAAAAATAAGTTTAGAGGCCTTTGCGCGGATAATCAACCATCCGGCTTTAATGGATATGCCGTTCATTCTCGAAACACCAAACGATGAAGACGGATACGAGAAGGAGATCGCAATGTTGAAGGAAATGTTTGATAAAGTCGCTTCAAACTCCTGACTTAAAGTGATCCGTTCGGTTTCCGATTGAACGACGGAATGATAAAGACACAACCGAATGGCGGCGCATTTATGTCGATCGGCGCCGTTTTACGAAAAAATGATGACGCATCGACAGACCGGGTCCCCGAAAAGGCGCGGGACTTGATATATCCGGACTTTTTCTGATTGACATGCGTGAAGGACTTAATGTATAATACTTAGCACGCTGTTAATAGCTTGTAAGATTGATGAATATCCCCCGGTCAGGAAAACTGCGGTCCCGGAACAATCCGGACTGTCGAGTATATTAAGGTAATGGAGGATCCCGCACATGAAACGAACCTATCAGCCGAAGAAGCGCCAGCGCTCAAAGGAGCACGGTTTTCTGAAAAGAATGAGCACAAGAAACGGCCGCAAGGTCCTTGCACGCCGCCGCGCAAAAGGCAGAGAAAGACTTACGCACTAAACCGCCGAAAAGAACTCTCTTGACACCAAAGGCAGCCCGGCGCTCATCGTCTGCGGACATGCGGCATTACTCAGCCGCGGCCTGATATGTCAAGTCCCTGTTTCTTCTTTGTGGCCGCGTGAAGGTTTGTGCTCAGATGAAATTTACCGCTTCACTGAAAAAGAACTTCGAGTTTAAACGGGTATACGCAAAAGGGAAGTCTCACGCTGCGCCCTCAGTCGTAGTGTATTGCCGTAAAAACAACGGCAGCATGAACCGTCTCGGTATAACTGTCGGATCGAAGGTCGGGAACGCAGTCGTCCGAAACCGGATAAGACGGCGCCTGAAAGAGATTTATCGCCTGAACGAGTCTTGTGTCAGACCCGGGTATGACATAATTCTTGTAGCCCGATTGCGTTCTGTCGAAGCGCCTTACCTCCGGCTGCAGTCTGAGATACTGAAGTCTTTCAGAGCTCTGGGCATTTTGGAAGAAACGGCATCGGTATGAAGAGATTCTTTAAAGCCCTTATCAGGTTTTACCAAAAGCATATATCACCGTTAAAACGACCCTCCTGCCGTTTTATACCTACGTGCTCCTCTTACGCTTTGGAAGCGATAGAGAAGTATGGTGCGTTCAAGGGAGGGTTATTGACTTTGTGGCGAATATTGCGATGCAACCCTTTTTGCAAAGGAGGGTACGATCCCGTACCCTGATATCGACGGAGGCAATTAATGCAGAATATTATATACCCGTTTTCACTTATACTTCTGTTTCTTTACAATCTAGTAGACAACTACGGCCTTGCGCTCATACTGTTTACTATTGCAATTAAACTGATCACTCTGTACTTCTCCGCCAAGAGCAAAAAGAGCATGATGAAAATGGCGCGGCTCTCGCCGAAACTCAAGGAAATTGAGGCAAGATGTGCGGGGGACAGACAGAAGTACAACATTGAGGTCAATAATTTCTACAAGTCCGAAAAGGTAAAGCCGACGTCCGGCTGCTTGTGGACGATTTTCCCGCTTGTAATTATGATCCTGTTGTACAGCATCATCAGACAGCCATACACAAGCATGTTCGGCTTGTCCGCTGAGCAGTTTGAGATATTAAAGGGCGGTCTTGCAAATATCGGGGTCAATGTGGAAGCCGCCATCGGTGCGGTGAAGTCCGTATACGCCGAACTCCCGATCGCCCAGGTCGTCCATGAGAACTGGGATGCCCTTACAGCCCTGGCAGCCACGGACACCGCGCTGGCTGACGTCATGGGTTCCATACACGATATCAATTTCTATTTCCTCGGTATCAACCTTGCGCAGGTCCCGAAGTTCCTCTTCTTTATGGAGGAGGGAGTATGGCAGTCGCCCGGACTGTGGAACCAGATAGGACTGTTTTTAATACCGATCCTAGCGGGACTCTCACAGCTTTTTGCCTCAATCGTAAGCCAGAAGTCGAACGACTCCGTTGCACAGGGTTCCTCTTCAGCGGTCGGTACGACAAAAATGATGTTGTATATGATGCCGCTCGTTTCCGTATGGATCGCGTTTGTTATGCCCGCGAGTATCGGTATCTACTGGATCGCAAACAGCGTGACCGGGATGATACAGGAAGTTGCGCTGACCAAGCACTACCGCAAGGTCTATGATGCAGAAGACGCCGAAAAAGCGCGGCTGGAAGCGGAGGAGCGGGCTCGCGAAGAAGCGCGTCAGGCCGAGCGTGAGCGCAGGGCGGCTCTCGGTCTAAGCAATACCGCAAATCCGAACACCAGTAAAAAGAAGCTTGCGGCCCAGAACAAAAAGCCGGACAAGCCGCCGCAGAAGCCGCTTGAGAAAATGACTCCGAAGGAACTGCGCGAATATGCGGAGGAACTCGAGAGAAAGATGAGTTCCGAAGGCCGGACCGAAACCTCCGACAGCAGGGTGGACGACCGCCTGTACGCCCGCGGGCGCAACTACAAAGCGGACCGCTTTGCGCAAAAAAGTGCGGATCAGACTGTGGCTGAGCCGCAGGAGGACGTTGATGAAGGCGGCGAAGAAGACATGACCGTCGGTGATACCTGATCTGTTGCTTATCGATAACCGTTTCCCTGAAAACGGTTTATATAGTCTGAACCCGGTTTATGATGCGTGCTGCCCAGACGCGGGCGGCACGGCATATACAGTGCATCAGCCTCTTTAGTATTAATGTTGTGCCCTCGGCATTGCGAAAGGAATGGCCTGAATGATTAAATCCGTTGAAGCAACCGGAAAAACATTGGACGAAGCTATCCGCGCGGCGCTTTTAGAGCTCAAGGTCGACAGGGATGCCGTGTCCGTGGAAGTTATTGATAACCCGAAGACGGGATTCCTGGGATTGCGCAGTACACCTGCGCGCGTACGCGTATCATATGAGCTTTCAAATGCTGACATGATCGCAAACTTTCTCAATGGTCTGCTCAAACATATGGGTTCCAACGCCTATCCGGAGGTAACGAAAACAGGTGAGAATACTTACTCTGTCGAACTCAAAGGTGACGACCTCGGCCTGTTGATAGGGCATCGCGGCGATACGCTTGACGCGATACAGCACTTGACGAATTACTGCCTCAATAAAGGTGATGCGCCGAATATCCGTGTCAGCGTTGATGCCGAGAATTATCGCAAAAAACGCGAGGAGAGCCTTATCCGCCTTGCCGAAAAAGTAGCGGCGAAAGTTGCCAAGTACCGGAAAAACATCACGCTCGAACCTATGAACGCGTACGAGCGGCATGTGATTCACGCCGCACTGCAGGACGAGAAAGATATCACGACATATTCGACAGGGAAAGAGCCGAACAGGCGTGTTGTGGTAGCCTACAGCCGGTATAGCTCCGTACCGCCCAGAGCGTAAAGAGAGTGTAAAGTAACGTCCATAAAGGAACAATCGAAAAAGGGGAGTTTGGTTTCGGCCGAACTCCCTTTTGTAAAGCAAGCGTGTCTGTGCATTTGCGCGGCCCTTGGTTTTTTTATTTTCCCAGGCGTGATCCCGTTTTATGGTGAAACCCGGCCCCCAGAACAGCTTCCGGGATGCCACTTACAGGAAATGAGCTCTTTTCCGAGTATGAAAAATAGAGTATAATAACTGTACTGCGTGCGAATCGGTTCATCGCGTCGCGTACGATCGACAGCTCGGCAGATCAAGGATCAGCAGTTTATGCAGACTCCGATTTTTATATTATGATCGCTATTATCCTGATCGAGGAGGGGTGAAAAACGGAAAAGACAGCGCTTGAGATACGCTATATCAAGGGGATAGGCGAAAAGCGCGCGCAGGTTTTCAACAAACTCGGGATTTTTACCGTAGGCGACCTTTTGCGTTTCTTCCCCAGAGACTACCAGGACAGGACAAAAGTGCGCACCATCGCGCAGCTTAGGTACGGTGAAACCGTCTGTGTGCGCGCCAGGGCTGTTGAAAGGGCCCGCACAGTCCGAGTCCCGTCGGGCCTGCTGTTGTCCCGCGTGGTCGTAAGCGACGACGAGAACGCTCTGACGGTAACGTTCTTCAACAGAAAGTACGCGGCGGAAAGCATAACTCCCGGGGTTGCGTATATTTTTTACGGTAAGATCGGCGGGAAAGGCGGCAGGCTCGAAATGCTGAATCCCGACTTTGAACCGGAAGCGGCGCAGGGGAAGAGGACCAGCGCGATAATTCCCGTCTACCGCCTGACGGCCGGTATGGGCAGAGCGCGCCTGTCGGCGGCGATTGAAAACGCTCTTGAGATCTGTAAAGGGGAATTAACGGACCCGATCCCGGAGTCCGTCCGCCGCGAATACGGGCTGATGGGCGCGCCGGAAGCATATAAAAACATCCATTTTCCCGAATCGTGGGAAGTTCTTTCCGAAGCCAGGAGGAGGATGGTTTTTGAGGAGCTGTTTTTGTTCAGCCTGGGTCTCAGCCTGCTCCGTGAACGCCGCACGGGAAAGAGCGGGCCGGTTATCGACAGAACCGATCTAGGGCCGTATCTGAGGGCGCTGCCGTATTCGCTCACCCGGGCGCAGCGGCACTGCGTCGACGAGGCGCTGGCCGACATGAGTTCCGGAAGACTGATGAACCGTCTCATACAGGGCGACGTCGGGTCGGGCAAGACTGCCGTTGCCGCAGCCTGCGCTTTCTGCGCGGTACAAAGCGGGTATCAATGCGCGCTGATGGCTCCTACCGAGATACTTGCAAAGCAGCACTTTCAGACTCTGTCTCAGATATTTGAAAACTGCGGCTACCGTGTCGAATTGTTGACAGGCGGTATGACGGCAGCCTCAAAACGAGGGGCACAGGAGCGTATTGCCTCCGGAGAAGCCAGACTGATTATCGGAACGCACGCTCTGATATCAAAGGGCGTGGAGTATGCGAATCTCGGTCTTGTTATCACGGATGAACAGCACAGGTTCGGAGTGACACAGCGGGCTGAGCTGGCATCGAAAGGTGCTCAGCCGCATGTGCTTGTCATGTCGGCAACGCCGATCCCGAGAACCATGGCTTTGATTCTGTACGGGGACCTCGATATATCCGTGATCGAAGGGATGCCGCCGGGGCGGATACCCGTCAAGACATACAGTGTGGACGACAGCTACAGGGCCAGAATATACGACTTCATGCGAAAACTTGTCAGGGAAGGCAGGCAGGTATTCGTAGTTTGCCCCGCAATAGAGGATAACGAAGAAATGCCGATGAAATCCGTCGAGGAGTACGGGAGAGAGATGAGGGAGGAAATCTTTCCCGATCTGCGCGTCGACTGCATTCACGGCCGCATGCATCCGGCGGAAAAGGAGGCGGTCATGGAGCGGTTCGCGTCAAACGGCAGCGATATTCTTGTTGCCACTACCGTGATCGAGGTGGGAATGGACGTGCCCAACGCCGCGTTGATGGTAGTCGAGAATGCCGAGAGATTCGGCCTGTCGCAGCTCCATCAGCTGCGCGGTCGGGTCGGGCGCGGGAAAAATGAGTCGTATTGTGTGCTGATAAGCAACAATCCCGGTGACGATACGAAAGCCCGTCTGGATATTATGTGCCGCACGAACGACGGTTTCAAGATCGCGGAAGAAGATTTAAGGATCCGGGGACCGGGCGATTTCTTCGGTTCCAGACAGCATGGGCTGCCTGAGTTCCGGATTGCGGATATATCATACGACGTTCGCATTCTGAACGATGCGCAGCGCGCCGCGCAGGAGTGCGTAAAAATGCTCTCCGCCCCGGGTGGAGCGGAGAGTGATATGCTGCTTGCCGGAGTGGGCGCCTTCTTTTCAAAAGACGCAGTGTTTAACTAGCGCAAAGGCGGCAAGGGGGAACTTCGGGTGCGTTGAATTCCGAACCTTCGGCGCAGCATCCCGAATTCCCGCTGCAAGAGAGAGTTATATACCTTCTGCAACGACTCTCCGGATCAAGAAGACCGAAGTCAAAGCAGCAACACATGCAGCACCTGCAGGGACAAGAGCCCTGCCGGCCACTGCTGTTATACCATGACGGTCCGCAAGGCATAGATGGCGACCTCCATATGAATGCTTTCAGAGGATGTTTCCCCTAGTTCATTCTATTACGGGGCGGTGAATTCGTGCGCGCAAAAGAAAATATCGAATTGGCAATGGCGGGAACCGGCGCGGCGCGATGGGGATGCGCCTCGTATGATTCTCTCGCCCCGCTTATGGATGAAAAGCGTAAGGAAAGAGCGTCCGGACTCTGTCCGTCGCCCGGCGGAGTTATTGTTGCGGCATTTCCCTATTATGCGGGGCGCGACGAGGGTAATTTGTCCCTGTATGCGCGGGCAGAGGATTATCACAAGGTCCTGGTTTCCAGGCTTGAGCGGGCAGCCTCTGTGCTTTCGGAACTCTATCCCGCAAATCGTTTTGTGCCGCTCGCCGACTCGTCTCCGCTTCCGGAGAAAGCTGCCGCGCTGCTGGCCGGAATAGGGATAGCCGGGATGAACTCATTAATTTACTGTGACCGATACGGATCTTTTGTTTTCTTAGGTTGTATCTTGACGGACCTGACGTTTCGGAATACGTGTTCGGGCAGGTCGCACTGTACCGGTTGTCTGATATGCGTAAGATCCTGCCCGACCGGAGCATTGACCGCAAGCGGTGAGCAGGTCATCTTTGAGCCTATGCGCTGCATTTCCGCCGTCACACAAAAAAAGGGGACTCTGACCTCGTTCGAGCAGCAGGCATTGCGCGACGGCAAGAGCGCTTGGGGGTGTGATATATGCCAGCTTGTCTGCCCTATGAATTCAGCGGTCGATAAGACTTCAATCGATGCGTTTTCCGGCGGGAGCGTTCCGATCCTTACATCGCTCAACATGGAGGAGATCGAGCCGCTCAGCGAAGAGAGCTTCAAAAGTCTGTATGGCGACAGGGCGTTTGCCTGGCGGGGAAAAGCGGTCCTGGAGAGGAATCTGAGGATCCTGAAAGAATAAAAAGCATAAAAAACCAAATAAAGCTGCCGAAACGTTTAAAACCTCTCAGAAGTGGGATAATATGACTATCCTGTTTTTGGGAGGTGTTTTTTGTGCAAGTATCGGAACTTATGAGCAGCAGCGTGATAAGCGTAAAGCCGGAGGATACGGCGCAAACAGCCGCAAGACTGCTCTCCAGGCACAACCTCGGAAGTATGCCTGTGCTTTCACCTGAAGGAAAGCTCCGCGGTATAGTGACAGACAGGGATATCGTGCTCCGCTGCGTAGCTGCCGAGGAGGATCCTGAGGCAACCACAGTCAAGGAGATTATGACACGCGGCGTTGCATGCGTAGCTCCGGAGGACGATGTGAGGGAAGCGGCCAGAGTCATGGCGGAAAAGAAGGTCCGCCGCCTGCCTGTCGTCAACAACGGCCGCGTTGTCGGCATGCTCTCGCTCGGGGATCTGGCAAGAAGCAAAATGTTCGATATGGAAGCATCCCGCGCTCTGACCGATATTTCCGAAAATATAAAAAGGATGTAGGAAGAAACTGGTGTATAAGCCGGATCGTTCCGGCAATAATATGTGCGGAGGTGCATATAACAACGATGGATAAGAAGAAAAAGAGTTTTTCAAGCTTCATCGCGGGGAAGGGCTTTTACATAGCCCTGTTCCTATGCGTAGCTGCAATAGGAATATCGGGCTATATAATCCTTTTCTCGGATAGCGCGAAAACTGACACCGAAGACGTAATAAACGGCAGTCAATACGAGGCAAACGAAGCTTCGGGCGATGTTGACGACTCTTCCCTTTTGAGCGAGACAGTGCCGATTCTTGATGAGGATGCCGACGCGTTCCTCGAAGAGAAGGAGAGCGAAGTCCTGATCATTGACGACGACGCGAGCGAAGTTTCGGCTTCGAACGATCAGAGCGCCGAAGCAATGTACAGTCAGCCTGCGGCTCAGCCGGCCACAAGCGTTTCAAATGTACAGGATCAGAACTCCGGCTACAGAATGCCTGTAACGGGCACGATCGGACAGGGACACTCGATGGACGTCCTCGTCTACAACCCGACCCTGGATGACTGGCGCACCCACAGCGGAATCGATATCATCACCGAGGCCGGGGCTCCCGTTTCCGCGGCGGCCGACGGAGTAGTCTCAAAGGTCTATCTTGACGATATGCTCGGAAATGTTGTCGTCATCGGCCACGAAGACGGCATGAGCACACTGTACGCAAACCTTGCTCCCGAGCTCTGTGTCGAGGAGGGCTGGAACGTTTCAGGCGGCGATGTGCTGGGTTTTGTCGGCACGAGCGCTCTGAGAGAGTATTCTCTCGAGCCGCACCTGCATTTTGAGATGTATTACGAAGATACTTTGATAGATCCTCTTGAGATCCTTCCGACAGAATAAACTTACAATACGGACCATATGACCCGGGTACGGCGCTTTGCCGGGCCCGGGTCATATTATAGGTTATAATCAGTTGCTCTGCGCCTTTGACTCGCAGTAAACACAGCGGTAAGAGAGGCTTTCCCTGTCGCTCAGCCTGAATTTGTGAGGCAGTTCCTGCTCGGTAGTCGTGATGCATCTGGGGTTTTTACACTTAATGATATCGCTCAGTATTTCGGGCATGGAGGGGTGTTCCTTGCGAACCCGCTTGCCGTTTTCAATGAAATTGATGGTGATCCTCGAATCGACATAGCCGAGAATGCTGTAATCGAAGGGCAGCATCTCGCCGATTTTCAGGATATCCTTTTTCCCGAGCTTCTCACTTTTCGCGTTTTCGATGAGAGCGATCTCGCACTTCAGTTCGTTCAGCTTCATCAGCTTATACAGTTCCATCCCCCTTCCGGCGGGGATATGGTCGATGACGATACCGTTCACAATGCTTCCGATGATCATTCTTCCGCCTCCTCAAGCAGTTTGAGTATCAGTGCCATTCGGATGAACTTTCCGTAACGGACCTGACGGAAATACGCCGCTCTGGGGTCATAGTCAATCGCGGTCGATATCTCGTTGACCCGCGGGAGAGGATGCAGGATCCGCATATCGCTTTTTGCGTGCGCCAGTTTATCAGGTGTGAGAATGTAGCTGTCTTTCAGCCGCACGTAGTCGGCCTCGTTGAAAAAACGCTCCTTCTGCACTCGCGTCATATACAGAATATCAAGTTCGGCGATGCTTTCGTCAAGGGAACGGGTCTCAACATAAGGAATGTTTTCCCGCTTGAGAACGCCGTTGCGCAGATATTCCGGAATTACCAGTTCATCAGGAGAAATGAGCACGAACCTGACGCCCGAATAGCGCGCCATCGCGGTGATCAGAGAGTGGACGGTCCTCCCGAACTTCAGGTCGCCGCAGCAGCCGATCGTCAGATCGGTCAGACGCCCTTTCTCACGCACGATTGTCAGGAGGTCCGTGAGTGTCTGCGTAGGGTGGTTATGGCCGCCGTCGCCCGCGTTGATGACCGGGACCGGAGAATTCATTGCTGCCACCAGTGCGGCCCCCTCTTTAGGGTGGCGGATCGCGATAATATCGGCAAAGCAGGACACGGTCCTTACGGTATCGGCGACGCTCTCCCCTTTTGAAACCGAACTGTACTGGGCTGATGAGAAACCGATAACGCTGCCGCCGAGATCAAGCATAGCCGACTCAAAGCTCAGGCGAGTCCTTGTCGAGGGTTCGTAAAACAGAGTTGCTATTTTTTTGCGTGAGCACTTGTTCGTATAATTGTCGGGATTCACAATTATGTCCGACGCAGTTTCAATGAGCTCATTGGTCTCGTCCCGGGTAAGATCTGATATGTCGATAAGGTGCCTCATTATTTTCTCACCATCCAGCTCTCATTTGAGGGGTCGTTGCGAAACGCGATCAACCGATCGATGTCGCCTGCGGCTATGAAGCCTCCTTCGGCAGCAACTTTTACAACCGTGTCAAAATCCGTGAGAGAGAAATTCTTGACGTTTGCCTCTTTCAGCCTGACGAAGCTGCGGAGCATGTTGTACGTGAAAATACTTGCGATACCAAGAACGTCCGCACCCGCCTCGCGCAGGATCCCGACCACCTCAACGGCGCTGCCGCCCGTAGAGATCAGATCCTCAACCACAACAGCCTTCTGTCCCGGTATCAAACTGCCTTCGATACGGTTCTTTCTGCCGTGCTCCTTTGCTCCCGAACGCACGTACCCCATGGGCAGGCCAAGCAGGTGAGCCGTTATTGCGGCGTGAGGTATACCCGCCGTGCTTGTCCCCATCAGGATCTGGGCGTCCGGGTAGTTGGAGCGGATCAGCTCTGCAAGGCCGTTCTCTATATCGCCGCGCACGGCGACGTCGGAAAGAGTAAGCCGGTTATCGCAATATATTGGGCTCCTGATGCCGCTCGCCCAGATGAAGGGCTCGTCCGGTCTTAAAAAAACTGCCTTGATTTGTAACAGGTCTTTTGCGATCAACTCTTTGTTGTCCATATAACACCGTCCGCTTCTATGGTTTTGTCCACGTTGTGCCGGATACGCGCCGGGGCAGCGCCTATGATACAAAATCCCGGACGCAGCTGAGATAGGCTTCAAGGGGGTCTTCTGATGACGTGATCGGCCGCCCAACAACGATATAGTCGGAACCAAACTCTTTTGCGCGCGCCGGAGTGGCGATCCGCACCTGGTCACCCGACTCGTCTCCTTCAAAACGGACTCCCGGGGTAACAGCCAGAAATTCCTCGCCGCAGCATTTGTGCATCTCATACGCTTCAAGCGGTGAACAGACGACGCCGTCAAGCCCCGCGGCCTTGGCATTGAGCGCGTAATGAAGGACTGTCTCTTTAATGGATGAACTGATAAGCAGTTCGTTTTGCATACGTTCCTGTGAAGTGGATGTGAGCTGTGTGACCGCGATGAGCAGAGGACGGCTTCCGTCGGGTCGGGTCAGCCCCTCAAGAGCCGCTTCCATCATGGCCCGGGTTCCGGAGGCGTGCAGGTTGCACATATCGACTTCGAGGGATGAAAGGATCCGCATGGCATTCCTGACTGTGTTCGGTATGTCGTGCAGCTTCAGATCCAGGAATATTTTGTGCCCCCGCGCCTTTATGTCCCTGACTATCTGCGGGCCCTCCGCGTAAAAGAGTTCCATTCCGATTTTTACGTATGGCTTCACTGTGTCGAATTTGTCCAGAAACGCAAAGGTATGCCCGCGGGACGGAAAATCGCATGCTATGATAACGTCTTTTCCCATCAGTGCGCCCCTCCTATGATATCTGAAAGCCTGCTGATGCCGTATTTGTCCATTTCGGCGGGGAGGCTGTTTATGATATCCCTGCATATGAACGGATCGACAAGGTTGGCTGAGCCGATTCCTACAGCGGTCGCTCCTGCGAGCATCATCTCGAGTACGTCTTCGGTGCCCGCGACCCCGCCCATGCCGATGATCGGGATCCTGACTGCTTCATATACCTGATAGACCATACGCAGAGCGACCGGGAAAATAGCCCGGCCTGAAAGACCGCCCGTTTTATTGGCAAGAAGGGGAGATCTTTTTTTAATATCTATCCGCATGCCGAGCAGTGTGTTGATGAGGCTTATTGCGTCAGCTCCGGCGCACTCACATGATTTCGCGATCCCGGCGATATCGGCAACGTTCGGAGAGAGCTTAACGATAAGGGGCTTTTTTGTGACTCTCCGTACCGCCCCTGTCACCCGGGCCGCCGAATCGGGAGTTGTCCCGAAAGCGGCGCCTCCGCCGTGGACGTTCGGACAGCTGACATTTAGTTCGATCCAGCCGACCTGAACTTCCTTGTCCAGCACAGCGGCTATTTGTACGTACTCGTCTATGGAAAAACCGCTGATATTCGCGATGACAGGCTTAAAGAACACTTCTTTGAGCCGGGGGAGTTCGTACGATATTACGGCGTCGACCCCGGGGTTTTGAAGGCCCACCGCGTTGAGCATTCCGGAGGGAGTCTCGGCTATGCGCGGCGTCGGATTTCCGAAACGGGGCAGCACTGTAGTGCCCTTAAAGGAGAACGTGCCCAGACAATTGATATCGTATAATTTCGCGAACTCATACCCGTAGCCAAAGGTGCCGCTCGCCGGGATTACGGGATTATCAAGCGTAATTCCGCAGAGAGTCACGCGGGTGTCGGCCATTTTATCTCCTCCTTATACAGTACCGGACCATCCGAGCAGATGCGCTTAGCGCCGCAGAGCGTTTCGCATGAACAGCCCATGCACGCTCCGAAACCGCAGCCCATTCGCTCTTCAAAACTGAATTGACCGGAAGTGTTTATCTTTGACCACACGGCTTTCAACATCTGCTCGGGGCCGCAGGTGTAGACATATGAGTAATCACCGGCTTCGGTGAGCGCGTCTGTCACGAGACCACGTATACCGCACGAACCGTCTGCAGTTGTGATGATCACGCGCGAGCAGATTCCTTCGAATTCACCTTTATAGAAGACATCCTCCGCCGTGTTAAAGCCAAGGACAGCCGTAACACTTTTCCCCTGCGAGACGAGCGCCTTTGCCAGCATGAAAAGCGGAGGGACGCCGGCGCCTCCGCCGATAAGCAGAGGAGAGGCGCCGCTAGTACTCGTTTCATACCCGTTTCCAAGCCCGATGAGGGCGTCAAGAACGCTGCCCGCCGTCAGGGATGACATATGTTCTGTCCCGCGGCCGACTACTTTATATATGATCGTCAGAACGTCATTTTCAAGATCACATACCGAGAACGGGCGCCGCAGAAAGAATCCGTCCAGTTTGAGGTCGATAAACTGCCCGGGGCGCGCTATGGATATTGTATTGCCGCCGAGCTTCATTTCATATACGGAGGTTGCGATCTCCCTGTTTGAGAGGATAGTTAGATCAGATTGAGTCATTTGTCACCTGCGATATCTTTCCGGTCGTTGTCACGGCTTAACCGCATACGCCGCCTTGTGTTTTAAATAGCTCATCGCTGCTGTCCAGCCAGACGGCACGACCCGAGCAGACAGTCATCACACATCCGGCATATACCGGCCATCCCTCGAAAGGCGTGCTCTTTCCCGACGACAGGAATTCTTCTGGTCTGACAGAGTGTTCCCTGCTGAGATTGAAAACAGTGAAATCGTTTTCTCTGAGCGGCAGACCGAAGCGTTCTCTGGGGGCGACCGCCATTAGTTTTATCAGTTTTTCAAGGCTGCATATGTTTGTTTTTACAAGATGGGTGAACAGGACGGGAAAAGCGCACTCGAGGCCCGTTACGCCGAAAGCGCTCCCGGATAGACCGAGATCCTTTTCGTCCCGCGCGTGGGGAGCATGGTCTGTAGCGATGATGTCGATCGTACCGTCCTGTATCCCCTCGATAAGGGCTTTGCGGTCATCGGATCCCCGGATAGGGGGATTCATTTTGTAGCGGCCGTCCTCCCGCATCATCCTGTCATCTATTAAGAGGTAGTGCGGAGCGGTCTCGCATGTGACGTCAAGCCCGGCGGCCTTTGCCCGCCTGATAAGACCGACAGATTCTTTGGTGGAGGCATGGCACATGTGATAAGCGCAGCCGGTCTCGGCTACAAGCTCAAGGTCCCGCTCAAGCTGCCGCCACTCGCATTCGGAGGGGATGCCTCTGTGGCCGTGCGCCGCAGCGTACGCACCGGAGTGGACGTATCCCGAGCCCCGTAGAGAGTTGTCCTCACAGTGGGCGGCGATGATCTTTCCCAGGCGCTTCGCTTCCAGCATCGCCTCGCGCATCAAGCCGGTCGACTGAACGCCGCTCCCGTCATCCGAAAAAGCGCACACAAGGGGGCCGAGCGCTTCAAGGTCTGAAAGTCTCTCCCCTTTTTCCCCCTTTGTGATCGCTCCGTAAGGGTATACGTTGATAACGGCGTCATTTTCGATAATGTGAATCTGGGTCATCAGGTTCTCAAGGCTGTCGGGGACCGGGTTCAGGTTGGGCATTGAGCATATTGCCGTGAATCCTCCGCGCGCAGCTGCAAGAGTCCCCGTTTTTACTGTCTCCTTAAAAGAAAAACCCGGTTCGCGCAGATGTACGTGAACATCCGCGAGACCGGGGAGCAGGCAGTATTCAGATTCTCCCGGAGACATAAAACAGATCGGAAGTGACCCGGTATTACCCGTGGAAACAGCTCCGGTGTATGCGGGTAATACGTCTGACCATTTTAGCGCGCCGCCGCTGTCTGACGCACGGCGTTTGCCGGTATATGTCATCACAACCTCCGTTTCATGCTCATAAAAAAGCCCTGCGTTAAAGGCAGGGCAGATACTGCATATGAACATACAGGAAGGCGCAAGCGCATGCCTTCAACGTGCCATCTTGTCAGTAACTCTGTACTGCCTTAAAGATTTGGCTAATTCTAGCATGCATCGGTTTGCGTGTCAAGCGGGAGTTGCACATTCATTTGCAGATAATAAACAGGATTCGTCTAAGTGGTTTATAATTTTGTTGAAAAGAAAGATTAAGTTTGCTAAAATGCGAAACATAACCAGATAGAATAGGTTTTGGAAAGGCTGGAGACTGTAATTGATTGTTGAGGCTCTGGCAACTTGCATTTTTGCTCGAATTAAAGGCTACAAACTCACACGCCTGTTTTATACATGGACTTTTTACCCGGTACTGATCGTCCAGTGTCTCCTCGTGGCTTTTCAGGCGAGCATATTTTTCAGAACCTACTATTTTGTAAGGTTTGTGCCCCTGCTTGAACCGGTTGTTATTTTTTCTTTTGCTTTTGCCATGTTTAAGTACAAGCTGTATAAACCGGCCGTTGCGGGGTCGGCATCGGTTGTTGTCGGGACACTTCTGAATAAGCTTGTTATTGCACGCAACGGCGGGCAGATGCCTGTATTTCCGAGCCTGTCATACGTGACAGGATATGTCACTCGCGATATGCTGAGTTCCGTTGACAGTCTGCATGTACTTGGCAGCGACGCTGCAAAGCTGAAGATCTTTACGGATTACATAGATTTCGGTTACAGTATACTGAGCATAGGAGATGTATTTATACATCTGTTTTTCTGCATAATGCTTTACCACTTGATCGCTGCTTCGAACAAAGATATCAAAGAATGAAATAAGCCGATTTGGAGGAGACAAAGTGAATCAAATCTCGATCAACCTGATGATGGTGCTGATTAAGGGGATTCCCGAAGGGTTACTGTCGGTTCTTGCAATATTCATGTTTACCGGAACAAAGGTATACCCCAGAAAGTATTTCCTGATCAGTGCCATCCTGATTGTAGCGACATACCTGATCAGATTCTTACCGATCGCGCTCGGGGTTAACACTGTGTTATCGCTCCTGATCCTTATAATATCATTTCAGATCGTCTGTAAAACTCAAATGTCGAAAATGATCCGGACGATAGCGGCTGCAGCCTGTACTTTTATTTTGATCGCTGTTTCCGAGGTGTTCAACATGCTGCTCCTCACCGCGATTTATGACAGGGCAACAGCTGAGTCTCTGTTGAATTCCGAGGACGGGATCACGCAGAGCGTCTATTCCATACCCTCTACCGTATTTTTCGGGATCTTTGTCCTGATCGGGTTTCTTGTGATCAAAATAATCAGAAACAGGAAGATGAAATATGGAGATACTGGCAAGAAGACTGGCCCGTAAAGTCTCTGTATCGCTTAATTACGATGAGGAAAAAGAAGCGGTTATCGCGTACGGATTAGTCGCGGCAATTCAGATTCTGACTACGATCCTTTTGGTTTTTCTTTTGGGACTGATACTCGGCGCAATGATCGAAGCGCTGATCGTTTGTTTTTCGGCAAGCATATTGAGGAAATACAGCGGCGGAGCACATGCCGGTACTGCGGAGATCTGTACCGTTTTCAGCTCGATATTTTGTGCGTGCGCAGGACTTGTCTCGAAAAAATTGTTAACGGGCATCTATAGCTCGCCTGTAATGGCCGTTGTATTGATCGTAATATTCTGTTTGTCTTTTATTGCTGTTTATAAGTTTGCGCCCGTTGATTCGCCCAACAAGCCCATAAGGACTGAAAAGAAAAAGAAAGCGATGAGAAAAGGCAGCTGCGTTATTCTTGTTGCTTATGCTGTCATTTCCGCCGTTATGTTTTTTTTCGGCGAAAGAAACGGCGCGCTCAAGTCCTATTTGATCAGCATGCTGTTTGGCATTGCGTGGCAGATATTTACACTCACTCGGCTTGGTGCGCTATTCATTGAAAAAATGAATAAATTATTAATGAGAAAGGAGGTGCGCGGATGAAAAAGGTATACGGCATCATTGCCGCGATTTCCACGGTAGTCGCGGCCCTGGTTGCGTCCTCGGCATGCGTATTCTTCATTTATCAGCCGGAGGAACCCAAATCCCTCAGAGACTAACCGTAGGCGCAGTTACATAGGAGGCTTATGCCTCCTATGTAATCAGCGCGCACAGGATGGGACTTATTATGTTTGAAAAAGAGAAGGAAACTCAGATCAGTCAGATTCTGAATATAGTAAAGATCGCATCGTTGTCATTTCCCGCGATCGCCTTTCTTCAGTATTTTTCAGTCACTTACAGCGACTCAAAGTTGTTTATACAGTCAGGTGTTCTAATAGTCGGCGTTCTTCTTGCAATACTGTTGATCTTTGTTTTATGGAACCTACTGCAATCAAGAGTCAAAGACAGTTTTCCGCTTAAGAAATGGTTCGACCCAATAATATCTCTGATCATCGCATTTGTGTCTGTTATTTTTACGGGAGCATATCATAGCAATTATAAGTTTCTGTTCTTGCTCGTCATTATATCATCGAGCATTGAATGCAGCAGAAAGGCCGCCATAGCCATATCGGGTTTTTCTGCTGCGATTATTCTGGGTGTTGATCTTATTACCGCGCCAAATACGGACGTAAATACTTTTTTTGAAAGCGATATCGTTCTTGCCTGCGTTTTCCTGATCATTTCCTGGACGATCGGATACTATGTCGACCTGAGAAAGAAACATATTGAAAGCCTAAGAGAACAAGCAAACGTAGACGGGCTCACAGGGCTGTATAACCATCGCCATTTTTACGACTATCTTGATAAGCAGCTCGAAGCCTGCAAAGACAGCCGCAGGGAGCTCGCGCTTCTGTTTGTGGATATAGATGACTTCAAGTATTACAATGACCTGTACGGACACCAAAAAGGCGATGAAGCTCTGCGCATCATCGCTGCGGTTATGAAGCAAACGATCAAGAGCGGATCGTTTATAGCAAGGTATGGCGGTGAAGAATTTGCCGTTTTGCTTCCGGACACTGGAGAAGCACAGGCCAGAGAAGAAGCCGATAAGCTGCGGAAAATGATCCAGGATTATGTTTTCCCCGGTCAGGAGAATATGCCCGGCGAGAATCTCACAATATCCGTCGGCTTGTCTATATTTCCCGATAAGGCGAAAACTGCCGCGGAGCTGGTCAGGTATGCCGACGAGGCTTGTTACAGGGCGAAGTTCCTGTACAAAAACCGTGTTGAAACATACAGTTCTATCCTTGAAGAGCTTCAACAGGATATGTTAGAGCTTGACAGCCAGCGAGTCGCCTCCATCAAAACGCTTATTGCCGTCATAAACGCAAAAGACAAGTACACGTACGGACATGTTGAGCGCGTCGTTTTTTACTGCGCGCTGATCGCCGAGAAAGTCGGCCTTACCGACAAACAGAAGAGAGACCTGGTCTTCTCGGCATATCTTCACGATATCGGAAAGATCAACATACCGGAAGGTATGCTCATGAAGACCGATAAACTTACACCCGAGGAGTGGGAGGTGCTCAAGAGCCACCCGAGGATGACAGCCGAGATTGTTGAGAATATCGATTCTCTTAAGGACATGGTACCGGTCATACTTCACCACCACGAGCGGTTTGACGGCACCGGTTATCCCGACGGTCTGAAAGGCGAGGAGATCGAGTATCTTGCAAGAGTGCTTGCTGTTGCGGACAGCTTCGATGCCATGACATCGGTCAGACCGTATCAGCAAAAAAAGACTTATGACCAGGCAATAGAAGAGCTTATCAGGTGCAGCGGGACACAGTTTGACCCGGATATCGTCAAGGTATTTATACGTGCGATACGCGACCACGACTATTGATCTGCATAGCGGATACCTTACGGTCAGGTGTTCTGCTCATATTGCGATTAATTGAGAGCAACCCGGAAATGCGAGCGGCATTCCGGGTTGCTTAAATGTTCGAATGTACTGTGAGCGGCTTTGAATGCTCCCGTACCGCCGGAGACTCAGTGAACAGTTACGTTGAGCCCGAGCGCCTCAAGCTGCTCCTTCCTCGCCTGTATCAGCTCGTCGGAGGGAGGTACGGCCTCGATGATCGGGGCTTTGCGCTGCAGACGCTCCCATTTGACGGTGCCCAGTGTGTGGTACGGAAGGATCTGCACGACCTCAACGGCATCCCCCAGGCTCTTTATGAACTCTCCGGTCTCTGCTATTGCGGCAGATGAATCGTTAAACATGGGGATCACGGGGATCCTTATGTGCATCTTCCCGCCGGCAGCGGCGATTTTGCGGGCATTGTCGAGTATCAGCTCGTTTGGCACGCCGATAATCTTCTCATGCAGATCGCTGTTCATGTTTTTTATGTCATACAGGAACAGATCCGTATAAGGCAGTATCCGCTCGATAGTCTGCCAGGGAACAAAGCCCGACGTATCTACGGCAGTATGTATGCCCTGCTCTTTACACGCTTTCAGTATTTCCAGCATGAAAGCGCCCTGGGCCAGGCATTCGCCGCCCGAAAACGTCACTCCGCCGCCCGAGTGATCAAAGAAAGGTTTGTCCTTTATTATCCGTGCCGTCAGTTCTTCGACGGTATAGTCCTTGCCGCACATGTACAGAGCCTTTGGTTTGCAGGCCTCGGTGCACTTGCCGCAATTATCGCACTTGGTGCGGTCGGTGTCCACAAGCTGTATCGTACTGCCGTCGACGGGGTTCGTTTTCATCCTACCGGGGCTGATAGCTCCGTGCGGGCAGACGTCCAGGCATTTTCCGCATTTTTCAATGCCGATACATTTCATTTCCATCCAATTGAGCTCGGTATGGAAAGCCTGCGACTCCGGACTGTGGCACCAGGGGCAGCGCAGGGGACAGCCTTTTAGAAACACGGTCGTCCTGATCCCGGGGCCGTCCTGCACCGAAAATCCCTGAATGTCAAAGACCTTCCCCGTCAATTCCTGAGTTTTATCCATAGTAGTGACCATTCCTCAAATATTTATAAGTAGGTGAGCATATATAGTTTATTCTTACTGACGGCTCTTGCAGTCTGTATTTTTCAGCTTGTTATTTGGATACACTGGTATTATAATTTACAATCGCCACCAACACAACGTCATTAACTGGAATTTTTGTGCGGCTGGGGCCGCATTGCCGGAGGGAGCACATGGAAGAGGGTTTGCGGAAGTATCTCAAATCCGGAACGAAAGCGCATCTTGTAGGGATCGGGGGCGTTTCGATGAGCGCCCTGGCCGAGGTGCTTCGGGGACGCGGTCTCGTTATCACGGGCTCGGATACCGTCGTCGGAGATGCGGTAAGGAGACTGAGAGCGGGCGGGATCACGGTTTTCGAGGGGCAGGCGGAAGAGAATCTGGGCGATTGCGATTTTGTGGTTCGCACTGCGGCAGCCAAAGACGGCAACCCGGAGATCCTTGCCGCCCGCGCGCGAGGCATACCCGTTTTTGAACGTGCGCAGGCCTGGGGCGTGATCATGGAAGATTACAGCAACGTGATCTGCTTTTCGGGTACGCACGGAAAGACGACGTCCTCATCAATGTGCACACAGATATTCCTGAGCGCGGATCGGGATCCGACTGTGATGATCGGGGGCAGGCTTCCTGTCCTCGGAAGCGGGTACCGCGTCGGAAGCTCGGAGACCATGATCGCGGAAGCTTGTGAGTATTGCAATTCTTTTCTGAATTTCTGTCCCACAATAGCGGTGATAAATAATGTGGAGAGCGACCACCTGGATTTCTTCCGGGATCTAGACGACATTAAAAATTCGTTTCGCCTCTTTGCGCTGCTTGTCCCGGACAACGGATATGTGATCGTAAACGGTGATGACCCCGGAGCTTCCTCGGTGGCAGCGATGCTTGAGCGGCCTGTCGTGAAATACGGTTTTTCGGAGGGTTCGGTTATTAAGGGCGAGAATCTGGTTTTGAGGAACGGGCGCCCCGTTTTCGACATATTTTATCAGGGCGGACTGTTCGCACATATCGAGCTGTCGGTTTGCGGTGTTCATAATGCATACAACGCTCTGGCGGCTGCCTCCCCGGCGATCCTCCTCGGCGTGAGCGCGGATGCGATACGGGAGGCGCTTTCCGTGTTTACAGGCGCGGACAGACGGCTGCAGTTCAAGGGTCGTTATAACGGAGCCGACATCTATGACGACTACGCACACCATCCGGGAGAGCTCAAGCCGCTGCTGGATACGGTCGGCAGCATGGATTACAGCCGGGTGATATGCGTATTTCAGCCGCACACATACTCGAGAACAAAGGCGCTTTTCGAGGACTTTGTGGTTCAGCTCAGGCGCCCCGACATCTTGATACTTGCCGAGATCTATGCGGCAAGAGAAAAGAATATAGTCGGCATCTCTTCTTCGGATCTTGTCCTGCAAGTCGGGGGGGCCCGGTTTATTCCTTCATTTGATGAGATAGTCGGCTTCCTTCGCGCCGAAGCGCGCCCCGGAGATATCATAATTACCGTAGGCGCCGGGGACATATACAAGGTCGGCGAGATGCTCGCCGAAAAGGCGGAGGTTTAGCGGAAACCCGCACCGCCCTCCTTTGAGGACACGGCTAAGACGCGACATGACCGGTGCCCGAACGTGTTTGTAACGAAACGGGAAAAAGGTGGACAAAAAGAGAAAAAAGGGGGTTGACAAGAAGGGTAGCGGATGTTAATATGTCAAAGCTGTCGCGAGGGCGGCGAGGCTGAAGGGGTTGACAAGAG
>Ga0123335_1002631_pt1 | contig 26313 bp, 21 predicted proteins | sample BiotimSIPDNA_2_FD_89707 | JGI IMG/M metagenome (GOLD analysis project Ga0123335, IMG submission 89707) | Anaerobic biogas reactor microbial communites from Washington, USA - Biogas_R2 time_0 SIP DNA | ecosystem: Engineered > Bioreactor > Anaerobic > Unclassified | place: Washington, USA...
ACGAACGCGGGCCAAATTTAAAACGATACTAAGACAACACGATGACAGGGCGAATGCATAGGCGCCTTGTTTTGTCGTGTTCTTTTTTGCGCCCTGAGGGCGCAGACCGGGAAATAATACCTTTGGTTTATAAACTGCGCGCGGAGAAAAATAGTATCCGGAGCGGAACGTCTTTCTTCGCGGCGATCACGTATCATTAAGGGAGGTTTTGAATTGTCCGGCAACGACCTGTCCCGGCAAATCATCCTGCAGCTGGCGCTTATTTTGCTGAACGCAGTCTTCGCGTGCGCCGAGATAGCCGTCATATCCATGAACGACAACAAGCTCGCAAAACTCACGTCACAGGGCGACAAGCGGGCAAAACGTCTGACAAAGCTGACGTCGCAGCCCGCGAGGTTTCTGGCGACGATCCAGGTGGGCATAACTCTCGCGGGATTTCTCGCGAGCGCCTTCGCGGCGGACAACTTCTCCGGCCGCCTCGCCGACCGCCTGATAAAATTGGGGGTCAACATCTCTCCCGAAGCCCTGAGGACCATCTCCGTCATAATCATAACCGTTATTTTGTCCTATTTCACTTTGGTTCTGGGGGAACTAGTGCCTAAGCGGGTCGCCATGCGGAAGGCCGAGAAGCTGGCGCTCGCCATGTCCGGATTCATATATTTCATCTCCAAAGCGTTCGCTCCCGTCGTATGGCTCCTGACTGTGTCCACAAACGGTCTGCTGCGCCTGTTCGGCGTCGACCCCACCGAGAACGACGAGGAGGACACCGAAGAGGAGATACGCATGATGGTCGACGTCGGCACGGAGAGAGGCACGATCGACCAGGACGAAAAAGATATGATCCAGAACATATTTGAATTTGACGATACATCGGCGGCCGATATCATGACCCACCGCACGGAGGTCACGGTCCTCTGGCTCGACGAGGACGACGAGCAGTGGGAAAAGACGATAAACGAGAGCCGCTTTTCGGTATATCCGATCTGTTTTGAGAGCCCGGACGACATCGTGGGAGTGCTCTACGCGAAAGAATATTTCAGGCTCAAGGACAAGTCCCGCGACAACGTCATGGACCAGGCCGTCAGGGACGCGTATTTCGTCCCCGAGACGATCCGCACAGACGTGCTGTTCCGCAACATGAAAAAGACCCGTAACCATTTCGCCGTCGTCATCGACGAATACGGCGGCATGAGCGGTATCGTAACGATGAACGACCTGCTAGAGCAGCTCGTCGGCGAGCTTGAAGACGACATATCGGTGCCCGAGGAGGAGCCCCTGATCGAGGCTATCGACTCCAATACCTGGCGGATAAGGGGTATTGCCCCTCTCGAGCTGGTGTCAGAGAAGCTCGGTATCGAGCTCCCCGAGGACGACTACATCACCTTCGGGGGCCTGGTATTCGGCATCCTCGGCACGATCCCGAGCGACGGCAGCACCCCGGTCATCGAGGAATTCGGCCTTGTCATAAAAGTGACCGAGATAAAAAACCACAGGCTGGAGAGCGCTGTCGTCTACGTTACCGAGGATATCAAAGCGGCCGTCCAGTAAGAGCGCCTTTTTTCTGTCGGCGCCGCATAGGCGATGGGGTTAAAAGTGAGGGCCTGCCACTTTCGGCAGACCCTCGTTTTCAAATCTTATTCAGCTTCTATGCGGTAACTTGTTTTGCTTTTTTTGCATTCCTGGCCTTTTCATCTATCGTGCGCTGCACCAGAAGATCGTCGGTGGGCAGGCCGGCCGCTTCTCTGAGCTTGTTATCATATCTTGCAAGGCGACTGGGGTTGAACAGGGTCAGACATACGAGAGCGATGATAGCCATGATCCCGATAAACACGAACGCGCCGTTGTATGTAAACCGGCTGGCGATGACAGCTATAATGAAGGGGAATGCCGCGCCTATTACGGTCCCCAGCGGGGGAGCGCCGGAGAAGACGGAGGGAAAGTCCTCCTGACGCCAGTAACGCACGACGCCGCTCAGACCGAAGTTTGATGAGGCCCCCATGAAAATACCCAGCAGCAGGCAGGCGACAACGACGCACCAGACGTTGTCGAACGCGCCGAAGATGCCTGCGGCCAGCATCATAATGGCCGTTATCCTCACTGCGAATCTTGTGCCGTATTTTGTATCAATTATGCCCAGGATCCAGCTGCCGGCAATTGCGAAAACCGCAAGGCCGAACAGAACGGCGGAGTAGCCCTGGCTCATCAATACGAAGCTTGGTATGGCCAGAACGCTAAGCTGCTCGTTGTAGCCCATCAGGACAGGGATGATCTGGACCATAAGCGCGATCGCGCAGGACAGCAGCAGGGAGTTGGGGATAGCGAGCAGCCACCAATCCAGGCAGCCCCAGATCTTGGAGCGTTTCCACACGGACTTTTCGCGGGCCTCCCTCTCGGCGGCCAGCATCTGGTTGGCCATTTCGGGCGTGAAGCTCTTGTCGTTGTCGCGGTAGGCTCCGACCTGCTCGGGGAAGTCCTTCAGGAATATGGCGCAGATGATGATGCCTACCAGGGACAGGATCCAGTAGGGAGAGAAGGATGAGACGGTAGCTACGAGCAGGGACGCGCCCTTGCCCAGTAACCCATAGAACTGGATCATGAACAGGTTAAGGCAGATACCTGTGACGATGGGGAAAGCTATGGTAACTATACCCATGACGGTGCCCTTGCGGCGGGGGAACCAGTTGCCGATAAGCATCGTGACAAAGAAGCAGCCCCAGATCTGAGTGGTGATCAGAACAAGCACGAATGCTATACACCACAGAGCGGCCTTTGTCGGAGGGATCACACAGATCAGAGCACAGAACACGAGAGCGACGATACCGATCATGATACCTACGCGCTTCATATTTTTTATGCGTCCTATGCGGGGCGCAATAATGAAGTAGGTGATCAGGTATCCGACAATTCCGCCGATCAGGTTCATCAGGGTCGTCGTCGTGGTACCGCCGTAGAACTGGCTCATCACATTCTGGGGGAAGTTCGTGAATGCGGTGTAGCCGGCGTATGCGAACACTTGGTAGATCATCAGTAGTGTTCCACGAGTTCCAAAACCGATAGACTTTTTTTGCATTAACCTCTCTCCTCTTTTAATAGAATGTGGATTCCTGCAACTTAGATCCCGCTCAGGCGCCGACAAAGTCGTTTTTGATCCTCTGCAGACCCGAGCAAAAATCTTTGCCAAACTGTAATTTCCGCCACTCCTTTCCTGGTGCTTGAGCGCACCTTCATGGACACCGGGCCTCTGAAAAGACAGACGGATGCCGTGATTTTAACGGCAACCGTTAGTAATATTGACTAAATCTGCTTTTCAGTTTCTCAGTTTCTTATATCATATCGCCAATCTATATAAATAAGTAATAGAATTTATTTATGACCTCATTAATTAACACAATTTGTTATCAGGTCGGACGAGTACTTGAGGGGCATGGGCAGGATGAGGGCGGAGTAATACGGCATTTTTCCCGGTCGGGAGAATTTTCCTCCCGGCTCATATTAAAAAACACGCGGTATGCGTGGTTTTTTGACAGTAAGGGGAGGGGTGCAGCCCCCTCCCGCTCTATACCGTGTCGACCCTTAAGGGCACACTATATCGCCTCTATCGATTTCGCGTACCGCTCGCTCATGAACTGGTTCATATACAGCTCGTAGTACCGCCCTTTCAGCTTCATCAGCTCCCTGTGGCTGCCCTGCTCCACGATCTCTCCGCCGTCTATCACGAGTATCCTGTCGGCGTTCCTCACGGTCGAGAGCCTGTGCGCGATCATGAAGCCGGTGCGGTCTTTGAGCAGCGTCCTGGCGGCGGCCTCGATCTTTTGCTCGGACTCAGTGTCTATCGAGCTTGTAGCCTCGTCGAGGACAAATATCTTCGGGTCGGCCAGGATGGCTCTCGCGAAAGAGACGAGCTGCTTCTGCCCGGTCGACATCAGGTTCCCGCCCTCGCCGGCCTGGGTTTCGTAGCCGTGCTCGAGCTGCCTGATGAAAGTGTCGGCCCCGACAGTCCTCGCCGCCGCCTCAACCTCTTCGTCCGTCGCGTCCAGCCTGCCGTAGCGGATGTTCTCCCTGATGGTGCCGGAAAAAAGGTGCGGCGTCTGAAGCACGTAACCCAGAGAGGACTGCAGCCACAGCTGGCTGCGTTCTTTTATATTGACTCCGTCGATAAGTATCTCGCCCTCGACGGGCTCGTAGAACCTGCATACGAGGTTGACGATGGTCGATTTTCCCCCGCCCGTGGGGCCCACCAGGGCGATGTTCTCGCCCGCTCTGACCTTAAGGCTGAAGTTTTTGAGCACGGGCTCGTTCTCCTTGTAATAGAAAGAGACGTTCCTGAATTCCACCTCGCCCACTATCGTTTCCCAGTTCTCCTTTTTCGGATCGAAGCCGTCGCCGTATTTTTCAATGATTTCGGCCGAGTCCGCTATATCCGGCACCGCTTTGAGCACGTCGACGACCCGCTCCGCGGCTGCCTGCGAGGTCTGGAATTCAGCGAATATACCCGCAAACGCCCTTATCGGCTCAAACATCATGCTCCCGATATTGATAAAAAAGTTCAGCCGGCCCACTGTCAGCAGGCCGTGGCGCACGTCGTAGCCGCCCCTGATCAGCACGAAACCGACCGCCGCGCTTATAACGAGCGATGCGACGGGGAGATACACGGCGGAGATGATCGCGGCGCGCATGGCGGCTTTTTTCATATTGCCCGTAAGCGCGGTGAATTCCCTGTTGTTCAGTTCTTCGCGCACCAGCGTCTTCGTGGTCTGGGCGCTCATTATGCCCTCGTTGAACCCCGCCGTTATCATGCTGTTGAGCTTCCTCGCCTGCCTCTGGTGCTTGAGTATCTTCTTCTGAAAGAACACGGAGGCGATCGCGAGCAGGGGCACCGTGGCCGCGGTTATCAGCGCGAGGCGGAGGTTCACGGCGAACATTGCTATAAGGCTCGCGATTATCGACATGACGCCCCAGCTCAGGTCTATGCCCGCCCAGGAGATCATCTCCGTTATCCTTGAGACGTCGTTTGTCAGGCGGGAGATGAGAAAGCCCACCGCCGTCCTGTCATAGTACGAGAAGCTCATGATCTGGAGCTTTTCGAAGGCCGCGCGCCGCATATCGGCACTCAGATTCGCCTCGAGCGCGCCGCCGGAGCGCACGAAAAGCAGCGTCATCATGCACATTACGGCCTGTATCGCTATGGCAGCCGCGGCGAAGTACGGCAGGCTGCGGGTCGACCCCGACACCATAAAACCGTCTATCGCCCACATCGTCATGAACGACATGATGAGGTCGAGTATGCCGACGACCGTGCCGCCGCCGAGGACCCCGGCGAACAGCCGCTTGTATTTTCCCGCGAACGAGAATATCGTCTTCCAGTTGCCGTAATTGATCTTCCTGTTCTGGAAGTCCTTCTCCGCTATAACGCTCATTGCCCGCCGCCCCCTTCCTCTGCCGCAGCGTTCTGGATCTCATATGTGCGCGAATATATCCCGCCGAGGCGCATCAGCTCGGCGTGGGAACCCTCTTCGACTATGTGTCCGTCCTTTAAGACGTAGATCCTGTCCGCCTCCATCAGCGTCGTGATGCGGTGGGAGATGATTATCGTCGTGACGTTCTCCCTCCGCTTCGAAAGAGCGGCCCGTATCGCCGCGTCCGTCTTCGTGTCAACGGCTGAGAGCGAGTCGTCGAATATCAGCACGTCGCTGTCCCCCATCAGCGCCCTCGCTATGGCCACCCTCTGTTTCTGGCCGCCCGAGAGCGATACACCCCGCTCGCCCACGACGGTGTCGTAGCCGTCTTCAAAGCTCATGATGTCGCCGTGTACGGAAGCGGCGACGGCGGCCTCGCGGACCTCCCCGATGTCGGGCTCGCTGCGCTTGATGCCTATGTTCTGCAGCACCGTCTTAGAGTACAGGAACGGCTCCTGCATGACTATGCCTATGCGGTCGCGCAGGTACGTCTTGCTTATATCCCGTATGTCGACGCCGCCGATCGTTATCGAGCCGCTCTGCACGTCGTACAGCCGCTGCAGGAGCAGCGAGACCGACGATTTGCCCGAACCCGTGCCGCCCAGGAAACCCGCTGTGGAGCCGCCCGGTATCGTCATGTTCAGGTTCCGGAGGACGGGCACCGTGTCGTATGCGAAGCATACGTTTTCAAAGCGGATATCCCCGCCAAGGTCCGGTTTCAGACCCGATTCCTGGTAATCCTCCTCCTCCTCGGCGAAGAGCTCCCCGATGCGGCCCGCGGACACGAGGGCGCGGCTGAACTCGTTGATTACCCTGCCGAAGCCCCTTATGGGCCAGAAGAACATGAATACGTAAGAAGTGAATGCCGTGAACTCGCCGATGAGCAGCTTGCCGTTGACGTTCAGGATGATGCCGACTATCAGTATCGCGGCCGTCTCGACGCCGCAGATCGCGTCGAGAATAGTCCACAGCGAGGCGAACGAGCGGGACACTTTTATCATGCGCCGCTTGTTCTCCGTGTTTCTTTCGTCGAATTTCTCCATCTCGTGCGCCTGTCTGCCGAAGGCCCTGACGACGCGGGTGCCGGTCAGGTTCTCCTGGATGACTGTGAACAGACTTGCCTCGGCCTCCTCCTGCTCGCCCGTCAGGGTACTTATCCTTCTGAAGAACAAGACGGACACGGCGATCACCGGTATTACCATGGCGACCGTTATCACGGTCAGAAAGACGTTGACCGTGAACATGACGGTTATCCCCACGACGAGCATGAAGACCGTCCGCACGAGCTCCGGCATCATGTTGCTGAGAAAGCGGCGGATGACGTCCACATCGTTCGTGGCGCGCTGGATTATATCCCCCGTGCGCGCCCTCGCGTGGTACGAGAAAGGCAGCCGCTGTATGTGCGCGTAGAGGTCGTCTCTGAGTCTCTTCACGGCGCCCTCTCCCGCCTCGTTAGTGCATTTCGCCCTCACGTAGCGCAGTATGCCCATCATGATCTGGAACGCGAGAAGCGCCGCGGCCATGATCCATATGTTGTTTTTCAGATGCCCGAGGCCCCCCAGGACCGACACGATCCACCTGAAATATCCGGGGGCGCTCAGCGGATTGCTGCCCAGTATCGAGTCGATCGTCACCGAGATGATGAGCGGCGACACGAATGACAACAAAAGTTCAAATCCGAGCAGGACAAATCCCGTTATCATCAGCGCCCTGAACCCTTTTGTGAAATTCAGGAACGATCTTAGATTTTTACTCTTCACCAAATTATACCTTTCAGATCCTGCGGCCTCCCGGGTCCGGCCCGCAGCCCCCTCTGCAACCTCTGGCGGGGCGGGCGCCCCACAAAAATCGGGGCTTGAAAAAAAGAGGGCTATCGGAAATAATATACACGGAAGCCGGTCATAAAACGGCGGACCCGCGCTCCCGGGCGCCGGCACGGCGCCCGCCGGGGACCGCCAAGAAAAAATAACATAAAGGGGATATGCGCTATGATAGCCGTTTACGCCAGCCACAGGGTCAAGTCCGAAAACGCGGAGGAGTTCATCGCTCTCGCCCGCTCCATGATCGCAGAGACCAGAAAGGAAAAAGGGGTCATCAGCTATGAGCTCGTGCGCGGCATCGAGGACCCCGAGCTGCTTTCGATGATGGAGAGATGGGAGGATATGGACTCGCTCAGGGCACACATGCAGACCGAGCACTTCAAGGAGTACGTCCCCAAAATGGGCGCCCTGTCCTATGACGGCGGCATCACGGTGCATGAGATCATCGTCTGATCCGCCGAGTATAAAGGAGGTACGGTATGGAATTTCTCGAACTTGCGAGAGCGCGCCACTCGACGCGCGGATTCTCTGGTACGCCCGTGGAGCCCGGGAAGCTTGAAAAGATCCTTGAGGCCGCGCGGCTCGCCCCTTCTGCCCACAACTACCAGGCCTACAAGCTCCTCGTAGTACAGAGCGAGGAGGGCCTCGCGAAGATCGCAAAAGCCGGCAACATCCACGGCGCGCCCGCCGCGATCATCGTCTTTGAAGACAGCTCCCGCGCCTGGACAAACCCCTATAACAACAGGCAGCTCGTATCCCACGACAGCGTCATCGCCACGGACCACATGATGCTGGAGGCGACCGATCTCGGCCTTGACAGCCTCTGGGTCTGCTGGTTTGACCCCGCCGTCATAAAGGCGGAATTTGACGCCCCCGAAAACCTGGAACCCATAAACATACTCGCTCTGGGGTATTCCTCGCGCGGCGGCGCACCGCCCAAACAGCGCAAGGAACTCGGCGAGCTCGTGTCCTACGAGAAACTCTGAATTCGAATACTCTTGCGCAAGCTCAGGCACGGATTGATTGCATTTCAATCCGTGCCATTTTTGTATCAGACCGGATTCCTCCGCCCCGGGCGCGCGTCCCGGGCCAAGCGGCGGAGTTCTATTTCAGGTATGCGTCAAGGAACCTGAGCGTGACGTCCATGACTTCCTTTGTCCAGAAGTACATGCCGTGCCCTGCGCCTTTTACTTTGTACAGGTCCGCCTGCTTGCCGCAGCTCACCAGTTTTTCGTACATCAGCACGCTCTGGTTGAACGGCACCGTGCCGTCCTCGTCGCCGTGTATGAGCAGGACGGGCGGGCAGGGCTTGTCTTCCGAAACATAGTTCAGCGGGTTGCCCGGCGCGGCGGCCTCGGGGTGGTCGATGACGGAGGTCCTGAAGAGGATGTCCTCGGGGCTTGGCACCATCATCGTCGACAACTCGTCGCGCGGCCTGCCGAACATCTTCGGAACATCTGTCACGCCGAAATAGCTTATCGCCGCTTTTACCGCGGAGGACTCGTCCGGGCACAGCCCGTCGTCAAATTCCCGCGTCCAGCCGGTCACGCCGGTGAGCAGCGATGCGTTGCCCCCTGAGGAGCAGCCCCATATGGCGACGCGCTCTTTGTCTATCGAGTAGAGCTCCGCGTTTGCGCGGAGATAGCGTATCGCCGCTTTGACGTCGAGCAGAAAGGCCGGCCAGCCGGCGACGTCGGACGGCCTGTACTCCACGGACGCCACGACATAACCGCGGCGGGCGACGTCCGTGAACATCGGCAGCGCTCTGTAGCAATCCTGCTTCATCCACGCAGAGCCCTCCACAAAAACCACGAGCGGCCAAGTAACAGACGGCTTGACGTTCGCGAAGGCGGAGGCGAGGGCGCTCCCGTTATCGGGAAGCCTCTTCTCCATAAGGCGGGGTGGGACGCTGCAGGGGTATATCAGCTGTATATGCAGCGGTATGCCGTCCCGTGTGTCGTATATTTCATCGTTGACGTACTCGACTCTGTAAGCTTCCGATCTGTCGGCGTAGAGCGTGTGCATCCCCTGAGGGGCGTCGTTATCGGGCGGGACCATGATGAACATAATATCACTCCTCTTGTTTATTCAGGAACGCGGTTATTTGTTCAGAAGAGCCCGGGCTATCGGCGAGTCGGCGCCTAGTATGACGGTCTTGTCGGAGCCGTTCAGCGAAGCCTTCAGCGCTTCAAGGGCGAGTATGAACTCGTAGAATTCTTTCTTGTCCGCCGTATTGTAGGCGGCCGCGAGGCGCGCCATATACTCCTTCTCCCCCTTGGCTACGAGGGCGGCGGCCTCCGCCTCCGCGTTTGAAATTATTATGTTAACCTGCTTGTCCACGTTGTTGCGTATTATCGAAGCTTCGTACTCCCCGTCGGCGCTGTATTTCTCCGCTATCTGGTTGCGCTCGGAGATCATGCGCGCATAAACGGCCTGTTCGTTCGCCTCCGGCAGGTCAAAGCGCTTGACTTTGATGTCGACTATACTTATGCCGTAGTTCGTCGCCAGGGCCGCCACGTTCGAGGCTATCCTGTCGAACAGTTCGCTGCGCCCCGCCGCGTCGTCGCCGTCGGGATCGCCGGGTCTGCCGGAGGCCTCGCTGCCTATCCCGGCAGTGCCGCCTTCGTTGATTATGTCCTTCTGAGCGACGGTGCCCATTATGTTTTTCAGGGCGCTGTATGTGAGGGCGTCAAGCCTCTGTTCCGCCACGGTCAGGCTCCCCAGAGTCCTGTAAAACAGCACCGGGTCGACGATCTTCCACAGGACGTAGCTGTCGACCGTCATGTTCTGCTTGTCGGCCGTGAGCACCTCGGACGGTTTGATATCGTAGAGCATGACGGCTCTGGGGAACTTTCTCACGCTGTCCAGGAACGGCACTTTCACGTGGAGGCCCGCTTCCCCGGTCGTGTTTATTATCCTTGAGAACCTTATCGTGCAGGCGTACTCGTCCTCAGAGACGGTGTAGACCGCGGACGCGGCGCATATGACGACAAGGATGACAATGATGACCGTTACGGCGGTCAGTATTTTCTTTTTCATCACTGCGCCCCCCCTTCCGCCGCACCGTAGTACTGCGTCACAGTCTCGGTATCAGAGAAATTCTCGAGCGGCAGCAGTTTCTGAACGCCGCCTTCGGACATGTCTATATAGAGCTTCACGCCCGGCAGGATCTCCGTTATCGCCTCATAATACATCCTCGAGCGGGTTATCTCCGGGTCCAGCTCGTATTCGGAGTACATCGCCTCGAACATCGCGACCTTCTCTATCGCCTCGTTTATACGCTTCTGCATAAGGTACTCTGCGTTCTGCCTCAGGCTGTCTGCCCTGGCGTTCGCCGCCGGCAGCTCCGCGTTCTGGTAGGCTTTCGCCTCATTTATGACGGTCTCTGCGTTCTGTTTTGCAGTTTCGACGGCCTTGAACGCGGCTGTGACCTCATCCGTGGGCGGTTCGCTGTCCTGGATCTTTACGTCGGTGAGCATGAGGCCGATGTCGTACTTCTCGAGCACCCCGGAAATGAGCTCCTTGACCTGCATCTGAATGGCCTCCTTCCCGGTTGTGAGCACCGCGTCGACGCTCGTGGAGCCGACCACGTTCCTCACCTGGCTCTGCACAAGGTTGCGCAGCACCGAAACGGGCTCGTATGACGCGAAGAGGTACTTGACGGGGTCCGAGACCTTGAATTCCACGAAGAACTCCACGTTGACTATGTTGTAGTCCCCCGTGATCATCGTGCTCTCGCTCGTTACGAGAGTATATCCCTCCGGGGCGCGGGCGTCCGTCCTGTATCCCAGCTCTATGCGCTGGAAGACGTTCACGTCCACTTTATGCGCCTTCTGTATTCCGAGCGGCAGCTTGAAATGGACGCCGGCGTCGGTTACAGAAGTCACGCGCCCGAACGTCGTCACAACGGCCTGCTGCTTCTCGTCCACCGTATACCAGCAGGTCGACGCGACTGCTATAGCGACTATGATAATGACGGCAGCCGTTACGATCTTCCTGACCGTGCCGGGGCGCCCCGCTCCGCCGCGCGCGTTTCCGAATGTGTCTTTGATGCTCAGTTTTATCGCCCCCCTTGCGGAATAAGTGCTGTTACTTTATATGACAAAACAGATTTTGTCAACCGAGGGACCGCCGCCCACAGATTACAAAACTGTTAAATCGTTTCGGCGGCGCGACACGGATCGCGGCTTTCGAAAAATCAAAAATACCTCCCAAAAGGCAGATATCCCGGCCGGATGGTGGTATAATCTGAGCATGAGCGGACGCGCTGTAAAACCGAATCGTTTTGCGGCTCATCCGGGCGGGGGACAGACCTCGCCGCAGCGGCGGCAATCCTGCCCCCGTGAGGGGAATGCGGGCGGCGCAGCCGGCCGGATGAAGTAGTGCACTCTTTCCGTTGAGATACACCGCCTCATCCGCCTCACTGCGATCAAGCACCTTCTCCCAAAGGAGAAGGCACGGGCGGGCGGCGCAGCCGGCCGGATGAGGTGGGTTCCGTCTATCCCGATTACGCCACCTCATCCGCCTCGCTGTGCTCGGCACCTTCTCCTCCAGGAGAAGGCCCGGGTGGGCGGCGATCTGTTTGGCGCTGCTGCGGCCGCTGTATCCTGCTTTTTTCAGTCTGAAGATCGATATGTCAATAAATAAACAGTGAAACAGTGAAAGGAGAAGAGCGATGAGCATTACAGGCGCATTTATCGTACCTCACCCGCCCCTCATCATGCCCCAGGTGGGCCGCGGCGAAGAGAAGATCATAAGCCTGACGACCGACTCGTACCGCGAGGCCGCGAGGCGCATTGCGGCTCTGAAGCCGGAGACGATAGTCGTCACGTCGCCCCACGCGACGATGTACTCAAACTATTTCCACGTCTCACCCGGCGAGAAGGCCCACGGCGACCTGCGCAGGTTCGGCGCTCCGGGCGTGTCGGTGCAGGCCCTATACGACACGGAGTTCGTGCAGACGCTCGAGGAGCTCTCGCGCGGCATGGGCATCCCCGCCGGGACCCGCGGCGAGCGGGAGAAGGCCCTCGACCACGGCACGCTTCTGCCTCTCGCGTTCATCAACGAGTTCTACTCCGGCTATATGCTCGTGCGTATAGGGCTCTCGGGCCTGCCCCCCCTCGACCACTACAGGCTCGGCAAATGCATCGCCGAAACTGCCGACACTCTCGGAAGGAGCGTAGTTTTCGTGGCGAGCGGCGACCTGTCGCACAAGCTCAAAGCGGACGGCCCGTACGGATACGCCCCGGAGGGCCCCGAATTTGACAGACAGGTGACCGCCGCTATGGCTTCGGGCGACTTTCTGCGCTTCCTCGAGTTCGAGCCGAACTTCTGCGACGCCGCCGCGGAGTGCGGCCTGCGTTCCTTTATAATCATGGCCGGCGCCCTCGACGGCAAGGCTGTCGCGCCCGACTTTCTGTCCTACGAGGACGTCACCGGCGTCGGTTACGGCGTGTGCGCTTTCTCCGTTTCGGGCGACGACCCGGACAGGCAGTTTGACAAGATCTATGAAAAGAAAGAGCGCGATAAGGTCCTGAACGCAAGAGCGAACCAGGACGAGTACGTGAAGCTCGCACGTTTCTCGCTTGAAACCTACGTCAGGACAGGAAAGTTCGCCGAACTGCCCGGCGGCCTCCCGGAGGAAATGACGAAAAAAAGAGCCGGCGTGTTCGTGTCGCTGAAAAAACACGGCCAGCTCAGAGGCTGTATCGGCACCATTTCCCCCGTCACGGGCAGTATAGCAGAGGAGATACTGCGCAATGCCGTCAGCGCCGGCGCCGAGGACCCCCGTTTCAGTCCCGTGGAAGAATCGGAGCTCGGTGACCTCATCTACAGCGTGGACGTGCTGTCCGACCCCGAACCAGTCGATTCCGTGTCGCAGCTCGACCCTGTGAGGTACGGCGTCATCGTCACGAGCGGGCGCAGGCGGGGCCTGCTGCTGCCGAACCTTGAGGGCGTCGACACGCCGGAACAGCAGGTGGATATCGCGATGCGCAAAGCGGGCATATCAAAAGGCGAGAAGATTTCGCTCGAGCGGTTCGAGGTCGTGAGGCACGTATGAGGGCGGCCTGCGGCCTGTGCCATCACCGCTGCTCCCTTGAAGAGGGGGGCATCGGCTTCTGCCGCGCCAGGGAGAACCGGGGCGGCGAAATAGTGAGCAGAAATTACGGGAAACTGACTAGTCTCGCCCTCGACCCTATAGAAAAAAAACCGCTGATGCGGTTTTTTCCCGGCAGCCGGATCCTCTCCGCCGGCAGCTTCGGCTGCAACTTCCGCTGCCCGTTCTGCCAGAACAGCGCCATATCCATGAGCTGCGGCGACGACGTCCGGACGTTCGACTGCCAGCCCGGCGAGCTTGTCGACAGAGCTCTCGAACTGCGCGGGCGCGGCAACATCGGCATCGCCTACACATACAACGAGCCGCTCGTCGGGTACGAGTACGTTTATGACTGCGCAAAACTGGCGCGCAGCCGGGGCCTCAGGAACGTCGTCGTCACAAACGGCTGCATAAACGGCGGCCCCTTCGACGCCCTTCTCGAGCATATCGACGCGATGAACATCGACCTGAAGAGTTTTACTCAGAGGTTCTACTCGATGGTGCGCGGCGACCTCGAGACCGTGAAGCGGAACATCGCCGCGGCCGTCCCCAGGTGCCACGTGGAGCTGACCACTCTGATAGTCCCGGGCGAAAACGACAGCGAGGAGGAGATGGACGGGCTCTCGGCCTGGGTCGCCTCCCTGAGCCCCGACATTCCGCTGCATATCTCCCGGTTCTTCCCGCGCCATGAGATGCAAAACAAGCCGCCCACGCCCGTTAAAACGGTGTATGATCTGGCCGGGGCCGCCCGAAAGCACCTCAGATACGTTTACACGGGCAACTGCTGAGCGCCGCGGCGGGCGCGGAACTATCCCCTGTCCCCCGTGCCGCCCGGCTTCTCATCGATATGAGTAATAGTAATATTTTCGCCCACGGGCTTCGTGATGCGCGCTGCGCCCGCTCTTTTGCGGCGCGGCGCGCCTTTTCGCTCCCGCGCGGCGCAGCGCCGGTTCCCTGTATCGACATTATAATTATAATTCTGTTTCGAGCGGCCGGCTTCGCCGGCAGCTGCCCGGGCGTTTTGCGGAGTACCTGATACGGATATGAGCGCAGCTCACGGCAAAACTAATTCACACAGCCGCCGCGCGGCGATGTAAGAAAGGTCGTGATGCGATATGTGCTTAAAGATCAAAAGGCTGCTGGCGTACCTCACGGCGGCCGCCGCCTTTATGGCTGCGGCCGCTCCCCCCATGACGGCGGACGCCGGAGGGAGCGACATTATTCGCTGGGTCGATTTCAACGTCACCGCCGAAGTGCTTGCGAAGGCGGTCGCCCTCGACATCGAGGCCAGAGAAAAAGAATCGGGATACGGCTTCATAGAGCTGCTCGCGTATCTCGCGGCAAAAAACGGGAACAAGTTCTCCCGGCACTCGGTGAGCCAGCTCGAAAAAGCCGCAAAGGCGCTTGAAGACGGGACGGAGCTCGAGGAACTGACGCGCGGCCTTAAATACTACGACTATTATCTGGAAGCGTTCGGCGCCGTCTTAGGGGGATTCGTGGGTGATTACGTGCTCGAGGTCCCTGACGGAGCGGGCGGGACCGTATGGGAACACCGCTATGGCGTCAAAGTGTTTTCGCCTATAGCGAAGCACTTCTCGTACAGCCACACGGACGATTTCGGCAAGGCCCGCTCATACGCGTTTTCGAGGACACACCTCGGCAACGATCTGTGCGGAAGTGTCGGGACTCCCGTGATCGCTGTCGAGGGCGGCACTGTCGAGGCGCTCGGTTGGAACAGGTTCGGCGGCTGGCGGATAGGAATACGCTCGTTTGACAGAAAAAGATACTACTACTACGCCCACCTCCGGAAGGATTTCCCTTTCAGAAAGGACCTCTCGGAAGGCATGGCAGTAAGCTCGGGCGACGTAATAGGGTATATGGGCAGATCGGGTTACAGCCGGAAAGAGAACGTAAACAACATCAACACCGTCCACCTGCACTTCGGGATGCAGCTCATATTTGACGAGTCCCAGAAAGAATGCCTGAGTGAGATATGGATAGACGTCTACCAGATAGTCCGCTTTCTCGACAAATACAGGTCCGAGGTCGTCAAAGACCCCGAAACAAAGGATTACCGGCGCGTATACGGCTTCCGCGACCTGTCTGCGCCCGGCGGCGTGGAGCAGCGTGAAAACGGTCCCGGGAACTGCTCGAGATAAAGCGCCTGCCGCCGCGCCCGTATACCGGACGTTTTTACGCGGCGGGCTGCACGGCATCTGCCCCGCGCCGCTCAAAGCGGCGCTTGACTGAGGGCACACGCAAATGTATTCTATCACCGAGGTGATATTATTGGATTACGCAAAAGAATCTCTGAAGCGCCACGGCGAGTGGAAAGGCAAGATCGAGGTCGTTTCCACCGTCCCCGTGCGGACGATGGAGGACCTGTCGCTGGCATACACCCCGGGCGTCGCGCAGCCCTGCCTCGAAATACAGAAAAACATCGATCTCAGCTACAGCCTGACCCGGCGGCACAACCTCTGCGCCGTCATAACCGACGGCTCGGCCGTGCTTGGACTCGGCGACATAGGCCCCGAGGCGGGCATGCCGGTTATGGAGGGCAAGTGCGTGCTGTTCAAAGCGTTCGGTGGGGTGGACGCTTTTCCCATATGCGTGAAGACGAAGGACGTGGACGAGTTCGTCAACACCGTATACAACATATCCGGCAGCTTCGGCGGCATCAATCTCGAGGACATCTCGGCGCCGCGCTGTTTCGAGATAGAGCGCAAACTCAAAGAGAAGTGCGATATACCCATCTTCCATGACGACCAGCACGGCACGGCAATAGTCGTCCTCGCCGGCCTGACAAACGCCCTCAAAGTCGTCTCTAAGGATAAAGATGTGCGCATAGTGATAAACGGCGTGGGCGCCGCCGGGTCCAGCGTCGCCCGGCTGCTCCTGCTCGCGGGGTTTAAGAACATCACGCTGTGCGGCAGGCATGGGATAATGTGCGCGGGAAAGACGCCGGGCATGAACCCCGCCCAGGAGGAGCTGGCCGCCCTCACCCGCCCCGTGCCGGAGAGCGGCACTCTCGCGGACGCCGTCCGCGGAGCCGACGTCTTCATAGGTGTCTCGGTCCCCGGCGTGCTGACGCGGGAGATGGTCACCACTATGGCAAAGGACGCCATAGTCTTCGCCTGCGCCAACCCGACCCCCGAGATATTCCCCGAGGAGGCGCGGGCGGGCGGCGCTGCCGTAATATCCACGGGGCGCAGCGACTACCCCAACCAGATAAACAACGTGCTCGTTTTCCCCGGCGTCTTCCGCGGCGTGTTCGACGTGCGCGCGCGGGATATAAACGAGCAGATGAAGCTCGCGGCGGCCGAGGCCATCGCATCGCTGATATCGGGCGGCGAGCTCGGCCCCGACTATATCATACCGAGGGCGTTCGATCTGCGGGTCGGACCCGCCGTCGCCGCCGCCGTTGCGGACGCCGCACGGGCTACGGGCACCGCAAGGCTCTGACGGGTCCCGCGAAAGGAGCAGCACTATGGAATACCGTATCGAGCGCGACTCTATGGGGGAGATTGAGGTCCCCCGCGACAGGTACTGGGGCGCCCAGACTGAGCGCAGCCGCCGCAACTTCGCCTTTGGACACGAACAAATGCCGCAGGGTGTCGTGCGCGCCCTCACCATCGTGAAACTGGCTGCGGCGAGAGCGAACGCGGACCTTTTGCCCGAAAAGATGACGGCACGCAAGCTTCGCGCCATCAGCGCCGCCTGCGATGAGATACTCTCTGGGCAGCTCGACGACCACTTCCCCCTGACCGTGTGGCAGACAGGCTCCGGGACGCAGACCAACATGAACGTGAACGAGGTCATAGCGAACAGGGGAAACGAGATAGACGGCGAAAAGATCCTGCACCCGAACGACGACGTCAACATGAGCCAGTCCTCGAACGACACCTTCCCCTCCGCCATGCATATCGCGGCCGCTGCCGCTGTCGAAGACAGGATCCTCCCGGCGCTCGGCGCTCTCGCCGACACGTTCAGACAGCTGGAGGCCGCTAACGAGGGAGTGGTCAAGTGCGGCCGCACACACCTGCAGGACGCGGTCCCGATAAGGTTCTCTCAGGAGATAAGCGCCTGGCGGAGCATGCTCGAGAGCGACGGCGATATGCTCCGGCGCTCGATGCCGGGCCTTCTCGAGCTGGCGCTCGGGGGAACTGCGGTGGGGACCGGGCTGAACGCCCCCGCGGGGTTCGATACGGCGGCGGCCGGATACGTGAGCGAACTCACCGGAAGGAGCTTCAGGGCCGCGGAAAACAAGTTTGAATCCCTCACTTCGAAAAACGCCCTCGTCTTCGCGCACGGGGCCCTCAAAGCCCTCGCTGCCGACTTCATGAAGATAGCGAACGACGTGCGCTGGCTGGCCTCAGGCCCCCGCCTGGGCCTCGGCGAGATAACTATCCCCTCAAACGAGCCCGGCTCTTCGATAATGCCGGGCAAAGTAAACCCCACCCAGTCGGAGGCCGCGACTATGGTCGCGGTGCAGGTCATGGGAAACGACGTGAGCGTCGGTCTGGCGGCCTCCCAGGGCAACTTCCAGCTGAACGTCTTCATGCCCGTTATCATCTACAATTTCCTGCAGTCCTGCGATCTCCTCGCGGGCGCGCTCGACTCCTTCAACAGGAACTGCGCCTCGGGCATTATGGCTAACCGCGGGAAGATGCTCCGCAACCTCAACTCCTCTCTGATGAACGCGACGGCTCTGAACCCCCGCATCGGCTATGAGAAGGCGGCGGCGGTCGTCCGGAAGGCGTTCGACGAGGACCTCACGCTGCGTGAAGCCTGCGTGGCTCTTGGGTTTCTCAGCCCCGACGAGTTCGACGAGGCCTTTCACCCCGAACGGATGGCGTGACGCGGCCCCGCCCCGCGTTGACACCGCGGTCCCTAATATGCTATCATATTGCGGGAATTACAGATCGTGTAACTTCTCCCATAACTACAACGATCCAAAATCAGAGGAGGGAAAAACTTGAGAAAAGAGCTGTACGACAGGATACACCCCGAACTGCGCGCCGAGATGGCGAACGCCGCCTGGATCATGACCGAAGGCTTCATAACCCGCGCGAACATCGCCGAGCGCCAGGCCGCCGTGAAACAGCACGCGCTGCAGGAAATCGCCGAGGCGAAGAAAAACGGGAATCCCCTGTTTGACGAGGTGTCTGTCGAGGAAAAGTACATCCCCGGCCTGAACCCGGGCGATCCGGAGGTCAGGATCCTGCTGATGAGGCCGAAAGCGGCGGAGGGCATACTCCCCGGCTGCGTCGCGATACACGGCGGAGGTACGATACTCTGCCCCTGCGAATCGGAGCAGCTTAACTTTATGAAGTTCGCAAAACTCGTGAACTGCGTCGTCGTCACGCCGGATTACCGCCTCGCGCCGCAGAACCCCTACCCCGCGGGCTTCAACGACTGCTGCGCGACCCTGGAGTGGCTCTACTCAAACGCGGACGAGCTCGGCGTCGACCGCAGCCGCCTCGCGGTGGAGGGCACGAGCGCCGGCGGCCTGATGAGCGCCGCCGTCTGCCTGAAGGCGAGAGACGAGGGCAAGATAAAGCTCGCCGCGGCGTTTATCGGAAGCCCCATGCTCGATTACAGGTCCAACTCGCCCTCTGTCGTCGAGATGGACGAGGAGACCTTCCCCTGGAACGGCCCGCAGAACACTTACGCCTGGGAAATGTACTTAAACGGCCTCGACCCGGTGCCGCCGTACGCCTCCCCGGCCATGGCCGAGGACCTGTCCGGCCTGCCGCCCACGATAATATACAGCAACGAGCTGGACCCGCTCCGCGACGAGACGATAGAGTACGCCCAGCGCCTGTACTGGGCGAAGGTGCCCACGGACCTGCACGTCTTCCCCGGCTGCTTCCACGGAGCCGACATCGTGGGCGCGAACCTGGATATAACGCAGAGGCTCAACGACCTGCTCTATAAGGGCATGTACAACCTGCTGCACAAAGGGTATTTTTAAATACAGGCAAAGGAGGTCCCCAAAGTGAGAGAAGAACTTTACGAAAGAGTACATCCGTTGATCAGGGAAAAGTTTCCCGAATTCGCGGAGGCCCTGTCCCCCGTCCTTTTTACGAGGGAGAACCTGCCCTATTACCGAGCGCGTGATCTCGCGCGCGCCAAACAGCTGCTCATCGACGAGGAGAAAAACGGCAACCCGCTGTTTAAACAGGTCACCGTCCAGGAGAGGATGATCCCCGGCCTGAATCCCGGCGATCCGGAGGTCAGGATCCTCATCAGCAAACCGGTGTCCGCCCGGGGCCTTCTGCCCGGCTGCGTCGGGATACACGGCGGCGGCACAATCATGGGCTCCGTCGAGGAGGAGCAGCTCTATTTCATGAGATTCGCAAACAGGGTGAACTGCGTCGTCGTTTCCCCGGATTACCGCGTCGCACCGGAGGACCCGTACCCCGCCGCGGTGAACGACTGCTACGCGACTCTGCTGTGGCTTTACGACAACTGCGAGGAGCTCGGCGTCGACCGCACCCGCCTGGGCGCGTACGGCACGAGCTGCGGCGGACTGCTCACAGCCGCCATATCGCTCAAGGCGAGAGACGAGGGCAAAGTCCGCCTCGCGGCCGTATATCTCGGCAGCCCGATGCTCGATTACCGCAACACCACCCCCTCCGCCGTCGAGATCGACGCGACGGAGTTCCTGTGGAGCGGCCCCCAGAACGTTCTCGCCTGGGAGATGTACCTGAACGGCCTTGACCCGGTGCCTGCCTACGCCTCCCCCAGCATGGCGGAGGACCTGAGAGGCCTGCCGCCCACGATAATACTCTGCGGCGAGCTGGACCCGTTCCGCGACGAGACGATAGACTACGCCCTGCGCCTGTACAGGGCCGGGGTGCCGACCGACTTCCATATCTTCCCCGGCCTGTTCCACGGCGGGGATATAGTGGGCGCGGGCACGCCGTTCATACAGCGCATCGGCGACATGATGATGAACGGGATGAGCAACCTGCTCCACAAGGGATATTTCTGAACACACCCGGTGCATCCGTCCGGATGGGGTGTTAATCCATCGGCGCCGCCTCATCCGCCTCACTTCGATCAGTCACCTTCTCCTCGAAGAGAAGGCCCGTTTGAAATTCTCCCCGCCCCGCAGCCCGGAACAGGCTGCGGGGCGGGCTCTGTTTTTTCCCGTCCGGCGGAACTTATTCTGCATTCAGTGCATAAATATGCAGTATGCGGTGAAATAAGTCGATGCCCGACGGAGCGCACCGCCCTGGATTCCTCGTCGTTATTCAATTCTACCATTTCTATATACAACATAATAAGCTTTTTATTCATTAACTCCACTTGACAACGCATATATATTCGTGTATATTCATTTCAATACATAATATGAGGAGAGGGAGCACTGTGAAAGTATTCATAGACGGCGCAGGCGGAACGACAGGGCTGAGGATACGCGAGCGCCTTGCATCAAGGCCCGACGTCCAGCTCCTGAGCCTGCCCCCCGAGGCGGCGAAAGACCCGTCCGAGCGGAAAAAGGCCCTGAACGGCTGTGACGCCGCCCTGCTGTGCCTGCCGGACGCCGCCGCCGTCGAGGCCGTGAGCATGGTAGAAAACCCATCGGTGACCGTGCTTGACACGTCGACGGCGCACCGCACGAAACCCGGCTGGACTTACGGTTTTCCCGAGCTGGGGCCTGAATTTCGCGGCGCGATGAGGCCCGGGGCGCGCATCGCCGTGCCCGGCTGCCACGCCAGCGGGTTCATAGCTCTCGTGAGGCCCCTCATAGATGCGGGCGTCCTCCCCCCTTCCGCTCCGCTCGTGTGCCAGAGCCTGTCTGGCTACAGCGGGGGCGGGAAGGCGATGATAGCGCAGTACGAGGATCCGGAGCGGGACCCGCTGCTCTCATCGCCGCGCCATTACGCCCTGGGGCAGAACCACAAGCACCTGCCGGAGATGCGCGCGTACACGGGGCTTGAGTCCCCGCCGGCCTTCATGCCCGTCATAGCGGATTACTACAGCGGCATGATCGTGACCGTCCCCCTGTTTTCGCACATGCTCGCGGACGGTACGACGCCGGATACGCTGAGGGAAATATACCGACGAAAATATACGGGGCCCGTCGTGGTTTACAACGACAAGCCGGACGAGGACGGCTGCCTGGCGGCGCTTAAGCTCTCGGGGAAGGACACTATGGAGATCTCGGTCGCGGGAAACGGCGAGCGGATGCTGCTCATCGCCAGGTACGACAACCTGGGAAAGGGCGCGTCCGGCGCCGCGGTACAGTGCCTCAATATCGTCTCGGGAGCGCCCGAGACCGCGGGGCTCGACCTGGTCTGAAGGATAAGGAGATATTATGGAAACGGTAAACGGCGGCGTATGCGCCGCGAAAGGCTTCACCGCGAACGGTATCCGCTGCGGCATAAGAAAAAACCGCAATAAGCGGGACCTGTCGCTCATATACAGCAGCGCCCCGGCAAACGCCGCGGCTGTCTACACCACAAACGTCGTACAGGGGGCGCCGATCACCGTAACGAAGGCGAACATATCCGACGGCAAAGCCCGCGCGATAATCTGCAACAGCGGCAACGCCAACACCTGCAACGCAAACGGCATTGAGATGGCGGAAAAAACCTGCGCCCTTATCGGTTCGGCCCTGGGGATATCGCCGAAGGACGTCATAGTCGCGTCCACCGGCGTTATCGGGCAGCCCCTCGATATAGGGCCGATAGAGTCCGGCATCCCGGCTCTCGCGGCGGGGCTCGGCGCAAAGAGCGGCGAGGCCTGCGAGGGCATAATGACGACCGACACAGTTAAAAAGCAGATTGCCGTGAGGTTCACGCTCGGAGGAGCAGAGTGCACGATCGGGGCAATTGCCAAGGGGTCGGGCATGATCCACCCCAACATGGCGACAATGCTCGTATTCATCACGACGGACGCGGCGATCAGCGCACCCATGCTGCAAAAAGCTCTCTCATGCGACGTTAAGAACACGTTCAACATGACGAGCGTGGACGGCGACACCTCGACGAACGATATGGTCTGCATACTCGCGAACGGCCTCGCGGGAAACCCTGAGATCACCTGCTGCGGCGAGGATTTTGAGACGTTCATGAGGGCGCTCAACACCGTTACGGTTTACCTTTGCCGGGCGATCGCCGCCGACGGCGAGGGGGCCACGAAGCTTCTCGAGTGCCGCGTGAGCGGCGCCCCCGACGAGGATTCGGCAAAAAAGGCGGCAAAGAGCGTTATCTGCTCGTCGCTCGTCAAAACAGCCATGTTCGGCGCCGATGCCAACTGGGGGCGCGTCCTGTGCGCGATAGGGTACTCGGGCGCCGTCGGAAGCACCGACACCGTGGACGTGGCGTTCCGCTCCCGGGCGGGCACCGTCGTGGTGTGCAGGTCGGGCGCCGGAGTGGATTTCTCCGAAGACGAGGCGAAGAAGGTACTTCTCGAGGACGAGATTGAGATACTTGTGGACATGAACATAGGCGCCGCGGGCGCCGCGGCCTGGGGCTGCGATCTCACATACGACTACGTAAAGATCAACGGAGATTACAGGACCTGACTGTCCGGGGAGGCGGAAATGGAGATCTCGAGTGCTCAAAGGGCGCAGATACTGACGCAGGCTCTGCCCTATATTCAGGATTACTACAACAAGATCATCGTTATAAAGTACGGCGGAAACGCCATGGTCAACGACGATCTGAAGCAGCAGGTCATGGGCGACATAGTGCTGCTCTCCCTCGTCGGAGTCAAGGTCGTGCTCGTCCACGGGGGCGGCCCGGAGATAGACAAGCTCCTGAAAAAAGTCGGCAAGAGCACGCAGTTCGTGGACGGCCTGCGTGTCACCGACAAGGAGACGATGGACTACGTGCAGATGGCCCTCGCGGGCAGCGTGAACAAGTGCCTCGTCAATATCCTTCAGATGAAGGGCGGCAAGGCCATGGGCATCTCCGGCATGGACGGCCGGCTGATAGAGGCGAGGACGAAGGACGCCCGCCTCGGCTTCGTGGGCGAGATAACAAAGATAAACCCCGGCCCGATTCGGGATCTACTTGAAAAGGGGTACATCCCCGTCGTGTCCACCCTCGGATGCGACACAAACGGCAACGTGTACAACATCAACGCCGACACCGCGGCCTCGTGGATAGCCGGGGCGCTGGGCGCCGAGTGCCTGATTTCGATGACGGACGTCGCGGGCATATTGCGTGACAAGAACGACCCCGCTTCGCTCATCCCCCTGATAGACTTCCGTGACGCCGCGGAGCTACTGGAACAGGGCGTAATCTCCGGGGGCATGATACCGAAGGTCGAGTGCTGCATGGACGCCATCAGGCGCGGCGTTTCGAAAGTGTTCATACTTGACGGGCGGATCCCCCACTCCATAATAGTCGAGATACTCTCGGACGAGGGCGCGGGCACCATGGTCGTCGAGCGGAAACCCTGAATCGCCGCTGCGCGACAAAACAGCTGAAAAGGAGCAGAGGATATGACTCTGACGGAACTTGACAAAACTTACGTAGCAGGCACCTACTCCCGCTTCCCGCTGGAGATCGTGGAGGGCAGCGGTTGTCTCGTGCGCGACAGCGGCGGCAGGGAGTATATAGATATGGGTTCCGGCATAGCCGTGAACACGTTCGGCTTTGCGGACAGCCGCTGGGCCGCGGCCGTTACTGCCCAGCTCTCGAAGCTTCAGCATATGTCTAATCTTTATTATACCGAGCCCTGCGCCGTCCTCGCGAAGATGCTCTGCGAGAAAACGGGCATGAAAAAGGTGTTCTTTTCAAACTCGGGGGCCGAAGCGAACGAGTGCGCGATAAAAACGGCGAGGAAATACTCCGCCGACAAGTACGGCGAGCTTCGCCACACGATAATAACACTTGAAAACAGCTTCCACGGCCGCACGATCACCACCCTCGCGGCTACGGGCCAGGCGCAGTTCCACCGCGATTTCAAACCTCTGACGCCAGGATTCGCACACGTCAAGCCCGGCGATATCCGGGCCGTCGAGGAAATAATGGGCACATGCGGGGTCGCCGCGATCATGATCGAGCTTATCCAGGGCGAGGGCGGTGTCGTGCCTCTCGACAGCGGCTTCGTCAACGAGCTCGCGCAGATAGCCCGCGAGAACGACATACTGCTCATATGCGACGAGATACAGACGGGCAGCGGCAGGACGGGAAAGCTGCTCGCAAGTATGAATTACGGAATAACGCCCGACATAGTCACGGCCGCCAAGGGCCTCGCCGGCGGGCTGCCTCTGGGCGCGACGCTGTTCGGCGAAAAGACCGCGGGCGTCCTGGGCCCCGGGGACCACGGCTCGACGTTCGGCGGCAACCCCGTGTGCTGCGCGGGGGCCGTCAGCATCCTCGAGCGCATTGACGACGAGCTCCTCAGGGAGGTAAGATCAAAATCCGACTATATCTTCGGCGAGCTCAGCGGGGCCGAGGGCGTCAGCGCGGTCACGGGGATGGGTCTGATGCTGGGGATCGAGACGAAAAAGAGCGCACAGGACGTCCTGAGCGCATGCATGGAGCGTGGCGTACTGGTCCTCACCGCAAAAAACAGGATCAGGCTGCTGCCGCCGCTGAACATCCCGTTCGACCTGCTGAAAAAGGCGGTCGGGGTCATAAAGAGCGCCTGCGCGGAATGACGGGCGGCGCCCCCGGGAAAGGTATGAATAATATGGATCTTAAAGGCAGAAGCTTTTTAAAGCTGCTGGATTTTACGCAGGACGAGATATCGGGCCTTCTAGATCTCGCGTCCAGGCTTAAACTCCTCAAAAACGCGGGCACCGCGCACAGGTACTGCGAGGGCAAGAACATCGCGCTGATATTTGAAAAGACGAGCACACGCACGCGCTGCAGCTTCGAAGTCGCCGCGTACGACCTGGGGATGCACGCCGTGTATCTTGACCCGTCGAGCTCCCAGATAGGCAAAAAAGAGAGCATACGCGACACAGCCCGCGTCCTCGGACGCATGTTCGACGGAATACAGTACCGCGGCTACGGCCAGAACATCGTTGAGGAACTGGCAGAATACAGCGGAGTCCCGGTGTGGAACGGTCTCACGAACGAGTTCCACCCCACGCAGATACTCGCGGATTTCATGACGATTAAAGAGCGTTTCGGCAGCCTGCGCGGCATCAAACTCGTGTATATGGGCGACAGCCGCTACAATATGGCGAACTCCCTGATGGCGGGCTGCGCCAAAATGGGCATGCACCTGACGCTGTGCGCACCGGAGAACTATTTCCCGGACAAAGACCTGGCCGCCCGGTGCGCCCTGATCGCGAAGGAGAGCGGCGCATCGATAGAATTCGTCACGGACCCCATGGCCGCGAGCCGCGGGGCGGACGTTATCTACACGGACGTCTGGGTCTCGATGGGCGAACCGGACAGCGTATGGGAGGAGCGGATAAACGACCTCAGGCCCTACGCCGTCACGAAGGAGATAATGCAGAACGCAAACATGGGCGCCGTATTCATGCACTGCCTGCCGTCGTTCCACGACCTGAACACCTCCGTCGGGGCCGCGATATACGAGCGGTTCGGCCTTGAGTATATGGAGGTCTCTGACGAGGTCTTCGAGAGCCCCCAGTCCATCGTGTTTGACGAGGCCGAAAACAGGATGCACACGATAAAAGCCGTGATGGCTGCGACGCTTATGTGAGTTTGCGTTTTAATAACGATCGTTTTTTGAAACGGACCCGGGAAAGACCTCGCCGCCGCTATAGCCTTCTCCTTGAGGAGGAGGTGCCGAACGCGGTGAGGCGGATGGGGTGGCTCCACATACAAAGGAGACATCTCACCTCATCCGGACGGCTTTGCCGCCCGCCACTCCTCAGGGAGAAGGCGCGGGTGCGGCTATTGTGCTTCGCGCTTCTGCGGCGCGCCTGGGCTGAGCCGTAAAACATATAGCTTTGTTTACAGTATGGGGGCCGCGGCTTTTGCCGCGGCCCCTCGAG
>Ga0123335_1002632_pt1 | contig 26312 bp, 24 predicted proteins | sample BiotimSIPDNA_2_FD_89707 | JGI IMG/M metagenome (GOLD analysis project Ga0123335, IMG submission 89707) | Anaerobic biogas reactor microbial communites from Washington, USA - Biogas_R2 time_0 SIP DNA | ecosystem: Engineered > Bioreactor > Anaerobic > Unclassified | place: Washington, USA...
AAAATAATGCTCTTGAATTTTGGATTACAACATAGAAGGGGCAGTTGAGGAAATTTGAAGAAAAAACGGATTGCAAATCCTCTATTAATAGGGTCGGGATTGTAAATCCCGACCAGCAGGATGCTGAACATGAATTCTCGCTTGGAACTTCGCACTTGGGTTGGCTTGGGAAGACAGCTGGTGGCGCTTCCGACTCACTGCCGCATCGGCCAGAATTTCATGCCGTGGCAATTTTTTTTCCTGCCGTGAAAAAAAAATTCCCAGCCGTGCCGTTGACAATTTCCTGCCGTGGAAAATTTTTTTCGTGCCGTGGAAATTTTTTTCCCACGGCACGAAATGGGGTACCCTTCAAAACGAGATCATCCAGATGTTGAAAGCGGAGCAATCTCAACTCCCAAGCCTGAAGGCTAAGACACGATATACATCGGTACGCACCAGCCGGTTTACCATTTCAATTTAAAAGGGTCGTCGGGCAAGTTGGGAATTGTGTCTTGTATTTGCTTGTTAAAATAGAAACACCCGTTTCGGCAACGGTTGAGTTCTTCTGGTGTAGGGTGCAAACGGTACAAATGATTCCAGTGGCGATACTCAACAGCATACATTATCAATACCGTATCTCCTTTATGTATTGAGTTAAAACTGGGCTTCTTGTTGTTCATCCCAACCCTAGTTGTCTCCTTTTCACCTTTGTAATAATAATAAACATACAAGCCTGCCTGGCCTCCGCGCGAAGATGCTGCCTTATCGAACACCACTGCCGGGATTATCATTTGCCCATATTTTTTGTACGATTCCAGCTTTCGATTCTTCTCTTTATAAGCAGTAAAGCCAAAAAGAAATGAATAAATCAACATTGAAAATATGAAGGATTTGTTAAAGTTAAAATTAAAAATTCTTCTAATAATCTGGAACAATAGAATAATTGGGAAGAAACAAATACTATAATATAGAATGTTTTTATACACTAAAGGTAAATCAAAGCTTTTCACACCATAATATAATAAAATAGCATCATTGTAAATGTATATTGAATTTAAAATCAATAAGACAATCAGGCAAATAACAACTATAGTTTCATTTTGCTTCTTCATTACTGTTCTCCTTCTGTTGCTTCAAATAGTTCTTCAATTTGCAACTTCGTAAAGTTAACCAAAACCCTTGAATCTGCATCAATAACCGTTTTGCTAATATCATCGATAACGAGTAAGAAACCTTGTTGCGTATTGCTTTCGTATTTTAGCAAATAGTGTTTGCCCGCTGTTTGTGTGTGGTAGTACTCAAACATGGTTCCCGGATACTCAAATTCATCTAAAAATTGTGGTATATTCCATTGTTTCGAGCCTATCGTAATTGTTCCGTCAAACTGTCTGCCAATATCGTCCATGCACTTAATGTATTGTTCGGGCGTTGATGCGGTGCGGTACAAATGTTGGATCATACGCTGAAAGTCTTTGGTGCCTTTAAAAAGATTGGTCAACTTAGCAATTGCAGCATCGTTACCGGCAATAACCCTGCATATTTCAGCCAGTTTTTCCAGATTCCCCTTTGAAAGCTTAGTTATATTGAAAGAGGCATCAATCAGCACATCAAGAGCCACTGATCCTCCGTCTGTTGGGAGTAACGTTTTAAATGTTGAGACCCAATCTTCTGACTTTGATTTTAATAATTCACTTAAGTTCTTCTGGTAAATTACTAAGCGCAATTGTATTTCAGAACTCAAGCCAAGGCGACGGAACAAACGCACCAATTTGGTAGTTGAAGAATTGCTGATTGCCTGATAAAATTCCTTGCTCTTGGCACTGTTTTGTGGAATTGCGGTTTCAATAAGTAGGGGTATTACACATTCTGCTATCCGTTGAAAAATAAATGCCTGTGATGCTGACTGTTGTTTTGCTAAGACTTTTCTAACCTCACCCATATCAATTCCTTGAATACAGGCAACAAGTGGTTGCATTTTAGCAGGCATCAAATCGATATTTTTTGCCCCAGCAATGGCCATATCAATGGCAAAATCATCGTAATTAATTGGTATATCCATGTAATAGTTTACTCCATAATACATAGCTGCTTCAATTACTGCCCCGGTAATGAAATCCCTCATTACTTCTTCACCAACATATTGCACCGCTCCTTCGATTATTGGAGCCAATAAAAGTTCTGCAACTGGAACAGCAAATACAGCAGCCAATCCTACGGCTACAAAATTATTGAAATCATTCATCCAATCAGACGGTGGCGGAATCATCCCAAAAGATCGCATACCCAATAATACACAGGGGTTGCTTCTTATAGCATTTACTAGTACCGTACTTTGATTGAATTTTGAATTTATGTAGGTTTCATAATCCAGAGGCAACAAGCTTATTGACGAGGCAACAGGTCCATCTCCTTGGTAATTATCAAGGTTTGAAGAACATAGTGCAGAACACTTGATGCAAAAGTCGGACTTGACCGTATTCAAGCTCCCATTGTTGAAATAATTGACATCAAAGGGCAGAGCAAGGTTTTCGGTTAATTTGCTTGGTTCATGATAATTAGTATCAACTGTCCCTTCTTTTAGATACCCAACAAATTCGGTTGTACCTTCAAGAATCTTTGTTTTATAATGGGCAAAATAATTTGCACCATCGTAATTGAACTTGAACAAAGCCCCTGATGGTACATGAATGTTTTTTACTTCTTTGTCATTTTTGTCTAAAATATACGACTCAAAGCTCGATTTCTTAATTATCAACGTTTCTTCAATTGGGAAAGTTATCGGATATCCTGCGGGTGTAAAAAACGTGTGAGACCCAATCATGATATTATCCCCTTTTAGTTCACCATTTTCGATAGTTTCGGTAAAAAGTACAGTCGCCCCATCCCCATCGCTCTGCAGCGGGGTAAATATGGCGGGGTTATGTGCCATATCCCACTGGGCACGCACAAGGTCGGTGCCAGAAGAGTAGTCCATTAGGTTGGTGGTTTCTCCTTTAGGTACTCTATGCTCTGGCTTGTCGCCGGCAAAGGTGTGCGGGAGGGCGGTGCGTCCGTGGCCCAGCTCGTGCGAGAGGGTGCGGTAGTGCTTTTGCTTGTCGGCTTCTTTTCCAAACTCGTTTACAAACAGGTAGCCCCACTGCTTGCCAAGGGGCATATCACCCACCTGTCCGAATTCTCTGGTTTTGTCTTCGGGCAAAATAAACACGTACATGTGTGTGTTGTCGTATTTGTTTATGCCTTTTGCATAGGTGTTGTAACGGCGGTTTATGTCATCCTGTACTGAGGTATACTGACTAAAAAATTCATCCCCTTCTTCCCATGCATCAGCCCAGTCTTGTTCCGTAAAACCATTGATAAACTGCTTATTGTAATCGTCATCTGCAGCATTCACATAAAATGCATTGTCTACATCTACCTCCCAACTGGTGCGCGATTTTATCGCGTCCCCTCGCACACAGCCTCGACACAAGTTTGTGTATTATTGTCTTCTACCTGTATTTGGTGCCTGACGGTGCATTGCCAAAAAATAAGGAATTCATTTAATTAATCACGCGATGCAATCGGCGCGGTAGCGGGGGAATTAGAATGTAGTGTTCAAAAAAACGTCTAAAAGTAACATACCAGTTCTGCAAAATAATCAAGGTGGGAAATGAAAATATTCATAAATTTACTTCTAATTTTATTGAGTCATCTAACATAAATTTATTGATTATGAAAACAATGGTTATTTTCCTCATCCTGCTTTTGTTTTCACTCCAACTAAAAGCTTCAAGGCTTGATAGCATTTCCATTTTTAGCCAATCGATGAATAAAGAAACTAAAGCATACGTAGTGCTACCCGATCGTTATTACAATACAAATGAATCCTTCCCCGTACTCTATTTTCTTTCTGGCTATGGAACAAGTGGATATACATCTGGAAATTATCTGTTTGAAAGAAATTGCGCTGATGAGTTTGGGTATATTATTGTTTGTCCCGACGGCAATTTTTCAAGTTGGTACATCGATAGTCCTATTGACAATAAGTCAATGTATGAAACATACACTGCAATTGAGGTTCCCACTTTCATAGATAATCACTACAGAACAATTAAAGAGCGGAAAGGAAGAGCAATTACAGGAATCAGCATGGGGGGTTATGGGGCTTTATATTTGGCTATTAAGCATCCCGACGTTTTTAGTGCAACAGGAAGTATGAGTGGTGCTGTTGACTTCCGCCCTGTTGCTCCCGGGTATGGAATTCCCCAGAAATTTGGGGAACAGAAAGAATACCAGGACTTTTGGGATCAAAACGTCATCATCAACATGCTTCCACTGATAAAGAAAGACAATTTGTCGATCATATTTGATTGTGGTACAGAAGATTTTTTGATAAATGTAAACAGGAACCTTAACGAAGCAATGCTCAAAGCTCATATTCCTCATGAATATATTGAAAGCCCGGGAGAGCATAATATCACTTATTGGAACCACTCTATAAGACATCAGCTATTTTACTTTCGTGATTATTTCTTATTAAACCAGACAATTACCTCAAATAAATAAAAAAACATATCACCAATATTTAACACTTAAAAACCACTAAACATAAATAGCTATGAAAAATCTAATTCTCGTCATCTTACTTTTAGCTTTTATAAGTTGCACAAAAGAAGAATCAATTAAGCAATATAAAATTGATTTATTGAATGGGAACGGAAGTATATATGGCTCAGGGACTACTGGTATAAGAACATTTGAAGCAATATCTACTTATAAAAGATTCAATAAGAATAACTATCACGACTGCAAATCGATACTATTTATTGGAAGTATAAAAGCCAATATTGATTCTAAAAATTACACGAATACAGACACTTGCTACCTTGAACTATTCAACATAAACAACGCCTCAATAATAACAAAATCAACAATATGCACAAACTCAGCCACTCCAGAGTGGGTTGAATCTGAAAACATATTGGATTACTTTCCCAATAAAGATATTGATTTAACAGTAAGAATTAGAAGCTCGAAAAATGGTTCGGTTGCAGGAGCTTATTCAGCTAGTTTATATATCAATTTCTAAGTAATTACTAAGGGATCACTTTAATATTCGGGTGGATAAATTTATTTTTTGTAATTAACTAAAAAAAGAGTTATACCTTTCAGTGCAACTCTTTAATTTTTAAGTGGAGAATATCGGAATCGAACCGATGACCTTTTGACTGCCAGTCAAACGCTCTAGCCAACTGAGCTAATCCCCCCTTTATTATTTGAACGTATCAGAATTTGAATAGTTGACCTTCCCGATTGCTATCGGGACGCTCTAGCCAACTGAGCTAATCCCCCCTTTATTTTCAAAAAACACTTAAACCACCATTAAACCTTATGTGAAAAAACATCATAAAGTAAACGTTTCGTTTACGCGCTGCAAATATAAAACATTTTCTAAAAAACAATCATCCATAGTTGGAAAAATGAACACAAGATTCTTTAGGGCCTAGTCGTTATCCTGAACAAAATTAAATGTAAAACAAATAATGACATATCAAGCCCAACACATAAAATCGCGATACGATGAAATAAAGCAATAAACAAGAGTAAGAAAAAGCCCTGAGGCAATTCAATCACACAACAAAATATGATAAAATGACAACAAAACAGTTCAATAATACGTTTAAAAAATAAAATACTATAAAATATCAACTGAAATGCAACCGATTAGAAAAGGATGTTGATTTGTTAATAGTTTTTTGATATTTTTATTTTTGACAAAATAGGTCAGTTATGATATATTTTTTATCTTTAGCGCCTCATTTGAAATGTAAAAAAGAATTAACATAGTTGCTATGGAACTAAAAAAATCAGCTAAAGCAGACCTCGAAAACAAGAAGGGTATATTTACCCAGATTGGTTTGGTGCTTTCACTGGGAATCGTGTTGATGGCATTCAGTATGAATGATACTGTAAAATCAGCCGACTCATTAGGTGAACTTACGGCACAAGCAGTTGAGGATGAGGTAATACCTATTACCCGGGCAGAAGAAATTAAACCACCTCCACCACCTCCACCACCAAAAGTGATCGAGGTGTTAACAATTATCGACGACAATGCCGAAATTGATGAGGAATTCGAATTCGAATCAACCGAAGCCGATGATGCAACCATTATCGATGCTGTGCCAGTAATCGAAACTAAGGAAGAAGAAGATGAAGCTGCTTCTGAAGTGTTTCAAATTGTAGAAGACATGCCTATGTTCCCTGGTGGTGAACTTGCACTTCGCAAATGGATTGCAGACAACGTTAAATATCCTGTAATTGCTGCCGAAAACGGCATACAGGGTAAAGTGTATGTTCAATTCGTGGTTGACAAAGATGGTGGAATAAGCGGTGCACGTATTGCTCGTGGTGTTGACCCATCGCTCGATCAGGAAGCTCTTCGCGTGGTTAACAACCTCCCGAAATGGAAACCAGGTATGCAACGTGGAAAACCGGTTAGGGTTTCGTACACAGTACCTATCAATTTCCAATTGCAATAAAATAACTTTATATATTTTTGCATCCTGATTCCGGAGTTCGGAATCAGGATTTTTTTTATACTAATTGCACTATGGGTGAAACAACAATTAATCAGGAAGCAGAAAAAGTCGTTTTAGTGGGGTTGATAACCAACAACCAAGATGAAGCTCACGCGCTTGAATATATCGCCGAACTTGAGTTTCTTGCCGATACAGCTGGAGCCTCGGTCGTAAAAAAATTCTTTCAGCGTATACCTAACCCCCACCCTGTAACCTTCGTCGGTTCAGGAAAACTCGATGAAATCGTCAATTTTGTTAAAGAAAACGAAATTGATGCGATTATTTTTGACGATGAACTTTCACCCCTTCAACTTCGCAATATCGAAAGAATTGCTGAATGCAAGGTACTTGACAGGACAAACCTCATTCTCGATATATTCGCAAAGCGTGCACAAACAGCTTACGCAAAAGCCCAGGTTGAACTGGCTCAATTACAATATACCCTACCCCGCCTCACCCGCATGTGGACTCACTTGGAACGGCAACGTGGGGGTATTGGCATGCGCGGCCCCGGTGAAACTCAGATTGAAACCGACCGCCGTATTATTCTTGACAAAATTTCAAGGCTGAAAGATCAACTGAAAAAAATTGATCAGCAAATGGTTACCCAACGGAAAAACAGGGGAAAACTGGTTCGGGCTGCACTGGTGGGCTATACCAATGTTGGAAAATCGACACTGATGAACCTGCTAAGCAAATCGGAAGTATTTGCCGAAAATAAGCTCTTTGCCACCCTCGATACTACCGTAAGAAAAATGGTAATCGGCAACCTGCCCTTCCTTATTACCGACACCGTAGGTTTCATACGCAAGCTCCCGCACGGCCTTGTCGAATCGTTCAAATCGACCCTCGATGAAGTACGCGAAGCCGATATTCTGCTCCATATTATCGATATTTCGCACAAAGGTTTCGAAGAGCAATTAGCTGTGGTTCAACAAACTCTTGAAGAAATTAACGCATCTGACAAACCAACAATTTATGTATTCAACAAAATAGACGCGTTTACTTATGTTGAAAAAGACGAAGATGACCTAAGGGAAACGACTTCTCTAAATTGGACTCTCGATGAATGGAAAAACAGCTGGATGGCCAAAAATAATACGCCTTCGGTTTTTATCTCGGCTACTGAAAAAACACATATTGAAGAATTAAAAGAGATTCTGTACGAAGAGGTGAAACAAATTCATGTTACGCGCTTTCCGTATAACGATTTCCTCTATTCAGCAGATATTTCAGAAGAACTTTCTGAAGATTGATTTTTCGATGAAACGAACATGTTTGCAGAAAAACGCAAACACGGATGAACAATACACATGTGAGTTCCATCCGGTCGAAATCTAGTTCAATGAACGATCTTTCGTTCTGAAGGATATTCAGTATGTAAAAAGTTTTATACAGATGAAAACAATTCAACAGCAGATAGATCGGGACATTCGTTCAACAAATCGCTTACTGATTTATTCAACACTGGGTGAATAAATTTCGGGGCAATTTCGCAAAAGGGAACAAGTACAAAACGCCGCTCATGAAGTAACGGGTGAGGCACTTCTATGGAAGGACTGCTGTAAACCAAATTATTATAAAAAAGTACATCTATATCGATAACCCGAGGGGAATAGCCACTATCGCTTACACGCTGCCGACCGAGTTTTCTTTCAATCTCCAGACAACTTATAATAAGATTTTCCGGCAACAAAGTCGTCTTTATTAAGATAATTTGATTGAGAAAAGCTTGTGACACAAAGCCCCAGGCAGCTGTCTCATACAAGGCCGACTGCTTAATTACCAACCCAGTATGAATTGAAATCTCAACAACCGCCTGTGCTAAATAAGAAGCCCTGTCGCCAATGTTCGATCCTAAAGAAAGAAAAACCTCTGCCATCAAGAAAATTATTTTAACTTTTTCCAACGGGAAATGTAACAAATAAAACAATATGGCTACATATTAATCAAGAAGGTAAAAAAACAATAGTAACAATAAAATCTAATTTATATGAAAAGCTTCCTTAAATACACATTGGCAACAATGGTTGGGTTTATTCTGGTAATCTTTTTTTGGTTCCTAATTGCAGTAGGAATAGTATCGGCAATCGTTGCCTCGTCAGACAAAGAGACTGTACTCGAAAACAATTCAGTGCTCGAAATTAAGCTTGACGGCGAAGTTGTCGACCGTGCAACCGACAACCCGTTCGAAAATTTAGACATTCCATTGCTTGCTAGTACACAAAAAGTTGGGATCGATTTATTAAAAGAAAGCATCACAAAAGCAAAGAACGAAGATAAAGTTAAAGGAATCTATCTCAGAATAGATGATGTTTCGGCAGGATATGCTGCATGCGAAGAAATACGTTCTGCCCTTGTCGATTTCAAATCGTCGGGAAAATTTATCTATGCATATTCTGAGGTATATTCCCAGAAAGCATATTATCTGGCATCGGTTGCCGATAAGATTTTCATCAACCCCGAAGGTTCGTTAATGTTCACCGGGATTTCGTCATCGACCCCTTATTTCAGCAAAGCACTCGATAAATTGGGTGTGGAAATGCAAGTTATTCGCCACGGGAAATTTAAAGCTGCCGTTGAGCCATATATCCTCGATAAGATGAGCCCTGAAAACAAAGAGCAAATCGAAACTTACATTGGCAGTATTTGGAATAATGTTCTTGGTGAAATTGCAACCTCTCGCAATACAACAGTTTCGGCACTCAATTCAATCGCCGATGAAAACATGTACTTTCGCCATGCAAAAAAGCTAATAGCCAATAATTTAGTAGACAGTTTAGTATACGAAGATCAAGTCCTCGATTTCTTAAAAAACAAAGCTGGCATCGAAAGCAAAAAAGATATTCCGTTCGTAACAGTGTCGGAATTGAAGAATGTCCCAGCCAAACGCGAATCGAAAGGTCTTGCCAAAAACAAAATTGCGGTTATCTATGCTGCAGGCGAAATTGACATGGAAAGTTCCTCATCGCTGAGTGAAGAAGGAATTAGCGGCATTGCTTTGTCAAAAGAGATCCGCGAAGCAAGACAAGATTCATCAATCAAAGCCATTGTATTGCGTGTAAATTCACCTGGTGGAAGTGCCCTGGCATCAGAACTCATTTGGCGCGAAGTAAAATTGGCCGCAGACCAAAAACCTACCGTGGTATCGATGGGTAACCTTGCAGCTTCGGGCGGATACTACATTGCCTGCGCCGCCGACTCTATCGTTGCCAACCCCACAACACTTACCGGTTCAATCGGGGTTTTTGGGCTGATACCCAATGCAAACGAGCTAATTGATGGCAAGCTGGGAATAAAGAACGAGGTAGTCAATACTAATAAACTCAGCGACATGCCTTCGCTTACCCGTGCCCTCACCGACGAAGAAAAACAAATTATGCAGGAAATGGTGGAAAACGTGTATAGCACCTTTGTTTCACACGTTGCTGAAGGTAGGAATATGACCTACGAACAGGTTGATGCGATTGGGCAAGGCCGGGTTTGGACTGGCGAAAATGCTTTAAAATTAGGATTGGTCGACAAACTTGGAAACCTTGATGATGCCATTGCCATTGCAAAGAATATGGCGAAACTCGACACTTATCGCGTGGTAAAACTTCCAAAAGAAACCGATCCGATAGAAGAACTGATGAAAGGCTTTTCAACAAAAATGAAAATGTCTATCCTTGAAAAAGAACTTGGCAGCGCAGTTAAATATTACAAAAGCCTCGAATCGATAAAGAACAGCAGCGGCATTATGGCCCGTATTCCTCATGGACTTGAACTTGAATAGTCAAGCCTATTGTTAACCTGAGTCTGAAAATCAACAATTGTAGCTTCGAAAAAAAAAGGAAACATTGAAAATTATCGGGTTTAGCCCCCGAAACACACTTGAATCAAAACTGGGTTAAATACATTATAAAAATCCTGCTCCGGCGGGATTTTTTTTTGTATACTACCTACATCTTCGTAACTTACGAAACTATTTTACTTAAAATGATTAAACTTTTTTTATACCCTTTATCGCTGATTTACCGACTGGTCGTATCGTTCCGGAATTTTATGTACGATTCAAAAATTCTGAAATCGAGCGACTTCAAACTGCCTATTATTTCGGTGGGAAACATAACTGTGGGAGGTACTGGTAAAACCCCTCACGCCGAATATATTATTTCATTACTAAAAAAAGAATTTTCTGTTGCCTTCCTCAGCCGTGGTTATAAGCGCAAAACCAAAGGATATTTGCTGGCAACAATGAACTCTACCCTTTTCGACATTGGCGATGAACCGGTTCAGATAAAACAAAAATTTCCAGAAATTGCAGTTGCCGTTTGTGAAAACCGGCGAAAAGGAATTCGAAAACTTATCGAAGACCCAACAATTAATAAAGATGTGATTATTCTCGACGATGCTTTCCAACACCGCCGCGTAGAACCTAGCATCAACATGCTATTGCTCGATTATACCCAACCTGTTTTCGAAGATACTTTCCTGCCATATGGTCGTTTGCGCGAATCGTTAAAGGCGTTCCACCGAGCCAACTTTATCGTGGTAACTAAATGCCCGGATCATTTGCAGCCCATAGAACAACGCATTTACAAGAATAAACTTGATATAAGGCCATATCAAAATCTGTTCTTCACCAGTATTCACTATGGTGAAATTACTCCGGCCGAGAAAGGACTTTCCCTTTTTAGCGACGACTTACACAGATACACCGTTGTGTTAGTTACCGGAATAGGAAACCCCGCGCCCCTTGTTGAATATGTTGAGAAACAAGTCGGCAAAATAATCCATCGTAGCTACCCCGACCATCATTCATTTAAATTAAGCGATATAGAACAACTAAAAGAAGAGTATAACAAAATCGAGAACCCTCGAAAAATTATCATCACAACCGAAAAAGATATGGTGAGAATTAAAGCAGTAAAAAATCTGCCGCCCGATTTTACCGGTTTTGTGTACTATATTCCAATCGAAATAAAATTTCTTGATAGATCGAAAGAATCATTTAACAAAAAAATCCTGACACATGTTAGAGAAAATAAAAGCAACAGCAAGTTTTATAAAAAGTAAAACAGGCTTCAATGGAAAGATAGCTGTAATCCTCGGCTCAGGCCTTGGCGGTTTTGCATCAAAAGTAGAAATTACCACAGCACTCGACTATGCCGAAATCCCAAACTTTCCGGTATCGACCGTTGAAGGGCATAGCGGCAAATTGCTCTTTGGAAAACTTGGCGGAAAAGAAATTATGGTTATGCAGGGACGTTTCCATTTTTACGAAGGATATCCTATGCAGCAAGTCACCTTTCCTATAAGAGTTTTCAAAATGCTTGGGGTTGAATATCTCATGGTTTCTAATGCTGCCGGGGGAATCAACTATTCATTTGAAGTAGGTGATATAATGATGATTACCGACCATATCAATCTATTCGGAACAAACCCGTTGATTGGCAAAAACATCGATGAGCTGGGGCCTCGTTTCCCCGACATGAGTAAAGCGTACAACCCTGCACTTTGTGCCAAAGCACGCGAAATTGCCCTGTCGCAACACATTGTAATGCACGAAGGGGTTTATGTTGGCGGCACAGGCCCAAGTTTCGAAACGCCAGCCGAATACCGTTTTCTGCATACTATTGGTGGCGATGCAGTTGGCATGTCAACAGTCCCCGAAGTTATCGTGGCAAACCATGCCGGAATGAAAGTTTTTGGCATGTCGGTAATTACCAACAATGGGCTGATGATTCCCGAAGAAGGCAATAAACACACCGAAGTACTCGATGTTGCCTCACTTGCCGGACCAAAACTTGAAGCCATATTTACAAGCCTCATTGCGGCAATAGAATAAGCAAATGGAGTACCTAATACTGGCGCTGGCACCGGTTTTCGCCATAGCTTTTTACATTTATTTCAGGGACAAGTATGAGAAAGAGCCTGTCATGAAATTGATTACCGCTTTTATGGCAGGTGTATTCATCGCTCTGCCAGTATCTGTTTTTGAAACATTGTTTGCCTCTTTTACTGGCCAAAGCGATGGGTATTTCAAAGCATTTTGGGACGCATTCATGGTGGCCTCGCTCAACGAAGAAGCGTTTAAACTTGGTGCACTCGCACTGTTGATTTGGAAAAGCAAGGATTTCAACGAAAAATTCGATGGTATTGTGTATGCCTCTTTTATCTCGCTGGGTTTTGCCGCGATAGAAAATGTAATGTACGTTTTTCAGCATGGCTTTTCAACCGGGATTGCCAGAGCCATTACAGCAGTCCCTGCACACGCGTTCTTTGGTATTACGATGGGCTTTTTCTTCGGATTGGCAAAATTCTATCCTAAAAAACGAAAAAAGTATCTTTGGATGTCATTTCTGATCCCGTTTGCCCTACATGGTATCTATGATTTTATTTTGATGGTAGGACATATATACCTGCTCGCTCTTTTCATTCCCTTTGTGATATACCTTTGGATTTCAGGCTTCAAGCGAATGAAACAAATGAACAATGCCTCTATTTTCAGAAACGACTTCGATCTGGGCATCGATTTTAGCAAAGTGAAAGATTATCGGCCTAACGACGAAAATTCATGATACGCACTGAACGTTTTTTTCGATAAGGCAAAGAAATTCCATATTATACTTGATTTCAGCATCTCCCGATGGACCGTTGTAACAATACCAGGTTGTAAAGCCTTCCTTTTGGCTTTTATGTTCGCTAACGAACGATAAAACTCGAGATGGGCTTTTATAATGGCCGTTGAATTTTTCAAATCGAATGTTGCCAAATACTTAGCTATTGCAAAAGTATCGATACACATACGAAGAAACATGGTCAGTCGCAAATGGTTTCCTGTGTAATTTTTATATAGCGACCATAAGCTATTCCTGAAATTAAGAAAAAGTTTGCGGGGATTATTATATTCAAGTGTAGCTCCCCCCCAATGAAAAACAGTTATTTGTGGTGAATATACAATTCTGAAACCTTGGTTTTTCAGCCTCCAGCACAAATCAATTTCCTCCATGTGAGCAAAAAAATCGGCATCAAATCCGCCTACAGCCATGAACTGCTGAGCCCGAATGAACAAACAGGCACCTGAGGCCCAAAAAATATCGGAAAATTGGTTATATTGCCCGTTATCGGTTTCAATTTTATCCATAATTCGCCCCTTGCAGAAGGGATATCCGTACTTATCGATGAACCCTCCGGCAGCACCTGCATGTTCAAATTTTGAATGGTCGCGGTCTGACAATATTTTAGGTTGAAGAGCAACAATTGAAGCATCTGACTCGAAAATGCCAGGTACCGGGTTTAACCACCCCTGAGTAACACGCACGTCGCTATTCAACAGACAGAAAATATCGGCATCAACCTGACAGAGGGCATTATTATATCCGCCTGCAAAACCATAATTTTTATCAAGTTGAATCAGTTTTACCTCAGGATAACTGGCAGTAAGATATGCAATAGAGTCATCGGTTGAGCCATTATCGGCGACAATAACCGAAGCATTGTTCTGGGTGCTGTGTTCAATAACCGAAGGCAAATACTTTTCCAATTGTTGCCGCCCGTTCCAATTTAATATTACTATCGCTATCTTCAATATTTTCTGCTTTGAAAGATGGTAAACTACTAATGATCAATTTCGACTTTTCAGTGTAAAAATGAAATAACCAAGGCAACTATTTGCTGGTTCGGGAATATTTCCATCGTTTATGGGTCCAGAAATACTGATCGGGGTATTGCCTGATCGATTCTTCCAGCCGTGCCATAAACATATCGGTTATTTCATACCCCTTTGGAACTCCAATATCTTCTTTCAATAATTCAAGTTTCAAGCGACAATGTCCCCTTGCTATACGTGTAATCTCGGTATAAACTACGGCTGCATTGGTATTGCGGGCTATCTTTTCGGTACCGGTATACACAGGCGTATCCTGGTTCATAAAAGTAACCCAATAATATAATTCTTTCGCAAGAGGACGTTGGTCGCTAATAAAAAGAGCCAAATATTGCTGTCCGCTTTTAACACAGGAATAAAGTTTTCGATAGGTCTCGGCCATCTCAAGCGGCTCAGCACCACGCGAACGTAATTTCTTATAATACTGGTCAAAGGTCTTACTTTCAAGGTGTTTATAAACATAGTACCTCTTGGCCTTCAATTTATCCCTGAACAGGTGCGAATATTCCCAGTTGCCTAAATGCCCGGCAATTAGAATAATGCTTTTCCCCTTATCGAGAAGTTCGTGAACCAATTCAATATTCTCGACATGAAGCAAGCGGTTTGTTTTCTTTTCGCTGGCATGGGCAAAATACAAGGTCTCGATAAACATATCGGCAAAATTGTGATAAAATTTCCGGGCAATTTCTTTTCGTTCGCTTTCGGTTTTTTCCGGAAAAGAATTCTTTAGGTTTAATGCCACCACCTCTTTTCGGTATCCGACAAGATGATATAAAATTACATAGAAGAGATCGGACCAAACGTAATGAAGCCTCAATGGAAAAAATTGCATAGGCCAGGTAATGACCATTAAAACATAGTATCCGAACGTTTTATTCATGGTTATGTTTTTATATCAATTATTGCCGATGTGATTGTATCTCAATTATTAAAGTGAACAATAGCGTTGTCTCAATCAGTAAACAATAATTCAAATAAGCAGCTACATCGATTTTTCGATTAACTTTTTAATGATTAAATCTTTAACTTCGTTTGAAACTGAGGCAATAAAACCCGGCAAAAGAGTTTCTCTATTCTTGTCTGAAGCCATAATTGAGCTCAGCGTTTCAAAATCTTTCCCTGAAAGTTCATATCTAAGCACCTCAACAACAACATTATCACCACTCTCGAGCGAAATTTCAGCGATCGCAGCATCGATAATTCCGCGGGCAGCTTCTTTTACTTTATCGTTAGACTTTCCGCCTGAGCTGTCACGTAACGACCAACTTGAAAAATCGTAGTGCAGTTCTTCAATTAGTGCAAGTTTTGGATCATTGTCTCCAAAAATCCGTTTAATCAGCAACGTTGCTTTCTGTTTCCATGCTTCAATCTCAAATGTTTTACTTTCGAGATCGCTTAGCAAATTGGCTAAAACTTGTTTTTTTGTATTTTCCATGTTATCCAAGGTATTTATTCACAATTTTGTAAAAATCAGAATAATAAAGTGAATTTGAAGCTATAATCTGGTTCCCGGTCAAATAATTTTCTCCACCAGAGAAATCTGAAACACGCCCACCTGCCTCCATCACCAATAAAGCACCTGCGGCAACATCCCACGGGTTAAGGTGAGTTTCCCAAAAAGCATCGAAACGCCCACAAGCGACATAACATAAATCAATAGCAGCTGAACCCAAGCGACGTATCCCGCTGGTTTTCTCCATAATTTCACGCATTGCCAACATATAGTTGTCTAATTTTGAAAAATTACTATATGGGAACCCTGTGGCGATAAGAGCCTGCTGATGAGTAGCGTTAACCGACACAGATATCGCTTTGTTGTTTAAAAAAGCGCCACCGCCCCTGACAGCATGAAACATCTCACCGGAATTAATCTCATAAACCACGCCAAGCACCAGTATGTTGTCCTCCTGAAGTGCAACACTTATAGAATGGGGCGCAAGCCCATGAATAAAGTTTGTGGTTCCATCGAGCGGATCGATAATCCAATTATATTTTTCGCCCCTCAGCACCGACGTACCTTCTTCAGCAATGAAACCTGAGCCGGAAATTAAATTCCCCAACGCATCGACCAAACGTTTCTCTGACGCCTTATCAACATAGGTAACAAAGTTGCTATGCCCTTTTCGTTCAACATCGTTTTGTGCCGAGAAATTCTTTCGTTCTGCTTGAATATATTTTCCGGTGCCTTCTACAATCAACTTTACTTTATCACACAATTCACTATAAATCATATCCTTTACATTAACTAAGAAAAAACTACGCCCATCGAACAAGTGATTTGTTAAAATTCGTAAACCAAATTAATTACCGTTTTACCACCTTAAGTATTTCTGTCCAGCCTGTGGTCTGCAATTTAATCAAATAAATTCCTGTTGTATATTTTTCGCTGTTTATGAATAAATTAACTGATGTATTTCCGCCAATTGACTGGCCTGTTATTGTTTCATACAATCGGCCTTGCAAATCTAAGACCTGCACTGAATAATTCCCTGCATTTTCATCAAAAAATTGTAAAGTTGTTTGGTGAGTAAAAACCGTTGGATAACAAATAGCGAAACCTTTCTGTTGAACAAGTTGCTTTGAATCTACAGTAAAAGCATTGACTCGCCCTGGTGTTCCCCCTTTTTCTCCTGTTCCCCAATTGTTTCCCAAGGCATTGTCGAGCGATGGGCTTTTCAGCTCTAACGAAGGCCCAAAACCGCACGCAAGAGGAGACCAAGGGGTCCGTATGTCGTATCGAACCTGATCGATAAGCACTCCAGAATTGTTATATAGCCAAATGGTTTCGCCGCTACCGCTTAGCCCAAACGACAAATCTCCAATTACATTCCGGATACTGGGAAAAACAGACCTGAATGTCGATATTTTAGAAGCAACAACCAAATATTGGCCCGGGTATAAATATGTTCCATTCGAAAAAACAAACACTTTTTCAGGATCGCCTTCGTCGGCAAGCACCCACCCTGATAAGTCAACAGTTTGGCTCCCGTTATTATACAATTCGATCCAGTCACCCGAATCAAAATCGTTGGGCGATTTATAATTTATTTCATTGATAACTACCTGTTCTTCGACAGATGTGACAGGCTCAAAATAAGCAGTAATACTAAAATTGGCGTTCATCGAGAAAGTAATTACCCGTTCATTCGAGCTTACTGATCCCCCCCAACGAACAAAGCGGTAACCGGGGTTTGGCAAAGCTTCAATTGCAACAGGAACTTCACTAAAATAATACCCTTGAAATGGGTATCTTTCAGGAATAATAGTGTTAACCCTTATTTTTCCACTATTTTTTTCGGAAAGGGAGATTGTCAATAATTTATCGTAGTCAAACCCAAAATATTCCCTGATATATTCTCGCATATCTGCACGCCGCCCATAAATAAAGGATTTCACCGTTGAAACATTCATTTTCCAATTTTCGTAATCGAAATACCACCGTCCAAGATGAGACGGAATTTCCCTTGAAATTATACGAACAATTGAATCAACTTTGTCTGTAAGATTTTCGACAAGAAAAGTACTATTCAAACAATCGGAAAAACGCGTTATAAACTGATTCTTAAAATCATTGTTCACCAGTAATTTACGAAGGAAAAGAGTAGACCAGGGAGGGTTGGGCCACGATGGGCCATAAGGTTCAGTGGCAAACTCAAGCGTATTCCCGTTTGCCCCATAAATATTATACCCAAAATCGCTGTCAAACAACAGATAACGCCAACGACCGGCATCTCCGGCTGCTTTCCAAAACTTAATATTATTACCAGGCCAGTCACGGTTATCGATAAAAATTTCAAGAATCTGATAATCAATAAAACACTCAATATCGAGCATTGAACAAACACGGGCGTATTCGCTCTCCTTTTCAAGCAAAGCACCAGAGATAATATTACGCAACTTATTGTATTCCTGACTACTTCCCTGAATTACACTTCCATTATTCTCGAGCAATAAAAGGTTCTCTTCTTTCACCCCATAGTTATCAAAAAAGTAATGCTCGTTAGGTTTTTCCCTCATGTTAAGAATTCCCCAGTACTCCCCGTTCAGGTAAACACGAGTGGGCTGAAAAGCAAGTCGTTCCATATTCATGTCGCGAGCAATTTCCGAGCTTAATCCATCGCGAAACATGGTACTATACCAGTCGTTTCCCGAATTACGAAGAATGAACGATTCGTAAGATTGATTTGGGCGATCGGAAAAAAAAGGATAATCAAACGATCCTTTCCCGTATTCTTTGCGGGCAAAAAGAGCCATCGATTTCTGCGCGTGCATCCTTGACCAGTTACCAGTCACTTTTACCCCAGCTCCCTGCTTGATTACCAAATCATTATTAGCATTAAAATATTCCATAAAAACAGGCTTCTCCCAATCCATCCAGTAATTGGCCCCGTAATGTGGATCTTCGGGAGATGCATTGGGGCCATCGACCAGAATACCTTCATACCAATCGAAAAAATTCTTTGGATCGGTAGAAAGTGAAATTACAGGCAAGCCTGAAGGTTCTTCAAATATGTAGGTTGATGTAATAACTGGGTTATCAACACCTTCATTTCCAATCCACGCTGCACGGACTACCGTTGTCGCCGAAATTTGAATCGGCCCAAAATATAAGCTGCTATTTTTATCGGGTACCGAACCATCGGTTGTGAAGCGAATTTGGCCTTCGGAAACAGACCGGTGGCTAATGTTCAACTCAAAAGGCTTGGTATAATACCCTGACGGATAACTAAAAAAAACAGAATCGCGCACTATCTGATCAGACGGATTTGAATTCACGGCACCCGGAGTCGGCTCAGTGAAATAAGCCCAAGAATTGCCACCATCGGGGAAACGGCCATACGATGCATCGTCGGGAACAAGTATGGCTACCGACGAGTCGATAATTTGTGAGCTGGCATTCCAGAGATATATTGCCTCCCCCTCTTTCGATAATTTAAAATCGGAATGTAAAGATCCATCACTAACGGGAATGAAACTTTCTGCATCATTCGTAGCAAAACTTTCAGAACCAAGGGTTAGAAATGGGATCAACGAAAAATCAGTAGACCCTGAATCAATATTATGGCCTTGAATAACAATAAGGTTAGTGCCGCGAACTAATGTTGGGATTGCTGATGAAATATCAAATTTCTCAGGTTGACCACCCGTGTACATCACCGCCTCGTGCCCCGAAACTTCAACACTCGAAAAATCGTCGTTATGTTCGGAAATACCAGCCATAGCCACCATCTGTCCATTAATGTAAGCAACAAAACCATCGTCGTAATCAACATGAAGAAGCATTTCACTAATTAGAGCCGGATTATCAACTTGAAATTCTTTTCGAAGTATTATTACTGTCGAACCAAGCAATTCTGTTGCGTCGTCGTTATCTCCATACCCAAAACCGCTCGGGCCTGTTTTCCAATGGGAGTCGTTATAACTCTGGGTTCTCCAGGTCCCGCTTGGCAACGAAGTGGATGCAAAATAACGCCACGAGTCTCCACGCCTGATTATTGTTCGATATCGGGGTGCAACGCCATTACGGTCTTTGCCCGAGGCAAATACTAAAAAATGAGAACGAGGTTGAATGCTTACGTCAGGAAAAACCCACTTATGTTCAGTATCGCGTTTGTCACTCAATGAATAACCGCTCAGATTCAAAAGATTATCGGATGCGTTATATAATTCTATCCAATCGGAATGGTTACCGTCCTCATCGGTAATCCCTGAAATATTTGATGGCTGAAATTCGTTGAGAACTAATTGAGCCGGCAATTTTCCCATGCCGAGAAAAACAAAAAGAAGTACAAAAAATAAATACTTACCCATAACCCCAAATTAACCCTGTAAAACTCCCCTGTAGAAGAAAGACATTTCTATATTAAAATATCTTATTTGGTGGAATGGTGAAGTAACTTAAAAAAGTGCTAATTACAAAATAAAACTAAGCTTTCCTGACTATTTCCCCGGTAATGCTTCCATCGTTAACAACCGATTGCAAATGAAAAGGAACAATATGGTTAACGAGCGACTCATCCCAATGTGTAACCACACGCACATAATTATCAGTCCAACCAGCAATTAAGTTATGCTTTTTATCACCTTCGAACAACACGTCACTGGTTTTTCCTAATTGACTCTCGTAAAAAAGCCTGTGCTTTCGTTCTGAAAGATCGATTAGTTTTTTTACACGCTCGTGCCGCTCGGGTACTGGCACTACATGAGGAATTTGAAGGGCAAAAGTATCTGGCCGTTCAGAGTAGGGAAATACATGGAGTTGACTGACGTCCAGATCCCTGATGAAATTATACGAATCGTTGAAAAAGCTTTCAGTTTCGCCATTTGTTCCGGCAATAACATCTACCCCAATAAATGCATCAGGGATCAAGTGTTTTATTTTTTGAACTCTTGAAGCAAATACTTCGCGCTTATATTTTCGTTTCATCAATGCCAAAACATCGTTCGAACCCGATTGTAATGGGATATGGAAATGTGGGGCAAAACGTTTCGATGAAGCTACAAAATCAATAATATCATCGGTAAGCAAGTTGGGCTCAACTGATGAAATCCTGATACGTTCTATCCCTTCTACTTCATCGAGAGCCTCGACCAGTTGCAAAAAAGTTTCGTTGGAGCTTCGCCCAAAATCACCAATATTAACCCCGGTAAGAATTATCTCTTTGATCTGTTTTTCTGCAATTATCCGGGCTTCAGCAACTATATTTTCAATTGAATCGTTCCTGCTTTTGCCACGCGCCATAGGTATAGTGCAATACGTGCAAAAATAGTTGCATCCATCCTGAACTTTTAAAAAGGTCCGGGTACGATCGCCATACGAATATGCTGAAAAATAATTGTTTATCTTACGATAATCGGTAACTTTTATTACAGGTTGTTCACACTTGGCAAGATCGTTCACATAACTCGTAATATTCATTTTCTCGCCTGAACCAAGAATATAATCTACCCCTTGGATACCTGCAATATCACTACTTCGAAGTTGTGCATAACAACCTGTGACCATCATTACTGCCTGTGGATTTTTTTTGATAGCAGAACGGATAAGGTTCCGGCTTTTTTTGTCACTTTCAGCAGTAACCGAACAGGAATTAAGCACATAAACGTCGGCAACTTCTTTATAGTCGACTCGCTCGAAACCAAGCGCTTCGAATTTTCGTGCCATCGACGAAGTTTCGGAGAAATTAAGTTTGCAGCCTAAGGTGCAAAAAGCCACTTTCTTTCCTGTATAATCCTTTTCGGTCATAATGGTTGATAATAAAAGTTGCGAAAGTACAACTTTGCAGGGTAATCCCACCTAAATTCATAGTCGAAACAGAGGATTTTTAAGACAAATTTATCCTTTATCAAAAGTGGAATAACCGATTTTATTGTTCCTTTCCATTTCCATCAATTCAAGATCTTTAATATCAACACCATCAATAGTAAAACGCACGAGGGTTTTCACGTGATGAAATCCATAATTTCCAGCAGCCCCGGGGTTAATGTGCAACAACTTTAATTTCTTATCATTAATAACCTTAAGGATATGGGAATGACCCGAAATGAACAAATTTGGTGGATCATCATAAATGCCCGGTTTTACGCTTGAATCGTAACGCCCGGGGTAACCTCCGATATGGGTCATCCAAACCTTAACCCCTTCACATTTGAATTTTAAATGTTTGGGAAACATCGTTCTGATTTCCTGCCCATCGATATTTCCATACACCCCCCTAAGTGGTTTAAAAGCAGCCAAACGATCAGCCGTAGCAACATCGCCGAAGTCGCCTGCATGCCAAATTTCATCACAACTCTCGAAAAACGAAAAAATTCTTTCATCGAGAAAACAGTGAGTATCTGAGAGTAAACCTATTTTCCTCATTATAAATTTTTAACGTCGAAAAGTAACAAAAAAAGCTTGTTGAACCGTATTTTTGTATCTTGGAATGGTTGCAAAAAGTTAAAATCAAAAATCTCTTTGTCCAACATCAGAACAACAAAAAAAGCATTACAGATGAAACGATTAATATTGGTTAGACATGCCAAAGCTGAACAAGGCGGTTATAGCAACGACTTCGCGAGGGAACTCACCGACCGGGGGAAAAACGATGCCCATACCATTTCTTCCGACATAAAACGAAGGGGAATTATTCCTGATTATTTTATTGCCAGCCCTGCAAAAAGAGCCTTAACCACAGCCCGCATTTTCGCCGAAGAAACTGGTTTCGATAAAAGCAAAATCGTAGAGCAAAAGGGACTTTATTTCGACTATACAACCAATGATTTTATTGAAATGCTCAACGAAATTGACGACAAATACGAAACAGTTGCTGTTTTTGGGCACAACCCTTTTATCTACTTTATGGCTGAAAACCTTTGCCAGCATTTTGGGGGCGATATGCCCACCTGCTCAACGATAGTAATTGATTTTGATATTTCTTCATGGAAAAAAGTTGAAGCACGACAAGGAAAGCTCATAATTCACCTGTGTCCCAGCCAATATTGAAAAAGCTAATTTTTAATTCGCTACAATCATGAACATATTTTACACACCCGATATTAACGGTTCGCACTATACGCTTAATGAAAACGAGTCGAAGCATTGTATCCGCGTATTGCGAAAAACTAAAGGAGACGAAATCATTCTTGTTGATGGAAAAGGAGGGTATTATCAAACCACTATAATCGACGACAATCCCAAAAGGTGCAGCATTGAAGTAAAAAATACAATTCCCAACTTTGGAAAAAGAAACTACTCCCTGCATTTGGCTATTGCCCCAACAAAAAACATCGACCGGTTTGAATGGTTTATTGAAAAGGCAACCGAAATTGGAATTGATGAAATCACCCCCCTTTTATGCGAGCATTCTGAGCGAAAACAAATTAATAATGAAAGACTTGAAAAAATACTAATCTCAGCAATGAAGCAATCGCTAAAAGCTCAACTGCCAAAGTTGAATAATTTAACTAATTTTGAAACGTTAATTTCGGGAACAAAATGCGATGGAAAATTCATTGCACATTGCGAAGAAGAAGCTAAGCAGCACCTTTTTACTGCCGCAAAACCATTCAATAATTCTGTGGTTTTAATTGGCCCAGAAGGGGATTTCTCGACCACCGAGATACAGAAAGCCATCGAATCAGGTTTCAAGGCAGTTACATTAGGAGAAAGCCGCCTTCGCACCGAAACAGCAGGGGTTGTAGCCTGTGAAATAATACGCTTGGCAAATGAAATAACCTTGTTGTGAAATCATTACTCGCACACAGGTGATTATCTTCATTACATAGAAAAAGTTGACAAATTTGTCACAAACAAAAAAAGAATTGGACAGATGACACAGAACATACAGGGAAGAATCTATTTTATAGTACTGTTTTTCATTGCATTTGCTGCATCTGGGCAGCAAAAAACCACAGTGAAAATAGGACTATTGAAATACAACGGAGGGGGAGATTGGTACGCCAACCCTACCTCGTTACCCAATCTTATTGACTTTTGCAACAAGAACCTTAATACCAATATTCACCCGGAACCAGGCACAGTAGAACCTGGAAGTATGGAACTTTTCAGCTACCCCCTCATCCACATGACAGGGCATGGAAACGTGATATTTTCCAACTATGAAGTAGAAATGCTACGTACCTATTTAATGGGAGGCGGCTTTCTGCACATCGACGATAATTATGGGCTCGACGAATATATACGCCGTGAGATGAAGAAAATTTTCCCCGATCAGGAGTTTGTAGAATTGCCTGTGACACATCCAATTTATCACCAGCACTACAATTTCGACAAAGGCTTGCCAAAAATTCACGAACACGATAACAAACCGGCTCAAGGCTTTGGGCTTTTCCACGATAACCGTTTAGTTGTATTTTACACCTACGAATGCGATTTAGGTGACGGCTGGGAATCGTACGCAGTTCACAAAGACCCTGAGCATATCCGTCTTCTGGCACTGCAAATGGGAGCCAACATTGTATCATACGTTTTCGACAGAAAAGAAAGCGTACCTTAATCAAGATCAACATGATAAAAGTTGTAGCATTTAATGGTAGTCCCCGAAAAGAGGGAAATACAGGTATTCTTATTCACTCAGTTTTTGAAGTACTAAACAACGAAGGCATCAAAACCGAAGTAATCCAACTTGGAAATAAAAACGTACACGGCTGCACCGGATGCGGAAAATGCCGCGAAGTACAAAACAAAAGATGCCAAATTAAAAACGACTTACTAAATACCTGCATAGAAAAAATGATTGAAGCCAACGGGATAATTCTAGGATCACCCGTTTATTTTGCAGACGTTACATCCGAAATGAAAGCGTTGATTGATGTTGCTGGTTATGTTACCCGGGGAAACGGACATTTACTTGCCCGAAAAGTAGGTGCCGGAGTTGTTGCAGTAAGGCGTGCCGGAGAAATACATGCCCTCAACAGCATGAATAATTTCTTCATGATTAACCAGATGATTGTGCCTGGATCTTCGTATTGGAACATGGCCCAAGGTCGCGAACCCGGCGATGTTCTTAATGATACCGAAGGAATGCAAACGATGAAACGGCTGGGCGAGAATATGGCATGGCTTTTGAATAAACTGAAAGCATAAACCATTTATCATTGTCAAAAACAATGAGAGATAAAATTGAAAACACATAAGATGCATAAGAATTCAACGAAAAATGAAAACTAATTGCATGCAATAAAACAAATATCCGTAACTTGAATCCCGGACCAAATTTGTCACCGATGGAGAAACTGAACAAGAAATTTTACGAACAAGAACTTGAGCGGCTATATATCGAACTAGTAAAACTACAAACCACCGTTAAGAAAAAAGGATTACGAGTAGTAGTACTTTTTGAAGGCAGAGATGCTGCAGGAAAAGGCGGTGTAATAAAACGAATAGCCGAAGCACTTAATCCTCGCATTTGTAGGGTAGTAGCATTAAGTGTACCTACCGAAAAAGAAAAAACACAGTGGTACTTTCAACGTTACGTTCAACACTTGCCTGCCGCCGGTGAAATTGTTCTGTTCGACCGTAGCTGGTACAACCGGGCAGGAGTTGAAAAGGTAATGGGTTTTTGCACCGAAGACCAGTATTGGGAGTTCTTGCGCTCATGCCCCGAGTTCGAAAAAATGCTCATCCGTTCAGGAATATTTCTGATAAAATATTGGTTCTCTGTTAGCGAAGAAGAACAGGAAAAACGTTTCCAAGACCGCATAAACGACCCAACAAAGCGATGGAAATTCAGCGACATTGATGTTGTTTCCCGTGGGAAATGGGTAGAATATTCAAAAGCAAAAGACGAAATGTTTTCTTATACCGATACAAAACAGTCGCCATGGTATGTTGTAGAAAGCGACGATAAAAAACGAGCCCGGCTCAACTGCATAAGCCATTTACTCTCGTTGATCCCATACGACAATGAAATTCCGACCAAAATAGAACTGGGGCCACGCCCAGCCTCGAGCGGCTATGTTCGCACACCAATTGAAGAACAAACACTTGTTCCCGACCTGTACGAACACATTTCATAGTTTAAGTTGTAATTAAATGACATCTATTTTCTGGCATAAAAAATAAATATCAACAATAAAGAAACAAATTTGCCGTAAAAACGTAATTAAAGGGATAAACTAAGAAAGATTGTTGCGAATTAAGGTTTATCCAAAACATAAACATTAATATCTATTTCTATTGTAAAAATTTAAAAGTATGAAAAAGAAGTTAAATTTAATTCTTGTGTTAGCTGTTATTAGTTTAGGGTTCTACACCTCATGTACACCAGAGGCTACAGAAATCGACCCGCCAACAATAACTGTCACCAGCCCTACGTCGGACACAACTACTGTTAAAATGGGCGATGCTGTTGAATTCAACATTACCCTAACTTCAGAAAATGGGTTGGTTTCTCTTACACCAGTGTCGAATGTTGCTGGAGTTGAGTTCTCAAAAGAAAGTTTCTCGTTTTCGAGTACTGCAAGCGAAACTGTTTCTTTGACAGCTACAGTTACCAATGCTGTTCCTGTTGGTACTGTTATTGAGGTGATTTTCACTGTTACCGATGCAGAAAAATCGGCCAATGCAAAGAAATATATCGTTGTAGGCGAAACTCCTCTTAGCGCAGCTGAAGACT
>Ga0123335_1002633_pt1 | contig 26295 bp, 24 predicted proteins | sample BiotimSIPDNA_2_FD_89707 | JGI IMG/M metagenome (GOLD analysis project Ga0123335, IMG submission 89707) | Anaerobic biogas reactor microbial communites from Washington, USA - Biogas_R2 time_0 SIP DNA | ecosystem: Engineered > Bioreactor > Anaerobic > Unclassified | place: Washington, USA...
AGATAAGGTAAGATAAGTTTCGCACATTTAAAAAGGACATGATCCTGAACACTTGGTAAGATGAAGTTGACAAACCAAACCAACCAAGGAGAACAGAACCATGTCAAAAGAGATTGTACAACTAAATGAGCAAGCCATCAGAACGGAATTGAAAGAACTGGTACGGCTGAGTGTAGAAGAGGTCCTGAATGGATTGCTAGATGCTGAAGCGGATCGGCTGACCAACGCGCAGAAATATGAGCGGACGGAAGGCAGACAAGACACGCGGGCAGGACATTACCCGCGCAAGTTGTTAACGACTGCTGGAGAAGTGGAGTTGGAAGTACCCAAGTTACGCACCTTGACATTTGAGACAGCGATCATCCAAAGGTACCAAAGGCGGGAGGCGAGCATCGAAGAAGCGCTGGTGGAAATGTACCTGGCTGGGGTGTCCACCAGACGGATCGAAGACATTACCAGTTTGTTGTGGGATGCCAAACTAAGTGCTGGAACAGTCAGCAGGTTGAACGGCAAGGTATACGAGCAGATCGAAGCATGGCGACAAAGACCACTTACTGGGATCTACCCTTATGTGTATCTGGATGGATTGTATCTGAAGCGCAACTGGGGTGGGACCTATGGGAATGTGGCTATTCTAGTGGCTATGGCGGTCAATGAACGTGGAGAACGAGAGGTTATTGGTGCAGAAGAAGGCATGAAAGAAGACAAGGAAAGTTGGCTGTCCTTCCTGCGCCACCTAAAGGAAAGAGGCTTGAAAGGAACGCAATTGTTCATTGGCGATAAATGTCTTGGCCTGATCGAGGCTTTGAGTGAAACCTACCCACAGGCCAGGTTCCAGCGCTGTATAGTGCACTTCTACCGCAATATTTTCTCGGTTGTACCCAGAGGCAAGGTCAAGCTGGTGGCAGCCATGCTCAAAGCGATCCATGCTCAGGAAGACAAAACAGCGGCAATAGAAAAAATGCAAGACGTGATTAACAAGCTGAAGGAAATGAAACTCTTTGAAGCTGCCAGGAAAGTTGAGCAGACAGGCTTTGAAACCCTGGTCTATATGGACTTTCGCAGGGAACACTGGCGACGCATTCGTTCGAATAATGCCATGGAACGTTTGAACCGGGAGATCAGACGCAGAACCAGAGCTGTGGGTGCATTCCCGGATGGCCATTCTGCATTGATGTTAGTGTGCGCCAGACTGAGGTATATGCAAGACTCTCTCTGGGGACAGAAAACATACTTGAATATGCAACATTTGGAGGAAAACTTACTTAGTGTTTCTTAAATGTGCGAAAAATACTTGACACTACCTGTGAAGACCTTTTTGCATTAATTAAATCGTTGCGCTAATTATTTAATTATTTCTTGAAACGCACAAACCACTTTTGATATATCTTCATCTGAAATCCAGTAATGTGTGACAAGTCGAAATTGACGGTTATCCACCTTCCCTATTAATATCCCCTCATCCTTCAATCGGTCAAGCAATTCTAAAGGTGAAATTCTCACTGTTTCTTCCATAGACAGGAATATCATGTTTGTGTAAGGAGTACCCATATCTATACGCAATCCCTTGACCAACGCTAACTTCGATGAAAGTTCTCTGGCTCTTTGATGGTCGTCGGCTAAACGATTGACCATGGAGACTAAAGCCACCGTCCCTGCAGCTGCAATAATCCCGGCTTGCCTCATTCCGCCACCCAATTGTTTTCGAATTTTCTTACACCTTTTGATAAAGTCCTTTGATCCGCATACGACAGAACCTACAGGTGCACATAATCCCTTGCTAAGGCAGAATGTGACGGAATCCGCATTTCGTGTAAGGTTTTCTGCGCTGGTGTTTAATGCAATGGCTGCATTAAATACTCTTGCCCCATCAATGTGAAGCAATAAACCTTTGTTATGAGCTAATGTAGCAACCTCGTTTGTATATTTTTCACTGATTGGGACTCCCCCACACCGATTATGGGTGTTTTCTAGGATCACCATTCTCGACCGGGGATGATGGTCATCATTACTGCGAATGGCATGTTCGATTTCTTGGAGATTTATTGTTCCATCGGGTTGATTGGTCAACGTGTGAGGGAAAACGCCACCCAATGCGGAAATGCCACCACCCTCAAAGAGGAAGGTATGGCCTTTGGTTCCCATGATCACTTCATCTCCCCGTTCACAATTCGCCAATACACTGACAAGGTTGCCCATTGTTCCTGAAGGGACAAAAATGCCAGCTTCCTTGCCTAACATTTCAGCAGCCAATTCCTGTAAAGCATTTATGCTGGGGTCCTCTCCATAGACATCATCACCTACTTCTGCCAGGGTCATTGCCTTGCGCATTTCCTCAGTAGGTTTGGTTACAGTATCAGAACGCAGATCGATCATCTAGACCTCAAATCATTTAGAATTTCTTTTAGTTCTTCCGGTATTGAGGCGGTCAAAGTAGTTAATTCATTGTCACCATATGGAATAAATTCAATTTTATACGCATGCAAAAAGAACCGGTTCAGATCGATGCTCGGTCTCTTTTTACCGTAGACCTTATCACCAGCAATGGGTGTCCCAACAAATGCCATATGTACTCTGATTTGGTGAGTTCGCCCCGTTATAGGACTAATGCTCAACAAAGAATGATCTGAAAATCTTTCAACTTCACAATAATCAGTGACAGCATTCCGACCTTCTCCATGGTGACCGATGGAAATCTTTTGTCTGTGAACTGGATCCCGCAGTAATGGCACATCGATTCTTCCTTCAGAAGTGGGAGGATTTCCATCCACAAGTCCTAGGTAGGTTTTATGGATCTTGTGCGTTTTAAATAGGTTGATATACCACTCATATGCACGTTGAGACCTTGCCAGGATTAATACACCCGAAGTATCCTTATCAAGTCTATGCACTATCCCCGGCCTATCCCTCTGTCCAACACTAATAATTTCAGGCCACCTATTTTTTGCATAGCCAGCAATTGATGCTGTCTCATGCCCTGAACCTGGATGGACTACAAGCCCAGCCGGTTTATTAATCACAATAGTATCAGAGTCAACGTATAGCTCTTCTATGTTGAATGTTGAATAATCAGTTGACGTTTTTTCTTCTTCAATAATTTCTAAATTTAGTTTCTGTCCACTTGTTAAGCGATAATTGCACTTATCAATCCTGATCTCGTCAATTTTTAAGTTTCCGATTTCAATGAGGGATTGAATTTTGGACCTTGATAATTCTGGAATCTTTCCAACCAGGAATTTGTCAACCCGTAAATTCTGTCCATCAATATCCACATAAAAATTCCAGCTTGTTCCGGGCATCATCCTTATCCCTGGTTAAGGGTTTCCTTCTCGACGATTTCCACTGTCGTCTCTTTCTTATTTTCCAGATTCTTCTTGATTTTCCGTTCTTCTAACCATACACCCAACAAAAGAACGCCTACCCCTATCGTTATGCTGGAATCAGCCACATTAAAGACAGCAAAATTACCCAAAGATATAAAATCGGTAACATAACCCTGGTAAAGACGATCGATAAGGTTACCTACTGCACCAGCCAACTGCATTGCCATCGCTATTTTCAAAAGAATTTCGGAATCCTTAAGCTTTTGGAAGTAGTAGATAATCGCAAACGAAACGATTACCGCTAGGATCGCAAATATAGGTCCACCATCTTGAAACATACCAAAAGCTGCGCCTGTATTATGCCAGTTGACAATCCTGGCAATTGGAGCCAACCACGGCCAGGGAGCCCATGTTTCACCAGTTACCAGGTGCTGTTTAACCCAATATTTGGTTACCTGATCCAGGGCTATGATCAACCCGGAAATCCCGAATAAGAATAAATACTTTCGAACCTGCTTTATCCTGATCATAACTTTTAGTCAGACACCTTTTTTATGCTGATTGTCAGCGATTCACCATCGAATGTATCCGATTCGGTGGGAATAACTTGAGGAGCTTCCTCGTTTAAGATTCTTACAGCCAGTGTTTCGTTGGATATGTAGTCAGCAAATGCGTTAATGGCACTTACTAGCCCCGTAGAAGCTGTGAAGTAGAGTTCGATGCGGTCTGATATCTCCAGGCCGGCATCCTTCCGCAATGCTTGCACACGTCGGACAACTTCCCGGGATAGTCCCTCATTTATCAGTTCAGGGGTTAATTCAGTGACCAAAGCTGCCATGTATGGTCCTTCAGATGCCACCTCAAACCCAGATTTCGATTGAGTATGAACTTCAACTTCATCATTTTCAATCAGGTAAGCTTTACCTTCTATATTGACAAGCAAAGAGCCGCCATCCAGCAATCGTCTTGCCGACTCTTCTACAGGAAGGTCAAGTATCGCCTGGCGGATCTTGGGATAAATGCCTTTGTATTTTTGCCCCAGTTGTTTTGGGAGAGGATTAATGGTGTAATTAACCGCCTCTGAAGCACCATCAAGCAATCGGACTGATTTTACATTTAATTCATCAGTCAACAGGTCCTGATACTGCCTCACCACAAGTTGATCTTCAAGGGACCCGACGGCAAAGGCCACCTCGGCTAATGGCTGCCGGACTTTTATGTTTCCTTTGTTTCTTGCTGCATGCCCAAGCGAAACCAGCCGTAAAACAGTGCTCATGGATCGGTTTAGGTTTTCATCGATTCGTGATTCATCTGCCTTTGGCCAATCACATAAATGCACCGAGATCGGGCTTTCAGGATCAATTGATCGAACCAAATTCTGATAGAGTTCATCCGCCAGGAATGGCATTGTTGGAGCCATTAACTTAGAAATAGTCACTAATGCTAGGTACAGTGTGTAATATGCCGCTGCTTTGTCACTGTCCGATCCTGATTTCCAGAATCTTCGGCGTGATCGTCTTAAGTACCAGTTTGAAAGTTGGTCTACAAAACGTTCGATCGGTCGGGTTGCACTAAGCACATCATAAGCATCATAAGCAGAGGTTACATCCCTTATTAGCGCATTTAATGCGGACAGCAACCAGTTATCCAACGTAGAAAACTGGGGAATAACCAGGGAATCCGGTGTCCATTCGTCTAGGTTGGCATAAGTGACAAAGAAAGAGTAGGTATTCCAGAGTGTCAGCGAGAAATTGCGCACCACCTCACCTACAAGATCTTTACTGAAGCGCCTTTCATTGCCTGGAGGGCTCGAAGTATAGAAATACCATCGTGTAGCATCTGCGCCATGAGTGTTGATCACATCCCAGGGATCAACAATATTTCCCTTGGATTTGGACATTTTCTGACCCTCGCTATCTAGGATCAAACCAAGGCAGATCACATTTTTATATGGCGTTGCATCAAACACCAGCGCACCAATCGCTAACATAGAGTAGAACCATCCCCTGGTCTGATCCACCGCTTCGCTAATAAAATCTGCCGGAAATTGTGATTCGAATTCTTCTATATTTTCAAATGGGTAATGCCACTGCGCGTAAGGCATACTGCCAGAATCAAACCATACATCGATCAGTTCTTTTACTCTACTCATTTGTCCATGGTCACATTTTGGACAGGCAAACGTAATTCGATCTATGAAAGGTCGATGAAGATCAAGCTCAGCGCAATCCTTTGCTGAAAGACGGCTTAATTCTTCAACAGAACCAATACATTCCTGGTGATGACAGGAACCGCATTCCCATACAGGTAATGGTGTACCCCAATACCTGTTCCTACCTAATGCCCAATCGATATTGTTCTCAAGCCAGTTTCCGAATCGTCCGTTCTTGATGTGGTCCGGGACCCAATTGATTTCCTGATTCAGTTCTAGAAGTCTGTTCTTGATCGAACTGGTTTTTATGTACCATGTGGGTCGTGCACAATATAAAAGAGGTGTGCTACACCTCCAGCAAAATGGGTATGAGTGGTTGTACTTTCCAATTCGGAACAACAGCCCTCGATCTGAAAGGTTTTGCACGATCAATGGGTCAGCATCTTTTACGAAGATCCCAGCCCATGGACTGATCTCGCTCTTGAATTTTCCTTCATCATCAATTGTCATAAGTAGTGGCAGGTCATTGTTTGACGCCACCTGCATATCATCTGCACCGAAAGCAGGTGCAATATGCACAATACCTGTGCCGTCTGTGGTTGTGACGAAATCTGCCAGGACTATGTAATATGCTGATTTTTCTGATGGCATGAAAGTAAATAACGGTAGGTAACGTTTTCCTTTCAACTGCCTTCCTTTATAGGTCTTTGATACTTCATAATCTTTGCCTGCTAAAACCTGCGGAATCAGGCTTTCTGCCAGGATTATTTTTTCTTTATCATCTCCCTCACAAATTGAAACGGTCGCATAAATCACATCAGGATGAACTGCCAATGCCACATTACCGGGCAAAGTCCATGGCGTAGTAGTCCAAACAAGGAGAGATGTGCCTTTTTCATCAGCCAACGGAATTTTGACAAATAATGATGGATCATCGGTCATTTCGTAGCCTTGAGCTACCTCATGATCACTTAAGGGGGTTCCACACCTGGGGCAATAAGGAACGATCTTGGACCCCTGGTATAAAAGTCCTTTATTCCAGATATCCTTTAATAACCACCACACACTTTCAATATATTCGTTCTTATAAGTAACATATGCTCGGTTGAGATCTACCCAAAAGGCAATCCGTTCCGTCAGTTTCTCCCAGTCCTGGATCCGGGCGAATGCCGATTCACGGCAAAGTGCATTAAACTTTTCTACACCATAGGCTTCGATCTGGCTTTTATTGTTGAATCCCAATTTTTTTTCTACTTCGATCTCTACTGGAAGTCCATGAGTATCCCACCCACCACGCCGATCTACGTAAAACCCTTGCATCGACTTATATCTTGGGAAGATATCTTTAAATGCTCTAGCCAGCACGTGGTGAATTCCCGGTTTTCCATTAGCGGTTGGAGGTCCTTCAAAGAACACATACCTGGGATTACTCGTCCGTTGGTCTAGTGACTTTTGGAAGACAGAATTAGCGCGCCAGAACCTCAACATAGATTCTTCCAATATAGTTACATTCATTTTTGACGAAACTGCTTTAAACATTTAACCTCCCAAAAAAAGAACTCATCCCTTTCAGGGACGAGTTCTTGCTCGCGGTACCACCCTGGTTCCTGATTTTTCAGGCTCTCAGTGAGAACGTCGATTTATAGCTCTCTGAGCGTGCTAACGGAACTCACTCCGGCTCCCTTACTCGCCAATATGGTTTTCAGTTCGCTGCTCCTGAAGGATTTTCAAATTGCTCGGCAACCCTGTTCACACTGTACCAGGGCTCACTGTTACAATTGCAATTTTACTCGTTTCAATCAATGCATTTTATTTCTTACCGAATTATCCCATAAAGTAAATTTAAGGTCAATTGGCACTGTACTTCACAAAAAAAGCACCCTCTCGAGTGCTTAAGGGTGCCTGGACGGTTTCGAACCCTCAACCTCCTCATCCACAGTGAGGCGCTCTGCCGTTGAGCTACAGGCACCACGATCAGGCTAAGATTTTAGCATAAGGTAGGCGCTTTATCAAGGAGTCTCTTTATTTCATCAACGATCAAATAATCACTCACCGTGCATTGTTCTTGCGTTTTAAGGTCCTTGATGGTTATGATATTTTTTTGTATTTCATCAGGGCCAATGATCAAGACATAATTGACCCCAATTTTATCTGCATACTTCAGTTGTTTGGACAATTTCTCATAGGTCGGAAAAGTAAGAACATCAATTTCTTTATCTCGTAATTCAGAGGAGAGACGGAAACTATACTCAAGGCAACTTTCATCAAAAACAGTCACCATAATCCGAGAACTTGATGAAATATTTGGTGGTATGCACCCGAGATCTCTTAAGAGGATCTCAATAACAACATCACCCATTGCAAAACCAACGCCTGGCAATGGGTTTCCCCCGACATCTGCCACCAGGTTATCATAATGCCCACCGCCAAATATCGCACGATAATGACGTCCAACATCCCTTCCCTCAAACACAATGCCCGTATAATAATCCAACCCTCTGACTACCTTGGGGTCAAATTCTACATAATCCTGGATTCCCAACCAGTTACACACTTGAAAAAAGGATACAAGTTCTTCAGATTCTTTCCAGAGATCTTGCTTGAAAAGTAAGTCTTCCAATCTCCCAACTTGTTCACTTGTTAATCCAAGGTCTTGAGCAAATTCCTCCCATTTGTCTTTCTCAAGTTTATCAACCCTGTCAATCAACTTGACTACGGATTCGCTCAATTCTGGACTTATCCCCAGGGATTTTATGCTCTTTTCCATCAGGCGTCGATCGTTAATGTAAATTTTTACCTTCTCGCTGGACAGGCCAACCTGTTTGAAAAAATCTACTGCCACGGCAACAATTTCAGCATCAGAATTTATTGAATTACTTCCGATTTGGTCAATATTCCACTGGAAGAATTCACGGCTTCTGCCTTTCTGGGGTCTCTCATAACGCCAGAAAGGGCCAAATGAATACCATCGGAGGGGAAAAAACAATTCATTCTGTTTTGACGCTACCATCCTTGCCAGGGAAGGTGTTAACTCGGGGCGCAGTGCAATAAGGTCTCCACCTCGATCAGGAAAAACAAAGCTTTGTTCCTTTACCAGTTCATCACCCGACTTGGCTGCATAGAGATCGATTGTTTCCAGGCACGGAGCATCATACTCCTGGTAGCCAAATTTTCGAGAACAATTGTGCATGGCACTGATTATCCATCTACGGATCATCATGGATTCAGGGTAAAAATCTCGGGTTCCTTTGACTGGGCGAATAATACTATTCATGTATCACCTTATCCTATAAAATCCAAAGTATAACATGGCTTAATAATACGATAAAATATAACAATAAGATTACAACTTAGAAGGGTAGTTACATGAAGATAAAAGAAATACTTGAAATTTCCGAAGGCAAGTTGTTAACCGACATTTCTGGCTTGGAAATTGAAGTGAAAGGTGCCTTTGCCGCTGACCTGATGAGTGATGTTCTTGCTTCAATTCAGCCAGATGCTATTTTGTTGACCGGTTTATGCAATCCCCAGGTGGTACGAACTGCCTTGATTGCTGATGTAAGAGCAGTCGTTTTCGTAAGAGGAAAAGATCCAGTTGCGGAAACGATCTATCTCGCTGAGCAAGAAAATTTTCCCCTCATTTCATCCCCATTAGGCTTGTACGAACTCAGCGGCCGACTGCACATGGCAGGCTTGTTGTCTTTGGAAAAAAGAGTTAATGGCTTCTCAGACGAATTGTAAGTTCAAATAATTCTAATATGGCATCTAAGAATCCTGTTTTATCAGATAAAGAGGCAGAAAGCATAACTCGCACTGAGGAATTAGCTTACGAGCTTCATATTGAGGAGGTCATGACAAAAAATGTCAAGACATTAACTCCTCAGATGATCATGCGGGATGCGCTTGATACTTTCCAGAAAAACAGGATTTCAGGAGCACCCGTTCAAGAAGAAGGCAAGCTTATTGGTATTCTTTCCATTGAAGATCTAATTCGCTCGCTAAGGGAGGGTCGGGTCGATCTGAAGGTGTCAGATTACATGTCTACCAATGTATTGACAGTAAAGTCCTCTGACCCCCTGATTGAAGCATTAAAAATATTTGTTCGTACTAAAGTAGGACGCTTGCCAGTACTTGATGATGATGGCCAACTCGTTGGCATTATCACAAAAGGCGATCTGACAAATGGTCTGTTGCAGGCGTTGCAAAGAGAATACCATGCTGAGGAATTGATCCGCTACAGAGCTTCTCATTTGTTTGAGGATATCGTATCAGATAGGACCAGCCTGATCCTCAGGTACAACATAAAAAAAGGTGACTTTACACATGGTGGCGCTGCTTCTTCACATATAAAGAGAGCCCTGTTGCGGTTAGGCGCGACGCCCCAGGTTGCCCGCAGGTGTGGTATTGCGGTCTATGAATCTGAAATGAACCTGATCATTCACACAAATAATGGTGGCACATTAAGAGTCGAGATTGAACCGCAAAAGATTACCATGGAAGCGTATGATGATGGCCCAGGCATTCCAGATATTGACCTGGCAATGCAACCTGGCTACTCTACTGCCTCTGAATCAGTTAGAGAAATGGGTTTTGGAGCAGGCATGGGTTTGGTGAATATAAAAAGATGTGTTAACGAGATGAAGATCGTCTCATCAAAAGAACGGGGCACCAATATTTTCATGGTCATGCTGCTTGATTCTAATGAAAGCGATCTAATTCCCTAAGAATAGGTGATTATGGATCTTCAGCAAATCGTAGATTATTTACACTTAAGAATCCTTACCACCAAAAGAGATCTGGCTGGTATTACCGTAGAATCTGGGTATATCTCTGACTTATTAAGTTGTGTCATGACCGGAGCAAAGAGCAAAGCAATTTGGGTTACACTAATAGCCCATAGCAATATTGTCGCAGTTGCCTCACTGTTGGAATTACCTGCCATAATTATTACTGAAGATGCCCAGCCAGACGTACCCACAATTTCAAAAGCAGACGACGAAGGTATTATTTTGTTAAGCAGTCCTCTACCTTCTTTCCAGATCGTTGGCCAATTATGGGATCTTGGGTTAAGAGGTATGTAATATCCCGTGTATCCTGATCTGAAGACATATCGTGCAGAGTTTCATGTTCATACTGTGCTGTCTCCCTGCGCAGGCATTGAAATGATTCCTCCTTTGATAGTGCAAGCTGCTATTGAAACGGAGATCTCTATCATAGGCATCACCGATCATAATCATTCCGCAAATGCCAAGGCTGTGATCAAAGCTGCACTAAACCTGCCTCTACATGTACTTCCGGGAATGGAAGTTCAGACGGCCGAGGAGGTGCATTGCCTTTGTTTGTTTGACACGCTTGAACAAGTACATCTACTTCAAAATTTAGTGGATGAGCATCTACCGGAAGTACCAAATAATGTTGAATTTTTTGGTGAGCAATTTATTGTCGATGAAACAGGAGATTTCCTAACAAACGAGGATCGCTTGTTAATTAATTCAGCCTCCATTTCAATAGATGATGTCTGCCGGTTTGTAAATGAATTAGGTGGTCTCTTTATCCCTGCCCATGTCAACAGGGAAGCATTTGGATTGCTTTCACATCTGGGCTTTGTGCCGCCAACCATGGATGTTCCTGCTTTGGAAATCTCCCGTCATATTTCAGTTGCTGACGCCTATAAGAAGTTTCCCCAGATATCAAAATACAAGCTAATCCAAAGTGGCGATGTCCACTTTCTGGATGATTTTCTTGGGATCAACCAATTATTGATAGAAAAACCTTCGATCGAAGAAATTAAGTTAGCTTTGTCTGGTAGTAATTCAAGAAAATTATCAATTCTTAACACTTAGAAATACACTTCTCATAGTAAAATAAAGATTGCGTTTTGACAAAGAAAACGCCCGAAAGATTGAGTAAATTTTATAACCTTAGGAGAGTTTTACTTGGAACCTATAAATAAGACCACTACAAATCCTCTGGACAATCCGGAGACAAAAGCCACAATAGATGAGATTCTTGAAGCAAATAAGCATCTACAGGGTGCAACAATGGTGATCCTCAATGAGATCCAGGACAAGATCGGTTTCATTTCACAGCCAATTCAAAATTACATAGCTGAGCAATTGGGGATTCCGGTTAGTCGTGTTCATGGCGTGGTCTCTTTTTATTCCTTCTTTACTACAACACCACGAGGTAAGCATACAGTCAAATTTTGCATGGGAACTGCTTGTTACGTGGGGGGTATTACCCAGATCATTGAAAAAGCGAAACAGATACTTGGCGTAGAACCTGGTCAAACAACACCGGATGGTCTGATCACTCTTGAAAATTGTCGTTGCGTTGGTGCCTGCAGTCAGGCACCTGTTGTGGTGATTGACGAGACAGTTAACGGACGGGTCCAGCCAAATAAGTTCCCCAGGTTATTACAGGGGTTGGATTAGTTAGGGGTAGCCTTTGAGAGAGATTTGCTTGCATATCCTCGATATTGCAGCAAACAGTGTTTCTGCTGGCGCAAAAAAGATCGTAATTACTATCGAGGAGAACCTTAATAACGACATCCTGAAAATAACCGTTATGGATAACGGTAAGGGAATGGATGCAGACATGGTAAAACGTGTTGCTGATCCATTTACAACCAGTCGCACAGAAAGAAGAGTTGGCTTAGGGATCCCTCTCTTTAAGTTTGCTGCCGAATCAAGCAATGGTTGGTTCAAAATTGATTCCGAGCTGGGTAAAGGGACCTCGGTTACAGCACAGTTCCAATTAAGCCATATTGATAGAATGCCACTGGGAAATGTCGCTGACACTTTATTGCTTCTTGAGATGGGCACTCCAGAGATCAACTGGGTGTTTTCTGTTAGACGGGATGATCAAGAATTTTATCTGGATGATGCAGATATAAAGAAAGAATTGGAAGGAATTTCGATCACTGAGCCTGATGTCATTCGGTTCATGCGGAATTTGTTTGAAGAAGGTATCAGTGCAGTAAATTTAATTAATTAGGAGAAAAAGAATGCCAACAATTAAATCATTAGACGATCTGAAAAGAATTCGCGAAGAAGCTTTGCGAAAGCAGGAGTTGAAAGCAACTACTGGCAAGATTGAGGTTATTGTGGGAATGGGCACAGTCGGAATTGCAGCCGGTGCACGGGAAACGCTCAAATCCATCCTTGATTATGTGGATCATAATCACCTGGAGAACATCATTATTCGCCAGACCGGTAATATTGGCTTGGACTCTTTCGAACCGATCGTCCAGGTGGTTTTACCCGGAGCTGAGAAGGTTTCTTATGGAAGAGTAAACCCTGACATGGCTAAAGAGATCATGGAAAAACATGTTCAAAACGGCCAGGTTGTAACTGACTACAAAGTTGAAGGTTAATATTTCATAGAAGTTGCTTGATATCTAATTTGGAAGGATTATTATGCCATTTTACAGATCAACTGTTCTTGTTTCCATTGACCCGATATGTATTGAAAAAGGCGCATATGAGTTAATTGATTCTCTAAACGATGAATTGATCAAAAAAGGTCTCATTGATGAAGTTCAAATCTTGGAGACACCCCGCTTGGGGGACCCGGAGGTTTACGGTCCTGATTTAACAATATATCCCGAAGGGACTCACTATGCAAATCTATCTTTTTTTGACATTCCTCGCCTAGTAGAAGAGCATTTCATAAAGGGCAGGATTCTCAATCAATATGCGGCCAAAATGGCAGACAATATTGACGAAGAATTAGGTGCACTGCGACCAAAAGAAAAACGGGTTGTCCTTCGAAATATTGGCGTCATTGATCCAAGAAATATTGAGGATTACTTTGCTTACGATGGATATATGGCACTTGGAAAAGTGCTAACTGAAATGACACCTGATCAAGTGATCCAGGTCATATTGGATTCAAAACTACGGGGTAGGGGTGGTGCAGGATTTCCAACTGGTATGAAATGGCGTTTTGCGCGCCAGGCAGAAGGTGATATCAAGTACCTGATCTGCAACGCCGATGAAGGTGATCCTGGTGCGTTTATGAATAGGCGCGTCCTTGAAGGTGACCCCCATTCTGTAATCGAAGGTATGATCATTGCTGCTTATGCGATTGGCGCCAAACAGGGTTACGTTTACTGCCGTGCTGAGTATCCGATTGCAGTTAGCACCTTGAACCTTGCCATCAAACAAGCCAGGTCCATGGGATTGCTTGGCAAGAATATCTTGGGAACTGATTTCTCCTATGACATGGAAGTACGTATGGGTGCGGGTGCGTTTGTTTGTGGCGAGGAAACTGCCTTAATGGCATCCATCGAGGGTGGCAGGGGCGAACCCAAAGCTCGTCCTCCCTTCCCTGCCAACAAGGGACTTTGGGGAAAACCAACCAATATCAATAACGTTGAAACATATGCCAATGTTCCTCAGATTATTCTCAAGGGTGCTGAGTGGTACTCAGGAATGGGAACCGAGAAAAGCAAAGGCACAAAAACATTTGCTTTGGCAGGTGATGTCAAGAACACAGGTTTAATTGAGGTTCCTTTTGGCATAAGCCTTAGGGAGATCATTTATGATGTCGGTGGAGGCATTAAGGGCGATAAAAGGTTCAAAGCGGTGCAAACAGGTGGACCCATGGGAGGTTGTATTCCAGAGCACATGCTAGATATTCCTGTCGATTATGAGACGTTGGGCCAGGCTGGCTCAATTATGGGATCTGGTGGCATGATTGTTATGGATGAAGACACTTGCATGGTAGATATTGCACGGTTCTTCATGGAATTTACCCAGGACGAATCATGCGGTAAATGTGTCCCCTGCCGTGTAGGAACCCATCGCTTGCTTGAGATTCTGGAAGGGATCTGCGATGGACGGGGTACTGAACAAGATCTGCTTGAGTTGCAGGAACTGAGCGATCAAATTAGAAAGAACAGCTTGTGCGGACTCGGTCAAGGAGCACCCAACCCGGTCGTCTCAACTCTAAAGCACTTTATGGATGAATATGAAGCACATGTTTATGAGAAACGGTGTCCGGCAAAAGTCTGTCGTTCATTGATCAAGTTTGAGATTATGGACGGACCTTGTACTGGGTGTACTGTTTGCGCCAGGAACTGCCCGGTTCAGGCAATCTCAGGAGAGCGGAAACAAACCCACATAATTGATCAAGATATTTGCATTAAGTGTGGAATTTGCCACCAGGTTTGCCAATTTGATGCTATAAGCATCAGTTAATTTGTAAAGGAGAATTTTTTATGACATCTGACACTAAGAACGACTTGGAAATGCTGGAAGGTGTAAGAAAAATTGTTCATAGAATTGGCAATACGCGTGCAGAGCTGATTGCAATTTTGCAAGCAATAACGAATCAATTCGGTTACATCTCACCGGAAGCTATCAAGGAACTATCATTCTTATTGAAAATTCCCACAAAAGAGATTCAATCAGTCGCTACCTTTTATCGAATGTTATCAACCCAGCCCAGGGGAAAACACGTGATCCAGTTTTGCGAAAATGCCCCATGCCATGTGGTCGGTGGTAAAGAAGTTTGGGTAGCTTTGAAGGAAGCATTAAAAATAGAATCAGGTCAAACAACCCCAGACAATAAATGGACACTGTTAACCACCAGTTGCCTCGGTGCTTGCGGTATTGGACCGGTTATCCTTATTGATACTGACATGTACGGCAACGTGACACCTGAACAGGTCAGAAACATACTTAGCCGATACGAATAGGAGAAACACATGAAAGCTGTACGATCGATGGTTCTGATATCTAACGATACAGAGAGTATTGTACGAGGTTCAGAGACAATATTCAGTGAATTTCAAACACAACTACAGCACTTTGGGCTTACGGATGAAGTCTCACTTTCTCTGGTAACCGATCTTGGTCATAGCTATGCTTCGCCAATTGTTGTCATTTATCCAGAGACTGTAATTTACGGACCAGTAAAACTCACAGATGTCCCGCATATTGTTGAAGAACATCTTTACAAGGGACGAATTGTTGAGGAAAAGCGTGCACCTCTGCATGAACTTTCAGGACGTGTTGCATGGTTATCAGCCAGGAAAGGCACATTACCAGCCGAAAACCGTGTTGTGTTAAAAAATGTCGGCTTAATTGATCCCGATAGCATCGAGGATTATATTGCCCATGATGGATATCAGGCACTGGGATTAGCTCTCGAGAAAACACCTGAAGAGGTGATAGCAATCATCAAAGAATCAGGCCTACAAGGTCGTGGCGGTGCAGGCTTTCCTACAGGTATCAAGTGGGGGTATGTTAGCAAGACTTATGGTAGTAAAAAGTATGTCATTTGCAATGCAGATGAGAGTGAACCAGGCACATTTAAGGATCGGGTTGTACTAGAGGGAGATCCCCATGCCATCATTGAAGCAATGCTGATCGCCGCCTATTCAGTTGGTGCTGATGAAGGGTTTATTTACATCCGTGGGGAATACCAATTGGCGATTGAACGGGTTGAAACTGCGATCAAACAGGCTGAAGCTAATGGTTTACTGGGTAACAATATTTTTGGATCCAACTTGAATTTTAAGCTTCATGTTCATGCTGGAGCAGGTGCATATATATGTGGTGAAGAGACCGCATTAATTGAATCGATCGAAGGCAAAAGGGGTGAACCCCGCTCAAGACCACCTTACCCGACTACTGATGGTCTCTGGGGGAAACCAACTCTTATCAACAATGTTGAAACCTTTGCGAATATTCCTGCCATTATTAGAAATGGTGCACCATGGTATCGCAGTTTGGGTACCCCCTCAAGCCCGGGTACCAAAGTATATACGATCCTTGGCAATGTCAATGTAACAGGTCTGATCGAAGTACCGATGGGCATCACCTTGCGTGAGGTAATTTCAATTTACGCCAAAGGTATGAAAAATGGCAGCTTTAAGATGGCTCAAACAGGCGGATCAAGCGGTTCAATTATCCCTTCCAGTTTACAGGATACACCAATGGATTTTGACTCCTACAAAAGAGCTGGTGTCTCCTTAGGCTCAGGTGCTTTGTTGATTTGCAGTGACGATGTTTGTATAGTTGACCTGACCAGGGTCTTGATCAACTTCTTCAAGGTTGAGTCCTGTGGCAAATGTACACCTTGCCGAATTGGCACCAAACACGCTTATGATATCCTCGAAAACATTTCCAAAGGCAAAGGAACTCTTGAAAACCTGGACGATTTGCTTAGATTAAGCAAAGAAATGCTTGATCTATCAAACTGTGGTCTGGGCCAGACAGCTGGAACACCGATCAGGGATATGCTGAATTACTTCCGGGCAGAAGTTGAAGCACACATTCGTTTAGGGGTGTGCCCGACAGGTGTATGTTCAATGCATGATAAATAGATGATCATGTTTAGAAAAAATAAAATTTATCAATAAAAGAGGAAAATAAAATGACAGAACCCAATATTACAATCGATGATCTTACCCCACCAGAAGTTGCCAATAAAGCTATTGCAGTTGGCATTAAAAAAGCTGGCCTTGATTTTTGGACCATGTTTGTCCTGGCATTATTTGGTGGAGCATTTATCGCTTTTGGCGCAATCCTGGCTACTGTTGTTGGTACGAATGGCGCGGAATTTCCATACGGCGTCAACGCACTGTTGAAAGGTTTGATTTTTACTGTGGGGCTAGTGTTGGTGATTGTTGCTGGTGCAGAATTATTCACAGGCAACAATTTGATGTTAATGGCAGTTCTTAGTAAAAAGATCACTACAGGTAAAATGCTTAGAAACTGGGGAGTTGTTTACCTCGGTAACCTTGTCGGTTCACTCATTATTGCTGGAATTATGCTCTTGGCAAAAGAATACACCTTTGCTTCAGGAGCTTTAGGCAAGACTGCCCTGACCATTGCCAATGCAAAATCAGGCTTAGGCTTTGGATCCGCAATTGGACTCGGTATCATGTGCAACATGCTTGTCTGCCTTGCAGTATGGATGACCTTCTCCGCCAGGACTACAGCTGGAAAGATCGCAGCCATCATTCTACCAATTGCCTCTTTTGTTACTGCAGGTTTTGAACACAGTGTAGCCAATATGTACTTCATCCCCATGGGATTATTTATCAAGTGGTTTGATCCGGAATTCTTTAGTGCAGCTGGAGAATTTGGGAATTTAACTCTGGGTAACTTCCTTTTGAAGAACCTTCTTCCAGTTACCATTGGCAATATTATCGGCGGTGCGCTGTTCATTGGTGGAGTTTATTGGTTTACCTACTTAAGAAAAAGTAAGTAAAATTCTTTTCTACATTTAACTGCTAATCAACAGGATTTGTGCCAGGTTTTCAGGCACTTATAAGGATAATTATGACAAAATTAAAGATAAATGGCATTGAAATCGAAGCTGATAGTAAGTGGACAATATTAAAAGCTGCCGAACACGCTAACATTACCATCCCTACCTTGTGCTATCATAAGGACCTCTCCCCTACAGGAGCTTGTCGGATGTGCTTGGTTCAGGTCAAAGGTGCCCGTGGCTTGATTACCGCCTGCACTACACCGATCTCAGAAGGAATAGAAGTTGAGACAGAGAATGATACTTTAGCCTCCTCACGTCGGTCGGTATTAAAGCTTTTACTGAGCGTCTACCATGATAGCGGGTACAAACCAGACCAGACGGACAACGAGTTATATAAATGGGCAAGGTTCTATGGACTCAATCCTGAAGATCATATGTCAAAGAAGACTCGCTATGAAATTGACACAGATCCCAATCCATTCATCTGGATAGATCTAAACAAATGCATCCTTTGCACGAGATGTATCCGAGCTTGCTCCGAGGTCCAGGGTCGCTTTGTTTGGGGCATATCTGAAAGAGGTTTTGAAGCCCACATCACTGCCGGTGTTGATGAGGACATGATCGATGCAAGGTGTGAATCTTGTGGTGCATGTGTTGCTTATTGCCCGACCGGTGCACTTTCACTGAAACCAACTGTTAGAGTTCAACCTGCAGAGAAAAAAGTGACCACAACTTGTAATTATTGTGGCGTTGGCTGTCAATTTGATTTTAATGTAATAGATGACCAAATAGTAAAAGTTACCTCCAATCCGCTTGCTCCAGCCAATGGATTGCATCTTTGTGTAAAGGGTCGCTTTGGTTTCTCTTTTATTCATCACCCAGATCGGCTGACAAAACCATTGGTACGCGATTACCTGCTAAATGGGACAGAAAGGCCCTCCAAAAAAGAGCGTGGTAATTGGGTTGAGACGGATTGGGACACAGCGCTAAATCTCGTTGCCCGACGTTTAAACTCAACCCGCGAAAAGTTCGGTCCGGATAGTATTGGTATTCTATCATCAGCCAAGTGCACCAACGAAGAAAACTATTTGATGAATAAATTTGCCCGGCAGGTCATTGGCACCAATAATGTCGATCACTGTGCCAGGCTATGCCATGCCAGCACTGTTGCTGGTCTGGCAACTGCCCTGGGTTCAGGTGCTATGACAAACTCCATGAACGACATTGCTGAAAACGCCAATTCGATGTTTGTCATTGGGTCAAACACTACAGAACAGCATCCTGTTTTTGGTGCGAAAATTCGTCAAGCAGTCTTAAGAAGAAATGTCAAACTCATCGTTGCCGATCCACGCAAAATTGAATTATGTGAGTTTGCAGTCATGCATATTCAACAAAAACCTGGTACAGATATTGCTTTGATTAATGGGTTGATGCATATCATCCTTGAAAAAGGTTTGGAAAATAGGCAATTTATTGAAGAAAGAACCGAGGATTTCGAAGCTTTCGCTGAAAATCTAAAGATTTATACTCCAGAAAAGGTATCACAGATTACTGGCGTACCGGTAGAAAAACTGTACAAAGCTGTTGACATCATCGTGGAAAATGCTCCGATGGCAGTATTTTGGGCAATGGGCATAACCCAGCATACTGTCGGTGTTCACAATGTATTTGCCCTTGCTGATCTGCAGATGTTGCTGGGTAACTTTGGTATCCCCGGTGGTGGCGTTAATCCACTGCGTGGTCAGAACAATGTTCAAGGAGCCTGCGACATGGGTTGTCTGGTTAATGTTTATCCAGGCTACCAGGCAGTGGTTGCAGAAGCTTCTCAACAAAAATTCGAAGCTGCCTGGGGCACTTCTCTTTCCAATAAGGTCGGCAAGACTGTAACTGAGATCATTCCTGGTGTTCTGGAGGGATCAACAAAAGCCCTTTACATATTGGGTGAAAACCCCGCAATGACTGATCCGGATACCAATCACATTCGCCATTGTCTTGAGGAATTGGACTTCCTTGCTTTACAGGAGATATTTCCTACCGAAACATCAGCTTATGCCGATGTGCTCCTCCCTGGGGTTACTTTTGCAGAAAAGACAGGCACATTCACTAGTACAGAACGTCGTGTCCAAATGGTCAGACAAGCCATTTCACCGCGTGGCGAATCCAGGTCAGATTGGGAGATAATCTCTGATCTGGCCAGGCGTGTTATCGCTCTTGGAGGAAAAGTCATCAACGAAGCCCCTCACTCTTCATGGGATTACTCGGATTCATCAGCCATCATGAAGGAAATTTCGGCTGTGACACCGAGCTATGGAGGAATTTCGCACGATCGCTTGAATGAAGGCGAAACGCTTTGTTGGCCATGCCCCTCACCCGAACACCCGGGTACTCCCATCCTGCACATAGGCAAGTTCACTCGCGGTAAAGGCAAATTCATCCCGGCAATCCATCTTGATCCTTCAGAGCTGCCTGATGAGAAATATCCCATGATGCTAACAACCGGTCGGGTTCTATACCATTGGCATAGTGGTGAGCAAACGCGTCGGGTCAAAGAAATTCTTGAGATCTATGGCGAAGCTTTGATTGAAGTTTCTCCAGAGGATGCGCAACGCTTAGGCATTAACGATGAGTCCACTCAAGTCAGGGTTACCTCTCGCCGCGGTTCAATTGTTGCCAAGGCCTGGGTGGTAGATCGAGTTCCTGAAGGCTTGATCTATGGAAATTTCCATTTTCCTGAGAACAATATTAATTACCTGACCAAAGCAGCGCTTGATCCGATCGCCAAGATTCCCGAATACAAGGTATCTGCGGTAAAAATTGAAGTCGTACGCTAACTTTTCTTGAAGGACAAGCCCCCAGTAACGCATTGCTTATTGGGGGCTTTTATTTAAGTCCGGAAGCTATTTTTTCAGCTTGCTCGAAATCGTTTTTCGTGTTGATATTTATAAATGCAAGATGACCTGGATCTAGCTTACTGATCAACAAATCATTCATCTCTATCACCTTAACTTTGGACAACCACGAAACCAGGCGGTATTCTTTGTCCTTTATACTTTGTTCTATGGCGTCTTTACAGGCATTCCGTCTATACACAGCATGTAGTGGTTCGTAGTAGTCCGGACCTGTTTTGGGAATCGCTACATCAGCTCCATTTTTCATCAAAATTTTCTTTGCTTCTAACAGGATTTCTTTGTTAACAAACGGAAGATCACAAGCCACCACGGCCACATAATTATGTGATGCAATTTCCATTGCAGTGTACATCCCACCAATTGGTCCGATATTCGGAATAATATCGGGGAATATTCTACAATTCAAAAAATCCAGTTCTTCAGGTGAATTTGATACGACCAGGATTTCATCAGAGATCTTATTAATCCTTTCATATACCCTTTGAACCAGTGGAATTCCTTGAAAGAGCATGGTCTTTTTGTTTTCACCCATCCGTGAAGACCTTCCACCTGCTTGGATGACCACGCTAAGGTCAGATGTTACATTTCTCAAATTTATCGATGCCTAAACTAAATATTTTCTTTTTCTTTATTATAATTGCCGGTAAGCTAACCAGGTAACTTTGGTGCCCGCTAGTTATAACACAAGGAACCGAAATGTCAGAATTATTTGATTTGATTAATGCTTGGGATTATAAAACCGATGATAAGAAGCTGATATCCTCATCAAAGAATATTTTAAATGAGTGGGAGGTTGCTTTATCGGTAAATGGTAATTTATGGCTGAACTTTTGTACTTCTCCCTGTGATCTGTCCCAACTGGCTATAGGATTCTTATTTAATGAATCGATCATTAAAGGTCTGGATGAAATTGAAGATGTCAAAGTTGATACTGATTATCACGTATTAAAAGTCAAGCTAAGAAAACCAATCGACATTTCAAATAATTTGTTACGAACTTCAACAGGACTGGGAATTTCCCCAAAGGGCAGGAAAAACCTATTACCCTCCTCCTCGTCCACTTATACTGCAGGCACGATAGCGTCCCTATATGATCAATTCCTGGCTTCAAGGCCAACAAATAATGAATCAGTTGGTGGCCTTCATTGTGCTGCGTTGAGCGATGGAAGTAAGATCAACTTATTAATTGAAGACATCGGGAGGCACAACTGCATAGATAAACTGGCTGGCTACTGGTTGTCATCCGGCAAATCATTCATTCCACAGATACTCATTCTAACTGGCCGGATAAGTTCTGAGATGGTCCAAAAATCACTCGCCATGAATATCCATGTCTTGGTCTCTAGAACCACCCCCACCATCAAGGCGATCGAACTCGCTAAGGTAACTGGTGTGACGGTGATCGGGTATGTCAGGCAAGGCAATTTTTCAGTATTTTCCCATCCTGAAGTGATTGTTGAATTCTAAGAATAATTTCGATAGTAAATCTTTTTTCAGAGAATTTTCCGTAGCATGCTAAAACACAAGTGCTAGTGATGTAGATAAATCTGGTTTATTCTCAATAATCAATCTCTTTTGCTGTCCGCTTCTTGATTGGCCTGATGTGCATCGATTCATAAGGAAACCATAATATATGATCAGGAACCATCCAACCGTCTGTCAAGTAAACACTCGTCCGAAATTGAACAGCGACCATCTTATCATCAACCTGGACAACTGTCCCTTTTAACCACCCGTGAATCCTTTGATTGTTCTTTTCATGATCACAGTTTACTTCAACGTGATCTCCAACCTCGTACGCATTTTCATCTTGTGGGGGTTTCATATAGACAGATGGTGACATAATTTCCTCTTAATAACATTAACAGCAACTATATTTTAGCAGATTTAAGGGAAAAATCACTCTTTTCCGTTGACAATTACTCTTTTTCGACAATTTTACCCTTGATGAATTTCTCTGTATGTTGGACTAACATTGGTTTCCGGAGAAGATCAATGATCTGGTTCAAGAATCCGTTGATAAGTAAGGTTTCACTCTGCTTCTGATCAAGCCCTCTTGCTTGCAGGTAGAATAGTTCCTCTTTAGACAGTCTTCTGACAACAGCCCCATGAGAACACTTGACATCATTATTGAGTATCTCCAGGCCAGGGATCGTATTGATCCGGGCTTGGGAGCTCAATACCAGGCTTTCGCTCTTCTGGTATCCATCAGATTTTGCTGCATCTGCCTCAACTCTGACCATGCCTCGCCAAACAACCGATCCCTTATCCCAGGCGACGGACTTAAAGTTGAGATCACTGGTGGTAGATCGATTAGCATGCAATTGTCTTGTTTCAATATCTATGTGTTGGGTATCCTCTGAAAGGATCAAGCCGCTGATTTTCGCCTCTGCTCCCTCTCCCACCAGTTCAAATTCCATAAATGCCTTGGTTTGATGACTGCCCGAGCTCAATGATGCAAAATTCAGATATCCTTGTTCTAATATTCTCACTTTTTGATAAGAAATAAAATCAACATCCGTGTCCAGTGATTGAGTGGTTAATATATCCATCTGGGAATTATTATCCACAATGATTTCCATAACTTCACCGAGGAAGGATCCTGTGATTTCCTGATTCACATGATTCCCACGGTCTAGAACTATCGATGCCCTGGAACCCTTATCGCACCAAATAATGTGATGATAAAATTCCGACCTGCCACCTGAAGGAGATTGGAGTTCAATATTAAGAGGCAGTTCGATCTTAACATTTGGCGGAATGTATAGAAATGCCCCATTTTCGGCTGAACCATTGATCAGCCCAGCAAATTTTCCTTTGGTAAATGGAATTAATTTCCCGATGAGTTCGTTCACCAGATCCGGGTGATCAACTATCGCACTGCTGAGGTCACAAAATATTACGCCTTGCTCCAGCAGGTACTGGGCTAGCTGGTAATTATATGTATTGCGCAGATATTGCCCGTACCCGGAAAAATTGGCTTTCCTGGCTAATGGGTGGCCTCTCTGATGCAACTTCTTGGTAAACGCTCTTTTGTCTATTAGAAATGAATACTTATTTTCATCAATCTCAAACGAACGCCAAGCTTCATCTTTCCTGGATGGGAAACTTAATCGATGATATTCATCATTTGAATTATCAAAAAATGCCTGGATAGCCGACCTTGCAGGTGACCAGGATGGATCAGAATTGTTTTGCCCTTTGACTGAGTGCTTTGCAGTCTTGTCCATGGTTCTCATCCGACTGAACCTACCATCTGCAATTGTATAAGGCGGTTCATTTCAACTGCATATTCCATCGGCAATTCTTTCACTAATGGTTCAATGAACCCGGATACGACCATAGTCATGGCATCTTCAAGGCTCAAACCCCTGCTCTGCAGGTAAAAAAGCTGCTCCTCATCAATTTTTGAAACTGTTGCTTCATGACCTATTGAAACATCATCAGAACGAATATCCATATACGGATATGTATCAGAGCGGGATTCCGGATCCAGCAACAATGCATCACAAACTACATTTGACCTTATACCAGTTCTACCTTCTGCTACTTTTACTAAACCGCGATAGCTTGAGCGTCCCGCCCCCTTGGATATCGATTTTGAGGTGATCTTGCTGCTTGTATTGGAGACAAAATGGATCATTTTCCCGCCAGCATCCTGCTGCTGACCAGTAGATGCAAATGCAACCGAAAGAATTTCACCATGGGCGCCTTCACCTTTGAGGTAACAAGAGGGATACTTCATCGTCACTTTGGAGCCAAGGTTTGCATCGACCCATTCCATTGTGCCATTCTCATGAACAACCGACCTTTGGGTGACAAGGTTGTAAACGTTCTTGGACCAGTTTTGAATGGTCGTATAACGAACCCGGGCATTCTTTCTTACTACAATCTCAATAACGCCACTATGGAACGAATTACTTAAGTATGTGGGGGCTGTACAGCCTTCAACATAGTGAACTTGAGAACCCTCATCTGCTATGATAAGTGATCTTTCAAATTGACCAATATTCGCACTGTTCAGTCGGAAATATGCCTGCAATGGCAGGTCCACTTTGACCCCCTTAGGCACGTAAACAAACGAGCCTCCCGACCAAACAGCACTGTTTAGTGCAGCAAATGTGTTGTCACCTATGGGAACAACAGTGGCAAAGTATTCACGGAACAGGTCAGGATATAGTTTTAATCCATTCTCGATACTTAAAAATATCACTCCCTGCTTTGCCAGGTTTTCTTGAATACTGTGATAGACCATTTCAGATTCATACTGGGCACCGACACCAGAAAGATATTTTTGCTCAGCCTCAGGGATACCCAGCCGTTCAAATGTGTCTTTGATGGTAGATGGCACATCTTCCCAGGTTTTTCCCTCAATATCTGAAGGCCTTACATAATAATAAATATCCGACAGATCCAGATCTGATAGGTCAGGTCCCCATGAGGGAATCTGCCTGCTGAGAAAATGTCTGTATGCCTTCAATCTAAATTCCAGCATCCACGAAGGTTCATCCTTAAAAGCTGAAATTTGCCTGACGATATTTTCACTAAGGCCTTTTTCGCTCTTAAATGAAAACTCTTCCTGGTCTTTAAATCCATATTTATATTCATCCCCCATTTTTTCAATGAAACCAGGCGCAGAATTTGTCATATAGAATCTGCGACCTTAATTCTCTTTATCATTAATCTGGTATTTTTCGCGTATCCAATCATACCCATTCTCTTCCAGGTAATGAGCAAGGTCGGCACTGCCCGATTCGACGATCGTACCATTGAACATTATGTGAACAAAATCAGGATGTATGTAATTCAATATTCGCTGGTAATGAGTGATCAGCAAGATTCCGAGGTCATTCCCTCTAAGTGTATTTACCCCCTCTGATACTATGCGCAGTGCATCGATATCTAAGCCCGAATCTGTTTCGTCTAATATGGCAAAACGGGGTTCCAGGACCGCCATCTGTAATATTTCTGCTCGTTTCTTCTCACCGCCCGAGAAACCTTCATTTAAATATCTGCCACCAAACGAGTAATCCATTTTCAGCATGTCCATCTTGTGCTTCATGAGCTTTCTAAACTCAAGCACAGATACCGGTTTTGCTTCCTTATCCAAAAATTTTGCTTTGGCATTCAATGCGGTTCTTAGGAAATTTGCTACTGTAACACCAGGCAAACTAACCGGATACTGGAAGGCAAGGAATAAGCCATGCTGTGCCCGTTCGTCAGGTTTAAGTGTTTTTATGCTTCTTCCGTCAAGGCGGATGTCACCTTTTGTGATCGTATAGGCTGGATGCCCCATGATTGTGTACGCCAGAGTTGATTTGCCAGTTCCATTTGGACCCATGATCGCATGGACTTCCCCCTGCTTTATCGACAAATTCAAACCTTTAATGATTTCTGTTGTTCCAACAAGGACATGTAGGTTTTTTATTTCAAGACTTATCATTTTTCATCTTTCAAAAATAAAAATAGACTTGCAATGTCTATTTCTCTTGATCTGTATAATTTTTGCCTAGATAGTCTAGCATAGCCAAATATATTTGTCAATATTTATTATAAAAATGATTGTGAGTAGGTCAGCACATGGTATACACTTTTTAGATAAGTCATACGAGTTGTACCGTGATCGATGTTTGGAGTTATGGGGGATAAGATATCAAGACATCGAGGTGTATATTGATCAAAG
>Ga0123335_1002635_pt1 | contig 26286 bp, 21 predicted proteins | sample BiotimSIPDNA_2_FD_89707 | JGI IMG/M metagenome (GOLD analysis project Ga0123335, IMG submission 89707) | Anaerobic biogas reactor microbial communites from Washington, USA - Biogas_R2 time_0 SIP DNA | ecosystem: Engineered > Bioreactor > Anaerobic > Unclassified | place: Washington, USA...
ATATTTTAACTTATCTGATCAGCTCTGATGATTTATTTCCATAAACAAAGTAATTACGAACGTCTCTTTACCTTTAAATTAAGAATAGTCCGAGTCAAGTCATTCAGACGAACTATTTTTTTCCTTACTCACTCTTCTGCAAAAAAAAATTAGTCCGTACAGCACACCCAAGACCAGTGAAAAGAACAGTCCCAGATAAACGTTTTTTCTGGCTCATACTTCTGCTGCCTAACAAAAAATTAAATTAGTCCGTCTAATCGAAAGAAAAGCAAAAAAGTAGTCCGTCCGTTACCGAAGTACCATCTGTAACGCACTATGAAGCTCCTCACTAGTGTAGGGCTTCTTCAAAGCACACCTAAAACCATATCTGCAAGGATCTGACATCACAGGATCATCATAATAGCCACTGCAAGCCACCGCCGTTATCCCAGGGCACTGTCTCTGCATCCTCCTTATCACTTCCTTTCCACCTAATTCCCCCTTAATATTTAAATCCAACACCACAATATCAAAAACCCTGCCCTCTTCCACACTATCACGAAAAAGCTCCAATGCTGTTTTACTGGAAGTAGTACTGGTTACCTGATATCCCAAATTAGACAGTATACTCTCTGCCATCTTGGTAATAAACGGCTCATCATCTAACCATAAAACCCTTATCTTCCCCGCAGTTACAGTAACACTGCCTATCTCCTTTTGCTCCACTACACTCTGAGTTACAGCAGGAATCCTAACCGTAAAAGTTGTCCCCTTCCCCTCCTCTGATTCCACTCGGATCGTTCCATCATGATTGGCAATTATTGAATACGCAGCCGATAACCCCAGTCCGTTTCCTTTGGCTTTAGTGGTAAAAAAAGGATCAAAAATCTTTGACAAATTCTCCTTCTTAATCCCTGGCCCGCTGTCCTTAATCGTCACCTCAATAAAGGGGCAATTTTTCCCCTGACGAGTCTCCGATCTCTTTTTAGTATCAATCTCTACTACCCCATCTTCTGAAATCGCCTGACACCCATTAAGAATAATGTTATAAAAAACCTGCCGCACCAGCCCTTCATCAATATTGCAAAGCGGTAAATCCGGGGAAAGCCTGCACTTAATCTGCTGGGAGTATCTTGTACTGAGCATATCCACTGCACTGCAAATAATTTCACCCAAAGGTCTTACTTTTTTTACCGGAACTCCCCCCTTGGAAAAAGTAAGCAGCCGATTGGTAAGATCTTTTGCTTTACGACAAACATTCAGTGCATCATCTAAATTCTCAAATACTTTGGAGCTGCTTCCTGAGGAAACTGAAATGCGGGCCAGATCTAAAAACCCCATAACCCCGCTTAAAAGATTATTGAAATCATGGGCAATTCCCCCGGCTAAAAGCCCCAGCGATTCCAGCTTCTGAGCCTTTAATATCTCATCACCGGTTATCTTGCGAACCGTAATATCTTCAGCGACTTCTGCAACCCGGTAGATCTTGCCTATAGAATTTTTTATAGGAAAGCTGCGATAACGAATCCAGCGGACACCGCCCGAAGGGTGTACGATCCGGATCTCTCTATCCATGTCCAGATTGTTGGAAGAAGAATCTACTGTCAATTTTATCAATTTTTTATCATCTTCATACACATAATCCAGAAGCACTTTCGGATTAGCTATAAACTCCTCTCTGGGTCTTCCAAATATCTCATCAAAAGCAGGGCTCACATAATAAATTTTATCCTCAGCTCTGAGCCAGTAAGCCTCACGGATGTTTTCTGCAATCTGTCGGATCGTTGCTTCACTTTCCCTAAGATCATTCTCAGCTCTTTTTCTGAGGTTTATGTTGATTAAAAGAAAAATGGAGAAAACAGTCAAAGCACTGACAATAAAGAGCACTCCCCACAGCAGTCTCTTATTGACTTTGTAAAACAGTTGTGGTTTGTTAATAATCAGACTTTCTTCCGGAAGCAAGCGGGTATCGATTTTGAACTTTTTTAACTGGATATAATCAAACATATACTGATTATTACTTTTCTTTACCACAGGTAAATTTTCCGGTTTCTCTCCGGAAAGTATCCTTACTGCATATTGAGCAGCCATCTTCCCCTGACCCATGGCACTTATCACATTACCACCAACAACCCCATGTCCAAGACTGTTGTCATTGATGGCATAGATAGGGACTTTCGCCCTGGAAGCTAAATAAGTTGTTACCTGTTCAGCAGTTAAGTAATTGTTCAAGCGATCCCGGTGAAAAGAAGCAACTAAAATAACCCATTTTTTATCCAGTTTCCCTACCTTCTCCATTAACTCTTCAATAGAAAGATCGCTGACATAATGACACTTAATATTGCTGAAACTTAACTCCGCTTTCTCCACCAGCTTTTTATTTGCCAACCCTGACAAGGTGTTATCATGAATAACCAAAACTTGCCTTACTTCCGGTTGAAGTTTCGCTATAAGCTGCAGGTTTTTTTCAATATCGTGCGATTCTGTAATCCCGGTAAAAATGCGTTCCTTATTCTCAATCATCTGGTCAGAGTAGTTGTTAATTCCTGTAAAAACAACCGGAATACCCCTGAAAAGCAGGGTGTCGTATTTCAATAATAAATCCAGAGAATAATTATCACATGCAATAATCAGTTTGAAATGTACAGATTGGTATTTGCTGGATAAAAACCTGAAATGAGAGCTGTCATCTATACGGAACCGTTTGGAATCAAGGTGCTCCATATAAATTCCAATATCGGACAGATCTGATTTCTTCAACTCTGATTTGAGTACTGAAAGCAACGTATCTGACCAGTCAAATCCCTCATGATAAGAATCGAATATCAGTACATTGGTTCCTGCTATTATCGGATGAAAAACAGCAAAAACAAATAATGCAATAAAAATCGCGTTTTGTATCTTCGAACTTTTTGATCCCTCCATACCCGCTCACCTCTGCTTTAATTCAGCCATCACCCTCTTGATAAATTAAGATTCACCATAAGATCAACACAATTAATAAAAAAAATAACCGGAATTTTAATTGAAAAACTGGAAATTCCTCATTCAGATGATCTATTTTTTCTATTCTTTTAAATATCGGCCTTTATTAGCTTATCTAAAAAATGGAGAGATTTATGTTAAAATTTATCCAATTCTGCTCAACCGCACTCATTTTATCTTCTTATGCTGTATTTGCCGGTCCTAAAATGGAAATCGAAAACACAACCTTTAACAGCCCTGATATCATAATAGGAACCACCACCAAAGTCACTGCCACCTTTACCGTGAAAAATGTCGGCGATGCCCCCCTCAAACTTACCACCGTGAAACCATCCTGCGGATGTACTGTTGTTAAATTCGATTCAACCATTCAACCGGGAAAATCTACAAACATTGAATCTGTTGTAAACATTCCAGGGTATCGTGTCGGAAATTATTCTAAAAATATAACGGTTAAATCCAATGTAGACGATTCCACCACCCGCCTGTTTATAAAATTTTCAATCATCTCAGCAGTTGGCATCTCTGATCACGCAGTCGATTTTAACAGCTCATCAGTCAGTAAACCGCTATCGATTACGCTTTCCTCAAAAAAAGAGGACCTTAAGGTTAATTCCGTACAATATATTGCCGATTCCCTTACTATACCAATGAAATTCAACTGGGCAAAAACCGATTCTGTAAATGATCAGGGAATGAGAATCTTCAAACTTGATCTCTTCCAACCACCCAATGCTAAAAAAGGTACAGGCAAAATCACTATTGCACTAAATCATGAGAATCAAAAAGAAATAACGATTACTGGTAATATCCACTGATCAGTTAAAAACAAAAGGGGAAACCAATAACTGGTTTCTCCTTTTCTTCTGTTTTGAATCTCCTCAGTCCCTGCAGCTTTCTTCTCATACAGTTGATAATATATTTTCCCGATGTTATTGTCTATTATTAATTATTATTCATGTAAACTCTATCAGATAATACCAACTGCTGCAGTTGTCCCGCTGAAATTATCTTATGTGCATTTCAGCAAAAGGCAATCTTTTGAGAAGAGGTATGTAAATGGAATCTCTCAATCTTTCCACCAGTAACCTGCTGCTGGCTTTCTCCCTGACCCTGTTTGCCGGACTGGCTACCGGCATAGGAAGTACAATAGCTTTTTTAACCAGACATACCAACACCAGATTTCTTGCGATTGCGCTGGGATTCTCTGCAGGGGTTATGATTTATGTTTCATTCATCGAAATATTTTTTAAAGCCAAAATATCACTGGTCTCTGTGCTGGGAGAGAAATTAGGTACCATAACCACTACCTGTGCCTTTTTTGGTGGAATACTTTTAATCGCCATTATCGATAAGCTGGTACCAAGCTTTGAGAACCCTCACGAGATGCGCAAAGTGGAAGAGCTTGAGAAAATTCCATCCGATTCCTCCAGAAGAACCTCCGGACTCCTTCGAACCGGCACCTTCACCGCTATCGCTATCTCCATTCATAACTTCCCGGAAGGACTAGCCACCTTTACCGGCGCCCTGACCGATCCTGCACTGGGAATCTCCATCGCAGTCGCTATCGCCATTCATAATATTCCTGAAGGTATCGCAGTATCTGTACCGGTCTATTATGCCACTAAGAGCCGAAAGTTAGCCTTTCGCTACTCCTTTATTTCTGGACTCTCAGAACCACTTGGAGCACTGATTGGATTTCTTCTCCTCAGAAACTTTTTTTCTCAGTTTATGTTTGGAATCGTGTTCGCCTGCGTTTCAGGAATAATGGTTTTTATCTCACTCGATGAACTTCTTCCATCAGCCCAGAAATACGGTGAACATCATCTTTCTATCTATGGGTTAATCTCCGGGATGGCGGTGATGGCAATCAGCCTGCTCTTTTTTACCTGATAAGCTTTTCCGGCACAGTTTTTGTACTACTACAGCTCGTTTAAACCACCAATTTTATTAAAAGGGAGAGGTCTTAAATGATTGTAGTAGCAGGTGCTTCAGGAAATACCGGCTCCAGAACAGCTTCCATGCTCTTAAAAAAAGATCAGAAAGTCCGCGCTTTTGCACGAACTGCCGAAAAGCTTACGTTTCTGAAGAACCAGGGAGCCGAAATCCAAACAGGTGATTTAGCTGATGTCGACTTCCTAACCAGCGTACTAAATGGTGCCGATGCCGCTTTTTTATTTATTCCTCCACGTCCCGATGCATTAAATATTAGGGAATACTACAATGATCTGGGACTGGCCATATTTAATGCAATCCTTCGCTCTGGAATAAAAAAGATAGTGTTCCTCAGTAGCCTCGGAGCCGAACGCTCTTCAGATACTGGAATAGTCCTGGGACTGCACGATGTCGAAACCATCCTCCAGCGTCTTACCCAGGTGGATATCGTGTTCTTGCGAGCAAGCCCATTCATGCAAAACACCCTGGCATCAATTCCACTTATAAAGGAACAGCACTTTAATGGTGGTTCAGTCGATCCTAATATTCCAGTTTACATGTGTGATACCAGAGATATCGGTGACAAAGCAGCAGATCTTCTTGCGCAAAGATTGTTTCCCGGACACAGTGTACAGGATCTTTTCGGAGACCGGTTCTCTTTTCGGGAAGTAAGTCACCTCATAGGAATGGAAATTGGAATTCCCGATCTTCCGTATGTGCGTTTTAATGATACTGATGCTATGGCTGAATTGATAGATAAAGGCTTCTCAGATAGCGTGGCAAGATCTCATATAGACCTATCAAGGGCAATCTCAGAAGGTAAGCTCCACCCTACAGTCACCGATCCTTCCAAACCCACCGTACCTACCACTTTTACCAAATTTCTAAAGGAGGTCTTCATGCCGGCTTACAATGCCTGAATCTGTGAAAAATCACTTTGCCCCATATTTCAAGAGCAATCTTTCCAGCTCAGTATCGATTAATTCTGCAGTTCTCAAGGGAACTTTCCCTTTATGATCTGCAAGATTGGGATCAGCACCATTCTGAAGCAGATGCGAAACAATAAGAAAGGCATTTTCCCTTACTGCATAATGAAGCGGTGTGTCTCCTTTTTTATCCCTGGCATTAGGATCTGCGCCATGCTGCAGAAGTAACTGTGTTTCTACTGTCAATCCACGGCGGACCGCTTCATGAAGAGGTGTCGTAGCGGCCCCCTTCTCACATCGAGGTGATACTCCCTGAGCGAGCATCTGCCGGAGCGTTTCGGTATCCCCTATCTTCACTGCTGCTAAAAGAGGATTCTCCCTGACCTTTTCCTGCGTTTCAGTAGAAGAAACCGTTACCGGATCCTTATTACTCTTTTGCTTACTGGCTTTATTTCTCTTTTGATCCTCTGGCACTGCACTTTTCTCATCACTTACATCTGCCACATTTTCGGCAGTAACCGCAGAATCGATCAATGTATCTGAAACAGAAACCGGTTCTGGTGTCGGCTCTGGCGCAGATTTTGGCATAAGTAAAAAGAGCAGCACAAAAGCAACAATAACACCACCTGCGACTAAGCTCCATAGAAGAGCCGGTTTGAGTTCTTTTTTGGAAGAGGTAAAGTTTTCAGAGGAACTGTATTGAGCACCAAAGATCTCAGGAAAACTGCTGTTTAAGGCTTCAATGACTTCCGATGGAGTCTGAAAACGCTTATCCGGCTCCTTCTGCATCATTTTTTCAACTACATCAGAAAGCGGCACTGGAATTGAAGGGTGATTATCCTTTAATAGCGGAACCGGACGGTGCATGTGCTTAACAATAACATCCACAATCGATTTTCCCGGAAATGGAGTCGAACCGGCAAGCATGTGATATAATGTGCAACCCAAGGCATAAATATCGGAACGGCAATCCGCAGCACTGGGATTTTCGGTTTGCTCAGGGGCTGCATAATGAGGACTTCCCAACATCACATTGGGTAAAGTCAAACGAATGTCTCCGTCAATCCGTGCAAGACCAAGATCGGCTAGTTTTGCGTTACCGGTTTTATCGATCATAATGTTTTCCGGTTTTATATCCCTATGCACTATCCCGTTTTTTAAGGCCAATTGAAGAGCGGAAAGAACCTGCATGGTAATCCTTACTGCCTCCTGCGGCTCTATCTTGCCTTTTTCAGAAATGATGGTTTGCAATGTCTTCCCATCGACATAGTCCATTACAATAAAATGGACTCCGTTTTCACAACCCACATTTGTTACCCCAATGATGTTGGGATGACGGAGTTTTGCGGCGATCCGGGCTTCTCTGAGAAAACGTTCTTTGGCATCGGGTACATCAGAGAGAGGTTTAAGCACTTTGACTGCGACGATTATGTCTAAAGCAAGATGATGAGCTTTATAGACAGTCCCCATCCCCCCATGCCCGATTTTTTCAAGAATCTTACATCCCCCGATTGTGGTTCCAACAAGTTCGTCCATGCAAATCCTCCAGGCAATTCGATTCGAACCAAAGCCTGACCTTCCGGGAAGTCCTATGCTCTGATCCCCTCCCTGAGTCAGGGATTAAATATACTTCATTGTACACCTTTTATTTTCAGCTCAATCTTTAAAACAATGAAAACGGGGAGTTAGCAGAAAGGTTCTTTTTGGTAATAGCAGATTAAATTTGAAGTAATCGTTTTATTTTCTGGATGATCTGAGTAGTATCGCCCTTAACAATATAATCATCGACTCCCGCCTCCATGGCCGCCCTATAGAAAGCATCGGGATCATGACCTGTGGCAACCAGAATCTTCATATCAGGGTACTTTTCCCGTGTTTCTTTTGCAAACTCTATTCCACTTTTCCCAGGAAGAGTTATATCGATAATGGCCAGATCAGGCTTTTCTTTCTGAAATGCCAGCTCCGCATCCTCTGCATCTATTGATTGAGAGATGATTTCTACGCCAGGAATCCGTCTGATAATTACTCTATACAATAACTGCATGTCATCATTGTCTTCAACGACCGCGATTTTTTTCATAAACCTATCCTGAACCGATTCTTTGAGAACAAACTACGTTGGTTAATCTGGTGGTTTATTCTCCATACATGTACAACTTGGCAATATGCATACCATGTTTTTAAGTCTCGACCCCAGAAAACCCAGACCTGCTGCCTGGGCTAAAATATCTCGCCCTTTCAGGGCTTATTCGTTTTTTGGTTTTTTTCTGATCGAAGGGCTAACAGAATGATTTTGGAAAGATTTCTCCTCAAGGGCTCGTCGAAATGACAAAATCGAGGATTCGTCGAAAAGGGTATACAGAATTATCACTCAAAACGCAAATCAGTCGATTTTTCACTACCATGAAAGGGCTGTATGACCAGAAACGGCAGGAATCACACTGCTAAGAGAGGACAGTGTGACTGGAAACGTCGGTAAGCACACTACCATGTGAGGACAGTGTGACTCGAAACGTCGGGAGGCGCACTGCCATGTGAGGACAGTGTGGTTCCGAACGTCAGGAAGCACACTGCCACGCTGTAACAGTCTTTTGTGAAAAAGGAGCTGACTGGCACTACCTCTCCGTAAGCGAGCGTGAGATCATTCTGATCAGTGACAGGTTTGTATGCCAGACAAGAGTGTTACTGTTTATTCATGAGCATTCTGAGCATATCACCAGGGTAAAGCCGCACCGAAGCTCCGTGTCCACACAAAAGCCGGTTTGATGGGATCTTCTGCATCAGGTTCCCGGACAGATCAGTAAAGTGGGTAAATGAGATAGTAAAGGGTGAGGAGAATCTTCTAACCGGGAGTACTTCGAGAACATTGGATACCGCAAAACTGTTTTTCACATCGATAACCGGTATCCCTCCTTCCAATACACCTTTTACTATTCCTAACACCCGGCTGTTAGGAGCAGCTTTTGAGGAAAACACCTCCTGCATTATTAAATCATCACCGTAAAAACCGGTGGTGTAAGGACGATGTTCGGTTTTTTCCAGTTCATCGATCCATTTCTTGTGAACCACATAATTTTGGGGATCTTTCAAACATTCATCCAGGGCTTCCCGGTAAGTTTTAACCACCGATGCCACATAATGAATGCTTTTGTTACGGCCTTCGATTTTAAGGGAGCTCACACCAGTGGCGATAATTGCCGGCAGAATCGTTAAAGTGCACAGATCTTTTGAGTTAAGCAGATAGACCCCGTTTTCATCTTCCTCAGCATCAAAGTGGCAATCATTCTGTGAAGAGGATTCAACAGAAGAGATTCTGTACTGGAATCTGCAAGGCTGAGGGCAATCACCCATGTTAGGATGTCTTCCATTCAGGTAGGCTCCCAGAAGACAACGCCCCGAGATCGAAACGCACATGGCTCCATGAACAAATATCTCGGTTTCCACTTGTTTCAATTGACTCAATCGGGAAATCTGAGCCAAATTGAGTTCGCGTGGAAGCACGATTCTGCTTATCCCCTGACTTTTCCAGAACAGAAGAGAAAGTGAATTGCACGCCCCGGTCTGGGTGCTCAGATGCAGTGCTACCTGTGGAAGAATCTTTTTACATAACAGTAAAACCCCAGGATCGCTGATAATAAAGGCATCGGGGAGAACACCAAGGTTTTTTATACTGTGCAGTGTACTTTCCACTTCATTGAGCCGTCGGTCATCAGGCATGATATTGAGTGCTACATAGACCTTTTTGTTCCGTTTTGCGGCAGTTTGTAGAAGTTCAGGAAGATCATCAACGGCAAAATTTGGTGAATGTGCCCGCAGATTGAGCTGTCCGACACCGATATAGATGGCGTCGGCACCATGATCAAAAGCCATTTGGGCGATGGCAAAATCACCTGCAGGAGCAAGGAGTTCCGGAGTATTCATTTATCCGCATTTTTGGGGGAAGGAGTTTCTGCCGGTGATGGTGCTGCAAGTACCTCTTTCAAAGCATTGACATACACCTCTTTTGGCTGCAAACCCATAATTGCTTGCACTACAACCTTTTTATTAACAATAAACACTACCGGAATAGAACGAACTTCAAAATAGGCAGCTATGCTTCGGTGAACATCCACATTCACCTTCATGAAACGGACTTTGCCGGCAAACTCTTTTTCCAGTTCCTGTATGATTGGATTAAGAAAACGGCATGGTCCACACCAGGGAGCCCAGAAATCCACCAGTACCGGTATTTCCGATTTGATGATTTCATTAGCGATCAGTTGAGATGAATCGGCCACGACCTGAGATTGGTTGCCAGGAATGCCTGGTTGAGCCTTCGAGTTAAAGGCCAGTCCGGAAAACATCAGAACTGCAACAGCCATAAAGAGGCATTTCATAAAAAGAGTCCGTTTCTTTTTAAAAATGAGATACATAAACCAGTTTCAACTCTCTTCCCCAACTGACAGTGCTCCCATCTTTGCGCTTCCGATTTTCTAGTACGTCTCTTGCATCAAATTCGATATAGAAATTTTCGGTAAACGCCCACCTCAAACCAAGATTGAGATAGCCTTCAGATGGATTGGCATATACTGCATGTCCGGAGGAGCGTTTATCTTTAATGTTGAATCCGAAATCATATTCAACAACCAGAGCCAGTTCTTCATTGACCCCGAAATCGATTCCTGCCAGAAAATTGGGCCAGGTCACGTTGTCGAGATCTTCCATAGAATAAGTTAATGCACCGTGGATTCCAAACTGGATTTTTGTGAACAGCAGATAATTTTTACTTAATGCCAGAAAAAAACCTGGCGATTTGTAGATATTTCCCTTGTAATCAAATTCAGAGGTGTCGGCACTTCCTCCATATCCCTGATGATCGTATCCCAGGGCAACTCCCGGAAAGTGTATTGCTTCCTCGAAGATTCTGTATTTTACCAGAAATCCAGGATAATTATCGAAATCAGTATCTTTTCCCCTGCCCACTATCCCTTCACCGCCATAGCTTAAACCAATCATCAGGCGATTAGTCACCCCAACGCTGATGCCAAGGTTTACCCCCGCCCCCCTGGTGTTATCGCTTCCAGGGTAGATACGGCATTCAAAATCGAAACTGCCTCTCTCTAATACCCCTGCGGTAGGAGCATTAACCAGGCGTCTTGGTTGAATCATTTCTTCAGAAAAAACCAGACTGGAAGACAGAATCAACAAGAGGGAGAAAGAGCGGACAAAAGTGGCAAACTGAGAAGAAATTGTCATCTGGGTCCTTTTTTTCTAATCTCATTTTGACGACGGATTAAGAGCTTTTTTCTGGTATGCTCCTCATTTGTTCTGGAGAAATCATGTTCACCGGAGCCATCCCATTTTGCTACAAAATAGAGATCCTTTGTGTCTGCAGGAGTCATAGCGGCCTGCAAGGATGCTTTTCCGGGAGAGCAGATTGGCCCAGGAGGAAGTCCTGTATATTTTCGTGTGTTATAAGGTGAAGATGAGTTAAGTTCAGAGACCTTTAATGGCCCGTTGAATTTACGCAGTGCGTAACGGACGGTAGGATCGGCACCAAGCGGGTATCCTAATTTTAAGCGGTTATGGAACACTCCGGCAATTCTGGCACGTTCCCATGCCACAGTAGCCTCTTTTTCCACTATAGAAGCAATAGTTACTATCTGGTGTCTGTTGTATCTGGAGATTACAGAAGTATCGGCCTGTAAAGAAGAGTATACGTTATCGAAATGCTGAACCATTTTACGTATTATCTCCTTTATTGTGGCATCTTTGGGAAATCGGTAGGTATCAGGAAAAAGATAGCCTTCCAGGGAGAAAACCGATAGCCCCAGTTCCTTAATAAATGCAGTATCATAGCAAAGTTTGTTGAACTGAGCTGTGTCGATTTCCATCACCTGTGCAATCCGCTCTGCAGTCTGCTCAATGGTCAGTCCTTCATTGATAGTGAAAACGACCTCAATGGGTTTGGCATTCAGCAAATTTTTGGATGCCCTGAACACCCCCTCACCCACATTGCAGGTAATTTTTCCGGCTTGAATCTTTCGTTCTGTTCCTTTGAGCTTCATCCATAACCGTAAAGCTGTGGTTGAGGTAATGATCTTATGATTTTTCAGGGAATCTGCTATTGCGGCAACAGTAGCCCCACGAGGTATTATGATTTCAACCTTCGAATCATTGTTGCCTAAAGGAAGAAACAGATAATAGAGATGAGCAGCCAGAAGAGATGCCAAAAGAAGTGCGGATGCCAGATAAATTACTTTTTTAATTTTAGCCATTCGAATCACCAGAATAAAACCATATAGAATATAACCGAGAACAAAGAGGAAAAAAAGAGTTCCCAGCAGCCAGATTCGTGATAAATGCCTCCATACAGATTTAATCATGATATTGGGCTATTAAATGATTCAAGAAAATAATTCCTGCTCGTTTATTTAATACCAAGCTGTTTTAATTTTCTGAACAGGGTTGTTTTGTGTATTCCCAGCTTCTCTGCAGCTTTAGTTTTGCATCCACCGCTATCATCCAGAATCGTTTTCAGATACATTCTCTCCAGCTCTGCAAAAGAGCGGATACTGGAGAGTGCTTTTGCATCGCTTTCTACAGAAACTTTGTTTCTGATTGAATCCGGCAGGTGTTTCAGGGAGATGACATTATCTTTACAGAAAATGAAGGCATGTTCAATGATGTTTTCCAGCTCGCGGATATTTCCGGGAAAATCGTAAGATAACAGGACTTCCATGGTCTGCTGATCGATGCCGGTGATGGATTTGCCATAACGGTCATTGGAACGCTGGATAAAATATTCTGCCAGAAGCGGAATATCGCAACGGCGTTCGGTAAGCGGAGGTAATTTTATGGTAATTACATTTATACGGTAATAAAGATCCTCTCTGAATTCACCAGAGGCAACCATATCCGAAAGAGATTTATTGGTTGCGGCAATAATCCTGATATCTGCGACACAAGGTTTGGTGGCTCCAAGGGGCTCAAATACCTTTTCCTGAAGCACACGAAGCAGCTTAACCTGCATAGCCGCCGAGATATCGCCGATTTCATCCAGAAATATGGTTCCCCCTTCGGCCAGGGCGAACTTTCCTGGCTTGTCTTTTTTTGCATCCGTAAAAGCACCTGCTTTATAGCCAAACAGTTCGGATTCCAGTAGCGAATCTGGCAGTGCGCTGCAGTTGATGGCTATGAAAGGTTTATCTTTGCGATTGCTGAGTTCATGAAGGGATCTGGCGACTAATTCCTTACCAGTGCCGCTGTTGCCACAGATAAGAACGGTTACCGAAGTCTGTGCAATTTCTGGAATTGAATTAAAAATCTGCATCATCTGGGCACTTCGGCTGACCATGTTGTGAAAGCTGGCCTTTTCACAGAGTTCACGCTTCAGTCCGGCAACCAGCGCCTCCGCCCTTGCGGTTGCTTCACGTTCCTCTTTGATTCTGGCTTCCTGTGCTTTTTTTCGTTCTGTGATATCCTGAACCTGTACCAGATAAACTGACAGGCCGGTATCAGAAGATCCGACCGGAGTAATATACCAGTCCAGAAAAAGCGTATTAACTTTCTCACCATTTCTTCTGAATTCGGTCTCGATATTGAGTTTTTCGAAATTTGCCAGTTTTTTAAGTTGTTTCTGATTAAAATTGAAAAACTGGAACAGATCTGAAAACTGAGACTTGTCATCACAAACGTTAAACAGCTTACAGAAAGACTGGTTCATGTCGATAAGAAAGCCATCGGGACTATACAAGGCTATTCCGATGGGTGATTCGGAGTAGATCGTTCTGAATCGTTCTTCACTAAGGCGAAGTTTTTCTTCGGCCAGTACCCTGTCTGAAATATCAAAAAAGCAGGTCCGGACACCGGTGATCACTCCGTTTTTTATCATAGCTGCTGAGCTGAGCAAAACATAGATAAGGGTCTTGTCTTTTTTATAAAGTGCATAAACCGAAGGATCACTTGTTACGCCTTCAAAAATGGTAGCTACAATCTTTTCGAATTTTTCTCTGTATTCTATTGCTATAAGATCCCTGACGCAGACTCCTTTTTCGAATTCACTTTTTGTATATCCAAACAGCTTAAACCCTATTTCATTAACATAGGTCAGATACAGATCGGTGTCCATTTCGCAGATAATGCCTGGAAGCAGATCGGCGGTTTCTTTAAATCTTCTCTGACTCTCCCGCAATTTTTCTTCACTGCGTTTTCTTTCTGTAATGTCCCGCCCGATTCCCTGTATTCCTATGACCTTGTTTTTATCATAGATTAATCTGGTACTCAGTTCCAGCCAGACCGGTACTTTCTCGCGGGTATAGGTAAGAATTTCATAGGTGGATGATTTGAAATGGTGTAAAAGCTTCTCCTGTTTATGTTTTTCCACCAGGTTAAGGCAAGCAGGATCAATGAGGCTACGGAATTCAAAGTTTTCTATTTCATCGCGGCTATACCCATAAGTTTTCAATGCACGAGCGTTTGCAGAAGTTATACAGCCGTTCAAATCCACAGTAAAAAGGATATCATTGGCATTCTCATAAAGATCACGATATTTGCGCTCACTTACCCTCAGGGCATTCATTACCAGTTTAAAGTTGCTGATATCATAGAACGAAACCAGTGTTCTGGAGGAGTCAGGAATCAATGTCCCATTGGCCATCATCTCCAGGATTCTGCCGTTTGCATCTTTTATGCGGAACTGAAATTCTGATGGTACACTGGAAGGATCCTTATAGCGTTGATGAAAAGTCTTTAAGAACCTATCCAAATCTTCAACCAGAACAAATTCTGTCCATCTCTTTTTTCTGATTATCTCTTCTTTGGTGTAGCCGGTTATTTTTTGAACCTTCTGGTTAAAATGCAGTATCGAGGTATCCTGGTCCAGAAGTACGATTGCGGTTCCGGTGCTTTCAAAAATGGAGTGGAAATAAATCTCAAAATCATAAGGAGATTTTATTAGCTCACAAAGTGATGGCAGAGAGTCTTTTTGGGGCTGAATTTCATTAATTTTATTTTCTGAGTCCTGCTTATTTATCTGTGGGTCCGATTCACTCATAATTAATCCTGTAGCGCATAGAAATAAGTATTAATTTAATACATGACAGCTTTATCAGGTTTGTACAAAAATCAGAACACAGTTAAATTATTCATTTTTGATTCTTAAAAAAACAGAATTCTTTTTTAGGTTGTAACTACTGGAGCTACAAATTAAAGAAATATTCCAAATCACAAATCTCAAGTTCCAAACAAATTCCAAGTTACAATATTCTAAATTCCAAACAGGAACGGAAAACAGAAAAATTCGAAATCCGAAATAAGATATAAGACCTTCATTCATGTTTTTCTGTCGAGTAGAACTGGCAGTTACCTGCCCGAACCCTCACAAAACCGTACGAGCAGTTTTCCACATACGGCTCTTCATTTGGTCTTCGGGTACATTTTCAAGCACTGAATGGATTAAACCCAAACTGTCCATTAAACAAGGGTTTAATCTCAAATTGTTCATTAGGCGATATTTGCTCATTCTGTCCAACCGTAGGGGGACCCAGAACACGTCTTTTTAGCCAGCAACCTTATTTTTAAACCACAAGAATGTGCATTTTTACTTCCAGAACATACTTTCTTACCATAACAAAGTTTTTAACTGCTAAAATGTGCCTTTCAGCATCCGGGAATGTAATTTTAAGCTGTTATTTTTGCTTTTTTACAACTTTTTTGTTGCCTACAACAAACCACAAATCGTTTTTAGCATGAATTTCATTGTTTTCGGTAAGAAACATATCGTTTTTGGTAAGAAACATATCGTTTTTGGTAAGAAACATATCGTTTTTGGTAAGAGGCAGATCGTTTTTGGTAAGAGGCAGATCGTTTTTGGTAAGAGGCAGATCGTTTTTGGTAAGAGGCAGATCGTTTTTGGTAAGTGGCAGATCGTTTTTGGTAAGTGGCAGATCGTTTTTGGTAAGAGGCAGATCGTTTTTGGTAAGTGGCAGATCGTTTTTGGTAAGTAGCAGATCGTTTTTGGTAAGTAGCAGATCGTTTTTGGTAAGTGGCAGATCGTTTTTGGTAAGTGGCAGATCGTTTTTAGGAAGTGGCAGATCGTTTTTAGGAAGTGGCAGATCGTTGTGTGGGATTAATTTATTGGAAGAAGCACTATTTATCTCGTTTTAAGAGAGTGCTATGTCGTTTTTTTGAAAACCATAACATATTTTGGTGGTAGTGCCAGGTGAAGGCCTGTTCCCATTTAGAATTTAAGATTTGTGATTTGAAATTTATTCAGCACTGTCCTCCATCATCCTTCAACAATTGGCCTTTTCCCGTTAGGACCGGAAAAATGGAGGCGAAAATTTGTAAGCTGAATTCAAAATCGGTAAGCTGAAAATCGAAAACTTAGTAAGAGAATGCTGAAACCGATAAACTGAATATTTCCTCATGATTAAAGAATTGATCTTCTGAAATATGGAATGTACCCCCTATTTTAATTTCGGATTTCGTAACTACCAGAAATTGCTGGGTAGTTACTTTAGGTATTAATGAATGCTCCGGATTTTGCTTAGCAGTTATAGCAAAGGCTTAGACCTTAAATAAAGACGATTCAGGTAAAAATTTTATTTGAACCAGGCATTATTGAAAACCGATGCAGCAACAACTTATAAGAAAGCAGATTCAGATAACCGAAATACAAAACATTTTTAATTCAATTGGTCTTTGGTATGATCTGGTGAGTTGGATAAGCACTCTGGGGATAATAAAGTACTGGCGGCGAACCACCTCAGAACTTCTTTTAAATCGGGGACCTTTGCGGGTTTTAGATCTGGGCTGTGGAACTGCAGAACAGATCATTTCACTTTTCTCGTCCAATGTCCCATTGACATCGGTTACCGGAATCGATATTTCTGAAAGGATGCTGCAGGTTGCAAGAAAAAAGGTGGCCAAATATAAACAGCAGAGTCCCATTTTCTTGTTGCAGGGTGATATGCATTCCTTAAAATTCGAAGATTCTTTTTTTGATGCAGTCACTCTTAGCTTTGGATTATGTTTTTCACAAGATACCGAACAGCTCTTCAGTGAATCTGCCAGAGTGTTAAAGCAGGATTGTCCTCTTATTATCATCGAATTTAACAAGCCCAAAACTTTTGCCACATTTAATCCGTACACTTTTTATATTAATTTCATTATTCCAGGAACAGGTAGATTAATCTCAGGAGCCAAAGAATCTTATAAAAAAATTGCCACCCTGATAAATGAGTTGCCAAATCAGGATGTGCTCTTTTCACAGTTGAAATCTGCAGGTTTTCAAAAAATCACCAAATATCAACTGTTTCCAGGCCTTGTTACTCAATATAGTGCAAAAAAACGCGCTGTCTGAAACCTTTAATCTTCCTGTTTTTTTCATCCAACAGGGTTTACATGAATTTTAACTTTTCTGCAATTGCTCCGGTACATGCTGACAAAGGAATCTGGTTTCTCTTCAAAGGTAATGCTCTGTTAGTATCCAAAACTAACAGTTCCATACCTGTTTTAAACAAAGAACAGATCTCAAATTCCGATCTCCAGTTTATTAACTATTTGGGAACATGCGACTCAGTGCCCTGTTTCACCGCTTCTTTAAACTCGGAGGCCATCTCCGAAGACTATCATACTCAGGACCTGCTGACTTTATACCGTTCACAGGACTCTTTAGATGCTGATATATTCAAAATCGCATTCAAAGCTTATGAAATCTTGAACTGGGACAAAACCCACCAGTATTGCGGACAATGTGGTTCTGTTATGAACAGAAGCTCAATTGATTTCTCCAAGATCTGCCCAGATTGTGGTCTCCAGAATTATCCCAGAATCTCTCCGGCTGTAATTACTGCTGTTATAAAAGAAAACAAGATTCTGCTTGCCCGCCATCCCCGTTCGGAAATTTTCAGTGTTCTGGCCGGGTATGTAGAAGCAGGAGAAACACTGGAGGATGCAGTTCGCCGCGAAGTAATGGAAGAGGTAAATATAGAAGTTAAAAATATCCGCTATTTTGCCAGTGAACCATGGGTTTTCTCTCATGCTCTGATGGTAGCTTATACTGCAGAGTACCAGAGTGGAGAGATAAAAGCCGATGGTGAAGAAATCGAAGAAGCAGCCTGGTTCAGTGCAGAGGAGATACCACAAAGAATTCCACGCAAAGTCAGCATCTCCCGTAAATTAATCGACTGGTTCATAAACCGTAATTCAGAAATAAGTCTTGCCTGTTCACCATGAGCACCGAAATTTCCTGTCAGCAACTCTCATTACCGCTCTTCAGTTCTCTTTCGTTTGAAGAGATTATTGCCGTGAAGAAAATTACCGGGTTTTCGGTTAAATTCAGTACCAGGCTTAAAAGAGGCTGGTATCTTAATATTAACCGCCATAGTGGTACGCGAGTCTTAACTGTTCCTCAATACATGCAAAACGCGCCATCAGATATAAAGATCTCTCTTGTCGAGTGGTCACTTCTTCAAAAATCTTATAAAAAGAATACATCAGTTAAGATGCAAATAAGGGCTCTTGAAAACAAAATTCAATCTTATATCAGCAGTCTGTCTGCTGATATTTACTGTTCGGCTCTGGATACATCACGACTCGAGAAACAAACAAAAGGAGTCTGCTATGATCTGAGGGAAGTTTTTGTCAGCCTTAACAACACATATTTTAAGAACAAAGTGGAAGCATTTTTACGATGGGGTTCGCCCTGCTCGCTCACCTCTTATCAGACCGTAAGAATGGCAAAGGATGGCAAACCGGTAAACCTCATCACCATCGCAGGCGTTTATAATCACCCGGATGTCCCGAAGTTTGCACTGGATGCTGTAATGTACCATGAGATGTTACACATAGTAGTACCACCATACAAAAAAAATGGAAGAAGAGTCATTCACAGTCCTGAATTCAAACGCATGGAACGTCAGTTTGCTTTTTTTGAACAATGGTGTGAATGGGAGAAACTGTGTCTGAGAGCCCTGGCCAGAAACATGAAAAAAAAGAGAGATTTAGGCCTTAGTTTATTTTAATCAAGATTCTATTTTAATGAGTTAAGTATCAGAAGAATTACCAACAGAGACCACTTGCAAAAGTAATGGAGAATGATCATGCCGGATAAAAAAACAACCAATTCCTCTGAACCGGATTTTCGTTGCATCGATATAAGCGGTTATCGCCTCTTAAGTGACTCCGAACGTGAAGTACTGATAAAAAACGGTAATAGCGCTCAGTCCTGGGATCTTATTCGAGTGCACGATTTTTTTAATCCGCGCTTTGTTTGTCAGTGCCGTTTTTTTGGTGAGGTCTACATTGGTGCTCTCAAGGAAGGTTTTATAGAGCATGAGGGATTCTCTTTACCTATAGGCATCTATAACAGCACTATCATAAATTGTGCGATTGGCCATTATTCTTCAATACATTTACTGCACTATTGTTCAAACTATGATATTGGCAGCCAGGTGATAATACATAATACCGGTGAGATCAGGTGTGACAAATCCGCCCGGTTTGGAAATGGAAGCATATTTCCGGGAGATCTTTCCGAAGATTACCGCTGGTTAGATCTTGTAAATGAGACTGGCGGAAGAAAAGTTCTTCCGTTCAGCTCGATGAACTGCTCAGATGCTTACATTTGGGTGAAAAATCCTCACGATCAGTTGTTGATTGAACGCTTGAAAGAGATTACCAATCAAACATGTCTGAATAAGATAAGATGCCGGGGAGTCATCGGTCATGAGGCAGTGGTTAAAAACGTAAAATCAATAAACAATTCCATGATCGAAAACAATGCTGTAATAGAGGGCGCCGGGAAAATAAACAACTGCACAATTCTCAGCGATGATCTGGAATCAACACTTATCGGTACCGATGTAATTCTGAACGATTCCATTATTGGTTATGGCAGCCAGATTAAATCTGGTGCACAGCTTCATTCCGTTGTTACCGGAAATTGCGTCAGTGTTTCGCAGGTGTCCAGAATCAGTCATTCTTTTATTGGTGATAACTCTGCAATTGCCTGCTGCGAAATAGCCCACAGCTTTATATTTCCTTCTCACGGTCAGCACCACAACAATTCATTTCTTATTGCAGCCATGATTGGTGGCCAGAGTAACATTGCTGCTGGTTCCACTATTGGTTCCAATCACAATTCCAGAGTAAATGATGGTGAAATCTGGGCTTCAAGAGGTTTCTGGCCAGGTTTGTGTACCAGTTTCAAACACAACAGTCGTTTTGCATCTTATACCATGTGTGTAAAGGGTGATTACCCATGTGAACTCGATATACCTTTTCCATTCTGCCTGATTAACAATGACAGTGCCAGAAACACTCTTTGTATAATACCTGCCTTCTGGTTTTCACATAATATGTACGCGCTTATGCGCTCACGTTATAAATTCCCAAAAAGAGACAAACGCATTCATACGAGTCAGATTATTGAACACGATCCTTTTGCTCCAGATACTGTTGAGGAGATTATTTCGGCTATCTCAATACTTGAGCAGAGCGCTGGCAGAGAGTGGTTCAAACAGAATAATAAGACAGACGTTTCCACTTTGGAGTGCGAAAAAAAAGGAAGAGAATTATTCCAGAACGGCTATTGTCCGGACCAGATCCAGATGCCACATAACACCATCGAAAGAGGAAACCGTCAAATTGTCATTATGGAACCAGCGCTTGCCTGGAGAGTTTATCAGGATATGATCTGCTGGTATGCAGTAAACACACTGATAAGTTATCCTGAATCTGACAAACTGAACATTTTGGAGCTCATGTCAAGACCCAGAGAGAAAGAATGGATAAATCTGGGCGGTCAGATTCTGCGCAAGACCGACTTTCAGAATATTATTTCAAGAATCAAGGCCAATGAAATAAAAACATGGCATGATATCCATCAGCTTTACATTGATTACCAGAATGAATATGCGGTACACAAATTTCATCATGCTGCAGCACTCCTCTCCTGCTTTATTTGTCCAGACAAGCCTCTTACTGCACAGTATATTTCGCTGCTGGAAAGAGGAGCAGAAGCAGGTAAATGGATTGTTCATCAATCCAGGACATCACGTAATAAAGACTATACCGACCGATTCAGAACAATGGTTTATGAAAGTGCAGATGAACTGAAGTCGGTACTTGGCAGTATTGATGAAGACAGTACTATTAAAACTGTTGAAAAGGAAAGTGAAGAATTAAGCCGGAAAGTAGAAAAAGTAATTAAGGCTTTAGGCTGAGTGAGAACTGTGTATCATAGGTTGATGAGTAACTGCTCAGGCATAAGGTGATAATATCAAATCGGAAAAAACAGGAATTAATATCAAAACAATATCTAATCAGAAATAATCTGAAAAAATATTGAAACGAAGAAACGGAATGGAAAGCTTACTATCTTCAGGGCTTGTCTAATCAGGTACAATTCTGATTCTTTTCTGAAGTTCTTCTGGTTTCTTGTCAGTTATTATTTCAGTACCTGAGTAGTAAGAGTTAAAAAGGATAAAGATGGACATAATAGATTTTCATACGCACACATTTCCCGATGATCTTGCTGAGCGGGCTATCGCTTCTCTTATGGCAAATTCGCCGGAGGCCGTTAATCACACCGATGGAACATTAAGCGGGCTTCTTGAATCGATGGAAAAAAGTGGCATTAAGCATTCGGTAGTATTACCAGTAGCCACAAAACCTTCACAGGTACCTGTAATAAATCAGAATTGTCTTCGACTCAGATCCAAACGGATTACTGCTTTTGGTGCTCTTCACCCGCAGACTCCCAATGTCGAGCAGGAGATCGCGTTTCTGAAAGAAAATAATATTCCAGGTATCAAGTTTCATCCGGAATATCAGAATTTTTATGTCGATGACAGGGCCTTATTTCCAGTTTATGAACAACTTTCCGCAGCAGGTTTAATAGTAGTATTTCATGCCGGGAAGGATCCTGGGCCTTTCACCTGCGATCATGCCCTCCCCCATTCTCTTAAGACAGTGCATAGAAATTTCCCTTCTTTACGCATGGTTGCAGCTCACCTGGGTGGATGGAAGTTATGGGACGAGGTGGAGCAACATATATGTGGATTACCGGTGTTCCTGGATACTTCAGCGGTTTCAGATTACATTTCTGAGGAACAGTTTAAAAGAATACTCAATAAACATGGAGCAGAAAACATTCTGTTTGGAACGGATTCACCGTGGTTTGATCAGTATAAGATGATAAAATGGTTAGACAGCATGGATTTGAGTAATTCTATAAAGAGTCGGATTTTTTTTGAGAATGGAAGAAAACTGCTTACTTTAGCAGATTAGGATTAAATGTGGGATAGATAGATCTGTCTTTTTTTCCATAGTGGAGCAAAATTTCATCGGTATGATGAAGTCTGCGGGCGATTTCGCGAGCTATGTTAAGAATGAGCAATGAAAAAAGAGATTTATCTGTATCAAAAATTTTCATCAGAACCTGTCTGCTTAAGACAAGCAATGTAGCATCTTCAGTTACAACGGCAGATGCGCTATGGTCCTGAATACCAATCACTGAAGCCTCTCCGATGCAGTTTCCAGAACCAAATTCAGATAAAACAATAGGATCATCACTTTTAAGCCCTAATACTATGGTGATTTTGCCACTAAGTATGATAAATATTTCTGTTGCCGGTGTTGCCTCCAGAAGAATTATTTCACCAATTTTTACATCAACAATAGTGCAGTTCTCAAATATTACTCTGACTTGCGAATCACTGAACCCGGAGAAAATGGTAACATTTTTAATAATCGGCAAAATATCATCTATCGAAAATGCCCGATTTTGCATACCATCCCCTTCTTAGTAAGGTGGAAAAGACTCAGTTTCCCTTAAACGACTTTTTTATCTGTATTGATTGTTATACAGATTGGGCAAGTGGTATTTTTCTGATCTCAAGCTTATTCTGAAAAGATCAGAAAACATGTTATGCTTTGAACTTGTACTCTACATTATTTCAATCACTTAACCCTCTTCAAAGTAGGAACAATGTCAATTTAATTGATATACTCTTTTAAATATATATCCAATTATATTATCACGGTCACGAATTTACCATCAATATGGTTATAGAGAATCACTAAGCTTTTTTTCTTAAAGGATCATTTTTTCCATGAAGTTTTTCCGTTCTGTTTTCTTGTGGATAATCTGGAATCTTTTCTCCGTTCCTTTTGTAAAAACCTATATAAAACATCATTACCGGTTTTCAAAAGCTGACAGAAAGCAAAAATTCCCCAAAGCACCCTTTATGGTTATTGCTAACCACGGGACATTTTTTGACCCATGGATGATTGGAGGTTATTCTCATCAACCATTCTGTTTTATGGTTAATGATGATGGTTTCAGAGGAAAAAGCTTATCAGCTTGGTACCTGAGAAGTATCGACTCTATTCCTAAAAGGAAGGGAGCATCCGATTTTAAAGCAATGAAAGCAACTATTGAACGCCTCCATAATAAAAAAGCCGTCTGTATATTTCCTGAAGGACAAACGACCTGGGATGGAGAAACTCAGCTCCTTTATAGAGGTATCGAGAAGATTATCAAAAAGGTCAACTGTCCCTTAGTAATGGTCAGACTTCAGGGTAATTTCCTTACTAAACCATGGTGGGCAGATTCACTACGCAAAGGAAGAATCCTGCTTCATTTTAAAACTCTTGAACAGGCCGATATTGAGCAGCTCAGTTCTGATGAAATCTTTGATACCATTAAATCCTACATTTATCAGAATGATATAAAAGATCCTGAGAATGCGGCAGTTCCTTTTACTGGTGTTAGACTGGCAGAAGGTCTTGAACGTTTTGTATGGATCTGCATGCACTGTGGAGCTGAAGATACATTGATTACCAATGATAATACCATCAAATGTACTTCCTGTAACGGTTCCTGGGATATTGATGCGCATTGCAGACTTACCTCTAGTGATCCTTCATTTTGCTGCCTTCCAGATCTTAAAGACTGGTCTGATATGCATAAAGAAAGAGTCCAGGAATTTCTCACCCACAGAAAAAATGAACTAACTAGAAGCAGTAATGTTACACTTCAGACAGAAAACAATGAACACGTGTTTGAAAATAAGGAAAATGGAACTCTGATTCTCTCCAGAGAAGAACTGTTATTCGAGTCCGGTTCTTCCGTTTTGCGTTGGCCGGTAAAAGAGATCACTGATTATGTGGTTCAGAAAAAAGATATCTTTGAATTCAGACACAATAGTGATTGTTACCGGTTTATGTTCAATAAAAAGAGCCCCATGAAATGGATCTTCTATTTCAGATACCTTAATAACTACTCCATCTGTGAAAAACAAGGGTATTATTGATTCGTATTTTCTGAAATCTTCCGCTCCTGCCTGGCAAGCTCGCTAATCCTTTTTACGAATTCTGTTTTGGCATCGGTATAGCCATCTCTGTCGTTTCTATATTTTACGGCCAGTATCCTTTTAAGCTCTCCGTATTGTTTTCTTATCTCAGCATTATTTCTAAGATAATCTCGGAAATATATCTCATCCCAATCACCGGGATATCTCACATGTATATGGTAAGCCTGACCCTTAAACCCCTCAGGAGTGTAGCCTTTAACAAACATCATATGAGGAGGGGGATTTTCTGGCTTGGGAATATAATGATAACCTATAGATTTCAATGCTTCGATAACCCTATGGTCTTCAGTGCTTTTTTGAATTTCCAGCAGGATATCGACAGTAGGTTTACTGATCAGGTCAGCAACTGCGGTACTTCCAATATGCTCGATTTTATTAATGAAATGCTTTCCGATTCTGTGGTAAATCAACTCTCTTTCTGTTTTAAAAAATTCTGACCATTCTGCTTTATGTTCTGAAAGTTTTATTGGGAAAATTTTACCAAGTTCATCAGGAGTCATCTGTCCAAGATCTTTTTTCATTAACAATCTCCTTTAAAGGTATTATTAGCGATCAGCCGTAACAATTCCATTTTTTGATATACAATTAGAGCCTTTTCATAAAAACACCTTTTGCGAGAATTCTTGCCCAAATTGAAATTGTGATATTTGCACTAATTTTACTGCTATGCAGCATTCTTTCCCCAATAATCAGTGTACTATTTATTATTATTATTATTTAATTAAAAAAGCAGAAAAAAATGTAAATGCAAAAATTATTTTCAAAAAAATAATTTTTTTAATTGAGAATTTATTGTATAATGGCGTAAAAAAACCGGGATAGCAGAACGGTTTTTACTAAAAATCTTAAAAAAACATTCATTAATGGTTGTCTTCAAAGGTGTAGTGTGTTAATTTTATAGAAAATCAGAATAATCGATTCTGCTTTTTAGAAAAAAATAAAATACTAGGAGGTTTTTAATGCTTAGAGCAACCAAGCTGGTTTTGTTTCTCTCAATAATTGTCTTTGCAATAGCAGGATGCGGTTCCAATAACGAAATTAAAAAGGGAGATCGTTTATCGGTAGAAGAGACTCTGGAGAGAGAAAAAATTGAAACGCTCTGGGAGGATAATTCCTACTCTGATGCATTTAATAATGATATCCCCAAAGGCACGATTCTGGAAGTCAGTTTTGCGCCTCGTACAGGTTCTAAAGTCATTGAGTGCATACCGGTTGAGGTTAATGGTGTAAAGGATGCAGATTCTGTGGAAGCACTGCTGGTTCCGGAAAATATTCGCAATAAAGAAGGTTATAAGGGCTATACAATAGCTATTAAACTGGATTATATTGGGAAACAGGTTAAAAAATTAAAATAATTCTGCATTTGATTTCTTAATATTTAATACCTCATATAGTTATTCTGTATGAGGTTTTTTTATTTGCGTTTTTTTCTTGTTCTACTCACATTGATTTTGGGTTTTGGTTTATTCTCTGCTTCTTTGCTTGCAATAACAGTTTTAAGGCTATCAACCAAATTGGTAAGAGATCTTATCTCATTCTCCATTTTTATCATTTTTAATGAAAACTCATTTTTCTGCTGATCATACTCAGTTTTTACCACAATTTTATCAGTTATTTGTTTCATGGAATCAGAGACCCGGTTAATCTTACCATTGATTGACTCCAAACCCAGATAACCTAATGCAGCAAAAGCTGCTGTCAGAGCGACAATAAACATAATATTTATGATCGGCAGTTTTTTCTTCTGATTGTCTAAAAAACTATCAAGCTCATCATTTTCAATCTTTTTTTCCACATTGTATCCGGGGTTGGAAACTGTTACAGGCTCCATAACTGCAATCTCCGATTCCTCATCATGGGTATGCCAGTAGATTCTGCCATATTCATCTTTGCGATTAACAACCGCTCCCTGACGAAGCAATTGACTCATGTAATTTTGTACAAACTGCTCATCCAGTTTCAGATGAAAGGCAATATCCGTTGCTTCCAGATCAAGATTGGGATTTGCCTGTAGAAAACCTAATATCTTTTTTGCATAAAGATCCATTTTTCTCCTCCCCGAAAACAGCATAGATGAATTTGCCTGAATCAGTTAAAAT
>Ga0123335_1002639_pt1 | contig 26258 bp, 21 predicted proteins | sample BiotimSIPDNA_2_FD_89707 | JGI IMG/M metagenome (GOLD analysis project Ga0123335, IMG submission 89707) | Anaerobic biogas reactor microbial communites from Washington, USA - Biogas_R2 time_0 SIP DNA | ecosystem: Engineered > Bioreactor > Anaerobic > Unclassified | place: Washington, USA...
GCTGTTGCGGAAAGCTCCAAATCAGTAGGGTGCGTGCTTGCACGCACCAGATTTCGCGGCAAAACCAGGCTGGTGCGTGCAAGCACGCACCCTACGAGGGTTTTCCGCAACAGGAACTAATTAGTTTCAACGTCCAAACTTTGGTACTTCAAACCATAGCAACATTGGGGTCTGCTTGTGAAGCAACATGCCGTCAATAGACGAGATTTCCTGGCCGCGGCATCGGGAACGGCGATCGGTGCATCGTTGGCGGGGCTTCCGGCCTTTGGACAGGTTGTCGGACGCGAAAAAATCGCCTGGAAACGCGATCCCGCCGGCCGGCTGTTCGTCCGCTGCGAAATCGGCGGGCGGCCGATCGCGCCGAATGCCGATGCCCCGCTGTTGAACGCCTTCTGCACGCTGGGCAAAGACGAGGCGGGAGAACGGCTGGCGCTCGACGATAACAATCCGGCGGGACAAATCGGGCCGATCAAGGCGGAATTGAACCATCGGCTGCTCGACTCCGAAAGCGAAAACGGCCAAGACTTGCTCGAAGCAACCTTGCGTTTGACCAATATATCCGACCAACGCCGGGAGGTCTGCTCCAATTTCGTCAGCCATGCCGGGCCGCTGGGGAATCCGGCGGAGCGCCGGGCGTATCTGCCGCTGGCCGCTTCCGGGATGCTCGCTCACCCCGCGTTGAAATCGCTGGGCTTTAACCAGGAAAAAGACCCCGATCAAGCGATTGGCACGGCGGGGCTCCTGGCCCATTACCTGGAACCGCTGGCCAGCGATCCGGCCGTTCGCCAGAGTCGCGTTATGCTGCTAGTGCCGGTGGTTGACGCCTATTGCCCCGAGTCGCCCTGGCGGATCGCGATGTTTACGCCCAGCGGCATCGCCCGGCGTTTCGCAATCTCGAATCTCTCTTCTGGGGCGAACGGTTGGTCGGCGCGGCGATTTCAAACTATCGAGCCTGGCCAATCGGTCGAGGAGCGTTGTTATTTGCTCGTCCATCGGGGCGAGTCGGACATAGCTTGGAGGGCGTTTCACCGTTTCGCCCACGAAGAACCGCATCCGCGGATCGAGTGGCTCGACGGCGTGCGCGTGCATTACTACGATTTCCTTTCGGCGGCGGATGCCGGCGGTCGGCGGGGGGACGGTTTCGACGCCGATTTGCCATACTTCCGCCGCTTCCGCGTTAGGTTGGCCACGCAACACGGATATTATCCCTGGTGGGGTGAATACATCGATCCGAAGCTGAAGCAATGGCAGGCGATGCGGGCGGACAAGCATGGCCCCGCTGAAATGTCGTTGGAGAAGATGAAGGGCCGCATCGCCGCCGCACGACGCGAAGGCGCCAAGGCCGGCGTCTACATGCACCTAGCCGGATTGAACGCGACCGCGCCGGCCTTCGATCGACTCCGCGACGCCGTGGTGGTCGACGAGTCGGGAAAACCTTATCCTATTTACTGGCAAGGGCCGGACACACCGGGAAGAAGCTGGCAGATGTCGATGGCCGCCGCCGAGTGGCGCGAGCATTTGCTCCGCCAAGCGCGCTTGATCATGGAAATTCTCAACCCCGACGCGATTGTCATGGACGAAACATTTTCCGGCCTCGGTTACGACGAGCACCCCGACCGGCGCGGACCGCTTTCGACGCATACTATCGCATTTTTCCGGGAACTGCGAAAGCTCATGCGTTCCTTCGGCGAAGATCGGGCGATTTTGACCAGCGATTGTTCGCTGGCCGGATTCGTTCCCTGGGCCGACGGCGAGGCGGGCGACCATGCCTATGCCTCGCTGCTGGGCAATCCGTTGTATTGCAAAATGCCGGTCCGATACACGGCCGCCTTGGGCGGCAGGCGTTGGGTGCCTTGTGCTTGGAACTTCCGGCGGTTTTGGGATGCCCAACTCGATTTGGCCCGCAAGACAGGCGCGGGCGTCGGCGTATCGAACGGTTGGGAGGAGTACACCGGTCTGGCCCGGCTGCCGGCAGAGGCGGCCGCGCGGATCGAGGCCGACATCGCCTCGTTATGAGAATCAAGCAACCCGTTGTTTTCGGTTATGGAAGTCCTTGAATGAACGGCAACCAAACGTTACCCGTCTCGAACCCGCCCTCCCGCCCGTTTCGCCGCGCGGTATGGCGCGGGCTGGCAGTGCTCACGCCCCCCCTGCTGACCGTGTTGATTATCCTTTGGGCAATCAACACCACGAAGAGCTATCTGCTCGAACCCGTAACCGGTTGGGCGAGAGAAGTGCTGGTCTGGTCCATGGCCGACGTACGCAAGGACTTGGAAACGGATTCTCCAGACGGCAGAACGGCTGCCGTCGACGGTCAATTATTCCACCGTTTGAGAGACGATAGTTACATTCCCGAGGAGGTGTATGCCCGGGTGCGGCAGAATCCGGGTACACCGCCGCCGATCACCGGCGAGGGTTATTATCGCAGGTACGTGGACATTACGATGCTGAGGCCCCACGTGGCCATTCCGCTGTTCCTGGCGCTATTCATCCTCTTTCTATATTTTCTGGGAAAATTCATGGCGGCGGGATTCGGCGGCTTAATAGGCGGCGCGTTCGATCGGATAATTTTGCGACTGCCCGGCGTCAGGGGAGTCTACTCATCCGTCAAACAGGTCAGCGATTTCGTCTTCACACAACGAGATTTTAAGTACACGCGAATCGTCGCCGTCGAATATCCCCGCAGGGACATGTGGTCCATCGGCTTCGTCACCAGCGAAAGGTTCGCGAAAATTCGCGATCGGTTCGGCGAACCGGTAGTGACGTTGTTCATACCATATTCTCCCGTCCCGGTCACCGGTTGCACGGTCGTCGTGCCGAGCGGCGATTGCATCGATTTAAACATCACCTTCGATCAGGCGTGTCAATTCATATTCAGTTGCGGAGTGGTGGTTCCGCCTCCGTTGGCGTTGGAGGAGAACAAGGAACAAGCGGCGAAAAAAACGTCGGTTGAGCGGTCGCCCCGTGAATGATTATCCAGTAAAATAACAACACCATCCGCAACCGTTCACGGGAAACTGTCCACTTGGCGTCCCGTGGCGGAGCGTTCCGCACAAGCCCATCCCCCCAACAATTTTTTCACAAGGAGCCTGCCGTGAGAAGTATCATCATTATGTTATCTTCGGCCTTGATTTCCATGTGTTTCGCCGGTTCGGTCATTGCCGAGGAAGAAGGTTTCCGGGCGATTTTCGACGGCAAGACGCTCGACGGCTGGGACGGCGATCCCCGGCTCTGGCGAGTCGAGGACGGCGCGATCGTCGGCGAGACCACGCCCGAGAAACGGACCGAAAAGAACACGTTTCTGATTTGGCGCGGCGGACTTCCCGGCGATTTCGTGTTGAAGCTCCAGTTCAAGCTGGCCAACCACAATTCAGGCGTGCAATATCGCAGCCGCGAGGAGCCGAAAAAATGGGGCCGTTGGGTCTTGCACGGCTACCAAGCCGACATCGCCGATAAATCCACGCCATACACCGGCATCTTTTACGAGGAAGGCGGACGCGGGATTCTCGCCAAACGCGGAGAACGAATCGTCATCGGCGACGACCACAAGCCCCGCGTCGTCGGAAAGACCGGCGATCCCGATCAGTTGACGGCAGCCATCAAACCCGAAGATTGGAACGATTACGAAATCATCGCCGAGGGGAACCGGCTCAAACACATCATCAACGGCCGCCTGATGGTCGATGTCGCCGACGACGACGCGGAACGGCGGAGCATGGGGGGCTTGATCGGATTCCAGCTCCACGCCGGACCGCCGATGAAAGTGCGCTTCCGCAACATCCGCATCAAAACGTTATTGCAGGACGAGGCGTCGAACGAGAGCGACGCCTCGAAGAAAAAGATCGTCTTCATCGCCGGCCCGGCCAGCCACAACTACGGCGAGCACGAGCATCGCGGCGGCTGCCTGCTGCTGGCCGAGCGCATCGAGGCCGCGTACCCGAACGTCGAGACGGTAGTTTTCGAGGACGGATGGCCGGCGGACCGCAATGCCCTGAACGGCGCCGACGCGATCGTGATCTTTTCCGACGGCAGCAAGTCGCATCCGATGCTGCGGCATCTCGGGCAAGTAGAAAAGCTGATGAAGCGGGGCGCCGGCCTCGTCTGCATTCATTACGCCGTCACTGCCCCGCTGGAAAAAGGGGCCGAGCAAATGAAAAGCTGGATCGGCGCCAACTACGAGCCGCACTGGTCGGTCAACCCATTCTGGACGGCCGAGTTCCAGCGGTTTCCCGATCATCCGGCCGCCCGTGGATTGCGGCCGTTCGCGCTGGAGGACGAGTGGTATTTCAACATGCGATTCATCGAGGGAATGGAAGGGGTGTCGCCGATTCTGACGGCGGTTCCGCCCGACGCGGCCCGCGAAGGCCCCAACGGCCCGTCGAGCGGAAATCCCACCGTTCGTTCGCAAAAAGGTAAGGCCGAGCATCTCGCCTGGGCGCGGACGCGGCCCGACGGCGGCCGCGGTTTCGGAACCACCGGCGGACACTGGCACTGGAACTGGGCTAACGACAACTTCCGCAAAACCGTGCTGAACGGAATCGCCTGGACGGCGAAACTGGATATTCCCGCCAACGGCGTTCCCTCGAAAACGCCCTCGCTCGACGAACTGATCGGCGGGATTGCACAACCTCGACCGGCGGACTTCGACCGCGAGGAAATTCGCAAACGGATTGAGAGTTGGCGTTGATTCCATAAAGCCGCAACCGCCACGCCTAGATAAATCTTACGGCTTCGGTTCGGCGAAAAGCTCGGCCAGCGGAAGTTGAAAGCCCGGCAACACCGCGCCGCCGTCGAGAGTTTCATTTTCGCCTACCGTGGTGTATTCCTCCGGGCTGGCGTAGACGCGGACTTCCCGCTTCGGCTCGTGGTAAACGTACCATACCAACCGCGTGCCGGCGGCGAAGTAATCGCGGAGCTTGCGTTCCATTTCCTGTCGGGTATTGCCGCGGCTGATGATTTCCACCGCCAGGTCCGGGGCGAAATCGGCAATCGATACATGCGGCATGCGGCCATCGGGAAGACTCGCCCAAGAGATGAACGAGACGTCGGGAATTCGAACCAGCCCGGGAGCCAATCGCATCATTCCGCTTTCCCCCGCCACGATCCCCAGTCGATTTTTCCGCACGAATGAGTTAAGCAATTCTCCAAGATACAACGCCAAATGAGATTCATAAAAACCCATCGTCTTCTCCACCAGAGTGCCATCGACCAGCTCGCAGAGCCGGTCCCGGTGATCGTCGAGAAAAATGACGTCATCTTCGGTGGCGGTGCCGGGCGGTGGATCGTGGACAACGCGATCAAGCGGAATCGCGCCGAACCGCTCGACCAGATCGGCGGCCGTCCATTGAACCGCGGTTGTATCGCCGACGTGACTCATCGAATTGCTCCGACTTGGGATATATCGTCGTCTTTATCGTCTTAATCGTCTTGACTATTTCATTGTAGTCCAAAAGCGGTGTTTCGGCAACCGCTATTGTTTCAGCCGTTGATAGGCTTCGAGTGTTTTGGGAAAGGGGGCCAGCGCGCGTTCGAGAATGCCGAATGCGTAAGCGATGGTCACGCCGTAGTTGCAGATCGGCGCGCCGGATTGGCGGCATCTGGCCTGTCGGGCGAGCATTTCGCGGCGGTTCCACATGCATGCCCCGCAATGTACCACAAGTTTATATTCGCTCAGGTCGTCGGGAAAATCGTGTCCCGCGATGGTGTCGAACCGCAGTTCCCCGCCGACTTTTTCGTTCAGCCAGCGGGGCAGCTTCACCCGTCCGATGTCGTCGGCAAACGGATGGTGCGTACAGGCCTCGGCAATCAGCACGCGATCGCCGGGGCGAAGCCGGTCGATGGCCGCCGCTCCTTCGACAAAGTGGCCGAGGTCGCCTTTTTGCCGGGCCATGAGGATCGAAAACGAGGTCATGGGCACTTCGGGCGGCGTGGCCGCCGCGACCTCGCGGAACGCCTGTGAATCGGTGACCACCAGCGCCGGCGGATGGGTCAGCCGCTCCAGCGCCGCCCGCAATCCATGCTCCTTGACCACCAGGCAAATCGCGTCGCCGTCGAGCAGGTCGCGGATTGCCTGCACCTGGGGCAGGATCAGTCGGCCCTTGGGGGCTTCGAGGTCGATGGGCGTTACCAGGACGGCCAGTTCGCCCGGCGTAACCAAATCGGCCAACAGCGGCGGCGGACGCAGGAAATCATCGGGGGCGATGCCGATCAGCGCCTCGCGCAACTCCGGCACGCCTTGCCCCGTTGAAGCGACCATGTCGACGCAGGGTATGTTTTGCGACGATAATTTTTCCCGCACTGCCGCCGGCGGCGGTTTCACGTCGGATTTGTTGAAAGCGACGACTACCGGCACGTTGCGGCCGCGCAACTCTTGCAGCAGGCCCTCCTCGAAGTCTCCCCAGAGATCGGCGTCGACGACCAGAACGGCCGCGTCGGCGCGATCGAGAATTCGCCTCGATTTCTCGATGCGTTGCCGGCCCAACGCGCCGCTGTCTTCCAATCCGGCCGTGTCGATCCATAGCACCGGACCGAGCGGCAACATCTCCATCGGCTTCTCGACTGGATCGGTCGTCGTGCCGGGGACGGGCGAGACGATCGACGTTTGCTGGCGGGTCAGCGCGTTCAGCAGCGAGGACTTGCCCGCGTTCCGGCGGCCAAAAATGCCAATTTGCAGACGCAGACCCTTGGGCGTGGTTTTCATGGAGGTTGATTTATCGCTAAAAATACAAATCCCGTTGGTCCGTCTCGATGATTTTGTTCAATCGCTCGATCAACTGCCGTTTCCGCTCGCCGTCGGGAAGATTTTCCAGCTCGCGGCGAATTGCCTCCTCGCCGGCTTTGCGGGTCTCGGGAGACGAATAATCGACCAGATATTCCATCAGCGTGGTCAGCGCGTTGGGCGTGCAGAAATTACGAATGAAACCGGGTATGGCGAACTCCATGAAATGCTCGCCGGTCCGGCCGAGCCGGTAGCAGGCCGTGCAGAAACTGGGAATGTATCCATCGAGCAACAGCTCGCGCATCACCTCGTCGAGCGAGCGGATGTCGCCCAACTGGAACTGCTCGCGTTCCATCACCTGCGCGTCGCCGATTTCGGTGTATCCGCCCAACTCGATGCGGCTGCCCGCGTCGATCTGCGAGACGCCGAAGGCCATCACCTCGCGGCGCAGCTCGGCCGGCTCGCGGGCGGTGAGGATCAAGCCGGTGTAGGGAACGGCCAGCCGCAATATCGCCACCAGACGTTTGAAGTCGCGGTCATCGACCAGATATTTTTCGTCGATCCGCACTCCCTGTGCGGGCCGCAGCCGGGGAAAGCTGATCGTGTGCGGCCCGACGTTGTACTTTTCCTGCAAATGCAAGGCGTGGCGGACAAGCCCTAGAACCTCGAACCGCCAGTCGTACAGCCCGAACAGAACGCCGATGCCCACGTCGTCGCAGCCGGCCTCCATCGCGCGCGAGACGCCGTCGAGCCGCCAGAGGTAGTTCCCCTTGCGCGTATCAGCCGGATGCACTCGGCCGTAGGTTTCGTGGTGGTACGTCTCCTGAAATATCTGATATGTGCCGATGCCGGCCTTTTTGACAATTGTGAATCCTTCGTAGTCCAGCGGGGCGGCGTTGATGTTCACCCGGCGTATCTCGCCGTGTCCGATCTTCGTCGCATAAACCGTCTTCGCGCTGTTGGCGATGAACTCGGCATCGTAGCGGGGATGCTCGCCGAAGACGAGAATCAGTCGTTTGTGCCCCTTTTCCTCCAAGGCCAGCACCTGTTGGCGCAGTTCGTCCTCGTCGAGCGTGCGGCGGACCGCGTCCCTGTTCGACCGGCGGAACGCGCAGTATTGGCAATCGTTCATGCATTCGTTGCCGATATAAAGCGGGGCGAAAAGGACGATGCGATTGCCGTAAACGTCTCGCTTCAGTTGCCGGGCGGCGTCAAAGATTTTCTCGACCATTTCCGGCCGGTCAGCCGCCAGCAGCACGGCCGTCTCTTCGAGCGTAAGCGCCTGTTTCGCCAAGCTCTTGGCGATCACTTCGTCGAGCCGTTCCGGTTGAACTTCGATGTCCAGCAGGCCGTGCAAGCTATCTTCGTCGATGAAGTCGCATCCGTCGCGGCTGAGTGTGTTTTGATCAATTGTATGCGACATGCTATTCGTCCGTTGTAGTGCGTTTTTGATAATTCAGCGAGTCGCCTCTACCCGATCCCGGGCGGCGTCCCAGCGATGTGAGCCGGGCGCTCAAACATTCATGGCACTGGCGGCCGGTTTCGGCCAGACAGGCTTTGCCCGGATAAATCTCATAAAGTATACGATATTTCGCTGGGGTGATATTGGGCATCACCACGTTCGCTCCGCGTTCGAGGCCCAACTCCCGGCCGTGAGTGGTGTTCAATGTCGCCAACGCCGTGGTGGCGGGTATGTTCGACATAGGGCAAACCAGACGAGTCAAGGCGACCACCTTGCAAGTCATCGTTTCATCGGCCGGCACTTGCTCACCGGCCGGAGCGTCGGGCCACGCGCGGCGGTCGGCCAACGGCGTGTCGGGATGGCATATATACGGCCCGACCCCGACCATGTCCAAATCGAGCCGGCCGAACAATTCGATGTCGTCGGCCAGATCGTCGTAGGTCTGCCCCGGAATGCCGATCATCACGCCGCTGCCGACTTCGTAACCCAACCGGCAAAGGGTTTGCAGGATGACCAAACGTGCGTGTGGCACGTCCCTGAGCGAAGCGAAGGGCGTGGTTTCGCGGCCCACCACGCCCTTCGCTTCGCTTAGGGACGTGCCACCCAACTGCTGTTTGGCATCTACCTGGCGTTTAGCGGCCGACGGTACGTCGGCCTTCGGCGGATGAATCCGTTGGAAGAGCTTCTGGTTCGAGGTCTCAAACCGTAGCAGATAGCGGTCGGCGCCGGCTCGGCGCCATTCGGCCAGCTCTTCTTCGCTTCGCTCGCCGAGGCTAAGCGTGACGGCCAGCGGCGTTTCGGCCTTGATCCGGCGGATTAGCCCGGCGACGCGGTCACGAGTGAGCATCGGGTCTTCGCCAGCTTGAAGGACGACGGTCCCATAGCCAAATTCGACCGCCTGCCGGGCGGATTCCAACACTTCGTCGTCCGACATTCTATAGCGTTCGACGGCTCGATTGTCCGCTCGGAGACCGCAATATCCGCAAAGCCTGACGCAATGGTTGGACAACTCGATCAAACCGCGCAGATGAACCTCTTCGCCGACGTTTTCCTGTCGCGTTAGATCGGCCAATCGCCAGAGATCTTCGAGCCTGCCGGGGTCGGTTTCTCGGAGCCAGTTGATGATTTCATTACGTTGCATGGTCAATAATCCTTTAATTATACACAATCGGCAAGCCCTACGGGAGAGGCCCCGATTTTGCCAAAGCGGCGAATCGGGTAGACTATACAGAGCACAAAGCAATGTAGGGTGCGTGAAACGCACCACGTCCGTTTATGGTGCGTTTCACGCACCCTACAAACTATTTCGGTATTTCCATGACGAACAAACGCAACCAATACGAAAACCCGTTGATCGCCCGATATGCCTCGCCGGAGATGAGCGAACTCTGGAGTCCGCAGAGGAAATTCAGCACATGGCGGCGGCTGTGGATTGCTCTAGCCGAGGCCGAGGCCGAACTGGGGCTGCCGATCACCCCCGAGCAGATCGAGCAACTCAAGGCCCACGCCGACGACATCGACTTCGAGGCGGCCGCCGGATACGAGCGGAAGCTGCGGCACGACGTAATGGCCCATGTCCACGCCTACGGCGACGTTTGCCCCAAATCTCGGGGAATCATTCACCTCGGCGCGACAAGCTGCTTCGTCACCGACAACACCGACCTGCTGCTGCTCCGCGAAGGGCTGGATATGATCGCCCGGCGAGTGGCGGCGGTGATCGACTCGCTGGCCGCGTTCGCCGCCGAATACCGCAACCTGCCTTGCCTGGCGTTCACACATTTCCAGCCGGCGCAACCGACAACCGTCGGCAAACGGGCGACCCTTTGGGCACACGACTTCTCGCTCGACCTGGCGGAAATCGAGCACCGCGCGGCGAGCCTCCGCGCGTTGGGCAACAAAGGCACGACCGGCACGCAAGCGAGTTTCGTCGAGCTTTTCGACGGCGATCATGAAAAGGTGCGAAGGCTGGAGGAATTGATCTGCCGAAAAATCGGTTTTGATTCCGCATACGCGGTAAGCGGGCAAACCTATTCGCGAAAGATCGACTCGCAAGTGCTGGGCGTTCTCTCGGGCGTCGCCCAATCGGCCCACAAAATGGCCACCGACCTGCGCCTGCTGGCGCATCGCAAGGAAGTCGAGGAACCGTTCGAGAAGGACCAGATCGGCTCGTCGGCGATGGCCTACAAGCGCAACCCGATGCGTTCGGAGCGGATATGCTCGTTGGCCCGGTTCATTTCGAGTCTCGAATCGAACGCTTCGGCGACGGCCTCGGTGCAGTGGCTTGAACGGACGTTGGATGACAGTGCCAATCGGCGGCTGACGCTCCCGCAGGCGTTCTTGGCCGCCGACTCTGTGTTGATTCTTTGCCGCAACGTTGCCTCGGGCTTGGTCGTCTATCCGAAGGTGATCGCCGCGCAGCTCGACGCCGAGCTTCCCTTCATGGCGACCGAGAACATCTTGATGGCGGCCGTCGCGGCCGGCGGAGACCGGCAAGACCTGCACGAACGGATTCGCCGTCACAGCCAAGCGGCCGCCGCGGCGGTCAAGCAAGAAGGCCGTCCGAACGACCTGCTCGACCGCCTGGCGTCCGATCCGGCTTTCGCCAAAGTCGATCTATCAGCAACGCTCGACGCCCGTAAATTCGTCGGCCGCGCCCCGGAACAGGTCGATGAGTTCATCGCCGAAGTGGTCGAACCGATTCGGAATCGCTACGCCGGGCAGCTATCGGATACAACGGATATCCACGTTTAGGAATTAGCGAGAAATATGTGGCGCTTTGAAATAAGACCCACGTTCCCCTTATAGCACAGGATGCATCGCCATGATCGCCGGAATCATTGGCCTTTGTGCGATATTTGTCGGCTTGCAACTATTATGTCCGATACGCGATCCGATTTTGAAACGCCGCATCCCCGTCGGCAAACCGGCAAAAATATTCGGTGTTTTTCATATCATCTGCGGCCTGTCGTTGATCTGCTACGTCACAATCAACACCGTCAATCTTCATTTGGAATACCAAAATCTGGAGGATGTTCAAAGTGGGCAAGAACGACAAATCGAATATTGATTCGGCCGAGAACCTTAAATTCGAGGACGCCCTGGCGCGGCTCGAACAGATTGTTCGCGCCCTGGAAGAAGGCGACATCGGGCTGAACGAATCGCTCGAAAAGTACGAGGAAGGCGTCAAGCTGCTGCGGCAATCGTACGAACTGCTGGAAAAGGCCGAACGGCGGATCGAACTCCTTAGCGGCGTCGACGCCGAGGGGAATCCCGTCACGGAGCCGTTCGACGACACGGCCACGATCGACCTGGAAGGCACGGCAGCCCGCCGCGGCAAGCAACGCACGCTGCTCGGTAAAAACACGAAAGAATCGGCGGAATAAGCAATATTGGGGGGGCGTGTGGACGAGCAGCCGTAATCCGCATAAACTAGTTGGTTTATGCCGTTTGATATTTGTTGCGGAAAGATTGCTGCTCCCACCGGAAGCTGTAAGCCCCCGAGTGTTGTTTGCGACATTATTTGTCTGCGACCTGGTAAACGAACGTCTGAATGAAAACCGCCGCTCTTTCCTTCGCTGAGATTTTAAAGTCGCTCGGGCCGACGATCGAAGCCGCGCTTGACGCCCGATGTCAACTCGGCGAAGGCTGCCCCGATCGGCTCCGCGAGGCTATGCGCTACAGTCTATTGGCGCCGGGCAAGCGGATTCGGCCGTTGCTGGTGCTCTTGGCGTGCGAGGCTTGCGGCGGCGAGATCGAGGCTGCCATGCCCGCCGCTTGCGCGGTCGAGATGATCCACGCATATTCCTTGATTCACGACGATCTGCCGGCGATGGACGACGACGATTTGCGTCGCGGGCGTCCGACGTGCCACAAGGCGTTCGACGAGGCGACGGCGATCCTGGCCGGCGACGCCCTGTTGCCGCTGGCCTTCGAGACGATCGCCCAAGAGATCAAGCCGCCGGAGACCGCCGTGGCCTGTTCCTTGGCGTTGGCCCAGGCCGCCGGGGCGTGCGGCATGGCCGGCGGACAGGCGGATGACGTCATGGCCGAGAAAAATGATGAATTAAGAATGATGAATCAGGAATCAGGGAACATTCATCATTCATCATTCACCATTCATCAATCTACTTTAGAGTCGATCCATCAGCGGAAGACCGGGGCGATCATTCGCGCATCCCTCCGCATGGGGGCACTGGTCGCCCGAGCCGATCCCCTCGATTTGGCCGCGCTGGACGAATATGGCCGCTGTATCGGGCTGGCTTTTCAGATCACCGACGACCTTTTGGACGTGCAAAGCACGGCCGGCGAGATGGGAAAACGCACGGGCAAGGACGCCGAGCGGGGAAAGCTCACTTTTCCCGCCATTCTTGGACTTGACCAAAGCAAGCAATATGCTCGACAATTAGTGAGCGAAGCCCGCCATGCGCTGGCCGGCTTTGGGCCGACGGCCGAGAAGCTCCGCGCCCTGGCCCAATTTGTCCTGGAAAGGAATCATTGATGGACAAGCTGTTGTCGACAATTCAATCTCCAGCCGATCTGAAAAAACTCTCGCTCCAGCAGTTGGATCAATTGGCCGCCGAGATCCGCGAGGCGCTATGCAGGCTGTCGGCGACGCGGACCGCCCATTTCGCCTCAAATCTGGGCGCGGTCGAATTGACGCTAGCCTTGCACACCACATTCGACTTCGCCCGAGACCGCTTGATCTGGGACACCGGCCATCAGGTTTACGCCCATAAAATGGTCACCGGCCGCTACGACGAGTTCCAGACGATGCGGGCGAAGGGGGGGCTGATGGGTTACCCCAACCCCGAGGAAAGCGACTACGACCTGTTCATGACCGGGCACGCCGGATGCAGCGTCGGCACGGCCCTGGGCTTGAAGTGCGGCGACGAACTGGCTCGCCCCGACGAAGAGCGGCACGTGGTGGCCGTCGTCGGCGACGGCGCCTTCGGCTGCGGCGTCGTCTTCGAGGCGATGAACCACGCCGGGGGACTGAAAAAAAATCTAATCGTCGTGCTCAACGACAACAAGATGTCGATCTGCCCCCGCGTGGGTGGAATGTCCGAGTCGCTCGACCGGCTGCGAATGGCTCAATTCTACGCCGGGTTGAAGTCCGAAGTGCAAAAAATGCTCAACCGCGTGCCGGTCATCGGCGATCCGGTCGAACGGTTTGTCACGCAGGTGAAGGACGCGGTGAAGGCCGGATTGGTCGGCGGGATGTTCTTCGAGGAAATCGGCTTCCGCTACATCGGGCCGGTCGACGGCCACAACATCCGCCAGATGCAAAAATATCTGAGCATGGTCCGCGATTTTCAAGGCCCGGTGCTGCTGCACGTCGTCACGGAAAAGGGGCACGGCTTCCAACCGGCCGCCGAAGACCCTCGCACATTCCATGCTCCGGCCCCCTTTCATCGCGAAAACGGATCGGTTGTGCCGGTCAAGAATACCTCGACCCTGCCTTCGTACACCCGGTTGGCACGCGACGCCGTACTCGATCGCATGCGCGTCGACCGCCGGGTGGCGGTGATCACCGCCGCCATGTGCCAGGGAAACATGCTCGAGCCGATCCGCGACGAGTTCCCCGATCGCTTCTTCGACGTCGGCATTTGCGAGTCGCACGCGGTCGTGCTGGCCGCCGGCATGGCGAAGGCGGGCATGAGGCCGATCGTCGATATATACAGCACTTTCATGCAAAGGAGCTACGACCAGATTTTCCAAGAGATGGCGCTGCAAAATTTGCCGGTTTTGCTGACCTTGGATCGGGCCGGATTGGTCGGACCCGACGGCCCGACGCACCACGGCGTATTCGATCTCGCTTATCTGAGAACCATGCCGAACATGACCGTGCTGGCCCCGGGCGACGCCCTGGACGTCGCGCCGATGATCGCCTGGGCGCTGCGGCATGACGGCCCCGCCGCCCTTCGATTTCCGAAAGCGCCGGCGGAATCGGTCGATCGACCGGCGATTCCGATTAAACTCGGCCAAGCGGAAGTCGTCCGCAACGGCGGCGACGGGACGCTCGTCGCCTGCGGCGTCACTTTGGCTGCTTCCGTTCAGGCCGCCGAACGGCTGGCCGCCGACGGCCTGGACTTCGGCATAATCAATGCTCGATTCGTCAAGCCGCTGGACGGGGCGACGATCCTGCGCGCCGTCGCCGAGTCGCCTTTAGTCGTGACGGTCGAGGAAGGGACGCTAACCGGCGGGTTCGGCAGCGCCGTGCTTGAAGCCGCCGCGGACGCCGGCCTGAACGCGGGCAATCTCCGCCGCATTGGAGTACCCGACCGATTTATCGAACACGCCGGGCGAAACGAATTGCTCGCCGATCTGGGATTGGACGCGGATGGAATTCTGGCGGCCTGCCATCGGTGGCTTGGGCAAGAGTGCGAAACCGCAAGCACGGCGCGAATTTCACGGCAATGACAAAACAATCGAACAACTTGCGGGTGTTTCTGCTGGGCGCGGCCAATCGCCCCAAAGTTTTGGACGAGGCCGCGCGATTGCGCCCGATTATCAAAAAATTCGCCCAAATCGTTTGCGACGACTTCACCGGCACGGCCGACCTCGGGCAACTAGAGGCCGATCTGGCCATCGTCCTCGGCGGCGACGGCTCGATCCTCCGGGCCGCACATCAGATGGGCCAGCGGCAAGTACCCGTGGCGGCGGTCAATCTCGGCAAGCTCGGCTTCCTGGCAAACATGACCCCGGAAGAATTACCCGGCGTGCTGAAAGACTTCCACGCCGGCAAGCTGGATACCAGAGAGCACTTGATGTTCGACTGCACCGTCGCCCGGAACGGCGAAGTCCCCTTTCGGCAGTTGGGGCTTAACGAAACGGCAATCCTCGCCGGCGCCCCGTTTGCCCTGATCGACGTCCATCTCTACGTCGATTCGGATTTGGTGACGACTTACAGTTGCGACGGATTGATCGTCGCCACGCCGGTCGGCTCTACCGCGCATTGCCTTTCGGCCGGAGGGCCGATCCTGCGAAAAGACTTGCAAGCGTTCGTCGTACTGCCCCTCAACCCGCACACGCTGACCATGCGACCCGTGGTCGATGCGGCCGATCGAGTCTACGAAATGGTCGTCGAGCGGCCGAACGAAGGCACCGCCGTAGTGGTCGATGGCCGGATGATCTGCCAATTGCAGCCGGGCGACCGAGTGCGCGTCGCGCGCGCCGCGCCGCGATTCAAACTGGTCGCCTATCCCGGACACACGTATTATCGCGCGCTCCGCGAAAAACTTGGTTGGGGCGGGCGATTGAACTTCAACCACTCGTAGGAGACGCTCGCCCGTCGCCGAAAAACAATTCGTTCCCAGAACCGCAGGTTAAACGGCCGCCCGCCGGGCGGCATTGAACTCGAAAGGACGCGAGAATGAAAAGCCTTGTTTGCTCCGCGATTTTGCTCGTCTTGACAATGGTCGCCGCCGCGGCCGCGCAAACGGAAAATCAACAGAAAACCTATCTCCTTCGCTACCAATACAAACCGGGCGAAACGATCCGCTGGCAGGTGGAACACCGCTCGAAAGTCCGCGCCACGGTCTCCAAATCGACTCAGACTACCGAAACTCTCAGCATCTCGATGAAAGCCTGGCGTGTTTCCGAGGTGAAGCCGGACGGAACCGCCACGTTCGAGCACCTTGTCGAGTGGGTCGATATGCGGCAACAACTCACCGGCCGGGCCGAAATTCGCTACGACAGCCGCACCGACAAAACACCGCCCGAGGGTTATAAAACCGCCGCGGCATCGGTGGGCGTTCCCCTGGCAGTCATCACGATGGACCCCTCGGGAAAGATCGTTCAGCGAAAGGATCTTCGCGCGCAGCCGAAGCCGGCGCCGGCCGGGGACGAGTCGACGGATGCGGCTGCGCCACATGAAAATTGGATCACCATTCCGTTGCCCAAGGAGCCGGCGGCGGTCGGCGAATCTTGGAACATCCCCCAGGACATCGACGTCCCATTGCCCAGCGGAGGCGTGAAACGAATCAAGGCCGTCCAGCAGTTCACCCTCGAAGAGGTCAAGACCGGAGTGGCCATGATCCGCGTGGCCACCAACATTCTTACGCCCATCACCGATCCGGCCATTGAATCGCAACTTGTCCAACGGGAGAGCGCCGGCAGGATATGGTTCGACATCGACGCCGGCCGGGTGATACGCCAGCAGCTAGACATCGATAAGCATGTGGTCGGTTTCCGCGGCGATGCCAGCAGCATTCACTACGTCAATCGTTTCTCCGAGAAATTGGTCGCCGACGCCGACGCCGATGCCGATGCCGAAATAACGGCGGAAAAACCCACCGAACGGAAATGAGGGTAGGCTGGAGCCTACAGCCTACGGCCAACAACCTTAACATATCTCCCATAACTCTCATAACTCCCATAAATCCCGTAAATCCCATCGGGATGGTCGGTTTTTCCACGCCGCGTTCACTCTGTGCCGGAGATGCCGTTTTACGGGCCTGAACCGGACAATCCGGTTGGGGAAACGAGGCCGTTGCCGAACGATCGCGGCAAGCGACTTGCCCGCCCTGGCCGATTCTAACAGCATGGGCATAAGAAGAACGCTGCTGAGCATGGGCGGACTTGCGCTGGCCATTGGCGGGCCGATCGGCTATTTCTCCGCCGATGAAGGCCTTTCCACGGCCAAGCAGTGGTTTTCCAGCTTAAATATAACGGATACCGCCCGGCAAATGTCACCGTTCGGGACGGATCCCGCAGCGGCCGCGCCGGAGGGCGTTTCCGCGCCGGCGCTGAACGTCTCGCCGCACGGCACTACGTTGGCCGGTTTGGACGAGGTTTTACGTTTCGATGCAACAGTCGATTGGATCATGCGGCGTTGGCCGCGGGTTTCCACGGGCATGCCGCATCCGCAGTTGCAGGGATACCGCGTCTCGCTGGTCAGCGGCACGAATCTGGGCGACGTGGCCGGTTCGCTGACCTACTTCTTCAACGCCCGGCAACAGGTGCAACGCATCACCCTCCGCGGCACGACCGGCGACCCGGGCGCGCTGGCATCGCTCCTCGCCAGCCGTTTTCATTTCGTGCGCCGGTTGACGAACGACCCGGGGCTGGTCTGCTACGAATCGGTCGATTCCCACAATCGCACGAACGGCACGTTGAAAATTCGCACCGCGCATACGATCGATGCTTCCCGTCCGTATACACGGTTCGAGGTTGACCTGGTTATCGATCGGCCGGAATGGTAAAGCTGCAAACCGAGCGGCGGAATGCAATTCTTTTCGACTAGCTTCGCCGGCGCGAATATACTCCGACCGCCAATGCCGACGCCGCCAAGGATAACAAGAGCGCCAACGAGCTTGGCTCGGGAATGGGAGTGAACGAAATATGTCCAGTCCCATTTGTCGAGACGAATCCTGTTAGCGGATCACCGTAGGTTGTAAGCTGATCAGCCACCAATTGAATGGAAACCGTGTCGTTTGGATTGATTGTCAAGCCGTAACCGGAAAGATCGTATGTAATCTCACCGGAAATAATTCCGCTAATGGTGACGGATTTCACGCCGGAATTATTGGTGTACCGGACGTTCAATTGGTCTACGGGCAAGTGGAGAAGCGTGGTGTCCGATTCCAGAAGGTCGATGTAAGACCCCGATTCTCCGCTAGTTGTCACCGGATCGGGACTGTTTTCCGGAATATTGGGCACACCTTTGATTAGGATATTTGCAAACACATCGTCTTCTGCGAAACCAACTTCTTCCTCGTCCTTCATGAACTGAATTGCTGCGACGTTTGTGGGATTTGCCACGATTTGGCCGTCGGCGAACGTGAGCTTCAATCCAGGGATGTATATAGTGTCGATATTTTCCGCCGTTGCGGGCAGGACGACAATTGCGGGTAAGGCCACGACCAACAATATGACCAGTTTAGAACTCAAACGTCGCATGATTATGTCCCCTAAGAATATTGAAAATAAAATGTGTTAGATGCTATACTTAAAGCAGTTGACTTCGTTTTTCATGTCCTTGTCAGATTCCGATTAGCTCTACTTTTAATCCGGCGGCCAATCTCCAGTCCAAGCAGGCCAATTATCAACAAAGCCGCGAAGCTGGCAGGTTCGGGAACCTGAAAACCGTATACCGCGCCTGTGCCGCCGAGGGTATTAAAACTGCTGAGATAGTTGCCGTCGTAAGCGATATCTTTAACACTGCCCCCTTCGCTGGAAACACGAACGGAGATGAGTTGTCCTTCATCGAGAAACAAACCGTAGGGGAGGTTTTGTGATACGACGCCCACCGAAGGTCCGCCCGACGAGAAGCTGAATTGCAAAACCGGCCCACTTGCGTCACGGGTGTAGGACGCGGTAACGGTGTCAAGATTTAACGAGAGAATACAATTGAAGTATTGATCATAGAGGTCGAAGCCGAAGAGTTGCTGGCCGGTGGAGGTAGTGGTGGCGATTCCGCCATCCTTTGGGATATTGTGGATTCCCCGCATGAGGAAATCGACATATACCTTCGCAATCGAGGAGCCGGCCTTCTCGCCACCGAGGTAAAAGTAAGCACGGGTGGCACGGGTGGCGTCGGCGCTGTTTCCAGTTCGGCCCAGAATGGAATTTGCGTCAAAGAGACTGCCGTCTTGGGATTCGTCGTATGTAAAATCAAGGCCGGTAATTTGAATGTCGACGCTTACCGACGCGAACGCGGCCGGCACCGGCAATGCAATCAGCCCCGCCACGATTATTATAAATTGAAGTCTTCGCATGGGTGCTTTCAATTCTTCATTCCACCCGATGGGGGGTCTGCCCTTAAAATCCCGCCATTACCTCGTTCTCAATGTCCTATAGGCCGCCGAGTAGCGATTCCTGACAGTGAAGGATAAAAAATAGAAAAATATTTTGTATAACTGGACGGGGCTGGGATGCGCGAGATGGGGGGTAGAATACTCGACCGGTTTTTGCAGGAAATATGCAGTGATCAACGCACAAAAGCTGGTCGGATAATTACGGCCGCGTTACCAACACGACCATGCGGGTGGTGCGCGGAAACGGCCGAATATCCCGCAAGCACTCGGCATTCTACCCGCATCGTATTAGAACACACCCACCAGAATGTCGTATACGGCGTGGCTGCCGGCGGCAATGCCAAAACCGCGATAGATGAAAACTACTGAAAAGAATACGCCGGCCACTGTGCGAAAGATGAAGTCATACGGATTGAATTCCAAACCGCTGGGGCCGACGTGATGGGCGGCGGCGAAAATCAGGCTGCTCAGCAATACGGCGGCGATGGTGCAGATGCGAGGTTTCATGCCCGTCTGAAGCAGCCCCCAGGTCAGCAGCGATAGCAGTATCAGCCGGAAGAGCAGTTCCTCGTAGATTCCCGCGCCGATGAAGCCGACGGCGTTTTGCATTTTTTCGTAAACGATCCGCAGAATTCCAGGGGCCGCCGGGGCCTCGATAGCCATTACGCAATTTTGCAAGTAGGGCACCAACCGGAGGCAGAGGCCCAACAGAATGCTTTCGGCGGCCATTGCCGAGACCACGCCGGGGGAAACACGCCACGGAAGTCGGGAAAGATACTGCCAGCCGAGCAGGATGCAGACGGTCAGCAAGGGCAGCAACAGGTGCTGGCCGAGGCCGAAAACGTCCAGTACGCGGCGCATGAACTGGTCGGCCCCGTTTTGCGCGCCGAAAAGCAGCACGCCCGCCTCATAAATTGCCAAAAGCGGCAAGATAAAGATCAGGCTGGCCAGTGGTTGCCGCGACTCGGCCCAATATCTTTCGGCCCGATGCCCCAGCGGAAGGTGTTTGTTTGATGCACCCATCTTCTGCATCATCGGTTGCCGCAAACCAGGCCCTTGAGCCTGGACCGTCATTATAGGAAGGGATTGTCGGGGTCCGCTTCGGCTTCGGGCGTCGTTTCCTGCTGAGGCGCGGGCGGCTCCTTGAGGATCGGCTTGACGGCCTCCTTGCGGTCGAGGTCGTGCATGATCGGTTTGTCCAGTTCCAATTCACGGAGGCACTGCACCAGCCCTTTTCGATCGATCAAATAGATGCGGTCGGTGTCGGTATTGGACAATTTGAGCGTGCTCTTTTCGGTGTTCATCACATCGAGTCTAGCGCCGTTGGCCGCGTCGATAATCAATATTCTTCCGATCCGGTCTGCGCCGTATACCCTGTCTTTGCTGGCGGCGACGAATTGGACGACGCCGGGAGTGAACCAGAGGTTTTTGCCGGTTTTCGATTCCAGGCAATACATGCCGCCGATTTGCGTGGCGACGTAAACGCGGTCGCCGATCGCGGCCGGGGAATTGATAATCGGTTCGCCGGTTGAAAAGCGCCACAAGGTGCCGCCGCCCTCTTCTTTGACGGCGTATACGAAACCGTCGCCCGAGGCGGCGATAACCAACCCCGAGTCGCCGATAACCTTGGGATCGGGCGGCAGATAGGCCGGTTGGCTATTGATTCTGGCGTTTGTCTCCAGGCGGAATTTGACGACGAAGGCATTAAGCAGTTCGCGGTCGATGCGGCCGAAATAGACGTATCCGAGATCAGTCGGCCAGATGGTGTACTCGCCGCCGGCGTCGTCGCGAGTGACCATGGGCTGGAAAATCGCCCTGCCGTGCGAGCGGCAGTGCATAGGCGTTTCCCGGGCGGGTTTTTTCAGGTCCGGAGAATCTTTGTCTTCTTCCGCCGATTCCTCACCCTCTTTCTGCTCAGTCTCGCGTTTCGGGTCGTCGATTATCGACAGCGGATAAGCCACAACCATGCCCGAGACCATCGGCACGTAGACCCGTTTCGTGCTGATCGCCGGTCCGGCGCCAGGCGCTTCTTGAATCTCGATTTCATGCAGCAATTTTCCCTTGTACCGGTCGACTAGGTAGAGTCGCGATCCGTTTACCACGGCGAGCAGACCGCCCAGCGCGTCGGGTGTCGAGCTTGGATGGTTTGGGCGTCCGATGCGTTCCGACCAGAGCGTTTTGCCCGTCTCCGCGTCGATGGCGTGAAGCATCGCTCTGTCGGTTTGAGCATATAGCACGCCGCCGCGGAAAATGATGTTGGTCACTCGGCCTCGGCCCTGATCGAGTTCAATCTGGGCGAACCAAGGCCGGGTAAGACCGTGCCGTGCGGCGGTGGTCTCGGGTATCAATTCACCTTGGGCAACCAGATTGGATTGGCATGAACAATACAAGGCAATCACGATCGAAATCATTGCTAATCGTCGGAACATCTTCAATCGTCCTCGCGATTCGAGTCCTGGGTCATTTGTAATTTAGATTTGGTCAAGCGCGCAACCGGGCGAAAACGACCGTGAATGGATCACTTCGATCGTTTCGCGGCAGTCGGCACAGTCAACCCCGCTTATCCATCATAACAATACAATTCAGAAAAAGCACGCGACGGCCCATTATTGCGGTTTGCCAAGAATTTTCGCCACCCCCTCATGCTACGGGGGGGTGCCATGGCGATTTCTTCATTCTCCACCCCGATACGGTACTACTGAGCGGCCAAAGACTGGAAATGACCAGATGCCACACCTGGACTGGATGGGTCGCTAAGTCTACTATGAAGAGTTACTTCCGAATTGGATGGCCGGCGATGAAACATAAACCGTTTTCGAATGATATATCCGCTCTGGCACGGGATGTTCTGGGGTATCTGAATTTCTCCTCGGGGGCGACCGATCCCCGCTTTCTCGACAATCTGAACCGGTTATTCGCTGCCCTCGACGCGACGGCGATTGAAGAACAAATCTGGCAGGCGCTGGGCAATACGCTGCGAGCCGAGTTGCAGGCCGCGCGGGGAACGTCCGACGCATTTCGGCAAGTCGACCAAGCCGAGGCGGTCCTCGCCCTGGTGTTCGACGCGGTCCTGCCGGCATATCGCCGATTCCACCGGGATCTGTTGTTTCATTTGACGGACGAAGAGTTGTTTCGGCCGTTTTTCATCGGACGGGTTTGCGAGGCCGTATTGCGGCAGGGCACGCCGTGGAACGACACCGAACGGATCGTGAAGGCCGCGGTTAGACAGCTAAACGATTACATCGGCTATCGGCCCGTCGCCACACTGCACAACGAACGGAAGATTCAGCCTTACGACCATGAATGGGTCGGAACGCTCCCCCTCTGGATTCGCGGAGCGGGCGTCGCCGCCGGACCTTACGCCGAATTGGTCGAAACCGCCTTGGCGATCCTCGACTCCACCGACCGATCGCTGCTCTTCGAAGCGTCGTTCGATCTCGATCAACTCGACGAGTTGGCCGTCGATCCGCGCGCGTACGATTTCGACCATCCGGTAAGCAAGCGGCCGAATTATTTGTTCGGCCAGTGGGACATGCACAAGCTGGACGAGTCGGGGGCCAGCCGCCGTTACATCTTGCAGCAGATAGCGATCGACGCGATGATCGAACGGCTGGAGGATCGCGGCCGCTTGCCCCGCGAGCAAGTGCTGTTCGAGGAGGCCGCCGTGCTGGCCGGCACGATGCTGATGGGATCGGGCGTTAGCGGCAACCGCCCTGAAGTCCACGATTCGTCGGTCACCCTGGGCAATTTGCTGCCGAAAATCGCCGTCTACCGCGATGCCTTCTACCAGCACTTGCTCGACAGGCTCAAGGGGCCGCACGCGCAGCGGCTGGCCAAGGAAGCCGCACTGCTGAAACAACCCCTCGGCGGAGCGCGGCAGCACTTCAATCATTTTATGACCGAGTGCCGCGCGAAGCAGTTGCAGCACGTGCAGTTGGCGCAATTTTTCGCGTCGCTCGGTTGCGATCAAGACGCCATGAAACACGCCACGGTCGTGTCGGTAGCATCGGCGCGGATGACTTGCGAGATGCAATGCTTGATGGCGGCCGCCGGTTTGGCGCTGGACCGGGGACGGATCGACGCGGCGGCCGAAAAACTCCCCAAGATCGAAGACTTGCTGCATCGGGCGATAGAATGCGGCGCACTGGTCGATCCTTGGAACATCTTGGGATTTGGCGGCCAGTTCAGCCTCTTTCCCGCCGTGGAAAACAGCATTTACGACCAGCGCGTCGACGACTTGCTCGACATCATGAGCGACATATTTCTGCTCTACGGGCAGATTCACCGAGCGGCCGCCGCCGCCGGCAATCTCGCCTTGCAGCAAACCCTTTCGGCCTCGCTGGCCGCGTTGGCGAGTTGGTGGGACCAGTTCGCTTCGGTCGAGGTCGGTTCGCTCGAGGGCGTATCGGGACAGGAGACGCTCGAATCGGCCGATAGCGTGGCCGCCGCCATCGGCGCCTGGCACAAAGGGGGCGCGGCCGCCGGCGACGTCGCCTTCTGGCGCGAACACATCGAACACTTCACTTCGCCGAAGGCTTACGCCCTGGTCGTCGACACGCTCTTGGAACATCGCGATTTCGTCGCGGCCATGGGATTGTTGGTTCAATGGTTGAGCCAGGCCGACGTGATTCCGCTGGTCGAAGAGGATTATTCCTTCCACGATTTGGCCCTATCATGGATGGAAATGCTCTGGGAAGACCCGAGCGCGGACGATGAGTCGCGGCAACAGCCGGCCCCGCCGTCGCGAAGCGCTCGCCGCCGCATGACTGCCGCGGATGCGTCGGGAATTCCTCCCCGGCAACGCTGGGAAATGGCGAAAAAATACCTCGACTACCTGGAAGCGAACGCCGATGAGTACTGGCAAGTGCCGCGTTTTGAAATGGCCGCCGAGGCGTTGGGCGACGAACGGCTGCCCGACGGCGAAGAATCCGGAGACTTCGACGAAGAAGACTTCGACGAGGAAGCGGACGATGACGGCCTCTTCGGCGCGGCCTACGAAAACGTGACCTTTCGCGACAGCGCGGAGGACGGGATCGAGGGCGAGATGTACGAATCAGGTCCTTCGCTCACCGAATTCGAGTTGGTTGGCGAGGCCGAGCGGATCGTCAGCCGCTTGAACTTTCTGACCACGGTTGCCCAGTTGTGGAAGCTGTCGGCGACGGCCTCCGCATTTGCGGAATCGCCCGGCCGCGACGAGGCGTTGGCCGGCTGGCTCGAACAGGCGACGCGGAACCACTGGCGGCTGATCGAGTTGCTCGATTGCGTTCATCGCCATCGGATTCCGCCGCCGCGCGGCTCGCAAGAATCGCTGATGGAGTACGATCGGCGAAAGAGCGTCAAGGAGACGCTCTTGGAAGAAATCATCCAATCTTGCGTGGAGACAACCGACGCCGTGCGGATGATCCGCGCATCGATGGGACGGCCGAAGGAGGATGCCGACGCCGAAGAATGGGAGCGAATCGCGGACCAGGCGCTCCTGGCGCTGCTGCGCCGCGACGTACAAGAGTTGCGGCGGCTCTGGCCGGGATTCCTTGCGGCCATCGGCAAGCAGCCGCTCCTTTATATGTCGGTCAGCCGGGGCGGCAACCCGCGGCGCATCGTCGCCTCGCGAAGCCGGCAACGGGTAATTCGGCGGCTGCTGGCGGGGTTGCCGCGCCTCGGCCTGCTGGTCGAAACCTGCCAACTGCTGGAGACCGCGCAAGCAATGGAAGCCCGGCATCCCGTCGGCCCCGGAGCGATCACCGAGTTCGACTCGATTTTTGACGACGGGTGCCGGGGAGTCATCCGCTGCCTGGCCGAATCGGCCGCAGAATGGGATCGCCAACGCGCCGACGACGAACTGGTCAATTATCTCGAAGAGCTAGTCGACGTGCTGCTCCACTGTTGGTTGACCCATAGCCGGCGGGTGAGGCTCTCGGTGTTGGAGATCGTCGACGACGCGACGCGCTGGACTATGCTGAATAAATTCATCGAGCACTACGGCGCCGACCTGTTCACGCAACACTTTATGAACCTGGGCAATCTGCGGGGGATTCTCCAACAAGGCGTGGCAAACTACCTGGAATCACTCCGCGAAGAGCCGGACAATGACGAACTTCCCCGGCTGATCGAAGACCTGGACGTGAAAATCTCCTTGAGCGATGCCGCACATTGGCTGGGCGTGGCCATCGAGGCGGTGGTCGAAAACTACGGCAGCTATATCGATTACAACAGCATCACCACGCAATCCGATCGCGGCGAGATGCTCTACACACTGCTCGATTTCCTCCGGCTGAAGGTGAACTACGACCGTCAGGCGTGGCTGCTCCGTCCGGTGATGCTTGCCCACGAAGTGCTGGTACGCTGCGGGCGTCGCCGCGCGGCCGACGTTTGGCGGAGCGCGGTAGCCGCCCGCACCGCGCCGCTGGCCGCCGAACATCTCAAAAATTTCGAGCGGCTCTCGAAGCGCTACGGAATGAAGTTGCCCAGCGTGGCCGAGCACCTCGCCGAGCGGTTCGTGCTGCCGTTGGACATCGATCAACTTCGCGCGCTGGTTCGGCCGGTGGCGGAGGGGGCGCGCGAGGGGCGACGGCCGCGGGCGCTCGAACAACTGCGAAAACGGATCGATCAATTCACTTCCCGCCCCTCCGGGGCCGGATACGAAACGCCCAAATGGATCGAAGCACTAAAAAACGAACTCGATGCAACCGTTTACCAATCCGACGAAGACTTCGGCGTAATCGATTCGCTCATCCGCATACCGCAGAAGCGGCTGTCGCCGGCGGAGTTCAAAAAACAAATCGAGCAGATGTTCGACGACAAAATGCGGGGAACTTTCAGCTATTGGCCCTAAGGGAGAACTGAAGACAATGGCGGAAAAAAACATCTTTCAACGGATCATCGACGGCGAAATTCCTGCGAAAATCATTTACGAGGACGAGCATTGCCTGGCGTTCGAGGACATCAAGCCCGCCGCCCCCGCGCATTTTCTCGTCATTCCGAAGCGGGCGATCGCCTCGGTAAACGACGTATCGCCGGAGGACGAAGCGGTGATCGGCCACCTGTTCACGGCAATCCGCGCGGCGGCCGCCAAGCTGGGATTGACCGGCGGTTATCGCGTGGTCGCCAACTGCGGCCCCGACGCGGGCCAAGACGTAATGCACCTGCACTTCCACGTCCTCGCCGGGCGGCGCCTCGGCTGGCCGCCGGGGTAGTCGTTGTAAAAGAATAATGTACCGAATTGTATGGTATCCCGCACACGCCGAGGCTGTGAAAAAATTGTAGGGTGCGTGAAACGCACCACAACCGGTAGTGCATGGTGCGTTTCACGCACCCTACATAA